>Ga0207639_10000333_pt1 | contig 32744 bp, 24 predicted proteins | sample KBSCornC32_FD_184299 | JGI IMG/M metagenome (GOLD analysis project Ga0207639, IMG submission 184299) | Corn rhizosphere microbial communities from Kellogg Biological Station, Michigan, USA - KBS Corn C3-2 (SPAdes) (version 2) | ecosystem: Host-associated > Plants > Roots > Rhizosphere > Soil ... | reverse complement strand
CTCTATCCCGTTTTGCGTCGGCGCTATTCTCGCGTCACCTCAATCGCCGCAGTCGCCGTTCTGATTGCCGTTTGCGCTGCCGTCTACCTGCCCATACGCATGCATTTCGCGCATAATCCCGGCGGCGCCGTTGAGTGGCACCTCAAAGATCATCTGAAGTTCTATCTCCATCCCTTCGCAATGGATACCTGGATCGACAGGACCTACGACTTGATGTTCCCGGCACTCAGCAGCCCGCTGTGCACTTTGCTTCTGGCCTGGACGGTCTGGCGCACATGGCATCTTCTTCCCTTGTGGGTGAAGCGCCATGCACAGCTCGCCGCTCTCATCAATATCCCGCTCTATCTCCTCTTCTGTCTCCCTGGAGAATTCCGCGATCTCAGCATGCTCTACATCTCGTTCCTGCTCATCATTGCGACCATCCTTCAACGCTGGATGCAACACGTCGCGTATGCGGAACCGCAATCCGCATCGTAGTCCCGATCCAAATGAAAAGGCGGATTCATCAAGAATCCGCCTTCCCTCACATCAATTGATTCTAGCTTCAGGCTCTCACATACACTGGCTCTTCCACTCCAGCCTTCGCCGGTTCTAGAAGACGCACCGGATAGTAGGCATTGCGCGTGTACTGCTTCACCATGCGATTCGTATTGAAATACGACCCGTTGAACGCCAGCGTGGTGCGCATCATCTTCGCCCACTTCTCCGGCTCATTGCGGTACAAGGGCACCACGCCATTCTCGAGTTTGGAGTACAGGTTGAGTGCTTCTTCCGCATCGTCGGCGCCGTCCTCAATCGCCCAGCCGGTCACACCCTCGATGCAGCCCTCGATCCACCATCCATCCAGGATCGACAAGCTCGGCACCCCATTCAATGCCGCCTTCATTCCGCTTGTTCCAGAGGCCTCGTACGGACGCCGCGGCGTATTCACCCACACGTCAACACCCGCCGTCAGCAACGCGCCAAGATCCCAGGCATAGTTCTCCAGATACACAATCCGCAGCATGTCATTCGAGAGCTTGCCGGCCGTCTCAATCACGTTATGGATGAGCGCCTTGCCCGGCTCATCGGCTGGATGCGCCTTGCCGGCATAGAGAATCTGCAATCCGCCCGCCTGCGTCGCGATCTTCAGCAGCCGCTCAGGATCGGTAAACATCAGGCTCGCCCGCTTGTACGTGGCGGCGCGCCGTGCGAATCCCAGCGTCAGCACATTCGGATTCAGAACAAGCCCGGTCCGGGATGCCACTTCCGTCAGCAGCGCCTCTTTCGCGCTGTGATGTGCCTTCAGAATCTCCTGCTCCGGCAGATCGATCGCGTTTCTCAGGCAGAGATTGTCTCGCCGCCATGCTGGAATATGCACGTCCAGCATCTGCTGAACCGGCTCGGAAATCCACGTTGGCGCATGCACTCCGTTCGTAATCGCATCAATCTGATATTGCGGGAACATCTCCCGCGACACTTTCCCATGCTGCATGGCTACGCCGTTCGCATAGCGTGAGAATCGCAGCGCCAGCATCGTCATATTCAGCAGGCCGTCTTCAAAGACACCCAGCTTTTCCAGACGCGATGTTCTGTCCCCGCCGAGAATCCGTATCGCCTGCTCTGTAGAGAACCGATCATGTCCCGCCGGTACCGGCGTGTGCGTCGTGAAGACGCACTTGTTGCGTACTTGCTGAATGTCCGCCTCCGTCGGCGAGTTCAGCGGGCCGCCGCCCATTTCGCTTTCCAGCAGTGCCAGCGTCAGCAGGGCTGCGTGCCCTTCATTCATGTGATAGACGTTTACCTTCAGGCCCATCGCATTTGCCATTCGAACGCCGCCGAGCCCAAGCACAATCTCCTGCTGCAAACGGTAATTTGTGTCGCCGCCGTACAGGTGATCCGTCAGCCCGCGATCCCATCCCGAATTGCCGTCGAGATCGGTGTCGAGCAGGTAAATGGGCACAACGTGGCCGTACCGGCCCACCATGTCGTAACGCCATGCGCGCACTGTCACATCGCGGCCTTCCACGGAAACGCGGATCCGCGCTGCCTCTTCCGTGCACAGGTCAGTCGGATTCCATGGCTGCACTTCTTCCGTCTGATCGCCGGCCTGATTCAGGTGTTGCTGGAAGTACCCCTTGCGATGTGCAAGTGAAAACGCGACAAGAGGAATACCCAGGTCCGCTGCCGACCGCAGGGTATCGCCTGCGAGCATTCCCAGGCCGCCTGAATACGTGGGGAGTCTGCGGTCGATCGCGATCTCCATTGAGAAGTAAGCGACCAAACCAGAAGCTGGGGTTATTTCATAGGAGAAGGGCTTATTCAAATTCTGATGCATCCTCTATATCTCTCTGCGTGCTCAAGATGCCGGCCCCGGCATGAATCAGGAACTCAACTGCTTCCGCGAGTATTCCAGTATGAAAACGTTCACTTTCAGAAGTAGCCACTCCAGAGTATCGTTCGCTCTTGGTTCCGTTCTGGGCACTTCTGGTTGAAACCTGTGAAAGATTCTAGCAAGGAAAAACGGTTTTGTTCTTCAGATACAGCTTCTCCGGGGTGACTTCAGAGAGCCGCGTTTTCCACTTATGGTAATGAGATGCAGCACTGCTCCTTCAGGATTGTGGTCTTTCAATGCGAGAGGCTTGCCGCAACTTTGTGTGCGCCGCTCGATGCATGGCAAATGTGAATCTGTGGCGTAATTCCCGTTGCATCCGCGTAACTTGCACCTAAAGCTTGTGCAAATCTGGACGCCTCCTGCTGATCCACGAGGTTGATCGTGCAGCCACCAAATCCGCCTCCAGTGAGTCTCGCGCCGATCAGCCCGGGTAGCTTGTTTGCCAACATGACCATCGTGTCGGCTTCACTGCAGCTGGCTTCAAAATCCTTGCTGTAGCTCTCGTGAGCTTCAGCCATCAATCTGCCCAGTTCTTTCAGATCGTGGTGAATCAGCGCCTCCGCTGCTGCAACCGTCCGTGTATTCTCCGTGATCACGTGACGTGCGCGCTTCAACGCGTTGGCGCTCATCTCCGCTCCCCACTTCTTCAGGTCCTCAACCGTGGCGTCTCGAAGAAATCGGACTTCCGGCCTGTGCCGCGCAATCACGCTCGCCGCTTCTTCCACCTCGGCACGCCGCGTCGTATACTCGCCGCCGGCCACCGAGTGCTTCACCATCGTGTTTGCAATCACCAGAGCGACATTCGCCGGAATCGGTGCCAGCCTGAAACTTAAATCTCTGCAATCCAGCAGCAGCGCATGGTTTTCCTCGCCGTTTGCCGAAATGAACTGATCCATAATGCCGCAGCTCGAGCCCACAAATTCGTTTTCCGCACGCTGGCAAAGTCGCGCCAGTTTCGGTCCGGGATAATGCACGTTCAGCAACGACGTCACGGCAAAAGCCGTCGCCACTTCGATTGCAGCCGAACTCGAGAGACCTGATCCCAGCGGCACGTCTCCGAACAGGCTCAGGCTGAATCCCGGTATCCGGTGACCTTCCCCCGCGAGAAGCTCGATCACGCCCAGCGGATAATCGCTCCAGTGATCGCTCGCGCCCGTCGGCAGCGCGGCCGCATCAAAAGAGCGCTCCTCCGCGAAGTTCTCCGAGTAAATCACGATCTTGCCATCCGTCCTCGGCGAAATCGCGGCCAGTGTGGCGAAGTCAATCGCCGCAGGCATCACGAATCCCTCGGCATAGTCGGTGTGCTCCCCGATGAGGTTCACGCGGCCCGGAGCGACGAAGATCTCCGGCTCAGCCTTGAAACGGCTTGCATGCAAGGAACGCAGTGATTCAGGATCATGCATCGTGTTTATCTCTCGATTCGTTCAATATCAACCTGCATCGTCCACAAAAATGACTCGCCCGGCCTGAGCTCCCGCGACCACGGCCCGCTCACAGCAAGCGAGTCCACCGGCGCCGTCGCGGGCTCCATCGCCACACAAAATTGTTTCGGCCCCCGCTTCTCAGGCCATCCTCCATAACAGATCCATAGGCCCAGGTATGGCGTCGTCGCGGTATCGAAACCCACTCGTATGCGCACACCTGCTGATCTCCGCTCCAGCGCACACCAGTTTTCGGTCGCACTCAGCGGACCCGCGAATAGCTTGTCCCCAACTTCGGAATCACTGCGCTCCACAACACTCAAATCCGCAGTCCCGCCCGTCGCGAGAGCCGCGATGGGCCACGCCACCGAGTCGCCGCTCCCTCCCAGCCGGTCTCTGCCTGACCCCTCTACTTTCAAAGATCGAATCGATTCCGGAAGCACAATTCGATCACCTTCCTCACACGCAAACAGAGGATGTGCCGCCCACGACCACGGCACTGGGTAGGCACCCACATTCCGAACCCGATATCCAAGGTCCAGCCGCCACCCGCGCTCAGTCTCATTCACCGCCATCTTTCTCTCGAGCTCTAACGGCAGTGAGAAACATCGCCCCGTAAGCTCCAGTGAATTTCCCCCGACAGCCGTCCCCTCGTCCCCTCGTCCCCTCGTCCCCCGCTTTTCCGCTCCCTCGTCCCCTCGTCCCCTCGTCCCCTGCTTCTCCGTTCCCTTGTCCCCTTGTCCCCTGGTCCCCTGCTTCTCCCATTCCACCCGCCAGAGATCCCCGTGGTCCGGAACCTCGGCCGTTCCCACCGCGGTTCTTACGGAACACGCCGCCACCGACGGAACGCACTCATCCCATCCGCTCGCATCGCCTTCATCAAACGTCATCGTTCGCGTGCGGGGCGCGATCGGGGCCAGAGGCCTCTGCAGCAGTTCGTTTTGTCCGATCCGAATTGAGCTGATCTTGCCGCCAAAAAAGGGAAGAATCGTGATTTCGCACTCACCGGCACCAATGAGAACGTTTTCACTTTCGGCGATAGATGTTCTAGCTTCTGCCATCTTCAGCCATTCTCCAATTCAGAGCAGGCGCCGCTCAACTCTTCCCAGATTCGATCCAGCCATGCCTCGTGCTCCGGCTTCATTAACACTGACCGAAGGCAGGTCACCAGCTCTTCACTGCTGCCGGCAAATCCAAACCAGAATTGCGGCAATTGTACTAGCGCCAGATGCAGGTTGCGCCTCGCACAGGCCGAAAAAATCGATTGCGCGAGCGTCGACGCCTTCTCCACCCTATCAGCCTTGACCTTCCAGACCACGATGTCGAGTTCCGGCGACCCCGCCGTCAGGCATTCGAACCTGTGATCTTCCCGCAAGCGTCGGTATAGTTCCAGCGCTGCTCTCCGGCCCTTTGCCAGCCCGGCCGCGAACTCGCCCTCCTTACGAAGAGGCAACAGCCTCTGCGTCGCCCACAATGCCACCGCAGCGGCACCGGCCCGCGAGCACTCGAGGCTGATCTCTCCGAGGTGCAGCTCTTTCGAGGTGAAATACGTATACGGCGAATCGTGCTTGTAAAACCGCCCCACTCCGGGATCCCGGAACAACACGCAGCCGCAGCCGTAAGGCTGCAGTCCATGCTTGTGCGGGTCGATCACAATCGAGTCCGCCTCCCCGATCGCCCGAAAAGCCCATCGCGCCGGTTCGTCCAGTTCATCCTCAATCAGCTTGAAATATCCTCCGTACGCCGCATCCACATGCACCCGGAACCCATACTTCTCCCTGAGCTGCAGAATCTCCGGCAGCGGATCCACCGCACCGATCGCAGTCGTCCCCAGCGTCACTACTACGGTCCCCACGTCGCCTTTGCGCAGTTTATCCTCGAGTGCGTCCAGCCTCATCCGACCCCACGCATCCGCCAGGATTGAGCTGTACTCCAGCTTCAGCACCCCCGAAATCCGATGGTGCGTGTAATGCGCCTGCTCCGACCCCACAATCCGCCGTCGGCCGATGGTCCGTCCCCTTGTTCCCTCGTCCCCTTGTTCCCTTGTTCGCTGAATCTCCCCCGCCACCCACAGCGCCTCCAGGTTTGCCATCGTTCCGCCCGAGGTCAGATGTCCCAGGTACTCCCTCCACCCGAACATCGCCGCGATCTCGGCTACGGCCTCGATCTCCATCTCCGAGCTGGCCCGCCCACCATCGCGCGCATGATTGTTTGGATTGATCCTCATCGCCAGGGCATAGGCCGCCCGGGCCACCGGGTGGGGTGGCTTCAGCATCTGCCCGGCATACATCGGATGGAAGTAGGGATAGTTGTCCCCGAGCCGCCGAGCTGTCTCTTCCAGCACCTCAGCCATCGACGCCGCATCCGAGTCGGAGCTCCGTTCCGGACGGAACGACGGCAGGTCCGCAAACGCCCTCTCCAGCACTTCTGCAGCGCGAGCCAGCAACTCGGGAACGCGATCTTCAGCCATAACGACTTTTCACCGTATCACAAAACGCCCCAAAGCAAGGGGGCCGATAAATCTCCTCATTTCAATGCCATCCCGCCTCCTCGACTTTCGTTACTCCCCGGCAAGCGGCCATCATTTTGCTCGCCGATGGTACACTGATGCCAGCGTTAGAGTCGAACCGGGCGTGAGCAGCAACTCGCCCTTGCATTTCGGGATTCCCGGGATGCCGATCCAGCAAGATTCTGCCGGTGGTCGCTCCGATTCATCCAGCGCAATTCAATACCAGGAAACACGGAAAAAATGGAACAAGGTACTGTGAAGTGGTTCAACGACGCGAAAGGTTTTGGCTTCATCTCGCGTCAGAACGGTGAGGACGTTTTCGTGCACTACTCAGCGATCAGCTCAAGCGGGTTCAAGAGTTTGCAGGAAGGCCAAGCCGTGCAGTTCAACGTGGTGAAGGGACCCAAGGGCTGGCAGGCTGCGGACGTTCAGCCGCTGTAAGACACAGTTCAGGCAGAATCTTCAGCAATTTAGTAGCAGACAGAAGCAAGGGCTGGGAGCAATCCCGGCCCTTGGCTTTTCTGCAGCAGACTCGTCGCCGCGTCTTTGCTTGGTGCCCCATAGCCCGCTCTGAGCCTGCCGAAGGGTCTCCCCTTTTTGGAAACATTGGAGACTACTTCGCACGCGTCTCCGTCAGCACCCCCAGCTCCGGCCACCAGTACGCCACCTCCATCAGCCGGCTCCCGCCAATCTCAATCACCTTCGAAGCCGCAAGCCGCCCCCCGCAGCTCTCATAAAAACCCCGCGCACGGTTCCGCTCCAGAACCCATAACGCCACGCTCATGAATCCCTGCTGCAGCAGCAAAGCAGAAACGGCCTCCAGCAGTCCGCGCCCGATTCCTCTGCCCTGCGCATCCCTGAGCAAATAGAGCGAGTAGATCTCAGCGTCGGCGGTCTCAACCGCCTCCCGAATCTTCCCAGCGTGCACAAAGCCCACCACCTCACCCTTCCGCTCCGCCACCAGCACCACCGCCCCGCTGCTCAGCCACTCCTTCCACAGCTTCACCCGTAAGGTCTCATCGAGTCCGGCCAGATATTCATCCGGCACAATCCCCTCATAAGTCGTCCGCCAGCTCTCCACGTGCACGTGTGCAATCGCAACCGCGTCCTCCAGCACCGCAGCTCGAATGGAGACCATGACCGAACACTAACCCACTCTTTCTCGGATCTAACACTTTCGTGGACCCGCAGCAGGTTACCACTGATTCAAGAGTCAATTACAAACTGAGGATTGTTTGACTGAGGTGCCGACCCAAGAATAGCCAGACAGGCCTAAATCCTTCAGGAGCATCAAAATGAACTTTCTCCAGACAGCCGTATGCTTCCTTCGCAACCTGGTCATCCGCGAAAGCGGCCAGGACCTGGTCGAGTATTCCCTCGTTTTCGCAATGATCGCTCTTGGTTCGGTCACCGGCATGGGATCGCTAGCGTCCGGCATCGACGTTGTCTTCTCTTCCGTCGGCTCAACCCTCAGCACCAACGTCTAAGACTTGCTCTCCCCCAACCTCTGCGAGGTGCTTGAATCGGCTGACGGGCTCTCGCAACCCCTTCTCGCCACATCATCTCGGTTCCCCCACACTCGACAGCCTGGTATCCCGCCTCAATCACACTTCGGTCACGTGTTCGTAGCGCGCCGTCAACATTTTCCACCGGCGACTCGCGATACTATGAATCCAACAAGCTCCTCAAGGAATTTTCAAAGAGTCTAGCCTGTACGACCTCGTACGGAACGATTGGGGGGGTGGCTAGCGTCACGGGCCAATTGTGCGACGATTACCACTCTTGGCCCGTGATTCATTCTCCGCCCGCATCCTTTCGCGCCGGCTCACTGCCAATTCCATTACTTTAGGATGCTTGAACTCGCGTACCTTCGATATTCCCGGCAATACCAGTGCTAAACTTCGCCAAGTAACACAGCAGAAGTGAGGAGAATTATGGATCCCTATCGCGTAGCCTACGAACAAGCCATGACCGAGCTCAACGAGATCACCCGGAAGTTCGATCTCCTCCGGCTGCAGAAGGCCCAGGTCGAAAACCTCATCAACGCCTTCCGTCCCTTGATCGATAGCACCGATCAAACTGCCAACGCCATCGCAGGATAATTCCGCGCCCGTTCGCAACACATGCCGGCCCCGCGCCGGCATTCCTGCCTCTGCGCTTCGGCTTCTCCGATCCCGCGCGGAAATCCCCAAGTACCCTTGAAGGCTCCGTTCCGCCTGATCGCCCGCGCATTTAGCGGCCTGGCAAAGTACGTTCGCCGCCAGATCGACGTCAGATCTGCAAAACCGTTGTCCAGTTAAATCGAAATCAGACCTGCGACACCGGCTGTCATGTTGAGCGGAGCGAAGCGGAGTCGAAACACCCGCAGTTGCATTTTTAAAAGCGCAACCCCAAGTCACCCAGGTTCCTGCCAATTGCCGGAACGCAGAGTGAGATTCTCAACGACACCATCGACGTACGTGTCAGTCCTATGCTTCACGAAACCCCGTCACCGACAAGAACCCGACAACATTTGACCTCAAGTTGCGGTTTGCCTGTGACTGGACCGCGAACGATCTGACCGACGGATGCACTGTTTAGAATCGCATCAAGAGACCTGATCGTGGGCTGGGCAGCACATTACATCGCGAGACTTCAAGCCGGCGAAACGGTCAGCTTCCGCCCACGCGGATCCTCCATGAAGGGGAAGATTGAGTCAGGGCAGCTTTGCACCGTTGAGCCAGTCGTTCACTCTGCTCTCTCAGTCGGAGATATTGTGTTGTGCAAGGTGCGCGGGAATGAATACCTGCACCTCATTAAAGCGATCAGCGGTCCACGTTTTCAGATCGGGAACAATAGGGGCTTGGTGAATGGATGGATCGGCGCGAATGGAATTTAAGGCAAATGCATCCGCATCGAACCATAAAATTCCATGGTTCCGAGCAGCCGGTAATTCGTCCGGGAGCCGTTATTGACGATAGTTTCTCGTTATGCACCCAAGGACAAGCTGGTAAATTGAGTCTTCAGCCGCGACAAATGATAGGAAGAGTTCATATGCGGAAGACAGCAATTGCGGTCGGCCTGATTTTGGTCCTTCTGCTCATGGCTTTCTTCGGAAGCAGATTAAGCGTGAGCTACTACCGTCGCTTACAGGCATCGAAACTCCTAGCCGTGGTTCGCCAATTTCATCCCGGTACTACCACCGAAGCCGGAGCGCGCACTGCGTTGAAACCATTCGCTCGTTATGAAGAGGAACACGGTGCTAACGTTCTCGGATTTGCATTCGAGAATTTGCCGCCGCTTCCCTGGACTCGTTTCTCCGTCCACGTCGATTTCTTTGGCGGACTGGTCACAGAGGTTCGCCTCACAGAAATGCAGGTGGATCATTCGGGTTACCCTCATCCAAACTCTGCATCAGTCACCATTTATTCCAACCGGCTCCGTCCGCTTCCTGCTGACTTCAACGGTTACTCAGAATCCTCTCGAAGTACTGGGGGTGTTGACTCACAAGGGAATTGGACCGGCTTTCAGTGCTGCCACGCTCGTTTTATCAAACTGGACGAGCGAGCTACACCAGCTCAGATGTCACAGTCGCTTAACTTCAGGCTGTCTTGCATGACATCCTTCGTGCGCTGCAAAGATGACCGGCAACTCCTTCCATAGTGGCACCGGAAGCCACTCGGTAAGCATTCAGTTTTGGGTTCTGAGTGAGTCGTCGTCAACTCGGACCCTTCACGATTCCTCGCCAGCACGCCGAACTTATCGCTAAGAATTTCTTCTCACCAAGGCCACTTCAAGAAGAACTGAAACGGCCAGAAGTCCTGCGGTAACAATGAGAAATCGTTCATGATGCTGAAAATATAGGGCAACAAACCCCAGCACGGTGAGCGCCAAAATCAGGGCTCGGTAATATCGCTTCACAGCATCACTTTCAGTCGACCTTGGGTTGCAAGTCTACACGAGAACTCCATCGCTGGTGTGTTGTCCCCCACTCGGACCTATCCCAAATCTTCACTCGCGCCTGACCCCTGACCCCTGATCTCTGATCTCTGACCCCTGATCTCTGATCTCTGACCCCCGTCTTCACCCCGTGTTCCGCAACCCCGCCGAAATCCCGCTGATCGTCGCTGCAATCGCCCGGTTCAGCTCCGGCGTGTCCTCGCCCGCCCGCTTCCGCCGCAGCATGTCCACCTGGATCAGGTGCATCGGATCCACATACGGATTCCGCAACTTGATTGAGTGCGCCAGCACGCGATTCGTCTCCAGCAATTCCTTCTGGCTTGTCACGGCAAGCACCACCTTCACCGACCGGTGGAATTCCGCCTCGAGCATTTCGTAGACGCGCTCGCGCAGCTTTGCGTCTTCCACCAACTCCGCGTACAACCGCGCCGTTGAAAGGTCCACCTTGCCCAGCGCCATCTCCACGTTGCGCAGCAGATCGATGAACAGCGGAAACTCACGCGCCATCACCCTCACCAGTTCAATCGCGCCTGGCTTCTTCGTGAACGCCTCAATTGCATAACCCACGCCGAACCACGCCGGAACCAGCAGACGCGATTGCGTCCACCCGAATACCCACGGAATCGCGCGCAGATCCGACAGTTTCGGAGATTTGTTCCTCCTCGCCGGCCGCGACCCGATCTTCGCGTGCTCCAGTTCCCCCACCGGCGTCGACTGCTCGAAGTACGTCACCACATCCGGATTCTCCAGCACGTTTTTCCGGTAGAATCCGAACGAAATCTCTGATAGCTCATCGAGCGCGGATTCCCACTCCGGCTTCAAGATGCCTGTGAAGTGCCCCTGCGGATCGCGCGCATTCGGCCGAGCCAGCGCATCCAGCGACGCCGCAATCATCAACTCCAGATTGCGCTCCGCCAGAACTTCGTCGGCGTATTTGAAATTCAGAACCTCGCCCTGTTCCGTAATTCGCAGCTGCCCCTCGAATGCATCCATCGGCTGTGCAAAGATTGCCCGATGCGTCGGCCCTCCGCCGCGTCCCACGGTTCCGCCGCGTCCATGAAAGAGCCGCAGTTTCACGCCGCACTCTCGCGCCATCTCATGCAGCCCGCGGTGCGCGCGGAAAATTTCCCACGTGCTGGTCAGCATCCCGCCATCCTTGTTCGAGTCGGAATATCCCAGCATCACTTCCTGCCAGTTCCCCCACGACGCCAGCAGCTTCTTGTAGTCCGGCCTGCTCCATAGCTCTCGGCAAATCTCCGGAGCCTGTCGCAAATCTTCGATCGACTCAAACAGCGGCACTGGCATCAACCCTGGGTCGCGTTTCGATCCCTCCACCGTCACGCCGCCCAGCCGCGCCAGCCTTACCACCGCCAGCACATCCTCCACGCTTGAAGCGCCGCTGATCACGTACTGTCGGATGACCTCAGGCGAGCAGCCTTCCTTCATCTCCGCTACAACGCGGAATGTCTCCAGCACTGACGTCGTCTCCGCAGACATCTCCGCCGGCAATTCTGGCGCGATCGTATCGCTGATTGCCTCCTGCAGCGCCGCCGCATGCACCCGTGCATGCTGCCGGATATCCAGCGTGTGTAGATGCAGCCCGAAAGTCCTCACCTGCAGAATCAGCGGATCGATCAGCGTCTCCGCAATGCGCAGCCCCGCATTCGCCGCCAACGACCGCCGCAGCGCCTCCAGATCCTCAAGAAATTTACTGACCGAGCAATACTCCGGCAGAATCTGCGCCAGCTTCTCCTGTCCCTTCGTCAGCGTGTACGGCATCACCGGCAGCATCGTCGAACCGTGCTTGCCGGTCAGATCCAGCGTCCGCTGAATGCGCGCCTTCACGCAGATGATGAACCGCCGGTAGTACTCAAACTCATACTGCGCGCCGAACACTTGCGCCTCCGGCGTGTGTACCAGCGCCACATACGCATCCAGCCGTTCGCGCAGTTCCTTGCTCACCGGCCGCTGCTGCGCGCTCGTCGTCAGCAAGTCGATAATTTCGTCAAGCCGTGCCTGGTAGTAGAGCAGCAAATGTCCGCGCGCCAGTTGAATCGCATCCCGCGTCACTTCCGGTGTCACAAACGGATTCCCGTCGCGATCGCCCCCGATCCACGATCCGAACTTCAGCACCTGCGGCAACTCATGCGGCTCAATCACCAATCCATAAGCTGCCCTCAGCGCCTCTGCAATCTCTCGATAAAGTCCAGGCAAGGTCGCAAAGATCGAGACATCGTAGTAATCCAGCCCCATCTTCACTTCGTCATAAACCGTCGGCCGCCGCGACCTCACTTCGTCGGTCTGCCACAAACTCGTGATCTCAGCCCGAATCGCATCTTCCAGCCGCGCCATCTCCTGCTCCGGCACTGGAATCCGATCCAGCCGTGCCAGAAAGTCCCCGATCCGCCGCCGCTTCGTCATCACCGTGCGTCGCGCCACTTCCGTCGGGTGCGCCGTAAACACCGGCACAATCAGGATGCGCCGCAGCCAATCCATGGCCTCCTCGGCCGTAATCCCCACTCGCCGCATCTCGCACAGCGTTCCCGCCAGCGAACCCCGCTGCTTCCCCGCCTCTCCGCTCAACTGCAGCGCAATCCGCCGCCGTTTGCGGTGATTCGTCTCCGCCAGGTTGATCAGCTCGAAGTAAAACGCAAATGCCCGCGTCAGCAGCAGGGCCCGCTCTGCTGGCAGCGAGTGCACCAGCTCCAGCGCCTTCGCTCCCTGCCGCTCGGCTTCTTCTTCATCGCCGCGCGCCTCGGCATCCCTTCTCCGTATCGTCCCTTGCCGCAAGGCCTCCACATGCGCGAACAGGTCTTCGCCCGCCTGCTCCCGCAGCACCTCGCCCAGCAGGGTTCCCAGCGATCGCACGTCGCGCCGCAGCGGAGCCTCCTTCAGCTCCCCCGAACGCGCCTCGAGTTCCGCCAGTCTCTGCGACCAGCTTTCAGGACTCCACAAACGGGCCATCGTCTCTTAATTATCCACGACCTACAATCAGAACCGTCCTTGCCTATCCCAATCGCACCGATCGAGCCGATCGATTGACCCCTCCCGGTGCGAGTTCAGCTATCCTCTTTCTGGCGAGTCGATTGAGGCGCTCGCCGGTGGATCGTCTGAATCCAAAAGGCTGGAGTCCCCGAGTGCGTTTTCCCGTCCGCTTAACTGCTGTTCTGGTCGCAACTCTATTCATTGCATCGGCGGTCGGCACGCGTGGCCAGGTGGCCAACCAGCCCGAGGGACAGTCCAAACCCTCCGCTACCCCGCAGACCCCTCCCCGAACCCAGCCAATCGCCAGCGTCACCGTCCCACTCATCAACCACAGCCTCTCCCTCGCCGACTTCAGCGATATGGCGCCGCGGCCTGACCTGCGCGATCAACTCGCCCACGTCGAAACCTTCATCCAGAACCAGCCCACCGACGGCGCCCCCGCCACACAGAACACGGAGGCCTGGCTCGCCCGCACCACCACCACCCTCTACGTCGTCTTCATATGTTTCGATCAGCACCCGGAACTCATCCGATATCACCTCGCCCGTCGCGAAAACATCCAGAAAGATGATTGGGTCTCCATCCTGCTCGATCCCTTCCAGGATCGCCAGCGCGGAGTCCGCTTCGAGGTCAATCCCGCCGGCGTGCAGGCCGACGCCTCCTGGACTGAAGCCGTTGGCCCCGACTACAGCTACGACCAGGTTTGGAACTCCGATGGCCGCGTCACCAGCAAAGGCTGGATGGCCCTCATCGCTGTCCCCTTCCGCAGTCTCCGATTTCCACCCGCAGGCCGCGACTGGGGCGTCGTCCTCTGGCGCAACTTCCCCCGCAACAGTGAAGTCGACTTCTGGCCTCGCATAAACGCCAGCATCAGCGGAGTTCTCAGCCAGCAAGGCGCTCTCCGCGGCATCGAAGGTGTCACCGGCTCCCACAATATCCAGCTCAATCCCTACGTGCTCGGACAAAACCTGCACGTCCTCAACCAGCTCGATCCCAACAATCCCTACTTCAGCACCCGCAACGCCGAAGCTACTGCCGGCGGAGAAGCCAAGGCCGTCTGGCGCGACTCCATCGTCTTCGACGCCACCTTCAATCCCGACTTCAGCGACGTCGAAAGCGATCAGCCCCAGTTCACCGTCGACCAGCGCTACCCCGTCTACTTCCCCGAACTCCGCCCCTTCTTCCTCGAAAACGCCAGCTACTTCTCAACCCCCCTCACCCTCCTCTACACGCGCAACATCATCCGCCCCGACTGGGGTATTCGCGTCACCGGCAAAGCCGGTCATACCAACCTCGGCCTGCTTGCCATCGACGACCGCCAGCCCGGCCGCACCATTCTCCCCGGCGATCCCCTCCACGACAACAAGGCCGGCTTCTACGTCGGTCGCATCTCGCAGGACATCGGCGAGGGATCAAACTTCGGCCTCATGTACACCGACGAGGAATTCGGCGGAGGTTGGAATCGCATAGGAGGCGCCGACCTCACCTGGCGCGCCAACAAAAACTGGACGGTCCTCGCACAGATGGTCGAGAGCTCAACGCACCAAAGCCGGTCAGACAGCGCCGCCAACATCTTCCCCCCCGGCTACTCCGCCGGCCCCGCCGCCGATATCCAGGTCACCCGCAGCGGCCACGCATTCAACATGTTCGACGAGTACCAGGACATCAGCCCGGGCTTCGAAACTCTCCTCGGCTTCATCAAAACCGCCAACATCCGCAGCAACCACCTCCACGCCAACTACCAGTGGTACCCGGCGAAAAGCATCGTGCAATCCTACGGGCTCGAACTCACCCAGCAGACCGCCTTCGACCACCAGCACAACCGCGTCTTCCGCTACACCACCTTCGATCCCTTCTGGCTGCTCCCGCGCAGCATCGTTCTTGCGCCCATCATTGGCCAGAACTCCGACACCGTCGGCCCGCAGAACGGCTATCCGCTCTCATCCAACCGCAACTTCACTGAGAACTTTGGCGGCTTCGTAGCCCGCGGCCAGCCCTGGTCGCTGCTCAACTTCAACATCATCGGAATTCGCGGCGGCAACGTGAACTACTACCCCGTCTCCGGCTCCAATCCATTCCTCATGGACCAGCAGACAGTGCAGGCCATCGTTGGCATCAATCCGCTGCGCCAGCTCACCCTCGACAACACATGGCTCTTCGATCGCGACAAGTCCGTAAGCGACGGCCAGCTCGTCTATGAAATCGAGGTCTTCCGCACCAAGCTCAACTACCAGTTCACTCGCGCCTGGTCCGCCCGCATCATCGCCGAATACGACACCACGCTCGCCAATCCCCTCCAGACATCACTGCAACGCACCAAGCAGATCCAGACCCAGGCCCTGCTCACCTGGCTCCCCCACCCCGGCACCGTCATCTACGTCGGCTGGAACAACGACCTGCAGAACTACAACCACACCCTCTGCACCCTCCAGACAACCGGCTCCCCCCAGCGCTGCGATCCCACCTTCCCCATCCTCCCTCGCGGCTCCGACTACCTCAACGACGGCCGCCAGTTCTTCATCAAAGGCAGCTACCTCTTCCGCTTCTAGGTTTTTCGTCCATCAAACAAACCGATGCCCATCTCGAAGAGATTTGGGAAGCGATCACCACCTCGGACAAATCCGCTCCAACAACACCGACTGTCCTCCCCAGCGACCAACTCCGATCAACAACACCTACGGTCATCCCGAGCGATCCTGAACGAAGTGAAGGGAGTCGAGGGATCCGCAGTTGCTTTTCGCGGGCGAGCTCACCACGGTGCCCGCCCAGTCACTCGCGTGTAGTCGCGAGGCTCGCATTCGTACCAATCTTTGCTTAGATCCACCCAAGCCGGATTCGTCCTTTCGATCAGCGCAACCTTCTTCTCGCGTCTCCAGCCTTTCAATTGCTTCTCTCGGGCAATAGCTAAGGCGACTTCCTGAAAGCGCTCGTACCAGACCAGCCGGTCGCAGTCGCATTCGCAGCTGAGCCCATCGAATTCCTTGACTTATGCTGAAACACTCTGCGCCGCAGATCACCGGTTACTCCGATGTACAGAGTCCTACTTTGGCTCGCCACGATATAGGTTGAATAAAGGCGCTCCCTCATCGCGATGACCCTATCCAACCTTGCCTAACCTCGGCAGTGATCCAGAACAGCTCATCCCACAACAACGACTGTCATCCTGAGCGGAGTGCGCGAAGCGCACGCAGTCGAAGGACCCGCAGTTCGTGCCCTCATCTCGAGCAATCGAAATCGCAGTCACTACTGCTGCGCTCTCCCACCACTTGCTACGATCCTCAAATGGATCCATCCAGCGGCTACGAATCCGTGTCGGAAGAATTCCTCGCCCGTCGAGGCCGAACACCCTCAACCGGCATCGGCGCGAAAGAAGTCCGCAACTGGGCCCGAACGCTCCCGCCGAAAAGCAGCGTCATCGATCTCGGCTGCGGTCCCGGCTTTCCTCTCACCGCAATTCTCCTCGAGGAAAAACTCGACGTCTTCGCCATCGATGGATCACCCGCCTTCGTCGACGCATTCCAACGCAACCTCCCCAACGTCCCCGTCCTTTGCGAACCAGTTCAGCGCTCCAGAATGTTCGATCGAACCTTCGACGCCGCGCTCGCCTGGGGCCTCATCTTCCTTCTCACTGTCGAAGATCAGCGTCGACTGATCCAGCGCTTCTCTGAGATTCTCGTGCCCGGCGGCCGGCTCCTCTTCACTGCACCCGCCCCGCCCGCCACCTGGATCGATGTCATGACCAATCTCGAGTCCGTCTCCCTCGGCGCCGAAAAGTACAGAGAACTCCTCGCCAGCGCCGGCCTCTCAGTCTCCGCCGAGTACGAAGACGAAGGCCAAAACCACTACTTCGAAGCCTTCAAGAACGCCACTCCGCTTCAAACCGACGCTCCGAAAGTGCATTCGAATATCATCCTGAGCGACCGGAATCGCCTGTCATCCGAGCGATCGAGATCGACTGTCATCTGAGCGATCGGATTCGACTGTCATCCTGAGCGGAGCTGAGCGCCCAAGCGCTCAGCGCAGTCGAAGGACCCGCAGTTCGTGCCTCTGATCTCGAGAAGCTGAGTCTTGTATCAGAGCACGACCTTACAGAGTCCCCTGAGCGATGAGCGGGTGTTTGCTCTTTGGGGTAGAGCTTGGGGGTGGTAAGCGAAGCTTCTGCTTTTCTTTACCTGAAATCGCCCAAAGTCAGAGTGGCCGATGATACTCCCGGGACCAGGGATTTGGCGGATTGTCCGCCATCGGAACTTGGCAACTTCTTGCTCTCAGGGGAAGTGTAGCCGGTCATTGTCTCAATCGCCGGTGATACGTCCGGAAGCTGCACGTGCCGCTGAAACTCATCTTCAAAGCCCGCGCCAGCGGCCTCGCCGAAATCGTCGAGATGGGACAGGCAACAACTCCAGAGGCGGCTGCGGAATTTCAACTGACAATGGCACATGTTCGGGTTGCATCTGTTCGTCCGCGTTTATCGGATACCCGGATCCTACATCTCCGATCTTCAGAGTCACATGTTTGGCTACATCCGATTCCACCTTGAACGTCTCGGCGTAGGACCTGAAGCCAGGAGCGGTAATGGTGATTTTCAACTGCCTACCTTGAGGACACATAAACCACATCCGGCCAGAATCATCCGCTCCGGTTTGATTGATCGAGCCACGGGCAAGATCAACGATGGTGATCTGAGCATGGGGAATGAACGCTCCTGATTGGTTCATGACTTGGAAAGAAATCTTGCTGTAAACGGAGACATCTTCCGAGGCGCCCCGGTTGCCAACCGACGTAGTGACGATGCTTTGAGAGAAGAACCCGAGAAGCTCAACGTTATGATCGCGACAGAACTTCGCAAATTGGTCGTATTGACCATCTGAAAACAGAACTGGTTTGCCGGAAGGATCTCGCTTGTATGGGACCCAATGCAATTTAGTGCCCGGTGGAAGCTGGCCCACTCGCCGTTTCAATTCTTCTAGAGAATGAACCACGCACTTCGGTTCAACGTAAGAACGGTAGCCCGGAGCTGGATAGAGCGCGATTTCACGAATGCCATCTCCATCGAGCACATACTCCATGGCTTGTGCCTGCTGAGACCGCAGTGGCACGATGAGCGCAGAGAAGGCGACGATGGCAAACAATCTCTTCACGTTCAAGACCGCCTACTCTGAGGAACGCACAATAGCTGCGAACTTGCAGCCCAAATATTACTGCAGTCGATAAAGTTGAAGGTTCTGGACGTATCGTCGGCAACTCTTCCCTATGCCGAATGTTCGCCAGTCAGTTGGTGTCGCTGTCTGTCCAGATGTGAAAGGTTCCAAAAACAAGGTCTGCTGGTTGCCTTGTTGCCGTGGAGCGCATGGTAATCAGTTCTTCCGGAGAATCTGGTTCCCCGATGCTCTCATCTATTGGCTTCACATGATCCAATTCCAGCAGAATGCAGTCCAGTGTTGGCACTATGCGTTCGACGCGCTCTTTAAATTCAGCTTCTGAATCGACCGACGCGGCAACAGTGACGTATGCGCCCTTACCGTCATCTCCAAATCGTCTGAAATCCTTGCATTTCGGGTCTGCTACGAGGCACGCGATACCCGTCCAAATCTCCATCTCAGCATTGTAAGAAACCGCTGATGGATGTGTTGTCGGCTATACGTACATTACCCCTCGGTTAAATACGACCCTGTCGCAACCAACCCCTATCCGCGCAGCAAACATGAGAAGTAATTACCTGTTCTTCTCGCCATCCTTCTTCCCCGTAGCCGCCTTCAGCGCCTTCTTCACCCCCCGATACGACTTCACCAGCGCATTCCCCGTTTTCCGCTGCGCCCTGTCCAGCGCCCCCGACGTATTTGTATCCGCAACCGTCAGCGCTGAGTCCGTCGCGCGCAGACCGGTCGCCGCTCCCCCCAGCCCTTCCTCCCCACCCAGAATCACCGCCTGTGCCGGCCTCTTCCCCGGATTCGCCCAGGCAATATCATCCGCAGGCAGGCTCTCCAGCCTTGTCGTCAGAGCCTCATCGAAATCACTGCGTCCCATCTTCTGCTTCAGCGGCCACTGCGGCGATTCAACCCACGTCGCCCCATTCATCGGTCTCGCAAGTTCGCCCAGGTTCACAACGCGGGAATTCTGTAGCGGCTCCTTCCCCTCGCAGTCATCCGCGCCGCACCCAAACCGGCACGCACGCTTGCTCAGAAACGCACCATGCTTCCCCGCCGAGACCCAGATCTCGGGCCCGCTCAACTCGGCATCCAGCGCCTTCGCCCGCGTTATCTGGCTCGCATCGCACAGCGTGTCCTCGTGCGCCGCTGCGTACCAGTAATGCGCTCTCCAGGTTCCCGCTTCGTCCCGGCTGACAAGAACCGACACGTGCTCCGCGTCCAGCTCGTGCCCCGCCTGTCCGCAGTCCTTCCGCCACAAATCGTAGTAGTGCAACTCAACTCCGCCCGATCGTCCCGGAGAAGGAAACGCCTGCCCGTAGATCACGCCGTTATCAGCCACGGCAACCGGCTTCTCCATCAGCGGCGTGAATTCTGCCGGCTTCACCGCGCAATCCTTCTCGCTGATCAGGAACCGCGGCTCAAACTGCTCCAGAAGCGCCTGCTCCACCAGATCCGCCAGCCCATCGTGATCGCTGTCGAGCGGGATCTCATTTGCAACGGTCTGCGCAGCCAACGGCGACAGCCCAATGAAAAAAAGGGCGGCAAAAAAGAAAAACCGCATGGCTCATCCTACCCCTTCTTTACTCCCCGATGGCCCGCCGAGAACACTTGTCAATCCAACCTCGCCTCGCGGCGGCTCCCAAACTCTTCATTCCATTCACAAGATTCCACTCGCGTGTTTTGCAGGTTAGTTGACCTCAAAAGCGCACACTTGAATTGAAGTCAAATCTCTATCGAAATCATCGCCAAATTGGCTCGATACGAACGGTTCCCGGCAATGTCGTTCTGTTGCCGGATGTTCTTGACCTGCCCGTAAAGAGCACGCTGTCACCGCTAACTTCGCTAGCTCCGCTTTCAACCAGCAGTCAACCGTCAACCGTCCACTCACCTCCACACGGAAGCGGGAAGGAGTTTTCTAGTCTCTATTCCCTAATCCCTAATCCCTGTCTTTTAAGGAGAACTCATGCTACGTCGCTGCCTTCAAAACCTCGAAAATGGTCAACGCTGCAACGCCCCTGCAACCGAAACCTCCAAATACTGCCGTCACCACGACCCGCAACTCCCACCCAAACCAGCAAAGGAAACCTCCGCTGAAATGGAACCGCTCATCCTCCCGGCCATGGTCGACAAACCCTCTGCCCTCGCCGCTCTCAACACCGTCTTCCAGGCTCTCGGCGAAGGCCGCATCAAGCGCTCCGTTGCCGACACCCTCCTCTCCGCCATCAAGCTCGCCAACCGCCTCCTGACCGAAATTAGCGAGGCAGGCCTCACCGTCATTCCAGCCGCTTCCGGATCGGCTCACCGCGACATCTACGTGCCAACGTTGCTCGATGTCGACGAGTTCACGGACATCATGCAGAACGGCACCTTCGACGAGCTCCGCGACCACATCGTCGCCAAACAGACCGGCACGGCAAAGCAAGCCGGCAGAGCAAGCCACGACAAGCGCGGAGCCCTGACTCTGGCTGCATCCGGAGATCGAAAGACAGACGACTCCCGCCCCGCCCTCCCATCCTTTGCTTATCAGCCCGACGTCGATCCAGCCACAGCACGCATCATCAAGGACATCCTGGCCCAGAGCCACCAGATGATTGAAACCCAGAACCGGACATCAAAAGCTGGAAGCTAGGAGCTGGAGCAGGGAGCTAACTTCAACGCCATCTATTACGAACAAATTTAAGGTAAAAATTATCGCGAGATACTGGGACCCGCAGCGGCATCAAACCGATCCAAAACCCTGATCGCAACCGCGCAAAGAACGACAATCCGCCGGACATGAACTCTGCATCACCAACGCCCAAACCCGATCCCTGCAAACTCGATCGCAGAGGCGAAAAACCAGCAGAGAGTCTCCCCTAATCCCTAATCCCTCGTCCCCTCGTCCCCGGCTTTCTAAGCTCCCTCGAGCTGAAGCATCAACTCTTCCCACTCCGCAGTAAGTTGCCCGAGCTGCTCCCGCAGGCCCGAAGCCAAATCGGTCAGTCGCTGCGTCTCCGCCGCCGACACAAACACCCCGAGTTGCTCCTCAGTATGCGCAATTGACGCCTCCACCCGGGGAATCTCCTCCTCCAGGAACGCGCAGCGATCTTCCATCTGCTTCTGCTTGATCGGATTCAGGCGCCGCGTTTTGTTGCTGGCCGCCGGCCCATCCACACCACCCTCGATCACAATCGTCGCCCCATTCGACGAGGAACTGGGCGACTGGGAGAGATCTTCGGCGGGGAACAGTCTGGGTGCCCCACGTCTCGCTTCTGAGACGTGGGTTTGGGGCGCGACCGGCGAAGCGTCTTGATTTGAATTTGCCCGACCCGCCAACTCCTCCTTTTTCCTCAGATAGTCCTCGTAGTTCCCCGGGTAGCTGGTGATCACCCCGTTCTCCACCTCGATCACCCGCGTAGCCAGCCGATCGATGAAGTACCGGTCGTGCGACACAAACACCACCGTCCCCGAGAACGCGGCAATCGCCTCCAGCAGTACATCCTTGGCCCGCATATCCAGGTGGTTGGTCGGTTCATCCAGCAGCAGAAAGTTCGAAGGCGAAACCAGGATCCGCGCCAGCGCAAACCGGTTCCGCTCGCCTCCCGACAGCACGCCGAGTCGCTTGAACACGTCATCACCCGAGAACAAAAAGCATCCCAGCAGCGACCGCAACTCCGATTCTGGAACCTTCACCGCTGCCCGGCTGATGTCGTCCAGCATCCGCGCCTCTGGATCGAGCACCTTGTACTGATCCTGCGCAAAGTACTCGCTCACCACATTGTGCCCAAGCTTGATCGTGCCCTCAGTCGGCTGCTCCACTCCGGTCAGCAGCTTGATCAGCGTCGACTTGCCCGCTCCATTCACTCCAACCAGCGCAACGCGATCCCCGCGCTCGATCGAGAACCTCGCATTGCGGAACACCCGCTTCTCCCCGTAGCTCTTGCCCAGCCCCTCAGCCTCAACCACCATCCGTCCCGAAGGCGCCGGCTGCGGGAACTTGAAGTGAATCACCGGCTCTTCTTCCGGTATCTCGATCCGTTCGATCTTCTCCAGCTCCTTGATCCGCGACTGCACCTGCTTCGCCTTCGTAGCCTGAGCGCGGAACCGGTTGATGAACGATTCAAGATGCTCGATCTGGTCGCGCTGGTTCTTGTACGCCGCCAACAGCTGCGTCCGCCGCTCATCCTTCTGCGACAGATACTTCGTGTAGTTGCCCTGAAAGATCGTCAGCCGCTTGTTCCAGATCTCCACCGTCCGATCGATCGTCACATCCAGGAAGTACCGATCGTGCGAGATCAGGATGTATCCAAACGGATAGCCGTGCAGATAGTCCTCAAGCCAGTTCCGCGTCTCCAGATCCAGATGATTCGTAGGCTCATCGAGCAGTAGCAAGTTGGGCTTCGCCAGCAGCAGCTTGGCCAGCGCAATCCGCATCTGCCACCCGCCGGAGAACTCGTCCACCTGCCGCGACCAGTCCTCCTTGCCAAAGCCAAGCCCCGTCAGAACCGTCCCGACCTGCGCATCCAGCGCGTACCCATCCAGCGCATGAAACCGCTCCTGCAGCATTGAGAAGCGTTCCGCCACAGCCTCATACTCAGCGCTCGCATGGTCCAGTTCCGACATCTGCGCCGCCGCGCGCTCAATCTCGCCTTCCATCGCGCGAAGCTCGTCGAAGACGCTCAGGCATTCCTCGAACACCGTACGCCCGGTCAGCTGAAGCCCTTCTTGCGGCAGATAACCAATGCTCATGCCGCGCGTCTGCTGCATGATCCCGTAGTCGAGCGACTCGAGTCCTGCCAGCACCTTCATCAGCGTGGACTTGCCGGTGCCATTGGCTCCGACCAGCGCCGTCTTCTCGTTGTTTCGGATGAGCCAGTTGGCCTCGGTAAACAGCACTCGCGGTCCGAACCGCTTGCCGGCATTCTGCAGAGAGAGCATTCCTCTCTCATTTTCTCAGAAGATCGGCTAACGCCCGCCCGAAGGAGCCAAAGCCGCAGGCTGAACGGCCGGCTGCGCGGGATTGGCCGTGAACGCCTTCAACGCATCCAGGTTGGTCTGCACCTTCTGCCACTTCTTCGGATCCTTCTTCGCCTCCACCTTCGCCGCGGGATCGGAGTAAAACCCAAGGATGTTCTTCTGCAAAGCAATCGACGTCGCCTCGAACTTCTTGTCCGCGAGCTGTGACAGCATCTTTGCGTAGGTATCGTCGGCAAGGCTGTACTCGCCCGCGGCCGTCGGCTTCCCGCTGTCGAGATCGTTATCTGGTAACTGCAGAGACTTCTTCCGCACGTTGACCAGCAGCGCGCCATAGTGGTCGACAGTGTTGTTGATGCTTGTGAAGTACATGTTCTCCGTCTTTGGCGTCGGCACATTGAAGTCCAGCGCCTTAAGCGGCCCAATCTTGGGGATGATCTTCAGCAGCACCGCAAGGAGTCGCACGCCGAAGCCCGGACGCTGATAGTTCTTGCCCCACGACTTTTCATAATCCGCCCGCGACAGCCGATACAGGAACTTCTGCTTCTGAAAGTTAGGCACCTCGCGCATGATCTCTTTCTTGTGCGTCTTCAGGGCCACCTGCGTCATGTGTGGGATCAGCGTACTCACCGAATAACGGAATGAACCAATCGCCAGGTCCTCATGCGGCACCACATCCTTCAGCTCCATGCCGTAGATGACCGGGAACACCCGTTCCAGCAACTCCTTCGAGACCTCGAAACCGATGAAATCGTGATACTGCTGCGGCGCATATCGCTCCTTCGCCACCTGAGCCATATCAAAACCGAACTCGGTGCGGATATGTGCCGTCTTATCCTGCGCGTAGAGCACAATCGGCCCAAACTTCGCGCGCAGCTTCGGATACATCAGCGCCACCGCCTCGTTCACCGCCGGATGGCCGGTCACATCCGCCGCGTAGTGCGAGAGCGCTCCCAGCGCGAATGCGTATTCGTCGGCATTCTGGCTTTCCTTGATGAGCTCCAGCACGAAGTCGCCGCTGCGCACATAATGCACAAGATCGCTGAATTCCTTGTTACCGAACGGATAGTAGCCCATGTCCTGAATCACCGCGCCGCCGTACGCATAGGCGTGAGCTTCGCGTATCTGATCGTCCGTCAATCCCGGATAACGCGCCAGGATCATCGGCCGAAGATGATCGTTCCACAGCAGATCGATGATCTCCTCATGCGTCAGCACCGAGTACGCGTGCGAGACACCGGTACTGGCAATCAGAACGACAAGGATCGCAATGAATCGGGACGATGGAGCAACAAGGATCTTAACGAGCAGCCCACGGGAACCGACTAGTTTAGGCATCGTTCTGACTTTCTATAAGGGCAAACGTTCCGCTGGAATCTAGAAGATACTTCAGATTTCGATGCCCCCCGGGATTGCAGCGTTGTACTCAGCCGGGAGGCAAGTGTGCCCCGCTGGAAACAGCAGTTTCATCGATGACGCATGCGGCCAGCCTTGCGCGGCGTGAAAGCCATGCTCTAGGCGTCCCATTTCACTTCTCCTGGAGCTGTCGCCGACTTTGCAGTCTAATTCTCGATTTCAGTCATAATGGATTTATAGCGTTAGGTAACAAGTGGCGAATCCACACAGCGACAGCTTCTCTCTGTGAAATGTCCAGCTACAGCAGGTTGAGGAACGTACGAACAAGTTGAATTCAGCACAGGGGGATATCGTGAGAAGCATTAAGGGCGAATTTCGACCGGCGTGCCCACCGGTACGAGCGTGAAAACCTCATCAATAAATCATTCTTCTAAAGTGAACATCAGCGAAACCGTCACTTGGCGGCTCCGGGGCCGCTCATGTAAAACAAGCGACGGGACCGAGGTCGTTCGTAGGCGGGTGTTCGGGTTTTCTCATGAATAAGCTCTATCCCAATTCGAAAGCCGCGCTTGAAGGGATTGTGCACGATGGCATGCTTCTCGCCGTCGGTGGCTTCGGCCTTTGCGGGGTCCCTGAGGAACTGATTCTGGCCCTGCGCGATTCCGGGGTCCGCAATCTGACGATCGCCAGCAATAACGCCGGTGTCGATGGTGCCGCTCTCGGTCTGCTTCTCGCGACACGTCAGATCAAGAAGATGATCTCCAGCTACGTGGGCGAGAATGCGGAGTTCGAACGCCAGTTCCTTGCAGGAGAGATCGAAGTGGAATTCTGCCCTCAGGGCACCCTTGCGGAACGCCTCAGGGCTGGCGGAGCCGGCATTCCTGGTTTTTACACGCGCACTGGCATTGGCACCATCATCGCTGAAGGCAAAGAGCACAAGGAGTTCGATGGCAAGACCTACATCCTCGAACGCGGAATCCGTGCCGACCTCGCGCTCGTAAAAGCCTGGAAAGCCGACACTCACGGCAATCTCATCTATCGTCGCACCGCACGCAACTTCAATCCGAACGCGGCGACGTGCGGCAAGATCACAGTTGCCGAAGTGGAACTACTCGTTCGGCCGGGCGAACTGGATCCGGATGAAGTTCACACACCCGGTATCTTTGTTCAGCGGCTTGTTCACGTCCCGAATCCGGTAAAGCGGATCGAGAAGAAGACCACGAGAGAAGGTTGACCAGATGCCCTGGACCCGTAATCAGATGGCCGCGCGTGCATCCAAAGAGCTGCAGGATGGCTTTTATGTCAACCTCGGCATTGGCATCCCCACACTGGTTGCCAACTTCATCCCCGAGGGGATGACAGTAACCCTGCAGTCGGAGAATGGCCTCCTCGGAATGGGACCTTATCCCCGCGAGTCCGAGGTCGATGCCGATCTTATCAACGCAGGCAAAGAGACAGTGACATTTGTTCGCGGAGCCGCCACTTTTTCCAGTGCCGACTCATTCGCTATGATTCGCGGCGGCCACATCGATCTTGCGATTCTGGGCGCGATGCAGGTTTCCGAGCGCGGCGATCTCGCCAATTGGATGATCCCTGGCAAACGCGTAAAGGGAATGGGTGGCGCGATGGATCTGGTTTCCGGCGTGCGTCGCGTGATCGCGCTCATGGAGCATACAACGCCTGACGGTGGGCACAAACTGCTGCGCGAGTGCACTCTGCCGCTGACCGGTAGCGCCGTTGTACATCGCGTAGTCACCGATCTGTGCGTTCTCGATGTGACTGACCGCGGCTTCGAGATTTTCGAATTGGCCGATGGCGTTTCGCGTGAGCAGGTGCAGGAGCGTACTGGGGCGCCAGTCCACTTCCGGTGAATTCAGGAAGCCGATTTCTTCCAGTTCGGTTTTCTTTTTTCAAGAAATGCGGTGACGCCCTCTCGAAAATCGGCTGTGTCTCGCGACAACGCATTAGCCTTCAGCGCTGCCTCGACCGCGCGGTCAAGCCGATCCCGGTTCTGTTCCAAAAGCAACCGCTTGGTTGCACTTAACGATTGCGGACTGTTTGCAAGCAATGTCTCGGCGAGTGTCTGCGCGCGTGCCATCAACTCGCCGTGCGGCACGACCTCATTCACAAGCCCAATCTGATGTGCTTCCGGTGCGTCGAAAAGCCGCCCAGTAAGGAGAAGATCGCGGCAACGCTTTTCTCCCACCTGCAGCGAAAGGAAAGCTGAAACCAGCGCCGGCACAAAACCAATGCGGACCTCAGTGAACCCGAACTTCGAAGCAGGTGTTGCCAACGTGAAGTCACAAATCATCGCCAGGCCGGTTCCTCCGGCGATTGCCGGCCCGTGAACTGCCGCGATCGTTGGGATCGGAAGTTCGTATAAAGTACGGAGAAGCTTGGCAATGCGTTCCGCGTCGGCTCGATGTTCAACGGCGGTCTTGCTTTGTATCGTTTGCAACTCAGACAAGTCCAGCCCCGAACAAAACGCCTCGCCCGCACCGGTCAGGATCAGTACCCGCTGGTCTCCGGGAGCCGCATCCTCGCATGCGGAGATTAGCTCAGTCTGCATCTCCCGCGTCATCGCGTTGCGGCGTTCAGGACGATTGAGCGTGACGGTCCGGATAGGAGGGTTATCTTCGATGACGATCGTTCGATAATTCAAGTCTCCTCCACTCTTGCCGCTAGACGTTCATTGAACCGGAGCTCCAAAGCGACTGGAGATCTCATAGCTGGCTGCAACCAGATCATCGACTCCCCGAAATTCGGGCATGGCTGCTCCACAGCGGCGCAATTCCTCGATGAGAACCTCGGTGGGAAGATTGCCCACAAGGACATCTTGCGCGAATGGGCATCCGCCAAGCCCGCCGATTGCGGAGTCGAAGCGCCTGCATCCGGATTCATAAGCTGCCCGCACGCGTTCTGCTGTCTCATCTGGCCGGGCATGCAGATGAGCGCCGATCTCAAGATCGCGGAATTGCCCGATCGCCGCGGAAAGGACTTCTCTGATCTGGTCGGGTTTGGCGAGCCCAACAGTATCCGCCAGCGATATCTGTGTCACTCCGCATTCCGCTATCAAATCGCAGGCTTGCAACACCTCGTCGGTACTCCACTGGTCCCCGTACGGATTGCCAAACGCCATCGACACATAAGCGACCACGCCCCTGCCTTCGGCTTCGGCGAGTGAATAAATGGCTTGTAACGCGTCGAGTGCTTGCTCGAGAGTCTGGCGCTGGTTGCGCCGCAGGAATTCAGGTGAAATCGAATAGGGAAACCCCAGTGTGGTGACCGCATCATTACCGATCGCTCGTTGTGCGCCTTTCTCGTTCACCACGATGCCGATGATCTCGACATCGGAAGGAACGGACAGTCGCGAGAGCACCTGCTCCGAATCCGCCATTTGGGGAACTGCGGCAGGCGAGACGAAGCTGACCGCGTCAATATGCTTGAATCTGGCCTCGATCAGCTTGCGCAGATAGTTGGCCTTTACATCCGGCTCGATGTGGTTTGGCAAACCTTGCCACGCATCGCGCGGGCATTCGATGATTTTGACTGCTTTCGTCATGCAATCTGATGCTCAACCAAAAGAAGCTTTATCCGCGTGATGGGTAGACTTTCAGGATTTCGCGTGCGATCACCATGCGCTGAATCTCGCTGGTTCCTTCACCGATGGTGCACAGCTTCACGTCTCGATAATACTTCTCAGCGGGGTAGTCCTTAATGAATCCGTAGCCGCCGAACAACTGAACCGCATCATCGCAGATCCGCACTGCCACCTCGCTGGCGAACAGCTTCGCCATCGAAGACTCGCGCGTAACCTTTCGCCCCGCATCCTTCAGCACTGCGGCCCGCTGTGTCAGGAGTCTTGCTGCGTCGAGCTCGGTTGCCATGTCGGCGAGCTTCCACTGGATTCCCTGAAACTCTGCGATGCTCTTGCCGAACTGACGCCGCTCTTTCACGTACTTGAGAGCCGCATCCAGCGCACCTCGCCCAATTCCGAGCGCAAGCGCAGCGATGGAAATGCGACCGCCGTCCAGTACACGCATAGCGTCGACAAACCCTTCGCCTTCTGCCCCGATCAGGTTCTCTTCAGGAATCTCGCAGTCTTCGAAGATCAGCTCGCTGGTGTCGCTGGCACGCAAGCCAAGCTTGTTTTCTTTCTTGCCTGCACGGAAACCCTTGGTTCCCTTCTCGACGACGAAGGCTGATAAACCATGTGTGCCCTTGCTTTTGTCGGTAGATGCAATGACCACGGCACAATCGGCGTAATGGCCGTTCGTGATGAAGGTCTTGTTTCCGTTCAGGATGTAGCGATCGCCCTTTTTCACAGCGGTCGTCCGCGAGTTGCTTGCGTCAGAACCGGCGCCGGGCTCGGTCAGTCCCCAGGCACCGATCCATTCGCCTGTCGCGAGTTTGGAGACGTATTTCTTCCTCTGCGGATCGTTACCGGCAATGAAGATGTGGTTTGTGCAGAGGGAATTGTGCGCGGCGACGATGATTCCAATGGAGCCATCGACCGCAGACAATTCCTCAATCGCCAGGACATAGTCGACGTAACCCAATCCTGATCCATTCAACTCCGGCGGGAAGATGACACCTAACAGGCCCATCTGCCCGAGCTTCTTCACGACGTCGAGCGGGAACTCGCTTGCTTCGTCCCACTTCATTACGTTGGGAGCAATCTCGCGTGCCGCAAAGTCGCGAATCTCACGGCGAAGTTGTTCCTGCTCTTCGGTGAGCACAAATGGATAAAGGCTTTCGGATGTTTCGAGCTCGACGCTCATGTTGGCTCCTGTTCGTCCGGGGTCGACGCCTGGCTAGCCGTCCTGCTGCTTGGGTAAGATGCCGTGATTTCCTGCCTAAGTCAAGTCGCGTGGCCCATCGCACTAGGTCTGCAACACTCCGGGGTTGAATCTGGGGACATCGCTATTCATGGCGCAGGCCTCCAGAGCGGTGATCAATACGTCTCGAGTCTTTGCGGGATCAATGATGGCGTCGATCCACAGTCGTGCCGCTCCATATCGCGGATCAGCTTGAGCATCATAGGTCGATTTGATTTCGTCGAAGAGCGCTGTCCTGTCTGCCTCAGAAAGCACCTTTCCACCGCGCTCGACCTGTTTCGCTCGAACCTCCGCCAGCGTGCCCGCAGCCGATGCACCGCTCATCACCGCATAACGTGCCGTGGGCCACGCAAAAAGAAAACGCGGATCATAAGCCTTGCCGCACATCGCGTAGTGGCCAGCTCCGAAACTTCCCCCGATGATAACCGCAATTTTGGGAACTACGCTCGTACTGACGGCGGAGACCATCTTCGCGCCGGCCCGGATAATGCCCGACCACTCTGCGTCTTTACCGACCATGAAACCGTTCACGTCGTGAAGAAAGACGAGCGGCACCAGATTCTGATTGCAATCCATGATGAAGCGCGCCGCCTTCTGTGCACCCTCGGTATATATGACGCCTCCCACTTCGATTCGCTTTGCACCGGCCGAGGGGCCCATTGCGACGACTTGATTCTGATTTGTTTTTTGGTTTGCAACAATGCCGACAGCGTGCCCGCCGATCCGCGCATAGCCGCAGAGAACGGTTCGGCCGAACTCCTCTTTGTATTCATCGAACTCGCTGCGATCCGTAATGCGCGCGATCACTTCATGCATGTCGTATACGTTGCTGGCGCCGGGGGCAGGGTTTAGCAGGCCATATACATCATCGATGGCATACTTCGGAGCATCGTTCTTGGGATCGAAAGGAGTTTGACTGAATCGATCTGTTGGAGAGTTTGCACCCGCGCGCGCTCCGAATTTGTCGACCAACGAGCGCATCCGTGCGAGACAGTGATGGTCGTCAGGTTCCTTGAAGTCGACAGTGCCTGAGATTTCGGCATGCATGGCTGCTCCGCCTAGTTCTTCAGGATCGGTCTTCTGCCCGATAGCGGCCTGTACCAGCGAGGGTCCTGCGAGAAAGAGTCCGGAGCCCTCCGTCATCAGCACGGTATCGGTCATAACAGGGAGATAGGCACCGCCGGCCACGCACATTCCCATAATGGCCGTGATCTGCGGAATGCCGAGTGAACTCATCACCGCGTTGTTGCGGAAGACGCGTCCGAAGTCGTCCGTATCGGGAAACACATCCTCCTGCAAAGGCAGGAACACACCGGCTGAATCAACGAGGTACAGCGTCGGAATCCGGTTCTCGAGTGCGATGTTCTGTGCGCGGAGGACTTTTTTCGCCGTCATCGGGAAGAAGGCGCCGGCCTTCACCGTTGCATCGTTGGCGATGATCATGCATAACCGGCCCGCAACGCGTCCTAAGCCGGTGACTACTCCTGCGCCGGGTGCGCCCCCGTATTCGTCATACATCTCGTGCGCGGCCCAGAGGCCCAGTTCGAGGAAAGTCCCGTCCTTATCCAGAAGAAGGTCCAGGCGCTCGCGGACTGTCAGCCGCTTCTTTGCATGTTGCGCGGCTGCGGCCTTTGCTCCCCCGCCCTGGCGGATGGTCTCCTCCTGGGCGCGTACCTGCTTCAACAATTCGATGAGGGCGGCACGGTTAGCCTTCGCACGGGAGGAGTTGGGATCAAAGCTGGATTCGATCACGTTTTGAAGCTTCGGGCTTTCGGCCATTCGTCACTCACGCAAACTCGCAGACTATAGCACCTTGGATGGTACCTGCGTCCAGCTAACCCCTGTCACATCGCGCTCTTCGAACGCGCGCCGCGCCAGTAGAGGACCAGGCCGAGCAAGATCGACGCCGCCGTGCCGCCCAGGAGCTTCATTTCAAAGCCAAGCTTGTTGACGGATTCACCCGGCGGGATAGCAGAAACGATGATGCCAAGAAGCACGACAGCGAAGCCGAGCCCTCCGCAGATCCAGGTGCCCGTGGTTCCACCGGGTATCAGAACGGCACGTGCGTTCTCGCGCCGGTCGCTCCGATAGGCAAGTTTGATCACCGCTCCGAACATATACAAGAACGGGATGAAATAGAGAATGATAGCCGCGTCGATCAGGAACTGATACGCCTCGATGACTGTAGGGCTCTTGATCTGGCTGACGAGCAGAATCAACCCAGAAACGATTGCCTGAACAAGGATGGAGATGTAGGGGGTCTTCCATTTGGGATGAATCTTCCCGAATGCGGCTGGAAGGTATCGATCGATGCCGACGACGAATGGCACGCGGGCAATCCCAGCGACGGTGCTGCCGACTCCACCGGCGTTTCCGAAGGTGACGAGGACGGCGGCGAGGACACCGAGGAATCCAATCCGCAGGGCCATCGAGCCTATGGTGATGGCGCTGAAGACCCCGCTTTGCGGATCGACGTTTGCGGCTGGAATCAGTGTCAGGATCGCGAATGTTCCGGCGATATACATCAGGGCGATGAGTGCTCCGGCAGCGAAGACTGCACGAGGGAGCGTCCGCTGCGGGTCACGGACCTCTTCGCTCATTGCGGAAACGAGTTCGAGGCCGGTGAAGGCGAAAGCGATCTGAGACCAGAAGTTGACAGTGCTCCAGTTCCACGTGGGCATCACGTTCTGGAAAGTGAAGTGAGTGGCGCTTCCGTTGCGAACGCCGACAATGAGAGCGATGACGGCCAGAATGACGAGCGGGACGTAGGTGCCGACGCCCCCTGCATTCTGCAGCCACTTTCCGATATTCAAGCCGATGATGTTCAACACGACGGCTACGAGCAGGAGGCCAAGCGAAACGCTCAGGAGGAAGGTGCGGTCCTGAGCGAGGGCGGCGCCGCGACCTCCCATGATGTAAGCGGCCATGGAGGCGCTGGCGAGGAGGAGTCCGGGAAAGTAGAAGACTGTGTAGATCCAGTAGGTCCAGCCGGCGATGAAGCCGTGAAAGTCGCCGAACGCTTCTTTGGACCAGGCGTACAGTCCGCCTTCCTCGGGGAAGCGCGAGGACAGTTCGTTGATGACCAGCGCTCCTGGCACGAAGAAGAATATGGCCGCGATTACCCAGAGGCTGATGGAGGATGTGCCATTGTGTCCGGCGGCGGCGATCCAGCGAGGGCCGAGGACCGTGGCGATGTTGAACAGCAGCACGTCCCAAAAGCCC
>Ga0207639_10000332_pt1 | contig 32793 bp, 34 predicted proteins | sample KBSCornC32_FD_184299 | JGI IMG/M metagenome (GOLD analysis project Ga0207639, IMG submission 184299) | Corn rhizosphere microbial communities from Kellogg Biological Station, Michigan, USA - KBS Corn C3-2 (SPAdes) (version 2) | ecosystem: Host-associated > Plants > Roots > Rhizosphere > Soil ... | reverse complement strand
GTGACTGGGCGAGTGGGTGACCATGACGATGGTCGAGCCCTCCTGATTGAGCTGGCGAAGCATGCGCATGACCTCTTCGCCATGCGCCGTATCGAGGTTGCCCGTCGGCTCGTCGGCGAGGATCAGCTTGGGCTCGCCGACCAGCGCCCGGGCGACCGCCACACGCTGCTGCTGACCGCCCGAAAGCTGCGTCGGGCGATGCTTGGCTCGGTGGGCGATCCCGACCTTGTCGAGCACCCGGTCGACGCGCGCCTTCCGCTCCGAGGAAGAATAATGGTGGTAGAGCAGCGCGAGCTCGACATTCTCGCGGACCGTCAGCTCGTCGACCAGGTTGAAGCTCTGGAAGATGAAGCCGATGTTGGCCTTGCGCGTCTCCGCGAGCTGCGTCTCGTTGAGGCCCGCGACCTCCTGACCGTTGAACACGTAGGAGCCGCTGGTCGGGCTATCGAGCATGCCCATGACGTTGAGCAGCGTCGACTTGCCGCAGCCCGACGGCCCCATGATCGCAACAAACTCGCCGTCGGCGATGTCGAGATCCACGCAGTCCAGCGCGGTCGTCTCGACGGTGTCGGTGCGGTACGTCTTGGTCAGGGCGTTCATTGTGAGCACGGTCGTGTTCCTTTCTCAGTCCCCGGAGCTGAAGTTCAGATGATCCTTGTCGGTGAGGCCGCTGTATGAGGAGGTGATCACCCGTTCGCCGGGTTTCAGGCCTCCAAGGACCTCAATGAAATCGCTGTTGCGTCGGCCGAGCTGGACCTGGCGCCTGGTCGCGCTGTGTCCGCGGCTGTCGACGACGAACACCCAGCTGCCGCCGGTGTCGTTGAAGAAGGCGCCGTTCGGAATGATCAGCGCCCTGGTCGAATCCCCGAGCGTCAGCTTCGCCTGGATCGTCTGGCCGCGCTGAACCGAGGCCGGCTCTGGCCCCACGAACTGGAGGTCGATCTGGAATTCGCCGTCGCGAACCTGCGGATAGACCTTCGAAACCTTGAGCGCGTAGGTCTTGCCGTCGATGTCCGCGCTCGCCGTCTGGCCGACCGCGACGCGTCCGAGATAGAATTCGTCGACGTCGGCCTGAAGCTTGTTGCCGCCCGCGCTGTCGATCTGGCCGATCCGCTGGCCCTGCTGGAGCGACTGTCCGAGCTGGATCTCGAACCCGCTAAGCTGGCCAGTGACCGGTGCCTTGATCGCCAGCTGGCTGAGACTGCTTTGCGCAACGCCCATGCTGCTGTTGAGCGACGACGCCGCGATCCGGAGCTGTTGCAGCTGGCTCTTCTGGAGCGCCTCGGTTTGCGAAATGCTCTGCTTCAGGATTGCCAGCCGGCTCGTCTGATAATCGTAATCGTCCTTGGCATCGTTGTAAGTTTTGGTCGCGACGAAGCCGCGCTCCATCAGCGGCTTGTACAGGTCGTACTGGCGCCGCGCCTTTGCGAGATCGGTCTCGGCCTGGTTGAGGTCGCGCAGATTCTGGTTGTGCGTCTGGGTCAGCGCGAGTTCCTGGCTGCGCATGTTGTTGAGCTGCTGCTCGACCTCCGCCTGCTTCTCGAGAGTCGAAAGCTGCAGCTCCGCGTTGGACAGGATCGCGAGAAGCTGGCCCTGCGTGACTTGTGCGCCGTCGTCGACCAGCTTCTTGTCGACCCGGCCGCCCTCGACCGCGTCGAGGTAGACCGTCACCAGCGGAGTCACTCGGCCGCGCAACGGAAGGAAATCGTCGAACGTGCCGGATCGCGCCTGCGAGATGGTCAGGCGGTCCTGGGCGACCGTCATCGAGTCGGCGCGAGGAGCGAACAGCCAGAAGAGGATAATGAGCAGGAGAAGCGCTCCCCCGGAGCCCGCGATCAGGAGCCGCCGGTCGATGCGCTTGCGCTCGACCACGCGATCCATCGCGCCGCCGCTCACGGCTTCGGAGCCAGCGGACCTACGCAATTCGACTAGGCTCATTGTCCGCCTCCGAACAGTGTTTGTCCGAAAATGGACGCGCCAAATTCATGCCCCCGCAAGGAGCCCTCTGTGAAATGCCCACCGCAACCAACGCTCATGGCCTCCTTCGCTGCAAAGGCCATGCCAATTGGACGGGGGCCTTTTTGACGAGAGCTACTGTTCGTTTCCGGACAGCTGCGCTACAGACGTAGCGTGGCTGACAGGTTCAATCTAGCCGTTGTCGTCGATGACGATCCCGATGTGGCGCTCGCCGCTCGCCTCGCGCTCCGCGACATGTTCGATCGAGTCGAAACTCTGGAGACGCCTGCCCAGCTCTTTTCGCTGATGGAACGCGAAAGCCCCGACTCCATTCTCCTCGACCTCAACTTCGAGCGCGGGAAGACCGACGGTCGCGAGGGGCTGAACACGCTCGGAGACATCATGCGCGCCGATCCGGACGCCGCCGTGGTCATCATCACCGCTCACGGCGCGGTCTCAATCGCGGTCGAAGCAATCAAGGCGGGCGCAAGCGACTTCGTCGCCAAACCGTGGAGCAACGAGCGCCTCGAAGCGACGGTGCGGAGCGCCGCGGCCCTTCGCCGAAGCCGGGTCGACGCTCGCATGGAGCGTGGCCGCGCGTCCGAGCTAGCGCTCACTCCCGAAACTCCTCTCCTCGGCAAGTCCACCGCAATTGAGCGCGTTCGGATGCTGATCGCCCGGGCGGCGCCGACCGACGCGAACGTCCTGATCCTCGGAGAAAACGGCACCGGCAAGGAGGTCGTCGCCCGCGAAATACACGCCGCGTCCCGCCGGTCGGACAAGCCGCTCGTGTCGATCGACCTCGGGGCGACCAGCGAAAGCCTGTTCGAATCCGAGCTGTTCGGTCACGTGAAGGGTGCCTTCACTGGAGCCGCCGGAGAGCGAATGGGGCGCTTAAAGGCGGCGGACAAGAGCACGCTCTTTCTCGACGAGATCGGCAACCTGCCGCTGCACCTGCAGCCGAAGCTTTTGACGGCGCTCGAACAGCGCGAGGTCGTCCCCGTCGGCGCCAACCGTCCCATCCCCATCGACGTTCGCGTGATCGCCGCGACCAATGTTTCGCCCGACCAGCTGTCTGACGAGAAGCGATTTCGGCAGGACCTGCTGTTCCGGCTCAACACGATCGAAATCGAGCTTCCGCCGCTCCGCCAACGTCGCGACGATATCCCCGTCCTGCTCGACCATTATCTCCGCCTGTACGAGCGCAAATATGACAAGCCGCAGCGCGATCTGCCGGCGGCGGTCCTCGTACCCCTCGCCGAACACGATTGGCCGGGCAACGTCCGCGCGCTTCGCCACGCAGCGGAGCGGGCGGTGATCATGGCCGAGGGTAGCCAGTATCGAACCGACGATTTCTCGCTTCCCAGGGGATCGCACGGGACAGCGGTTTCGGTCGGCGCGACCGAAACGCTCAACCTCGACGAGCTCGAAAAGCAGATGATCGAGCGGGCGCTCAGGATGCATCACTTCAACATCTCGTCCGCAGCATCCGAGTTGGGTCTCAGCCGCGGCGCGCTCTACCGGCGCATGGAAAAGCATGGACTTTAGGCGCAAGTTCGAGTTCGGGCTCGCCTGGCGCACGACCGTCTTCGTCGGCGCCGTCCTTCTCGTCATCAAGGCGCTGGAGACGCCCGGCGTCCGCGCCGGCCTCGTCGTCGCGGCGCTCGTTGCGATTGGCGCCTTCGCCAGCCTGTGGGAGTTCATCCGGCGCACCAATTTCCTCGTCTCCCGGTTCATCGAGTCCGTGCGGTTCGAAGATTATTCGCAGCGCTTCTCCGACCCGAGCGGTGGGGGGTTCGACGTGCTCGGCGACACGCTCGATCGCGCGCTAAAGACCCTTCGGGCTCGCCACGCCGATCAAAGCGCAGAATCGAGATATCTGTCAGCAATCGTCGACGACGCGCCGAGCGCGCTTCTGACGCTGGACTCCGAAGGACGGGTCGAGCTCCTCAACAAGTCCGCCCGGCAGTTATTCGCCCGCCAGCCGCTTACGCGCCTCAAGGACCTGCAGGCTCTCGGCCCCGAATTGGCCGCCGCAATCGAGCTGCCGCCCGGCACTCGCAAGATCACGCGGATCGTGCTCGACGGCGTTCCGCAAAAGGCGATCTTCGCTTCGGCGCAGGTCGCGCGGCTCGACAAACCGGTGACCGTCCTCTCAATCCTTACGGTTCAGAATGAGCTCGGGGCGCTCGAAGTGGCGGCGCAGGCCGACCTCGTGCGGGTCCTTACTCACGAAATCATGAATTCACTAACGCCCGTCACTTCGCTTGCCCGCACCAGCGCCAAGCTCGTCGCTTCGGCGGCGAAAGACAGCGACGCCTTGGGCGATGCAAAGACAGCGACCGAGACGGTGGCCCGGCGCGCGGAAGGAATTTTGCGGTTCGTCGAGAGCTATCGAGAATTCGCCGAGACGCCCGAAGTCCGTCGCCGTAACTTCAAGGCGAAGCCGTGGGCCGAGGAGATCGCCCGCCTCGCGATCGCCAACACGGTCGGCCGTGAATTCGAGATCCGAATCGATGTGCAACCGAAAACAATGAGCCTCGATGCCGACCCCGAACTTCTCGCCCAGGCCGTGCTCAACCTTTTGCGCAATGCAATGCGGGCGACCGCCGACCTGGATGAGCCGCTGGTTGCGCTCGACATGGGACGGGAGGCCAACGGCAGCTCGCGAATCGAAGTCAGGGACAATGGCAGCGGAATCCCGGAGGACCGCCGCGAGGATATCTTCCTGCCCTTCTACACCACCCACAAGCGCGGCAGTGGCGTGGGACTGAGCTTTGCCCGGCAGGTCGCGCTCGCTCACGGCGGCTCGATCTGCGCGCTCGACGCGCCAGAGGGCGGCGCCAACATCCGCCTCATCATCTGACCGATTGGCACTAGCCGTTCATGAAGCCGGCTCTATGAAGCGAGCCCGACCGTGACTGAAACCGCTCCACCCAAATCAAGCCTCAAGCGGGTACGCCTTTTGCTGTGGCTTCTCGTGGCTCTCGCGATTGCCGGCGTTGCCTCGCTCCTGCTTTTCCGCAGCCATTCCGTCCATCCGGACGAAGCGCCCGCCGCGTCCGCATCGACATTCGGCGGACCGTTCACGCTCGTCGGCGGCGACGGAAAGCCGTTTTCGAGCGCCAGCCTGCGCGGCAAGCCCTATGCAATCTATTTCGGCTTCACCCGCTGCGGCGACGTTTGCCCGACCACGCTCTCGCGAATGGTGAAGCTTCGCAACGAGGTCGGCGGCGATAGCAAGTTCAACCTTCTCTTCGTGACCATCGATCCGACCCACGACGGTCCGAAAGAGGTCGGTCAATATGCCGACCTGTTCAACTCGCCGATCATCGGACTCACCGGCTCGCAGGCGCAGATCGACCAGGTAAAGAAGCAGTTCGGCATCTTCGCCGAACCCTCGCCTCACCCGATGGCGGGCAAGGAGATGGAGCATACCGCGACGGTCCTGCTGTTCGACGCCAGCGGCAGTTTCGTGACGACCATTTCGCCGAACGAACCGGACTCCGATGCGCTGGCTGCCTTGCAGAAGCTCGTCGCCTAGGCTTGGAACCGGCGCCCCTTCGCGCCACTTGAGCGGAGATGACTTCCTACCGGCCCGATCCTCGAATCCTGACGCTCGGTCCGGATTTCTATGATCCAGTCGAACCGGCATCTTTCCCGCAATGCACGCCGCGGTTCCTCAACCATCGGTGGGCCGAGCGCGTCGGACTGGAGCTGAACGACGAGCAATGGGCAGCGCATTTCTGCCGATTCGAATCGCTTCCGGACAACCTCACCGAGCCGTTGGCGCTTCGCTATCACGGGCATCAGTTCCGGGTTTACAATCCGGAGATCGGCGACGGCCGCGGTTTTCTCTTCGCTCAGCTCCGCGACGACCACGACCGCTTGCTGGACCTCGGAACAAAAGGCTCGGGCAAGACGCCTTACAGCCGCCATGCCGACGGTCGCCTGACATTGAAAGGCGGAGTCCGGGAAATCCTCGCGACCGAGATGCTCGAAGCTCTGGGCGTCAATACCTCGAAAAGCTTCGCATTGTTCGAAACCGGCGAGCAACTCGAGCGCGGCGACGAACCTTCGCCCACCCGTTCAGCGGTGCTGACGCGCCTCAGCCACGGCCACATTCGCATCGGGACCTTCCAGCGCCTCGCCTTCTTCGGACAGGCCGAGAATATCGCGAAGCTCGTCCGCTACTGCCTCGAAAATCTCTACGGCGAAGCTTCCGCGAATGACGACGCCGAGAACGCACTCCGATTATTCGATCTCGTCAGCTCAGCCACCGCGAAGCTGGCCGCTTCCTACATGGCCGCCGGGTTCGTTCACGGCGTCATCAACAGTGACAACATCAGCATCACCGGCGAAAGCTTCGACTATGGCCCGTGGCGCTTCACGCCGGATTGGGACCCGCAGTTCACAGCTGCCTATTTCGACCACTACGGCCTTTACGCCTTCGGACGGCAGCCGGAGGCGATCCATTGGGACCTGGCGCAGCTCGGCGGATGCCTGTCGCTCATCGCCGAAGGCCCACCGTTATCGGACATGCTGGCTCGCTGGAGCGATCGGTTCGAGCAGGCTTTGGTTGACGCAATGATCCGCCGCCTTGGGCCCGCGCCGTCAGACAATGATGGCGAAGTCGTCGCTGCGTTGATCAAGGCGCTGGCGATCCGCGCTCATCCGATCGACCGGGTCTTCTTCGACTGGCGCGGCGGACGCGATCCTGGCGCCGAAAGCTACCCGGGAGACGACTTCCGCGAGCTCGCGCGGCTGCTAAAGGGTCGCGAACGACCGTTATCGCATCCATATTGGTCTGATCCGACGCCGTGCACGATGCACATCGACGAGGTGGAAGCCATCTGGTCGGCGATCGCGGAGCGCGACGATTGGGAACCGATTAAACAGAAAGTTAACGCGATTCGGCGCATGGGTGAAGCGATGGAACAGCATGCAACAGCAGCTTGACGAACCGGCGGACGTAGTGGAGCGAACGGCTGTGGCCGATAGTCTTGTTTCCATCAACCCGGCGACGGGCGAGGAAGTCTGGTCTGGCAAGACCGGCGATGCTGCTGCCGAAGTGGCGATCGCTCGCGCCGGCTGGCCGGCGTGGGCCGCCCATTCGCATTCTTATCGGATCGAAGCCGTTCGCCGTTTCGCAAATGTCGTTCGAACCAAGGAAGCCGAGTTCGCCGACTTGATTGCGCGCGAAACGGGCAAGCCATTATGGGAAGCGAAGACCGAAGTCGCCGCCGTCGTGAACAAGGTCCAGATTTCGATCGAGGCCTACGCCGAGCGCACTCCCCAGCGGCGGATGGAAGCAGCGCTCGGCAACAAGATCGCGGTCCGGCACAAGCCCCACGGCGTCCTCGCGGTGCTCGGTCCGTACAATTTCCCCGCCCATCTCCCGAATGGCCACATCGTCCCGGCGCTGATCGCGGGCAATGCGGTGGTGTTCAAGCCGTCGGAGAAGACGCCTGCGACCGGAGCGATGTTGGTAAGCTGCTTTCACGAGGCCGGCGTTCCGGAGGACGTGCTTCGACTCCTCATCGGCGGGCCGGATGAGGGACGCTCGTTGGCCGGTCAGCCCGGCATCGACGGTCTGCTCTTCACCGGCTCCGCGCGCGCGGGCTCAATGATCCACAAGCAATTCGCCGACGTTCCGCAGAAGATCCTCGCGCTCGAACTTGGCGGCAACAACCCGCTGGTGGTGTGGCACTCCAAGGACATCGACGCCGCTGCAACGCTCGCGGTCCAGTCCGCTTATTTGACCGCCGGCCAGCGCTGCACGGCGGCGCGCCGCCTGATCGTCGAGGACGGCACCGAAGGCCCGCTCCTCGAGGCGATCGGCAGGTTGATCGACCGGATGATCGTCGACGAACCTTTCGCCGACCCGCAGCCGTTCATGGGGCCCGTGATCGACAACGGCGCCACCAATCACGTCCAGGAACAGTGGCTCAACCTGATGATGAAGGGCGGCAAGCCGCTTCGCCGGCTAGACCGGCCGGTCAAGGATCGGCCCTATCTGACGCCTGCCCTGATCGACGTCACCGATGCCAAGGACCGCCCGGACGAAGAGATTTTCGGACCTGTCCTGCAGGTGATCCGGGTCAAGGATTTCGACGCCGCGATCGACGAAGCCAACAATACGCGTTTCGGGCTCGCGGCGAGCCTCGTCGGCGGCTCGCCCGAGCTCTACGACAAATTTTGGGCCAACGTCCGCGCCGGAGTCATCAACTGGAACAAGCCGACCAACGGCGCGCCTTCCAACGCCCCGTTCGGCGGCGTCGGCCTTAGCGGGAACCACCGCCCCAGCGCCTTCTACGCCGCCGATTATTGCGCTTATCCCGTGACCAGCAGCGAAGCCGACCGCGCCCGAGCCGCAATCGGCGAAGGCCTTCGCGACCCCAACATGCAGGAAGATTGACGCTCTTCCGAACAACCCTGCACCCGATTTCGCGTTCGCGGCGTTCAAGCCGCCGTGACAAAGAGTAACCGGATCGGCCTGGGCTCAGCCCTCGCCCTGTGCATCGCCCTCCCCGCCTGTTCGCAGAACGGGAGCAATGCCAACCAGGCGACCTCGAACGCCGCTTCTCCCGCAGACGCGCAGATTCAGTGGAATTCCAAGGTCGAGAAGCAACTTCGCGACGCAATCGCCAATGCGCCTGCCAACGGCCTCAAGCCCGACCTCTTCCTGAAGGGCGACGGCCAGGATGGCGCGGCGCTGACCCAGGCAGCGCTCAAATATGCCGAGGCGCTCGCCCACGGCTATTCCGACCCAACCAAAATCTTTCCGGTTTATACGATTCCGCGGCCCTCCGGCGACGTCCGCCAGGGTCTCGCTCAGGCCATCCAGGCAGGCGACGTGACCAGCTGGCTGAATTCGCTTCCGCCGCAGACCGACGGATATAAGGCGCTGAGCCAGGCGCACCTGAAGTTCCTCCAGCTCGCTTCGAAGACCAATTTCCAGGCCGTGTCCGACGGCGATCCGATCAAGCCCGGAAGCCACGACAAGCGCGTCCCCGCCCTCGCGGTCGCGCTGGTTGCGACCGGCTATCTGCAAACGCCGGCGCAGGGAGCGGCGCCCTCCCGCTACTCACAGCAAATGGTCGCCGCGGTGAAGCAGCTGCAGAGCGATTTCGGCCTCAAGACCGACGGGATCGTCGGCGGAAACACGCTGTCCGCGGTGAACCTCGGTCCCGGCGGGCTTGCCCGCGAATGCGCGATCGCCATGGAGCGCCTGCGCTGGCTTCAGCGCGATCCTCCCAAGACCCGCATCGACGTCAATACCGCCGCGACGCTCCTCGATTATTGGCGCGACGGACAGCACGCCGATCGCCGCGAAGTCGTCGCCGGGGAACCGGACAAGCAGACGCCGCAGATCCAGGCGCCGATCGTGAACCTCGTCGCTTACCCCAAGTGGCGCGTTCCGGATTCGATCGTCGAAAGCGAAATATCGAAGAAGGGCTCCGGCTGGCTCCAGCAAAACAATTTCACGATGGAGAACGGCCGCTACGTCCAGGAATCGGGACCGAAGAATTCGCTCGGGATCGTCAAGTTCGACATGGACGACAAGCAGGCGATCTACCTTCACGACACCCCGGCGAAGGCTTTGTTCGGCCTCCCCGAGCGCCACCGCAGCCACGGCTGCGTGCGAGTCCAGAACGCAGTCGCCTTCGCCAATGCGATCGCCGGCGAACAGGGCGTGCAGGACCAGTTCCAGCAGGCGATGGCCGGCCAGGAAGAGAAGTTCGTGAAGCTGAAGCAGCCGATCCCCGTCCGGCTGATGTACCAGACCGCCTTCTGGGACGGTTCGCGAATCCAGTTCCGGCCCGACGTCTATGGATGGGACGACAATGTCGCGGCCGCGCTCGGCCTAGTCCGCGGAGTCAAATGGGCGCCGGTGCAGCAGAGCGGCGACATCGGTCCGTAAAACGATCGAGGGCGCCGAACTCTCGTCCGGCGCCCTCTTCCCCCCTCCCCAGAGCGGTCGATCCGCTAACTCCTCAATTCCGGCAGCCGGTCCTCCTCGGCCAGGTCGCCGAACTTCGTATATTTACCCTCGAAGCGAAGCCGCTCCTTGCCGGTGCCGCCGTGACGGTTCTTGGCGATGATCAGCTCGGCGACGCCCCCGACCTGCCGATGCTTCGCTTCCCATTCCTCATAGGCCGAGAAGACCTCGGCGGAATCGCCGGGAATCGGGTGCTTCGGCTCGTGCGCCTTGAGGTAATATTCCTCGCGATAGACGAACATGACGATGTCAGCATCCTGCTCGATCGAGCCCGATTCACGAAGGTCGGACAGCTGCGGACGCTTGTCCTCGCGCTGCTCGACCGCGCGGCTGAGCTGGGCGCAGGCCACGACGGGCACGTTCAATTCCTTGGCCAGCGTCTTCAGGCCGCGGCTGATCTCGGAGATTTCCTGGACCCGGTTGGCGTCGCTCGATTTCGACGTGCCCTGGAGCAGCTGGAGATAGTCGACCACGACCATGCCGATATTCTTCTGGCGCTTGAGCCTCCGCGCACGCGTCCGAAGCGCGGCGATGGTAAGGCCGGGCGTATCGTCGATGTAGAAGCTGACCGAGCTCAAGTCGGCCGCCGCCCGCGCGAAGGACTGGAATTCCTCTCGCCGCAAATTGCCTGTTCGAAGCTGCTCGGCCGTCACTCGGGACCGCTCGGCAAGCACGCGCGTCACCAGCTGATCCGCCGACATTTCTAGGCTGAAAAAGGCGATACCCGCACCGGCCGACCGGTCGGTGTCGATCCCGTCGCGCTGGTCGATCAGGAACCGCTCAGCGGCGCTGAACGCCATGTTGGTCGCAAGCGCGGTCTTCCCCATGCCCGGACGTCCGGCGACGATGATGAGGTCGGAGCGCTGAAGCCCGCCGATCCGCGAATTGACGCAGTCGAAGCCAGTGGTGATTCCGGTCAGCCCGCCGCCGTTGTTGAGCGCGGCCTCGGCGATTCGAAGGGCTTCCTTGGTGGCGTCGGAGAAGCTCTTGGCCTTGCCCTCGGCCCCTCCTTCCTCCGCCACCGAGTAAAGCGCAGACTCGGCGCGCTCGATTTGAGCGAGGGGGGCAACGTCCTCACTCGTGTCGAGCGCGCCTTCGACCAGGTCGCGACCTACGCCGATCAGAGCCCGGAGCAGCGCCAGATCGTAGATCTGCCCCGCAAAGTCCCGCGCCCCGATCACAGCCGCGCCCGATCCGGTCAATTGCGCCAAATATGCGACGCCGCCAACCTCTTTTATATTTTCGTCAGACTCGAACAGTGGACGCAAAGTTACCGGATTTGCGACGCGGTTCCCATCCGTCAGTTTCAGAATCGCCTCGTAAATCCGTCCGTGGAGCGGCTCGAAGAAATGCTCCGGCCGCAATTTCAGCTGCACGTCCTCGACCAACCGGTTATCGATCATGAGCGCGCCCAGAAGCGCGGCTTCGGCCTCCACATTTTGCGGGAGGGTTTGAGTAGCGGATTCTGACGCGGACTCGGCGATGCGGATGACTTCGGCCATGACTGTTCCCTAGGCGCGGTTCGGCCCCACACCCAACGAGAACGAAAGTAGCACAAACACAAGCGGCTGTGGATTGATTGTGAGCGAATCGGGCTGCGGTCCATCCGAATCGCGGAATTTGGAATGTGCCCAATCCACAGAAATCATCGCGTCCAATTTGAACGCTGAATTTGGTCCCGTTACGCACTCGTCATGGCGATTTTATCCGACCGCTGGATTCGCGAGCAGGCGCAGACGCATGGCATGATCGAGCCGTTCGTCGAGGCACAGCGGCGCGAGGGCTGCATCAGCTACGGCCTTTCGTCCTACGGCTACGACGCCAGGGTTTCGAACCACTTCAAGATTTTCACCAACGTCGATTCGGCGACCGTCGACCCGAAGAATTTCGCGTCGAACAGCTTCGTCGATCGCGAGACGGACGTCTGCATCATTCCGCCCAACAGCTTCGCGCTTGCGCACACGGTCGAATATTTCCGGGTGCCGCGCGACGTGATGGTCATCTGCCTCGGCAAATCGACCTATGCCCGCTGCGGGATCATCGTGAACGTGACGCCGCTCGAGCCCGGCTGGGAAGGCCACGTGACGCTCGAATTCTCCAACACGACGCCGCTTCCCGCCAAGGTCTACGCCAACGAAGGCGCGTGCCAGTTCCTGTTCCTCCAGGGCAACGAGCCGTGCGAAGTCAGCTACGCCGACCGCGCCGGCAAATATATGGGGCAGAAGGGCGTGACCCTGCCGAAGCTGTGACCCTCGACGAAGCCCGGAAGCTCGACGATTCGGATCCGCTCGCCTTTGCGCGCGGCCGGTTCCAAATCCCGGACAACATCATTTATCTCGACGGCAATTCGCTCGGCGCGTTGCCCGTCGCCGCGCCCGCGGCGCTGACGCGTACTGAGCGCCAATGGGGCGATGACCTCATCGCCAGCTGGAACAAGCATGAATGGATCGATTGGCCGACGAAGATTGCGGCCAGACTCGCTCCGATCGTCGGCGCTAAACCGAACGAGTTACTCATCACCGATTCGACCAGCGTCAGCCTGTTCAAGCTGCTCGCCAGCGCCGCAGCGGCGCGGCCCGTCAAGCGAACGATCCTGACGCAGCAGGCGAATTTTCCGACCGATCTGTATGTTGCGCATGGACTGGCCGAGATGCTCGGCCTGCAGCTCAAGGCAGTCCCGCCAGAACAGGTCCTTGCAGCGATCGACGGCGACACGACGGTCGTGACGCTGACCCACGTCGACTACCGCTCCGCCGCCATCCACGACATGCGCGCGATAAACGATGCCGCCCATTCCGCGGGCGCGCTCACGGTCTGGGACCTGTCGCACAGCGCCGGCGCGATCGAGCTCGACCTCAACGCCGCCGGCTGCGACCTCGCGGTCGGCTGCGGCTATAAATATCTGAACGGCGGCCCCGGCGCTCCGGCTTTCATCTATGTCGCCGAGCGGCTTCAGGACGAGCTTACCAACCCGCTTCAGGGATGGATGGGCCACGCCGAGCCCTTCGCGTTCGTCGACGACTACCGGCCCGCGCAGGGCATTCTCAAATTCCTGACCGGCACGCCCTCGATCCTCGCCATGGCGGCGCTCGACGCGGGGCTCGCCACCTTCGACGGAATTTCGATGGCGGACATTGCGGCGAAGTCGCGCAAGCTGTCGAGCCTGTTCGTGTCCGAGGTCGAGGCACGTTGCGGAAGCGAAGTCCGCCTCGCCTCGCCCCGCAATCCAGGCGAGCGCGGAAGCCACGTCGTCTTCGCGCATCCCCAAGGTTATGCGGTGATGCAGGCGCTGATCGCCCGCAACGTCATCGGCGATTTTCGCGCACCCGACCTGATGCGCTTCGGCTTCACCCCGCTCTACACGCGTTACGCCGACGTCGTTCGCGCCGCCGAGATTCTCGGCGACATCCTCGATTCCGGGGAATGGGACCAGCCGCGCTTCAAGCAGCGCGCCAAGGTCACCTGATCGGGGCGCGCCTCGTGCGGGCGCCGTCGATGCTCCACGCACCCGGCCCTGCGGCGGCCAGATAGAGGAAGGCGAAGCAGAACAGGATCGCGGCTTCGCCCATATTGACCGCAGGATAAAAGCCCGTCTTCGCGTGGACGGTCCAGTATGCGATCGCCATTTCACCGGCCGCCACGAAGGCCGCGAGGCGGGTGAAAAGCCCGACGGTCACGAGGACGCTCGTCACCAACTCGATGACACCGGCGATCCATAGGAAGCTGCCGACGTCCTGCAGTCCCGGCTTGCCGCCCGGCGGAAAGCCCGCGAGCTTGATCAGCGCATGCTCGAGAAAGAGAAGGCCAACCACGATCCGCAAAATCGCAAGCAGCTGCGGCGGCCACCGCGAAAGCCAGGGCAATTCCATCTAATATTCTCCCGCCTGTTGGTTCTTCTGATTAGGGAGTCGGTTCAGCGTCCGCCAAGTGTCAGGCGTGTTCCTTGGCCCGCTGCGCCGCGTGCGCCGCATCCTCGGCGAGCAGCTGGCGCGAGCGATGGATCATCTCGACCCAGTCATGGAATGCGTGGGCGAGTACTGTCACCAGATCCTTCAACGGCCCTTCCTTCAGGCAGCCGCTCTCGTCGAAACTGTCGTCGCTGACGTGTCCGAGATAGGCTTCGGGCTGCTGCATCACCGGCATGTTGAGGAACACGCAGGCCTGCCGGATCTGGTGGTTCGAACCGAATCCGCCGATGCTGCCAGGCGACGCAGTGACGATCGCCGCCGGCTTCTTGTCGAACACGCTCTGGCCATAGGGCCGCGATCCGACGTCGATCGCATTCTTGAGAACGCCCGGGATTCCGCGATTATATTCGGGGCTGCAAAACAGGACGCCGTCCGCCGCCCCGATCTGCTGGCGGAAGCGGGTCCATTGCTCCGGCGGGCTGGAGTCGAGGTCCTGGTTGTAGAGCGGCAAATCGCCAATCTCGATCATCGAACAGTCGAGATTGTCGCCGCGAAGTCCGCAGATCGACCGCGCGACCTTCCGATTGAGGCTGTCCTTGCGAAGACTGCCGACGATGATTGCGATCTTGTAGGACATGGCCGCGCTCCTGCTTTCGCCACTCAATTCGCGGGAGCGGCGAAGGTTGCCACGGCTCTACAGGCGCAGCGACGTCGCGAGAAGCACCACGATCAGGATCGCGACGATGACGAACAGTGCAGTCTTGACCCGCCGATGGCGCTCGCGAAGGTCGACATCATAAGCGACGACGTCGAGCCAGTATTTTCCACCGTCCGTTTCATGAACGACTCCGCGCCGGAGCAACAAGTCAAACTGCCGCCGCTCTATTCCATTGCCGGGATCGAATGGCACGGCCCGGTCAGGCCGAACCGCGTCATGGCTGAAGAAATGATGCTGAATCTCGCGGCGGGCCCGCGCGACGAGAGCAGCTGCTGCAGTGGCCATTGGCATTACTCCTGCTCAACGCCGTCGATTGTCGTGACGGATATTTGGCGGCCGCCCGCGCCGCCCCGTCGTCCTGACACGGTCGCGCCGCTCGGGCATCGGGCGACCGCTCGCCTGCTGATCCGGAAGCTCGAAACGCAATGAAGCTGACACCGGATTCGCCTCGGCAATTCGAAGCTTCAGTTTCTGGCCCTGGCGATATGTCGTTCCGCTATCCTGTCCGACCAACTGCTGGGCCTTTTCGTCGAACCGGAAATATTCGTCGCCGATGGTCGAAACCGGCACCAGCCCATCGCCTCCGAAGTCGACCACGGTCGCGAAGAAGCCGAACGGCTGGACGCCGGTGATACGGCACATCACAACCTGCCCGGTCTGGTCGGCGAGATAGGCCGCGACATAGCGGTCGACGGTCTCCCGCTCCGCCTCCATCGCCCGCCGCTCGAGCCGCGAAATCTGCTCGCCGATTTCCTCGAACTTCTCCGCATCCGCGGGCGGCAAACCACCGTCTCCAAGCCTGTAGGCGCTGACCAAAGCGCGATGGACGAGGAGGTCGGCGTAGCGGCGGATCGGCGAGGTGAAGTGCGCGTAGGTGGCGAGGGCGAGCCCGAAATGGCCGAGCCGGTCGGGCGCGTAGCGGGCCTGCATCTGCGTGCGGAGGAGCTGTTCCATGATCTCCGGCCGGCTGTCAGCCTGCCCGACCCGTTCCAGGATGGCGTTGAAAGTTGCAGGCTTGATCACCTGCCCCAGCGTGAACGGAATTCCGAAGGTCTCCAGATAGTCCTTCAGCGCTTCCAGCTTTTCACGACTTGGCGGTTCGTGGACCCGGTACATGACCGGCGACTTTTTCGCTTCGAGCGCCCGCGCTGCAGCGACGTTCGCCGCAATCATGAAATCCTCGACCAGCCGGTGTGCATCGAGCCGTTCGCGCGGAGCGACGGATTCGATGCGCCCCTTCTCGTCGAGCACGACCTGCCGCTCCGGAAGATCGAGCTCAAGCGGCTCGCGCTTGTTGCGCGACGCAAGGAGCGCACGCCAGCAGCACCACAGTGGTTTCAGCGCCTTGTCGACGAGCTCCTGCGGCACCGGTCCTTCGACCTCGGGCATGAAGCAGACCGGCGACGAGACCTCGACCCGCTCCTCTTCGGAAACATCAATCGCAGCCTGGGCATCTTCGTAGGCAATATTGGCCGCGACGCGGATTTTCGCGCGCGTAAAGCGCCAGCTCTTGAGCGTGCCGTCTTTTGCGATGGTGAGATGGCAGGCCATCGCCGCGCGATCCTGCCCTTCCTTCAGCGAGCAGATGTCCGCCGACAGCTCCTCGGGTAGCATCGGCACCACCCGGTCCGGGAAATAGACGCTATTGCCCCGCGCCCGCGCAGCTTTGTCGAGCGCGCTATCGGGCCGGACGTAGAAGCTGACGTCCGCAATCGCGACGATCGCCTTCCACCCGCCCTTATTGTCCTCGGCCTCGTCGCGCGCCGCCCAGATCGCATCGTCATGATCGCGCGCGTCGGCGGGATCGATGGCGACGATGGGAAGGTGAGTCAGATCCTCGCGCAATCCTCCCCGGGACGGGGAGGTGGCAGCCGCGTCAGCGGCTGACGGAGGGGCCGATTCTGCCGCTTTCGACCCCTCCACCAGCTTCGCTGGTCCCCCTCCCCGTTCCGGGGAGGATTTTATCGGCAGCCTTGCGACCCGCTTCGCCTCCGCGATCACCGCGTCGCTGAACTCGTGCGGAAGCTCATATTTGTGGATAGCGATCAGGCTGAAACTCTTCGGAGCGAACGGATCGCCGAGCACCGCATCGACCCGCGCGCTGACGCGTCCGCCGCGACCTGAAATTTCGCACAGCACCAGGTCGCCCGCCTCGCCGTCGGCGGCATCGCTCACCGGAAGTTCGCGCCGCTCCTTTTTCTCGACGGGCGTGAGCCAGAAGCGCCTGCCTTCCTGCCGCAAAACGCCGAGTACCAGCTCCTGCTTCCGCGCGAGCTTCTTCAGCGGATGGGCGACGAACTTGTCTCCGCGCTCCTCGGTCCGCGCGAGCACCCGGTCGCCGATCCCGAGCGCGCCGCGGCGCTCCTTCTCGATAATCCGAAGCTTCGGTGCCGGCGTATCCGCATCCCACTGCTCCGGCGCGCCGAAGACGTGGCCACTATCGTCCGCCTCGACGATCCGAAGCACGGTCACTCGCGGCAGACCGCCCGCCTTGTTGAATGCCCGCGCCTTTCCGGTCTCGATCAGTCCCTCGTCGGCCATGTCGTTGAGAAGCCGCTTGAGCGCGATCTTGCCGTCCCCGCGGATCCCGAACGCCCGCGCGATCTCGCGCTTGCCGGCCGGCTGATCCGACGTCGAGATAAAGTCGATAATCTGCTTTCGGCTGGGAAGTTCGGCAGAACGCTTGCGGGCCATGGCGAGGCCCTAAACGCGCCTAGCGCAACTGGCTATCCTTGCTTCCGCGCCGATTGATGGTCGAGTGAACCACGGCCTTGTCGCGCTCGGACTGGCAGGCGACGCAGGTGCGCACACCGGGAAGCGCCTCGCGCCGCTTCTTGGGGATCGGCTCGCCGCATTCGTCGCATTCCTCCGCGCTCTCGCCTTTGGGCGTCAGCGCACGCGCGCGAAGGATTGCGTCCTTCACCGTATCGTCGATCTGGTCCTGAACCGCGCCGTCGCGAGTCCAACCGCCGGCCATTGCTTGTCTCCTCCCGCCTTAGGTGGTGGTCGCGGCCTGCGACGCCAAGGCCGCGCGGCGGTGAAGCCGGTGCTCGCGCCAGACGATGACGAGGCCGCTGGCGATAATGATCGGCGCGCCCACCCAGGTCCACGGGCTTGGCAACTCGCCGAACAGCCACGAGCCGAGGAGCACCGCCCACAGCAGGCTGGTGTAGTCCATCGGCATGATTAGGGCGACCGGAGCGAGGCGAAGCGCGCCGGTCAGAGTCAGCTGCGCAGTGCCGCCCGCAACCGCCATTCCGGCGAGGACTCCCCAGGTGGCGGGGTCGTGGCTACCCGCGAACCACGGCATCAGCAGCCCGAGCGGGACAAGCGAGCTCACCGCAAACCAGAAGACCGTCGTCGCGGCGCGCTCCGTGGCGCCGAGGCGGCGAATGACGATGGTCACCGATGCGGTCAGCAGCGCGGCCGCGAGCGCCACCGACGCGCCGACTAGCGGGACATCGCCGCTGCCCGGCTGGACGATCAGGAGCACGCCGGCAAAGCCCACCGCGACCGCTCCCCACCGCCACCTGCCGGTCGGCTCGCCGAGCATGATCGCGGCGAGGATGACGGAGAAGATCGGGACCGAGAAGCCGATCGTCGTTGCCTCGGCCAGCGGGAGCAGGATGAAGGCGAGGAAGTTGAGGCCCATCGCGCTGACGCCGAGCGCCATTCGCCCGACGTGCGCCCACACGCGCCTGGTCCGCAAGGATTCGAAGCCCGGTCCCGCCGCGACGAACGCCGTCGCCGCGATCGCCGAACCGCACTGGCGGTAGAACAGGCTCTCGACGACGTTCACGCCGCGGATCGAGGCGAGCTTCACCAGCGCGAACATGATCGCGAGAAGCAGCGCGGTCATGAGGCGGAGCGATATTCCCGCGAGCGGCCGCTGCTCGGCGGGGCGGTCGGTGTCGCGAGAACCTGCCAGTTTCGTCATGCCGGACTTGATCCGGCACCCGCCTTCTTCTTCATCTGCGCCGCAGAAAGGAAGGCAGGCCCCGGGTCAAGCCCGCGGTGACGGTCAGGGCTTCTTCTCCGGAGCGACGTACGGCTTGAACGCGCCGCCCGGCACCGCCGAGGCGACCGGACTTTCGAATCGGTCTTTGCTCACCGACGAAACGCCGAACACCCAGTCATCCACGCGGATGTGTGGGAGAACCACCTTGCAAGTGTCTGAGCATTCGTTCCCGGCGAGCGCACGGGAGACCTGCCACTGGTTCGCGTCCGTCCGCCGCCAACGCACCTCGTAACTCGAAGCGCCGCTGACCGGCGCCCAAGTCAGCGTCGTATCCGTGCTCACCGCGCCCTCGACCTTCGGCGCCGGCGGCGGTGGGGCGCTGGCGACCGCGGCGAGCGCGGCGACGTTCAGCTTGGTCATCTTGGCGAGGTACGGGAAATCGACATGGTCGATCGTGTCGCCGTACCCCGGCCTGACGTCCTGATGCTGCCAGTTGTAATTCTCGATCGCGACGTTGAGCCGCGCGGCGGGATAGCCGAGCTCGAGGAACGGGATGTGGTCGCCCCCGCGTCCGAAGCGGTCGGTGCGCCAGATCTGGCGGAGATCGAGCCCGATCTTTAGCCGGTCGGCAAGACTGTCGAGGAACCGCGAGATGTTGCGCGACGGCGCATCATTTTCCCCGCCGAGCGCGTGCGTCGCCCTCGCAAGCTCCTCCTGCCCCTGCGAGCGCGGCCCTTCCGACAGCACCCGCGCATGCGTCGAATCGCACACGCCGTCGGAGCCGCAGGTACCGCCGATGATGTCGTTGTTGATGTCGGTGACGACGTTCCAGCCCTGCGCCTTGGCGTAGTTGGCGAGGACCTTGGCGCCGTACAGCCCCTGCTCCTCGCCCGACACGGCGGCATAGACGATCGTGCCGGGGAACTTGTGCTTCGACAGCACACGCGCCGCCTCGATCACCGCGGCGGTGCCCGAGCCATCGTCGTTTGCTCCGGGGGCATCCGAGGTGAAGTTCATCACGTCGCTGACGCGGCTGTCGATGTGGCCGGTGATGATGACGACGTCGTTGGGCCGCTCGGTGCCGCGCTGGATCGCGACCATATCGCAGATCCGCGTGGGTCCAGGCAGCCGTTCGCCGGTCATCGTTTCGCACGGACGCACCGTCGGAAGCCCGTCGGCTTCGAACTGCTCCTTGGTCCAGTTGAGTGCCGCGCCGATGCCCCGCTTGGGATCAGTCTGCGACGACAAGGTGTGCCGCGTCCCGAAGCTGACCAGAGTCTCGATCGTGCGCCGCAGCTGCGTCTGGCTGACAGGAGCGACGATTGCGCGCAGCTTCGCGTCGACCGATGGTGGAGGAGCTGCTCCGATAAGCGCCAAGCTGACCAAGGCTATACGTTTACGCATCGCGAATCTCTCCCTCCAAGGCACCGGTGCATAGACCAGATTGATTCGAATAGAAGTCTAGCAGTTGACTCGATAGATACCCTAGCTTATAAGCAAGCTACCTTACAAGCAAAGGAAGCAAACGTGGCGCGGACCAAGCAAATTGGAATCGACGTGGATGTGCACCGGGCGATCGAGCAAGCACGCCAATCTTTCTCTGAGAGCGAGAACGACATTCTGAGAAGACTCTTGCTGGGCGAAACCGCGCCGCGTCGAATTCCTGTTCAGAAACGACCGCCGAGTGTCGAAGAGACCGTTCGATCGCGAGGCCTGTGGTCAGTCGATGTAAAGGGCGAACGAATTTCAGCAGCCAACATGAAAGAGGCCTATCGCACGCTGCTGCTAAAGCTGGCCGAGGTATCGCCGAATTTCATCGAACGATTCGCATCTGAGCGAGCGCGCTCGCGACGCTTCGTGGCCCGCAAGCCTACCGATCTCTACGATTCGTCGCCTCATCTCGCGGGTGAATATGCCCAGCCGTTGAAGGACGGTTGGTATTACGACACGAACCTTTCAACTGAGCAAGTCGCTAAGCGGGCGCGTGTTGCCGCCCGAGTTGCAGGTCTTTCGTATGGTCGTGATGTTCGCCTGCTCGACAACCTGCGCGAAGTCTGAGGTGCATCAACTGGAATTTGCGCGAACGCGGGTCTAGGGGAGCGCCAACCCGAAACCAGTAATATTGAGGCGTATCATGCTGCGCAGTATCGACCATTTCATCGGCGGATCATCGTTCGCGTCCGGCGAACGGCAGGGCGACGTGTTCGACCCCAATCAGGGCCAGGTCCAGGCCAACGTCCGCTTCGGAACCGCGGCCGACCTCCAGAAGGCGGTCGACGCCGCCAAGGCCGCTCAGCCGGCGTGGGCCGCGACCAACCCGCAGCGCCGCGCCCGCGTCATGTTCAAGTATCGCGAGCTGGTCGAGAAGAACATGGACGAGCTCGCGCACATGCTCTCGTCCGAGCACGGCAAGGTGCTCGCCGACGCTCGCGGCGACGTCCAGCGCGGTCTCGAGGTCATCGAATATGCGTGCGGGATCCCACAGGCGCTGAAGGGCGAATATACGCAGGGCGCCGGCCCCGGAATCGACGTCTATTCGATGCGCCAGCCGCTCGGAATCGGCGCAGGGATCACGCCGTTCAACTTTCCCGCGATGATCCCGATGTGGATGTTCGGAATGGCCATCGCCTGCGGCAACGCCTTCATCGTGAAGCCGTCGGAGCGCGATCCAAGCGTCCCCGTCCGCCTCGCCGAGCTGATGAAGGAAGCCGGCCTTCCCGACGGAATCCTCAATGTCGTCCATGGCGACAAGGAAATGGTCGACGCGATCCTCGACCATCCTGACATCGCCGCGGTCAGCTTCGTCGGGTCGAGCGACATCGCGCAGTACATTTACTCGCGCGGCACGGCGAACAACAAGCGCGTGCAGGCCTTCGGCGGCGCCAAGAACCACGGCATCGTCATGCCCGACGCCGACCTCGACCAGGTCGTCAACGACCTCGCCGGCGCTGCCTTCGGCTCGGCCGGCGAGCGCTGCATGGCGCTTCCGGTCGTCGTCCCGGTGGGTGAAGATACCGCCGACCGCCTTCGCGAAAAGCTGATCCCGGCCATCGCGGGCCTCCGCGTCGGCGTTTCGACCGACCCTGACGCCCATTACGGCCCAGTCGTCTCAAAGGCGCACAAGGAGCGGATCGAACATTACATCCAGATGGGCATCGACGAGGGCGCCGAGCTGGTCGTCGACGGCCGTGGCTTCATGCTTCAGGGACATGAGGAAGGCTTCTTCGTCGGCCCGACCTTCTTCGATCACGTGAAGCCGAGCTACCGCACCTACAAGGAAGAGATTTTCGGCCCGGTCCTGCAGATGGTGCGCGTCCAGAATTTCGAGGAAGCGGTCCGCCTTCCTTCCGAACATGAGTATGGCAACGGCGTCGCCATCTTCACCCGCAACGGCCACGCTGCGCGCGAGTTCACCGCGCGAGTCAACGTCGGAATGGTCGGCGTGAACGTGCCGATCCCGGTGCCGGTCAGCTATCACAGCTTCGGCGGGTGGAAGCGCTCGGGCTTCGGCGACATCGGCCAGTACGGGCAGGAGGGCCTGCGCTTCTGGACCAAGAACAAGGTCGTCACCCAGCGCTGGCCCGACGGCTTCGTCGATGCCGGCGACAAGGGCGCCTTTCACATTCCAACCTTCGGGTAAGCCACGGTTGGTCCGAGGCTGATTTCACGTTAAATGCTTCCCCATCGTTTCGGCGATGGGGGTGAGAAATGATTCTGCTTTTGGCGGCAGCCGCGGCTGCACAGGGTCATTGGACAGGACCGCATACGGAGCAATATAGCGGTCCCGGCTATTTCTGCGGCGGCGGATATGCGTTCCAGCTCGGCGCGGGCGAGCGCGCACTAATCCTTCCGCAGGGGAGCGGCGCCGAGGTCCAGGGCGTCCGCCTGGTTCTCTCGCATGGCGAGGTCAACATCTGGACCGGGGTTCACCCGGAGCCCGGCCGCGTCGTTTCGAGATATGCGGAATCCGCTGTCACCGAGCAGAATGACGGCCGCGGCGTCTCTTACGTCATCTCGAACGACACGGATTTCGGGCTTCGGCTAACCAGCGCCGCCTTTCATGGGTTCAAGCAGGACCGATGGTTTTTCGCCCACGCGAAATTCTCGGCTCTGGCCGAACGGTCCGTCCCCTGCCTCGCCGCCTACAGCTATTGAGGCGGATACCAACGGCGCACAGCAGCGTTAGACGGACATGCGACTGCGTGTTCCCGTCGTCACCTGTGCGCTTATCCTCGCCATCGCGGCGTGCGCCAAGCGTGACCCTGTCGCCGATAACGCCAATGGCGCAGCGCTCCCCGCGCCCGTGAAGGACACGACGCCCGATCCCGCGGGATTGCCTCCCGCGAACGCAACCACTGCGACGAATGCGGTCGCGCCTGAACCGACAGCCACGATTCCCGCGCCGCTGCAGGGACGCTGGGGCCTCACGCCCGCTGATTGCACTTCGAAGCGTGGCGATGCGAAAGGACTGCTTATCGTGACCCCCGACCGCCTGACTTTCTACGAGTCACGCGCGGTGCCAGCGGCCGGCGTTCAGGCCGACAATGATTCCATCAGCGGCAACTTCGACTTTACCGGCGAAGGACAGACGTGGAGCAAGTATCAGGCGTTGAAACGCAACCGCGATAAGCTGACACGAACGGAAACCAATCCAGCAGCGAGCTACACCTATGCGAAATGCTAAGTTGATCTTCGCCATCGGGACCGCCGTCCTTTCGCTTGGCGCCTGCAACAAGCAGCAGCCGGCGCAGGACCAGAATATCGCGATCGACCAGGATCTTCAGGGCAACCAGGTTGCCGGCAATGCGGATATCGAGACGCTTCCGCCCGACGAGAGCAGCGTCACCCCGTCGAACCAGCTCGAGAACGGCTTCGACAATCCCGACGTGAACGACGTCGGCAACACCACCGCCAATTCCTACTGAGGGGGACCCGCGATGTTGATCCTTTATTATTCTCCGGGCGCTTGCAGCCAGGCGCCGCATATCCTGATGCACGAGGTCGGGTTGGAGCATGACGCGAAGCGCGTCGACCTCCGCAACAAGACGCTGGAGGATGGCAGCGACTATCTTCGGGTGAACCCCAAGGGCGCCGTCCCCGCGCTCAGGGTCGACAGCGGCGAGGTGCTGACGGAGAATGCCGTCGTCCTCCAGTTCATCGGCGATCTCGTTCCCGATTCTGGCGTCCTTCCTTCGCTCGGGGACTTCCGCCGCTACCGGGTGCTCGAAATGGTGAATTTTATCACGACCGAACTGCACAAGAGGTTCAGCTTCCTGTTCAACCGCGACGCGCCCGAGGAAGTGAAGCAGTTCGTCAGGGGCGATCTCGCGAAGAAGCTGGACTGGATCGACCGTCGGCTCGGCACAGGACCGTTCCTGATGGGCGAGCAACTGACTCTTCCGGACACCTATCTGTTCGTGATCACGCGCTGGACCGACAGGCTGATCGGTCTCGACAATTGGCCGAACCTCGCCGCCTTTTACGAGCGGATGCTGCAGCGCGATTCTGTGCGGAATGTGCTGAGGTTCGAAGGGTTGCTGAAGGAAGAAGCGGCAGTCTAGCCCCACTTGCTGCCAAACGGGCCGCGCCCTAGAGCGCCCGCGCAATGACCCAGTTCGACCTGACAGACGACCAGCTCCAGATCCAGGAGATGGCCCGCAAGTTCACCGCGGACGCCATCTCGCCATTCGCGGCCGAATGGGACGAGAAGCACATCTTCCCGCGCGACACGATCCGCGAGGCCGCCGAGCTCGGCTTTGGATCGATCTATGTCTCGGAAGAAAGCGGCGGGATCGGCCTCGGCCGGCTCGAGGCGGCCTTGATCATGGAGGCCATGGCGTACGGCTGTCCTTCGACCAGCGCCTTCATCTCGATCCACAACATGGCGAGCTGGATGATCGACCGCTTCGGCTCGGCCGAGGTGAAGCACAAATATCTTCCCACCATGATCACGATGGAACAGATGGGAAGCTATTGCCTGACCGAGCCGTCATCGGGCTCGGACGCGGCGGCGCTCAAGACCAAGGCGGTGCTCGACGGCGACCATTATGTCGTCTCCGGCTCCAAGGCCTTCATCTCGGGCGGCGGCGAGAATGAGGTCTATGTGACCATGGCCCGCACCGGCGAGGACGGGCCCAAGGGAATCACCTGCCTGGTCATTGAAAAGGACATGAAGGGCGTCAGCTTCGGTGCTCAGGAGAAGAAGCTCGGCTGGCATTCCCAGCCCACTGCGCAGGTCAATTTCGACGAGGTCCGGGTGCCCGTCGAAAACCGCGTCGGAGCGGAAGGCGAAGGCTTCCGGATCGCGATGATGGGCCTCGATGGTGGCCGTCTCAACATCGGCGCCTGCTCATTGGGCGGGGCTCAGCGCTGCCTCGACGAAGCGATCAACTACACCAAGGGACGCCAGCAGTTCGGCCAGCCGATCGCCGACTTCCAGGCGACGCAATTCACGCTCGCCGACATGGAGACCGAGCTCCAGGCGGCGCGCTACCTGCTCTACGTCGCGGCGGCGAAGGTCACCGACAATTCGCACGACAAGACACGCTTCGCCGCAATGGCCAAGCGCCTCGCCACGGACACCGGCTCGTCCGTCGTCGACCGCGCGCTCCAGCTCCACGGCGGGTACGGCTATCTCCAGGATTATCCGATCGAGCGCTTCTGGCGCGACCTCCGCGTCCATTCGATCCTCGAGGGCACCAACCAGATCATGCGCGTGATCGTCAGCCGCGACCTGCTCCGCCAGTGACCGACGACGTCCTGGTCAGCGTCGAAGGCGGCGTCGGAAGGATCCGCCTCAACCGCCCGAAGGCGATCCACGCGCTCACCACATCAATGTGCGAAGCGATGAGCGCGGCGCTCCTTCGCTGGCGCACGGACTCGAATGTCGAAGTTGTGCTCATCGACCATGCCGAGGGCCGCGGCTTCTGCGCCGGCGGCGACGTCGTGATGCTCGCGCGCAGCGGCAACACGGACGCCGAGGAAGCCAAGCGCTTCTTCTTCGCCGAATACCGCCTCAATCACCTGCTCTTCACCTACGACAAGCCGACCGTCGCGATCATGGATGGCATCACGATGGGCGGCGGCGTCGGGATCTCACTTCCCTGCACCTATCGCGTCGCAACCGAGAACACGCGGCTGGCCATGCCGGAAACGGGCATCGGCCTCTTTCCCGACGTCGGCGGCGGCTGGTACCTGTCGCGCCTGCCCGGACGCGTCGGCCAATATATGGTCCTGACCGGCGCCCGCTTCGACGGCGCCGAATGCCATTATCTCGGCATGGCGACCCATTACGTCGAGCAGACCAATCTCGAGGATCTCGTCGACCGCATCATGAAAGCGCCGGGCCGCGTGCAGGGAGCGCTCGGCGCGGCATCGACCAGCCCGCCCGAGGGTAAGGTCGCCGACAAGCTGCCGACCATTTCGCGCATCTTCGCGTCGGACAGCCTCGAGGAAATCCTCAAGACTCTCGCCGGCGAGAGCGAGGACTGGGACGAGCTCGCCACTATCGGCACCAAGAGCCCGCTCTCGTGCAAGGTCTCGCTCCGCCTCCTCGCCGAGGGCGCAAACCGCGCGACCTTCACCGACGAGATGCGCGCCGAATATGCGCTCGCCGGTCGCGTCGTACGCACCCACGATTTCCGTGAGGGCGTTCGCGCGCTTCTGATCGACAAGAGCGGCGATCCGCAGTGGGATCCGGCGACGCCCGAGGAAGTTACCGAAGAGATGCTCGACGTCCTCTTCGCGCCGCTCCCGCCAAGCGAAGAATGGACGCCCTTCCCCGAAACGGAGACTGTTGAATGAGCGAATATCAGACGATCCTGGTCGAGAAGCGCGGGGCCGTCACGCTCGTCACCCTGAATCGCCCACAGGCTTTAAATGCCTTGAACTCGGACGTGTTGAAGGAACTGACCGTCGTCTTTGCCGCCTACGATGCGGACGACAGCCAGCATTGCCTCGTCCTGACTGGCTCCGAGAAGGCCTTCGCCGCCGGCGCCGACATCAAGGAGATGTCGAGCCAGGGCTTCGCGGACATGTATCGTAGCGACTTCTTCGCCGGCTGGGAAAAGGTCACCGCCACGCGCAAGCCGTGGATCGCCGCGGTCGCAGGCTACGCGCTCGGCGGCGGCTGTGAAGTCGCGATGATGGCGGATTTCATCATCGCTGCTGACAGCGCGAAGTTCGGGCAGCCCGAGATCAGGCTCGGAGTCACCCCCGGAATGGGCGGCTCGCAGCGCCTGACCTGGGCCGTCGGCAAGGCCAAGGCGATGGAGATGTGCCTCACCGGTCGGATGATGGACGCCACCGAAGCCGAGCGTTCCGGCCTGGTCGCCAAGGTAGTTCCCGCCGATCAGCTCCTCGACGAAGCGCTGAAGACCGCCGAAGCGATCGCCGCAATGCCTCCGCTCGCCGCCATTGCGGCCAAGGAAATGGTCAACGCCGCGTTCGAAATCCCGCTTTCGCAAGGCATCCGCTTCGAGCGGCGCCTGTTCCACGGCCTGTTCGGGACCGAGGACCAGAAAGAAGGCATGGCCGCGTTCGTCGAGAAGCGGCCGGGCAATTGGAAGGGACGGTAAGATGGCGCGTATCGCATTCATCGGCTTGGGCCACATGGGCGGCGGAATGGCGCCGAACCTCGCCAAGGCAGGGCACGACGTTCGCGCGTTCGACCTCGTCGCCGAGGCCGTCGAGAAGGCCGCGTCCGGTGGTTGCAAGGCTGCCTCCTCTGCCGGCGAAGCGGTGAAGGACGCCGACGTGGTCATCACCATGCTGCCCGCCGCGCATCACGTGCGCATGGTCTACGAGAATGACGTAGCCCCGAACGCAAAGGCTGGAGCGCTGCTGATCGACTGCTCGACCATCGACGTGTCGAGCGCGCGCGAAGTCGGTGCGGGCCTCGACGAGCTTGGCTTCGAGTTTGTCGACGCGCCGGTATCGGGCGGCATCGCCGCCGCGGCGGGCGGATCGCTGACGTTCATGGTCGGCGGATCGGACGAGGCGTTCGAGCGCGCCAAGCCCTTCCTCGAGCCCATGGCGAAGGCCGTGATCCATGCCGGCCATCTCGGTGCCGGACAGGCCGCGAAAATCTGCAACAACATGATCCTCGGCGCCACCATGGCCGTGACCTGCGAAGCCTTCGTTCTGGCGCAGAAGCTCGGGCTCGACCCGCGGGTGTTCTTCGACATCTCCTCCAAGGCCTCGGGCCAGAGCTGGTCGATGACCAGCTACGCGCCGGTGCCCGGCGTTGGTCCGGACACGCCAGCCGATCACGATTACGAAGGCGGGTTCGCTGCTGCACTGATGCTCAAGGACCTCAAGCTCGCTGACGAGGCGGCGAAGAGCGTCGGCGCCTATACGCCGATGGGCGGCGAAGCGGAGGAACTGTATCAGCGCTTCGTCGACAGGGGCGGCGGCAACAAGGATTTCTCTGGGCTGATCAAGATGATCGACGACAGCTGGAAGGTGCCCGACGAAAAATAGGAGGCGGGTATGCGTTGCAAATTTTTCATGACCGCCATCGCATGCTTGTCGCTCGCCGCGTGTGGCGGCTGGAAGTCCGGCCAGGCCAACAGCGCCCAGGGCAATATCAGCAAGGATTCGCGCCCTCCGGCGACAGCGAACGCCAGCGCATTGACCAACGCGCCGTCGAATTCCACGGCAGATTGATCACTCCCCTCCCTGCAAAGGGAGGGGTCGGGGGTCGGTGCTTCTGAAGCGGGTCGATGCCGCGGAACAAGCTCCCTCATGGACAACCCACCCCTTCGCCCCTCCCTTGAAGGTAGGGGAATTCAGCGCCACATCGCGCCCATGCTGATCCGTACCGAACAGACCCCGAACCCCTCGACCCGCAAGTTCCTTCCGGGTCAGGCGGTCATGGACGCAGGCACACGCGACTTCCCGGATGCCGACTCCGCCAAGGCCTCGCCGCTCGCCAACGCCTTGTTCGACAGCGGAATGGTCGAGGGCGTATTCTACGGGCGTGATTTCATTTCGGTAACCACCGCGCCGGCGATCTCCTGGACCGAGCTCGAGCCCTTGGTACTCGAAACCTTGCTCGACCATTTCCTCAGCGGCGCCCCCCTGTTCGCTCCGGGCACTGCAGCCGGAATCCACGTCACTGACGACAGCGACTTCGAGGAAAACGCCGAGGACGCCGACATCATCGACCAGATCAAGGAATTGATCGAAACCCGCGTTCGTCCCGCGGTCGCGCAGGACGGCGGCGACATCGCCTACAAGGGCTATCGCGACGGCCGGCTCTATTTGTCGATGCATGGCGCCTGCTCGGGCTGCCCGTCCTCGACCGTAACACTGAAGCGCGGCATCGAAAGCCTCATCCGCCACTACGTCCCCGAAGTGGAATCCGTAGAGGCGATTTAATTCAGGCACTTGCGGGTTCCGTCCGCATGTGTCCACTATCCCGTCATGCTTCTCGCGTTCGACACGTCGAGTGCCGCCTGCACCGCCGCTCTGTTCGACGGCGACGTCTGCGTCGCGCAGCGCGACGAGCTGATCGGACGCGGCCATTCGGAGCGGCTGGTGCCGATGATCGCTGAACTCCTCGATGGCCGGGGCGCGGATTGCATCCTCGTTGGCGTTGGCCCTGGAAGCTTCACCGGAATTCGCGTCGCGATCGCGGCAGCTCATGGCCTCGCGATCGGCTGGAACGCCGAGTTGCATGGCATGTCATCTCTCGCGCTCCTGGCAGCGGGAGCGGCGAACGATGGCGCTGTCGCGGCGGCGGTCGTCGGCGGCCACGGGGAGCTGTTCGTCCAGCAGTTCGACGCCATGACGGCAGAGCCGACGACCGAGCTTCGCAACCTCGTTCCGGACGAAGCCGCGCGCTTCACGACCGCCTCGCTGGTGATCGGTTCGGGCGCTCCGCGCTTGGTCGATGCGCGCGGATCGGGCGAGGCGCGAGAGGCGTGGCCATCGGCCGCGAATGCCCTCAAGCTTCCGCAATCGCTTCGCTCCCTGCCCCCCAAGCCGGTCTACGCGCGCGCACCCGATGCCAAGGTCCGGGAGGCTGCGTAATGGCCACGCCCGCGATCGCCGACGAAATCGTGATCGAGCCCGCAAGCGTGGACTGCATCGACTCTGTCATGCGGATCATGGAGTCCGCATTCGGCGACAAGTTCGGCGAGGCCTGGACCCGCTCGCAGCTCAGCGGGATCCTCCCGATGGCGGGTGTCGACCTGATGATTGCGCTCGATCGCACGACCGGAAGCACCATCGGCTTTTCATTGGCCCGGACGGTCGCCGACGAATCCGAACTCTTGCTGATCGCGGTCCTTCCCGGTCGCCATCGGCAGGGCGTCGGCACCTTGCTTCTCAATGACTTCCTCAATCGCGCCCGCGGCGAGGGCGTCAGCCGGGTTCATCTCGAAGTACGCGACGGCAACCCCGCGACCGCCATGTATCTGGGAACCGGTTTCTCTCCGGTCGGCAGGCGCCGTAACTATTATCACGCGGTCGACGGCAAGAGGTACGACGCAATCACGCTTGCACATGAACTTTAGTTAAGATTCTTGTCTTTCGCGCTTCTTCGCGACTATTGCGTCAGTCAGTTCCCAAGTCTAAATCGCAAGTTGCGGGCAGTTTTTCTGCTCGTGCCTCTGCTCACTTATTTTCTCGGGAACTCTTTATGGCCGACATTGAAAGTGCCGAAGACACGCTGCTGACTTTGACTGCCGACATCGTCGCCGCCCACGTCAGCAACAACAGCGTGGCGGTCAACGACCTTCCCAACCTGATCCAGAACGTCCACTCCGCGCTCACCGGGATTTCGCGCTCGTCGAGCGCTCCGGAGGCGAAGCCGGAGCCCAAAGTATCGATCCGTTCGTCAATCAAGCCCGATTACATCGTCTGTCTCGAAGACGGGAAAAAGCTGAAGATGCTGAAGCGGCATCTGATGACCCACTACAACATGACCCCCGATCAATATCGGCAGAAGTGGGGACTTTCCGCCGACTATCCGATGGTCGCTCCCAATTATGCCGAACAGCGCCGGAGCCTCGCCAAGTCGATCGGCCTTGGAACCAAGCGGCGTCGAACGCGCAAGTAGGCGCTTCCGCTGGACGATCGCCCGGCGCGCACCTAATTTGTCGATATGACGCGCACTATCGATATTGAGGCGCTGTGCGCCGACAAGGGCCTTCGAATCACCGAGCAGCGCAAGGTGATCGCGCGCGTCCTCGGCGACAGCGAGGATCACCCGGACGTCGAGACCCTTCATGCACGCGCCGCTGCGGTCGATCCGAACATCTCGATCGCGACCGTGTACCGGACCGTTCGGCTGTTCGAGGAGGCGGGAATCCTCGAACGCCACGAGTTCGGCGACGGCCGCTCGCGTTACGAGGCGGCGTCAGAGGCACATCACGACCATTTGATCGACGTCGAGACCGGCAACGTCATCGAGTTCGTCGACGACGAGCTGGAGCTGCTTCAGAAGCGCATCGCCGAGAAGCTCGGCTTCCGGCTCGTCGATCACCGGATGGAGCTGTACGGAGTTTCGCTCGATCGCGATCGGTAAGGCGCCGGGCCTGAACGCGCGCGCGGTCCTGCGAATAGCGGGCCTGCTGCTCCTTTTCGTCATCTGCGGACCGCTTCACGTCATCACGAAGTCTTTGCTTCGCCGCTCGCCGTGGCCGCCATGGTTCCTTGGAGCGGCGGCCTGGATCGTCGGCGCCCGGGTCCGGCGCGAAGGCGAGCCGATCTTTCCGCATACTCTGCTAGTTTCGAACCATGTGACCTGGCTAGACATTCTCGTGCTCGGCGGCGCGACCAATTGCGCCTTCGTGTCCAAAGCCGAGCTCGGCCATCCATTCATCCACTGGCTCGCCGACCAGAACAGCACCGTTTACGTTCAGCGGACGGCGCGCAGTGGAGCCAAAAGCCAGGCAATCGCCATCGCCGAGGCGCTGGAGGGCACGAAGCCTGTCGTGCTTTTTCCCGAGGGAACGACGGGGCCCGGCAGCCACCTTCTCCCCTTCCGTTCGACCTTGCTCGAAGCCGCGAATTACGCGGCGAAAGACGTCGCCGTTCGGCCCGTCGTGATGGACTATGGATCCGCTGCACCGGAAATCGGCTGGTGGATCGAATCCGGCAAGGACAATGTCCTTCGCCTCCTCGCCCGAAAGGGAGCGCTTCCGGTCACGGTCCGAGTCCTCGAACCGCTCGACCGCTCCGGCGACCGCAAGCAGCTGACCGCTGAGGCATGTGAAGCGATCGCCAAAAGCCTCGGCTTCAAGTCGCCCGCGCACTCGCCTATAGGCGAGGCTGAATGACCCCCAAGACTTTCAAAATCAAAAGTTTCGGCTGCCAGATGAACGTCTATGACGGCGATCGGATGAGCGAATTGCTTACCGCTCAAGGCATGACCGCCGCCGCCGAAGGCGACGACGCCGACCTCGTTGTTCTCAACACGTGCCACATTCGCGAAAAGGCTGCCGAGAAGGCTTATTCGGACGTCGGTCGTCTCAGACGTGATGACGGATCGAAGCCGCTGATCGCGCTAGCCGGCTGCGTCGCGCAGGCGGAAGGCGCCGAAGCGAAGCGCCGCTCGCCGATGATCGACATCGTCGTCGGCCCACAGGCCTATCACCGTCTGCCTCGGATGGTCGCGGAGGCGGTTCGTGGCGGACGTCCCGTCGACACCGACATGCCGGCGATCAGCAAGTTCGAAGCCTTCCCCGCCCGCCGCCGCGCCAACCCCAGCTCCTTCCTCACCATCCAAGAAGGCTGCGACAAATTCTGCACTTATTGCGTCGTGCCCTACACACGGGGCGCCGAAATCTCGCGGCCGCAGCGCGACATCATCGCCGAAGCGCAAGCGCTGGTCGACGGCGGTGCTCGAGAGATCGTTTTGCTCGGCCAGAATGTGAATGCGTGGGCTCACGACGGGAGCGGCTTCGCGTACCTCATCCGGGCGTTAGCGAAGATCGATGGTCTGGAGCGCATCCGCTACACGACCAGCCATCCCGCGGACATGAATGACGAGCTGATCGCCGCTCATGCCGAGGTCGAAAAGCTCATGCCCTACCTCCACTTGCCGGTGCAGTCGGGGAGCGACCGCATCCTGAAGGCGATGAACCGCAGCCACACGACCGAAACCTATCTCGCAACAATCGAGAGAATGCGCGCCGCGCGGCCTGACATCGCCCTTTCCGGCGACTTCATCGTCGGCTTCCCCGGAGAGACCGACGAAGATTTCGAAGCGACCCTGAAGATCGTTGATGCGGTTCGCTACGCG
>Ga0207639_10000331_pt1 | contig 32811 bp, 33 predicted proteins | sample KBSCornC32_FD_184299 | JGI IMG/M metagenome (GOLD analysis project Ga0207639, IMG submission 184299) | Corn rhizosphere microbial communities from Kellogg Biological Station, Michigan, USA - KBS Corn C3-2 (SPAdes) (version 2) | ecosystem: Host-associated > Plants > Roots > Rhizosphere > Soil ... | reverse complement strand
CGTCGGCCGATAGACTCCTTTTGTGTAGGCGCATTTCGATACAGCAATCTGAATGACGCAATCGCGCAGGCCAAGCGGCAGCTTTCTGATCAGGTTCAAAACGGCGATCGGGGCTGAAACTGGTCGTTAGCCGACTATATCAGCATCCGTCCGCCCCATGAAAAAGCAACGGCATAGAAAAAGAGGGCGGCGAAAAAATAGCCTGCTGTTGATAGACGGCTCGGCCCGACTTCTACGGAACTGGGTCGTGTGTGAAATGCTCCCAGTGTCAAGGGGAACCATGCGGCGATCAATGCGGCGGCAGCGATTTGGGTCTGCCAACCTCGCGCAGAAGCATCGACCCATAGGAAGCCTATATAAGCTAGAAGCGAGGCCGGAATTAGCAGGGCCAGATAAATCAACCAGCTTAATCTGAACCAATTCCGCGACGGCGGCGAGGAGGTTGGATCTGTCATATTCCAATTATCCGCGATCCCGCCAATGTCTGCAACGGAGATCACGTCGATGGGCATTGAGCGTCCACAAAGGGTCGATTCGAGGCCGATTGCCGGGTTGCGGGACGAAGCTGCTACCGTGACGACCTTCCCCAAGCGTGAGGGTTGTCAGCAGCAGACATTCTTAGCGTAAATACCCGACGAGCTGGCACACGGAATCAATCGATCCAGGCTTTGGTGCGCACAGCTGCAAAAACAATCAGGCCATAGATTGATAGTGACGCAGCGACGGCCACGAACACCAGCGACATAGATCCACGGAGGTACAGCGCGAGGAAGCCGCCTCCGACCGCGACGGTGAGCCGGGCGAATCCCGCCATCACCGGCCAGAATAGTCGCCCCGCCCCCTGCGACGCGAAATAGAGCGACAGGCCCAGACCGAAAAAGCCGTAAAAAGGGCCCACAATGTGGAGGTACTCGCTCCCCGTCTCGATTGCGACGGGATCATGCGTGAACAACTGCATCCAGGCTGCCGGAAACAAGGCCGCGACTAGGCCGATGATTTCGGTGACCGCAAAGGCGAAACCCGCGCCGGTCAGGGCGATCCGCCTGGCGCGATCGCGATGGCCGGCGCCGAGGTTGGTGCCCACCAGCGCCACCATCGGCGCACCGATGCCGAAGATCAACGGGATGAGCAGATATTCGAGCCTCACGCCGGTGCCAAAGCCCGCCACCGCCGCCACCCCTGCGACGGAGGCCACGAGGGCCGTCGTTCCGGCGATCACCAGGTTAGTCAGGATGGAATTGATCGCGGAAAGAGACCCAATCCGCAGAATGCCGGAGAGGAGTCTCCAGCGGATATGGGTCCAGTGAAAGCGCACCGGCGTGCGACCGGCCAGGATGTACCAGGCCATTGCGATGGTGCCCGCAACATAATAGGCGACGAGCGCAAGGCCCCCTCCGGCAATGCCAACCCGGGCACCGGCCCGACGCCGAAGATGAGAAGCGGCGACACGGGGATTAGGAAGAGCACGCCCGCGCAGGTGACGATGGCGGGATAGCGCATGTTGCCCGTGCCTCGGATCACGCTCGCCAATCCGTTCATCACCCAGACGAAGCCGTTCCCGATGAAAACCACGTTCGAATAGACAAGTGCTGCCTGCAACACGCCACCCGTGCCGCCCAGCAGCCGATAGATGGGTTCGCCCAACAGCAGGAACAGCGCCGAGAAGCCGATGCCGAACAGCAGGTTCACCGCGACGGCGTGGATTACGAGCGCGTTCGCGTCGTGACCGCGCCCGGAGCCCAAAGCCCGTGCCACCGCCGACGAGATGCTGCCGCCCAGCGCTCCCGCGGAGATGGTGGTCATAAGCATCACCGCGGAGAAGACCAGCGCCATGCCAGCCAGCGCATCGGTGCCGAGCCGGGACACCCAGAAGGTCTCGACCAGCCCGGTCGACGCCTGCGCAAGCATGATGAGGATATTGGGCAGCGCCATACGGATCAGCAGCGGCGCGATCGGCGCGTTGAGCATATGCTCCGTGCGAACGTCACGCTCAGGATCGCGGACGAGGCGCGACGCGGTGGCGGCGATCGGCACGACGGGGGCGACGGGGTGGCTCATGGACGAGCGATGCTTTCGGACAGCCCGGCCAAGAGGCCGGAAGCCTGCTTGGCGGTGGCCATGGACGCCGACCATCCGCCGCCCAGCGCGCGATAGGACGCCACGGCGGCTCGCGTCGCTTCCGACTGCGCCTGCACGCGCGCGTCGCGCGTGTCCAGCAGCCGCCTGTCGGCATCGAGCACTTCGATGAGGCTCACCACGCCGCCCTTATAGGCAGCGAGCGAAGCCGTCTGTGCACGGACCAGCGCCGTTTCTCCTCCGGTCAGCGTCCTTGCCTGTGCCTCCCGCTGGAGGAGCGCGGAAAAGGCGTTTTCAACGTCTTCCGATGCGCGCAGCACGGCGAGGCGGTAGGCGGCCAACGCCTCCGCATTGGCGCCCTTGGCGGCGTTGATATCCGCCTCCACCCGGCCGAAGTCGAACAGCCGCCAGCGGAGACCCAGCGCGCCCTGCGCCTGCGTAGCACTGCCGGAGAAAAGCGACCCGGCAGCTGTCGTCGCCGTGCCGATCAGGCCGCTGAGCGAGAATTTGGGGAAATATTCGGCGACCGCGACGCCGACGCGGGCATTGCTCGCGGCCAGCCTGCGCTCGGCGACGATCAGGTCGGGACGGCGGCGCAGCAGATCGGCTGGCGTTCCCATGTCGGACAGGGCGGGCGCGGCCGGGATCGGTGCGAGCGCGAGCAGCGCGGCGCGATGCGTGCCCGGCTGCGTACCGACAAGCACATCGAGCGCGTTCATCGCGGCCTCAAGCCCGGCCTGCAAAACGGGAATACCGGCCTGCACCTGCGCCAGAGCGCCTTCGGCCTGCCGAAGCTGCAGCTCGGCGGCGACGCCCTTCTGATATTGCAGGCGGACGATATCGACCAGGCGTTGCTGCGTGCGGCTTTGATCCTGCGCGACCGCCAGCCGGGCCTGGAGGGTGCGGATGACGATATAGCTGTCGGCGACCTGCGCGGCGACGGACAGGCGCGTGGCGGCGACCCCGGCCTGCGAGGCCTGATATTCGGCGCGGACGGCCTCCTGACCCCGGCGCAGTCCGCCGAACAGGTCGATTTCCCAGGCGGCGCCCAGGCCGAGGTCATATTGCTCCCCGTCACGGTCGAAGCCTGGTGTTGCGTTCGCGAGGCGGCCGAGCGGCGTGTCGAGCGACTGGTGCGCGGCCGCCGCCGACCCTGCGATCGAGGCGGATGGAAGCAGGGCGGCGTCGGCGGAGCGCAACGAAGCGCGGGCCTGCGACAGCCGCGCGGCGGCTTGCGCGATATCGAGATTTCCGTCGAGCGCTTCCGCCACCAGACTGGTGAGTAGCGGATCGCCGAAGCGCGACCACCACAAGCTTTGATCGCCGCTTTTGGGCGCTGACCGGGCGGCGACAGCGGGCGCGCCGATGAAAGCGGCGGGCGACGCGATGGCGGGACGATGATAATCAGGACCAACGGCGCATCCCGCCAGCGCGGTGGCGGCGAACAGCGGCGTCCAACGGATAGCGCGGACACGGGTAGCGGATAGTGGGCTTCCGAGCATGAAGGTCATCCCGATCTGCAGCAATCAATAAGGTTGTGACTGATATACATTTCGGTCACTTGTTGTCAATTGCGACTGATACGGCTATGGAGAAGCGATGAACGAGATAAGCAAAGTCGCATCCGGCCTGCGCGGCCCGGCGGAAACGGAGAAGCGTGACGCCATTGTCTCCGCCGCGAAGGATCATTTCAGCCTCTACGGCTACAACAAGACCACGGTCGCCGACCTCGCGAAGGCAATCGGCTATTCCAAGGGCTATATCTACAAATTCTTCGAATCGAAGCAGGCGATCGGTGAAGCCATTTGCGCCGACACCCTGAGCGCGGTGCTGGCGGCCGTGGAGAAGGCACTGGCCGGCGATTTGGGCGCGACCGAAAAACTAAGGCGGCTATTCAAAACGATAATCGAAGAAAGCAGCGCTTTGTTCTTCGATGATCGGAAATTGTACGACATAGCCGCCGCCTCGGCGCTGGAGCGGTGGGGATCGTCACGGCGCTACATCGCGCGCGTCGAAGAGATGCTTCGGGCGATCATCCTGCAAGGTCGAGAGACGGGCGAGTTCGAACGGAAGACGCCGCTGGACGAAACCTGCCGCGCCATTCTTCAAGCCATGCAGCCCTTTATGCATCCGATCATGCTCGAGCATAATCTGGATGCCCTGCCCGATGCAGCCAACGAGGTGACTAGCCTGATCCTGCGCAGCCTAGCACCTTAAGCGGAATAAAATTTGTGACCAGTTGACAAATTGGTCACTCGATGCGATTTCGACATGATCCTCCCTGGAGAGTGTCCATGAATCGCACGTCATCTCTTCTCCCGTTTCTGATCGCCATCACTCTGCCCTTCGCCCTTACCGCCTGTGGCAAGGCGGAGGCGGACCCGCGCAGCGCTCCGCCGCTGGTGCGCGTGGCAACGGCCGACGTGGCGGGCGATGCGGTGCGCAGTTTCACCGGCATCGTGTCCGCCCGGGTGCAGAGTGATCTGGGTTTCCGGGTCGGGGGTAAGATCGTGGCCCGATTGGTCGATACCGGGCAGGCAGTTCGGCGGGGCCAGCCGCTGATGCGGATCGACCGCACCGACCTCGCGCTGGCGACGCTGTCACAGACGGGCCTCGTCGAAGCGGCGCGGGCCCGGGCGATCCAGACGGCGGCCGATGAGCGGCGACTGCGCGATCTCGTCTCGGCCGGCGCGGTTTCCGCCTCCGCCTATGACCAGGCGAAGGCCGCCGCCGACGCCGGCCGGGCCCAACTGGCGGCGGCACAGGCGCAGGCCGGCGTCGCGCGTAATGAGGCAGCCTATGCCATCCTTGTCGCCGATGCGGACGGCATCGTCGTGGAAACGCTGGCAGAACCGGGACAGGTCGTGACCGCCGGACAGACCGTTGTGCGGCTGGCCCGGTCGGGCCCGCGCGAGGCGTTGATCGCCCTCCCTGAAACGGTCCGCCCAGCCATCGGTTCGACGGCCCGCGCGACCCGTTTCGGCGGCGGGACGGCCGGGACCGCGCGCCTGCGCCAATTGTCCGACGCCGCCGACCCGCAAACCCGCACGTTCGAAGCACGCTATGTGCTGGAAGGACCGGCGGCGCGCGCGCCACTCGGCTCCACGGTCACTATCTCGCTCGCCGAAGGGCGCGGCGGAAACGCGCAGCAGATCCCGCTTGCCGCCATTCACGACAATGGCAAGGGGCCGGGCGTCTGGGTGATCGGGGGCGCACGCCCGCAGGTGCATTGGCGGCCGGTTCGGCTCGCCGGACTGGGCGAGGAGACCGCCACCATCAGCGGTGGCCTGCGGCAGGGGGAACGGTTTGTGGCGCTCGGCGCCCATCTGCTTCATGAGGGCCAGGCCGTTCGCGAGCAGGCGGCAACGACCGCGGAGCGCGGCCGGTGAGCAGTGGGTTCAACCTGTCGGCGCTGGCCGTGCGCGAACGGTCGGTGACGCTGTTCCTCATCATCGCCATATCCGTAGCGGGTCTGTTCGCCTTCCTCAATCTTGGCCGGGCGGAAGACCCCAGCTTCACGATCAAGTCGATGACGGTCGTCACCACCTGGCCGGGCGCCACCGCGCAGCAGATGCAGGATCAGGTCGCCGAACCGCTGGAAAAGCGGATGCAGGAGCTGAAATGGTACGACCGCACCGAAACCTTCACGCGCCCGGGGCTGGCCTTCACGACGGTGACGCTGAAGGATTCGACGCCGCCCGCCGCCGTACCGGAGGAATTCTACCAGGCGCGCAAGAAGCTGAACGACGAGGCGGCCAAGCTGCCGCGCAGTGTCCTCGGCCCGTTCGTCAACGACGAATATGGCGACGTCACCTTCGCGCTCTACGCGCTCAAGGCCAGAGGCGAACCCCAGCGGCTGCTGGTGCGCGAAGCCGAGCAGATACGCCAGCGGTTGCTGCATGTGCCGGGCGTCAAGAAGGTCAACATCATCGGCGAGCGGCCCGAGCGCATCTTCGTCGATTTCTCGCACGAGCGGCTGGCGACGCTCGGTCTATCGGCACGCGACATCTTCGCCGCGCTCAACGACCAGAATGCCCTGACCCCCGCCGGCTCGATCGAGACCAGCGGCCCGCAGGTGCAGGTGCGGTTGGACGGGGCGCTTGATGATCTCGCCAAGATCAGGAACACGCCCGTGGTCGCGGCGGGCCGTACGCTGAAGCTGGGCGACATCGCGCAGGTGCGGCGCGGCTATGAGGATCCCGCGACCTTCCTGATCCGCCATCAGGGCGAACCGTCGCTGATCGTGGGCGTGGTCATGAAGGAGCGCTATAACGGCCTGCAACTGGGCGAGGATCTGGCGAAGGAGGCCGCCGCCATTTCCGGCGAGATGCCGCTCGGCCTTTCCTTTACAAAGGTGACCGACCAGGCGATCAACATCACCGAAGCCTATGACGAGTTCATGCTGAAGTTTTTCGTCGCGCTCGTCGTGGTGATTGCGGTCAGCCTGATCTCGCTTGGCTGGCGTGTGGGCATCGTGGTGGCGCTGGCGGTGCCGCTGACGCTGGCTGGCGTGTTCGTCATCATGCTGGCGACGGGGCGCGATTTCGACCGCATTACACTGGGAGCGCTGATCCTGTCGCTCGGCCTGCTGGTCGATGACGCGATCATCATCATCGAAACTATCGTCGTGAAGATGGAGGAAGGGCGCGACCGCCTCTTTGCCGCCAGCTATGCCTGGGGCCATACCGCAGCGCCCATGCTTGCGGGCACGCTGGTGACGGTGATCGGCCTTATGCCGGTCGGTTTCGCCAAATCGGGCGCCGGCGAATATGCGGGCAATATCTTCTGGGTCGTGGGCTTCGCGCTGTTGACGAGCTGGGTCGTCGCGGTGGTCTTCACCCCTTATCTCGGCGTCAAGCTGCTGCCCGACATCAAACCGGTCGAAGGCGGCCATGCCGCCATCTACGACACACCGCGTTATCGCCAGCTCCGCTCCATCATAGGCTGGACCGTGGCGCGCAAGAAGACGGTGATGCTGGGCACGGTCGCCGCGCTCGTCATCGCGATCATGGCCATGGGTTTCGTCAAACAGCAATTCTTCCCGATCTCCGACCGTCCCGAAGTGTTTGTCGAAGTGCAGATGCCCGAAGGCACCGGCATCGAAGCGACGAGCGCCGCGACGGCGAAGGTGGAGGCCTGGCTGCGCAAGCAGCCCGAGGCGAAGATCGTCACCAGCTATATCGGCCAGGGCGCGCCGCGCTTCTACCTCGCCATCTCGCCCGAACTGCCCGATCCCAGCTTCGCCAAGATCGTCGTGCTGACCCCGGACGAAAAGGCGCGCGAGATGCTGAAGCGGCGGGTGCGGCAGGCGGCGGCCGATGGTCTCGCGCCCGAGGCCCGCATCCGCGCGACGCAGATCGTCTTTGGTCCCTATTCCCCGTTCCCCGTGGCGTTCCGCGTAATGGGACCCGAGGAGGCGAAAGTGCGCGCGATCGCGGAACAGGTGCGGGCCGTGATGCTGAAGAATGGCGGCATGCGGCAAGTCAACACCGATTGGGGTGAACGGGTGCCGACGGTGCATTTCGTGCTCGACCAGGACCGGCTGCGCGCCATCGGCCTATCCTCGCAGGATGCCTCGCAGCAGTTGCAATTCCTGCTGACGGGCGTGGCGGTGACGCAGGTGCGCGAGGATATCCGCTCCGTCGAGGTGGTCGCGCGCAGCGCGGGCGAGAACCGGTTCGATCCCGCGAAGCTGGGCGACTTCACCCTGACCGGCGCATCGGGTCAGCGTGTGCCGCTCGACCAGATCGGCCGCGCGGAGGTGACGATGGAAGATCCGATCCTGCGCCGGCGCGATCGCTACACGACCATCACCGTGCGCGGCGACATCGGCGAAGGGCTTCAGCCGCCCGACGTCTCCCTTTCGGTCATCAAGCAGATCGAGCCGATCGTGAAGGCCCTGCCCGCCGGATACAAGATCGAGACGGCGGCGGCGCTGGAGGAAGCGGGCAAGGCCAATGTCGCGCTGGCGGCGGTCTTCCCGATCATGATCGTGCTGATGATGGTGGTCATCATCTTCCAGGTGCGATCGCTGTCGGCCATGGCGATGGTGCTGCTCACCGCGCCGCTTGCACTAGTGGGCGTCGTCCCCACGCTGATCCTTTTCCAGCAGCCCTTCGGGTTCAACGCGATATTGGGCCTCATCGGGCTGGCGGGGATCATCATGCGCAACACGCTGATCCTGGTCGGCCAGATCCACCAGAATGAAAAGGACGGGCTGGCCCCCTATCATGCCGTGGTGGAGGCGACAGTGCAGCGCTCGCGGCCCGTCATATTGACCGCGCTGGCGGCGGTGCTGGCCTTCATCCCGCTTACCTTCTCAGTCTTCTGGGGCTCGCTCGCCTTCACCCTCATCGGCGGGACGATCGGCGGCACGGCGCTCACGCTGATTTTCCTGCCCGCGCTCTACGCGCTCTGGTTCCGCATCAGGCCCGACGACGGCCCCGCAACGGCCCCCTACATCCCAACTCATTTTCCAAACGGCATGGCCGTCGTTTGAAAGGAAAACGACATGTCTCAAGGAACTGCACTCATCACTGGCGCATCGAGCGGCATCGGCGCCGTTTACGCCGACCGCCTCGCCCGACGCGGCTACGACCTAATCCTCGTCGCGCGCGATATTGCGCGTATGAACGCTCTTGCCGATAGGCTGCGGCGGGAGGCGAACGTGCGGGTGGATATCCTTTCCGCCGACCTGTCCGACCTCGCCCAGATGCAGTCGGTCGAGCACCGCATTGCGACGGACGACACGCTGACGCTGCTCGTCAACAATGCGGGCATCAGCCTGGCAGGTACGCTGATTGACACGCCCCGCGATAGCCTAACGCAGTTGATAGCCGTAAACGTCACAGCACCGACGCTGCTCGCCGCCGCCGCTGTCCGGGCCTTTGCAAGCCGTGGAAAGGGGGCGATCATCAACCTCTCGTCGGTACTCGCGCTCGCGCCGGAAATGTTCGATGGCACCTATAGTGGAACCAAGGCCTTCATCCTCAGCCTGACGCAGGGCCTGGCGAAGGAAGTCGTGGACAAGGGCATCCATGTCCAAGCGGTCCTGCCCGGCGCCACCCGCACCGAGATCTGGGCGCGCTCGGGCAAGGATGTCGATTCCTTTCCCGGTGATTGGGTCATGGATGCCGGTGATCTGGTCGATGCCGCGCTTGCAGGCTTCGACCGGGGCGAGGTTGTGACCATCCCTCCACTTGCGGACGAGGCACAATGGAACGCCCTGCAGGATGCACGGCTGGCCATGGCGCCAAATCTGAGCCGGCGCGAGGTCGCATCCCGATATCGTTGACGTGATTGGCGGGCAGACGGTCCTGTCCGTTGGTGCTGCCATAATATAGGTCAGCTTGGAAGCGGCAGTACCGCCATGTCTACGCGGTCGGCCCGATTGGAGCAAAGCTTGGCGAAGAATTCGCCGAGGGGTAACGAGCGTCGTGACTGGACCTTCCTCGGCGCACATGCAAGCGACCAGTTCACGCTCGGCCGCTGCGATAACCGGACGGTCTGCATCTGAGACGGGAAAGTTGGCATCTGAGCGTCTGGAATGGGTCGACGTCGGTAGGCGGCGGGCGGGCGAACCCGGACTTTCCCGCCATTACCGCTGGCAGAGATGAGCGGCAGCTTCTGCCAACTACAGTCGTTAACGGACGATGGTCGAATTTGACCGCGAATGCCTGAGTAGGGTGGATAACAGGCAACCCGCCTGTGGGCCGAGAAGCGACAAAGCGGACATCTATGTCAGTGGAGGCGGGTTACACGTTGTGGCCCGCCTCCCTCATTTTATTGAGCGCCAAAGGCCGCGTGGTATTCGACATGGCCAGCTGGATCACTGCCATCCAAAGTCAGTCGCATGAAATATTCTGGCGGCGGGCCCGGGTACCGCAGATCGGATTCATTCTCGAACCCAAAGCGACGATAATAGCCGGGATCTCCGAGGACTACGCACCCTGCCGCACCTTGTGCGCGCAGTTCGTTGAGACCTCGCCGGATCAGAGCGCCTCCAATGCCACGGCCCTGCAGGTCAGGCCGGACCGATACCGGCCCCAACCCGAACCAATTGCAATCTTCATCGTCGATCGTGACCGGCGAAAATGCGACGTGCCCGATGATCTCATCTCCATCCGTGGCAACTAACGAAATCGTTAACGCCTCTGCATCACGCAAGGCGGCAATGATCGCTGGCTCCGTCTGATTGCTGTGTTCCATCAACGCAAAAGCGTCAGCGGTCACCTGCTTGATCGCGTCATAATCATGCTTTTGTTCTTGTCGTATAATCATGATGAAAGTTCCTTATCGATTGTCAGGCTGCGCGCGCAGGGAGCGCCGTCCGAGATACGAATTAGCAGTCATTTATACCTTCGTCCCAGAACGACTGAAACTGGTCGGCTGCGGCTGGGTGACTTTCCCCGGTGAGCAATGGCGGTTTGCTTGGGTTCAACCGCCACTAAGCCGCCAATCTGCAAACGGTGAGCGTGGTCATTTCCTGAAAGCCGCTGATGGACGAAGCACCGCATCATTCGTTCGGGCATGATTTGGCCGATCAGACATGGTCGCTGGCCCTCTGACGATTGCTGGGGAAGGCCGGAATTTCCCATGGGAGATATATAGATCAACAGCCTATGTGCCGCACGGCTTGATCGGGCAAGATGTGTGGGGCAGCCTGCCACCATGTCGATTCGTCTTTCTTCCCTGTATCTCGCGCCTGGCTTGCTGCTAGCCACGCACGCTTCGGCTGAAGATGCGCTACCCATGTCGGCTTTTTTCGACGCCGCACTCTGCCTACCTCCCTATTCGATTGATCGTGCAACGGTCCTTTACGAAGCTGCTGAAAAGCTCGCCAAGCCCGACCAATCTTCCCTGGGAGCGGCCGTCTATCACCTTCCCGCGCCGATCGAGCGGGATGGCTTCACGACGCAGGATGTTCTGTTCGCCAACATGACCATCGGCGTGCTGATGGAAGGGAACGTCGCGGACCAGCTTGCCAAGCGCTATGAACTAACGCCGGAGACCAGCCATTTGCTGGGGATCTCGTCCAGAGGCTTCTCCCGCCTGCTGCCGGACGCCCAGCAGAGCATGAAAGAGATGGGGCTGATCTCCATCATCGCGCGGGAGGGCGATGCGCTCAAAGGCAAGACGTTGCTGGCCTGTGAATTTGTCGATGCGGCCGATCGCAAGGCGATGGAAGCGTGGGACAAGGAAGCTGCGGAGCAGAAATAACGCGGCTTTGCTGTGACGCGGCGCTGTGCCCCCTATTACCCGGATGCGCATATGGACTCAGCGCTGTTTTTCCTTAGTTCCGCCCCCGCACGGCCGATATTCCACAATAGTCCAGCGGACAGGAGCGCACAGAGGAGACCGGGAGCGAGAAAGCGCATCTGCCTCCATCGGTGAAGGAATATGACGCTGGCGATGCCATAAACAAGCAGGGCTGGCACTGCGAACATCAGCACGGAAATCGGGTCGTCGCAATCGACGGCGTCGATGCCCATGGCCCGATATTCGTTCGGTGTTCCCGACAGACCGAGCATGACGACGGGCGCCATGGTCAGCAGGACGGTGATACCGAGCAGTTTTCTTGCGATCATCCCTCACCCCATCGGAACGGGCTCGGTCGGTGAATCCGTCATCTACGCGGCAGAGCATCAAGAGTGCGCTGATATCTCTCGATCAGCGCAGGATCGGCATCCGTCCGGTGCCTGTCGAGGAATTTCTTCAGGGCACCGCGATATTCCGCGAGGAAATCGGGATTGGCGGGGCTGGCCGCAAGCTGGTTAGCGGCCTTCTCCACCGGCCCGCGATCCTCATCGACCATCTGCCTGATCCCATAGGGCGACAGAGTGCGCATGATGGCAAAGTTCTGCGGGAATCCGGGAATATATTTGATAATGAACCGCTCGCCCTCCCGCGGGATCTGGATCGCGTTGGTGATCGGATAAATGCTGGCGGACATCGTATCGAACTCCGCCACCACATCCTTGCCATCCGCCGTCTTGAGCGCCGCGCTGTAGGCCCAGACATTCTGGTCATTCAAGGTCGAACTGGTAACCTCCGAATGCGTGACGACGCCTGTTCCAAGGACCCCGAAGGCGTTGAGGAACAGGGTATTGAAGACATGTGCGACGAAGATATTGAGCTGACCGTAGATGAAGAACGGCAGGATCAGAAAATACCAGCGCCCGCTTCTGCGCCACCTCGCCAGCAAATGGGACAACAGCACTCCAAAGATCAGGATCAGCAGCCAAGACCAGAAGGGATGCTGCGTCAGGAAGAAGGAGATGGTTGACAGGAGGACCATTGATGACTTTCCATTTCGGCAATGATGATATTTTCATAGCCCGCAGCGGCACGATATCCACCTTGTATTTCAGGGAGATGCGCGAAGGTCTGTCCGGGATCATCATCAAGGAAGAACTCAGCTGACCAGTTTGAGGGTATCCCCGGCTATGTTTCCCCGAGAGCCGATAGAGACTGCGCCTGTTTGACCGGTCCTAGCGTCTCTCGACCGGGATCGGGGATGCCCAATGTGCATTCGACCGGTCACGTCCATCTCAATTAGACGATGATCAGATGTTCGCCGACGGCCTCGGTCAATCGGCTAACGGACATTTGAGCCCACGATGTTGACAAGCGGCTGGTCCGCAGTTGGGAGCAGAAAATGGTCGACTGAACGGCGACAAAGGGTCGCCCTCATCCTGTCGACTAACAAATAGGACGAATGTCATCTGCTATCACCAAGATGCCCGAAACCAGGCGAGCGCCTTTTCCTGCTTGCGCTGGGCCACTTTAAATCCCTCCAGCGCTATGGGCGCCGCCTCTTCGGCGGCGTCCAGATATTTCGCCCACCATTCTATCATCTTGCGCCGATGCGATAGATAGCGCGCCGCATTATAGACGCCCCTGACGCCGCGCGGCATGTGCGCCAATTGCATCTCGATCCAGTCGGGCATGAAATGCCCCGACTCATTGAGCACAGTACTCGCCAACGACCGAAATCCATGAACCGTCGCCTTGCCGCGCAGGCCCATGCGATACATGACGTCGAGCATCCGGTTCTCGCTGATCGTGTCCGATCGGGAGCCAGCGACCGGGAAGAGATATTTACCCAGCCGCTCATTGCCCGCCTTGCCATAGGGGTTGATGTCCCTGATCCTGCGCAGCAGATCGATGGCCTGCGGCGGCAGCGGCACCAGATGCTCGGAACGCATCTTCATGCGCTCGGGCGGTATCCGCCAGAGCGGTTCGTCACTCCCCAGCCCTTCGAATTCGCTCCACTGGGCAAAGCGCGTCTCTTGGGTGCGCACCATGGTGAGGATCGTCCATCGCAGCGCAAGATGGCTGAGTTCGGAACCCGCGTCCGCATTGAGGCGCGCATAAAATTCAGGGAGATCCTTGATCTCGATCTTAGCCCGGTGCCGGACCGGTGACGGCTTGATCATGGCGGCCGACAGGTCGCGGCACGGATCGGTCTCGCACCGCCCATCGGGAATGCCGTAACGGAATATCTCGCTGCAATGATTCTTGATGCGGTGCGCCATCTCGTAGGAACCCCGCGCCTCGATCACGCGCAAGGCTTCGAGCATTGTGCGCGGCAGGATGGAGCGGATCGGCTTGTCGCCGATGACCGGGAGAATGTCATTCTCCAGCCTTCCCTCGATGAGCCGGGCATAGCGCGGTGACCAGGCCGGACGCCGGGCCTCGATCCATTCGCGCGCGAGCATCTCAAAGGTCACCTTGTCGGCGACGGCCTGGAACTTGGCCTCTTTCTTGTGCGCGATGGGATCGGTGCCTGCCGCCAGCAGGGCTTTCATCTCCTCGCGCCACACCCGCGCACGATGCAGACTGACGGCAGGGTATTCGCCGCCGTCGATGGTCTTCTGCTTACCATCGAAGCGATAGGCGAGACGCCAGCGCTTTCTCCCAAAGGGCACGACGAAGATATGAAGCCCGCCGCCGTCGGATTTCTTGATCGGCTTATCCAGGGCGACGAGGGTGTTGAGCAATTGATCGGTCAGCATGAACGGCACTCCGGTTCAGCTGTTCCGGGTTCGATCCTGCGTGACCGCTTTTTCCGTCTTCGATTCCTGTTTTTACCAACAGGCTGACCAACAAATCGCATGAGACTGCCCGATCGGAATGGCTCCTGTGTGGGACAGAATATACGAAACAAGTATCTGAAAACAGGCCATTTTTTTGGAACCCCTTGAGACCTTGTTGGTCATAATGGGCCAAAATCGTGGCTGGGGCGGCAGGATTCGAACCTGCGCATGGCGGTACCAAAAACCGCTGCCTTACCGCTTGGCTACGCCCCAGCATCGGCCGGATAATGCCGGCGCGGACCGCCATATAGCGCCTGCCGCGCGAAAGGAAAGCCTAGTCATTATTTTCCGGAACCGCCAATATGCACGCCGCCCTGTCCTCTCAGCCTGGAACCGACCGGCATGCCCGCTCCCCCTTCTTCCTCCCCCGCCCCGACGTCCCAGATCGCACCCGCTTCGCCGCTGTTCCTGCGCGAGGACGAGATCCGGCGCGGCATAGAGATGCTCTATTTCGGCTATTCCGCGCTGACCCGCTCGATCGACGAGGGGCTCGCCGCGCAGGGGCTGGGCCGGGCGCATCATCGCGCGCTCTATTTCATCTCGCGCCAGCCTGACCTCACCGTCAAGGACCTGCTGCGCCTGCTGGCGATCACCAAGCAGTCGCTCGGCCGCGTGCTCAACGACCTGATCGAGCAGGGCTATATCGAAACCCGCCAGGGCGCGAATGACCGGCGGCAGAAATTGCTGCGGCTCAGCGCTGCCGGCATGGCGCTGGAGGCAGAGCTGTTCCGCGCTTTGCGGGAAAAGATGGCGGCGGCCTATGCCCAGGCGGGACAAGGCTCCGTCACCGGATTCTGGCGGGTGCTGGAGGGGCTGATCCCGGATCAGGACAGGTCCATGGTGTTCGGTTTGCGCGGCCGGTGAAGGATCGTTACGCAACCTTATCGCCGCCGGAGCGCTTATCAGGTCTTTGTTGAAGGCAAGATAAGGGTGAACCATGCGCACATCATTCCTGGCCGCCATGTCGGCGCTGACCGTCCTAGGCCTCTCGGCCTGCTCGGAAAAGGCGGCCGATAATCTGGAAAATGCCGGCTCCGCGATCGGCAATGACGTCAGCAACACGATGGACCAGGCCGGCGCCAGGATCGACCGGGGCCTCGACAGGGCGGACAATGCCATAAACGAAGGGTCCGATCGCGTCGGCGCGGCCATGGACAATGCGTCGCGCGACGCCGAACGCGAAGCGCGCGAAGCAAAGCGCGACGTCGGCGCCGCCATGGAACGCGCGGGCAACGACATGCGCAAGGACTGACGGCCAGGCAAGGCCCCGTGGGCAGAACAGGGCGCCACGGTCCTCCATTTCGCAGGCGGCCCTTGACCTGAGCGCTCATCCGCAGCACCAGCGGCATCATGCATGGCGCCGCGACCGACCCCTCGCCTCCCCACCGGCTGATGATCGGGCGCCCGGAACTGGCGCTGATCGGCATCACGCTGCTGTGGGGCGGCACCTTCCTGATCGTGCATCAGGCCATGCGGCACAGCGGACCGCTGTTCTTCGTCGGGCTGCGCTTCGGCACCGCGGCGCTGATGGCCCTGCCCTTCGCCCTGCCCGTCCTGCGCGGCGTCACGCGGCGCGAATGGCTGGCCGGAACGATGATCGGCTCGGGCATTTTCTGCGGCTACACGCTCCAGACCTGGGGTTTGCAGACAATCCCCAGCAGCACTTCCGCCTTCATCACGGCGGCCTATGTGCCGCTGGTCCCGATATTGCAATGGGCCATCCTGCGCCGGCGGCCGCGCCTGGCAAGCTGGATCGGCGTCGCTCTGGCCTTTGTCGGGCTGCTGCTGATCGCCGCGCCGGCCGAAGGTCTGTCGCTCGGCCGGGGTGAGGCGCTGACGCTGGTCAGCACGCTCGCCATCGCGCTGGAGATCATCTTCATCAGCCTGTGGGCCGGCCGCGTCGACGTGGCGCGCGTCACCTTCATCCAATTGGCGGTGACGTCCCTGCTGGCCTTCGCCTGCATGGTGCCAGCGGGAGAGGCTGCTCCGCCCTTTTCCTGGATCGTCACGCTGTCGGCTTGCGGCCTGGGGCTGATGACGGCGCTGATCCAGCTCGTGATGAACTGGGCGCAATGCAGCGTGGGCGACGCGGGCGACGCTGATCTATGCCGGGGAGCCGGTCTGGGCCGGCCTCATCGGCTGGATCGCCGGCGAACGCCTGCCCGGCAGCGCCCTGCTGGGCGGCGTGCTGGTGGTCGCGGCCGTGATCGTCAGTGAAATACGCTTCGGACGGCGTTAGCGGCGGAAAACTGGCGCGCGCTTTTCGAAGAAGGCCGCGAACGCCTCCTGCGCCTCGGCGGACTGAAGCGTCTCGCGGAAAAGACGCGCCTCTTCCTCGATCCGCTGGTTCAACGCCGTCAGGTCGCCCTTCATCAGCCGGCGCGTCGCGGCCAGCGCCTGGGGCGGCTTGGCCATCAGCATCGCCGCTTTCCGCCGGGCGTGGTCCAGCAGCGCGTCGCCCGGCACGATCGCGGTGACAAGGCCCGCCTGATCGGCGGCCTGCGCGTCCAGTGGTTCCCCCAGCAGGAGCATGGCGGCCGCCTTGGCATAGCCCAGAGCTGCCGGCGCCAGCAGGCTCGACCCCGCCTCCGGCACGATCCCCAGATTGACGAAGGGCATGACGAAGCGCGCATCGGGCGCCGCATAGACCAGGTCGCAATGGAACAGCATGGTCGTCCCCACGCCCACGGCAAGCCCCTGGACCGCCGCGACGATCGGCTTTTCGAAATTGGCGATGGCGCGGATGAAGGCAAAGGCCGCCTCGCCGCCCTGCGGGCCGGCCATGAAATCCTTCAGGTCATTGCCCGCGCAGAAGGCGTCGCCCTTTCCCGCGAACAGCACGGCGCCGATTTCGGTCCGGGCGGCTGCGTCCACCAGCGCACCGGTCATCGCGCGGTACATGTCTGCGGTCAGCGCATTCTTCTTGTCGGGCCGGTCGATATGGATCTCGATAATGCCCTGATTGTCCAGGATGCCTATCCCCTCGCTCACGACCGGAATCTCCTTGCTGTTCCTGCGCCCGTTTCCGCGCTCCCTCGTCCGCCGCGACTGTTGGCTGATCGGCGCAGGCGCGTCTATCCTTTTCCGATCATCCTGCCTAAAGGCGACCCAATGCAACGCCTGCGCGAGATTCTGGACCCTTTCCTGCTGCTGCTGATCGGTACGGTGGCGCTTGCATCGCTGCTGCCCGCGCGCGGAAGCGCCGCTGCCGTGGCCGGCGCCGCTGCGGACGCCGGCATCGTCCTGCTCTTCTTCCTGCACGGCGCAAAGCTGTCGCGCGATGCGATCTGGAACGGCGCCAGGGCCTGGAAACTGCATCTGGCGACGCTGGGCACGACCTTCGCGGTCTTTCCCCTGATCGGGCTTGCGACCGGACAGGCGACGGCAATCCCACCTTCGATGCGTGCGGGCTTGCTGTTCCTGACCTTGCTGCCCTCGACCGTCCAATCCTCGATCGCCTTCACCGCCATTGCGCGGGGCAATGTCGCGGCGGCGGTGGTCAGCGCATCCTTCTCCAACCTGCTGGGTATCGTGCTGACGCCCGCGCTCGTCGCGCTGACGATGGAAAAAAGCGGGACCGGCAACCTGATCTCGCTCTCCTCGATCGAGGATATCCTGCTGCAACTATTGCTGCCCTTCATCGTCGGACACCTTTCGCGACCATGGATCGGCGGCTTCATCAGCCGGCACAGGGCAATGATGGGTCGGGTGGATCGCGGGTCGATCCTGCTGGTGGTCTATGCCGCCTTCAGCGCGGCGGTGGTGGAAGGATTGTGGCAGAAGGTGTCACGCGGCGAATTGCTGTTGCTGGCGGCGATCTGCATCGCCATGCTGGCCGCCGTCCTGCTCTTCACTCATTTGCTGGGGCGGCTGCTCGGCCTGTCGCGGGAGGATGCGATCGTGCTGCAATTCTGCGGATCGAAGAAAAGCCTGGCGACGGGCGTCCCCATTGCCGGTGTGCTGTTCCCCGCCAGCGCGGTGGGACCGATCCTGCTGCCGCTCATGCTCTTCCATCAGATCCAGCTGATGGCCTGTGCGGTGCTGGCGCGCCGCTACGGCGCGGCGGCAGACGCCAGGGCGCATCTGGCTGCGGCGACGTGACGCGATGGACCAGCCGATCCTGACGCCCATCACCATGAATGCCTTTCTCGGTCAGATCGACGCGCTGGTCCGGGCCATGACAGCGTCGCAATGGCGACCCGATCATCTGGTGGGCATGGGCCGTGGCGGCCTCGTTCCCGCCACCTATCTCAGCCATGCCACTGGAATCGCCATGCTGTCCGTCGATCTCTCGGCCAAGCTGCCCGACTTCGGCGATGCGCTGCTCGCCAGACTGGCGGAGCGCGCCGCGGCGGGAGAAAGGCTGCTGTTCGTCGACGACATCAACGACAGCGGACGGACGATCAACGCCGTGCGCCATGCCCTGGCCACCGCTCCGGCGGGATCGGCGCGCTTTGCCGTCCTGATGGACAATATCCGGTCCGCGGCGAGCGTGGACTATTGCGCGGACAGGATCGACCGCAGCGTCACGAAGGACTGGTTCGTATTCCCGTGGGAAGCCGTGGCCAACCGCGACAGCATATTGGCCGACTGGAGCGACGTGCCGGAAAGGACCGCATAGGACGCGTCCTCCCGCCATTGCCGTGGGCAGGCGATTATTGTACATGTGTAAAATGTGTCAGCTTGGGTGGGGCTAAGATAGTGAAATATGGCATGCTGGAGGCGTGTTCCGACGCGGCATGGGCGCTGCATGCCATCCATTCCCGACGCGCGGAACGGACCCGTCGGTATTTCTTCTCCCGCATACCTTATGCGGGGGATGAGCGGCGGCCGCTTTCGCCCTATGCCGGGCTGTGGTTCACTTTCGACAAATATCCCGCGCAGCCAGGCATGACGCGGCTGCAGCATGCAGCGGCCGCGGGATGAAGCCGGCATGACCAGGGCCTATGACGCGGTCATCATCGGCGGCGGCCATAACGGCCTGGTCTGCGCCTTCTATCTGGCGCGCGCCGGGTACCGGGTGCGGATAGTCGAACGGCGCGCCATTGTCGGCGGCGCCGCCGTGACGGAGGAATTCCACCCCGGCTTCCGCAATTCCGTCGCCAGCTACACGGTCAGCCTGCTCCACCCCCGGGTCATCCGCGACATGGCGCTGGCCGAACATGGCTATCGCGTGCTCGAACGGCCGATCAGCAACTTCTTCCCCCAGCCGGACGGCCGCTATCTGAAGCTGGGCGGCGGGCTGGAACGGACGCAGGCGGAGTTCGGGAAGTTCAGCAGCAGGGATGCCGCCACCCTCCCCGCTTATTATGACGCGCTGGAGGTCGTCGCCGACCTGTTGCGCGACATGACGCTGCGCACACCTCCCAATGCAGGCGACGGGCTGGCGATGATCGCCGCCGCGCTCCGGCAGGGCCGGCGGATCGGCGGACTGACGCTGGAACAGCAGCGGGACGTGCTGGAACTGTTCACCCGCTCGGCGCGCGGCTTCCTCGACGGCTGGTTCGAGAGCGAGGCGGTGAAGGCCGCCTTCGGCTTCGACGCTGTGGTGGGCAACTACGCCTCGCCCGATGCGCCGGGCAGCGCCTATGTGCTGCTGCACCATGTCTTCGGGGAGGTGAACGGGAAGAAGGGCGCCTGGGGCCACAGCGTCGGCGGCATGGGCACGATCACCCGCATCATGGCGCAGGTCGTGCGCAACCTGGGGGTGGAGATCAGCCTGGAGGCGCCGGTCGCATCCGTGCTGGTCGACGGCGCGCGCGCCGTGGGCGTGCGGCTGGAAAGCGGCGAGGAAGTGATGGGCCGGGCGATCATCGCCAATGTCGGCCCCAAACTGCTCTATGAGCGGCTGATGGACCCGGCCGACCTGCCGCAGGATTTCCTGAAGCGTATCCGCGGGTTCAAGGCGGCATCGGGCACCTTCCGCATGAATGTCGCGCTGTCGTCCCTGCCCGACTTCACCTGCCTGCCCGGCGTGGGCGAACATCACCAGTCGGGCATCACCATCGCGCCGACGCTCGACTATATGGACCGCGCCTATATGGACGCGAAGCGCGAGGGCTGGTCGCGCCAGCCGATCGTCGAGATGCTGATCCCCTCGACCGTGGACGAAAGCCTCGCCCCGCCCGGATGCCATGTGGCCAGCCTCTTCTGCCAGCAATTCGCGCCGGTCCTGCCCGACGGCCGCAGCTGGGATGAGGAACGAGAGGCGGCGGCGGATCACATCATCGCAACGGTCGACGCGCATGCGCCCGGCTTCGCCCGATCGGTGATCGCGCGGGACATCCTCTCCCCGCTCGACCTGGAACGGAAATTCGGTCTGGTCGGCGGCGACATCATGCATGGCAACATGACCCTGGACCAGCTCTGGGCGGCGCGCCCGGTCCTGGGCCACGGCGCCTATCGCGGACCATTGAAGGGCCTCTACATGTGCGGCGCGGGCACGCATCCGGGCGGTGGGGTGACCGGCGCGCCGGGGCATAATGCGGCGCGGGAGGTGTTGAAGGACGGCACGCTGCTCGGCCGCTGGCTCGGCCGGGGCTGACCGCGCGGGGGAAGGAAAGGGGGAGCATACTTGCCCTGTCCCCCACCCTCGCCTAAAGGGTGGGCTCATGCCCGACATCACCGTTTCCTCCGCCCCGCCCGACCTGACCGGCCGGGCGTTGTTTCCGCATCGGCACCTGCTGTCCATCGCGGACCTCAAGCCCTGGGAAATCCGTTTCCTGCTAGACGAGGCGGAACATTGGGCAAGGAGCAACCGGGGCGGCGCGCGCAAGCATGACGACCGGCTGGCGGGCATGACCCAGATCAACGCCTTTTTCGAAAACAGCACGCGCACCCTGCTGTCCTTCGAAATCGCGGGCAAGCGGCTGGGCGCGGACGTCGTCAACATGCACGCAGGCCAGTCCAGCGTGAAGAAGGGCGAAACGCTGATCGACACCGCCATGACGCTGAACGCCATGGCCGCCGACGTGATCGTCATCCGCCACGCCAGTTCGGGCGCGGTCGCGCTGATCGCGGACAAGGTCGACTGCCCGGTGCTGAACGCAGGCGACGGCTGGCACCAGCACCCGACCCAGGCGCTGCTCGACGCCCTCACCATCCGCCGGCGCAAGGGCGGGTTCGAGGGGCTGGTCGTCGCGATTTGCGGCGATGTCCTGCACAGCCGGGTGGCGCGCTCGAACATGCTCTGCCTCGCCGCGCTCGGCGCGCAGGTCCGCGCCGTCGCCCCGCCGACGCTGATGCCGCCAGAGGTCGAGATGCTGGGCGCCACGCCCTGCCATCGCATGGACGAAGGGCTGGACGGCGCGGACGTCGTCATGATGCTGCGGCTCCAGAATGAGCGGATGGACGGCGCCTTCATTCCCTCCGCCCGCGAATATCACATGCTCTACGGGCTGACGCCGGAACGGCTGGCGATCGCCCGGCCCGACGCGCTGGTCATGCATCCCGGCCCGATGAACCGGGGTGTGGAGATCGCCAGCGTCGTCGCCGACCACCCGGAACGCTCCGCGATCACGGAGCAGGTGGAGATGGGCGTCGCCATCCGCATGGCCTGCCTGGACGTACTGACCCGTGGCGCGCGCGGCGTGGAGGGCTGGGCATGAAAACCCCTGTCCCGCCATTGGCGCCGACCCTGTCGAAGCCCGGCATTCCCCTTCAGGAACAGCCCCTCGGAAAGCCAAGGGGATGGAGCGCAGCCCGATGACCAGAATCGCCATCATCAACGGCAAGCTGGCAGACCCTGCCGCCACGGACCTCTCCCCCGGCATCATCCTGATCGAGGATGACCGCATCGCGGCGGCGGGCGATGTCGCCGTCCCGGCCGATGCGGAAACCATCGATGCAGCCGGCCTCGTCGTCGCGCCCGGACTGATCGACCTCGGCGTCTTCGCCACCGACAAGCCCGCCTTCCACTTCGGCGGCATCACCCGCGCAGCGCTGATGCCGGATCAATCCTCGCCCCTGGACGATGCCGGCCTCATCCGCCAGGCGACGCGCGCGGGCAAGCCCGACTTCTGGGTCCACCCCATCGCGGCGGCAACGCGCGGCCTCAAGGGCGCCGAACTGGCCGAGATCGGCATGATGCAGGCGGCAGGGGCAAGGGCGGTCGGCACCGGACGCCAGTGGATCGCCGATTCAGGCGTGATGATGCGCGTGCTCTCCTATGCCTCGGGCCTTGGCCTCACCGTCATCACCCATGCGGAGGACAGCGGCCTGACGGGCAAGGCGGTGGCGACCAGCGGCGAGACGGCGACGCGGCTCGGCCTGCCCCACGCGCCCGCCTGCGCAGAGGCGATGGCCATAGCCCGCGACATCATGCTGGCGCGGGCCACGGGCGGCGCGATCCATTTTCGGCTGGTGACGACCGGCGCCGGTTTCGACCTGATCCGCGCGGCCAAGGCAGAGGGCATCAAGGTCACCTGCGGCATCAGCCCGGCCTATCTCTTCCTCTCCGACAATGCCGTGACGGACTTCCGCACCTTCGCCCGCCTCTCTCCGCCGCTGCGGTCGGAGGATGACCGAAGGGCCACCATCGCCGCGGTCGCCGACGGCACCGTCGACGTCATCACGTCCAGCCACGATCCCCGCGGGCCGGAGGACAAGCGCCTCCCCTTCGCCGACGCCGCCCCCGGCATGGCGGGTGCCGAAACGCTGCTCGCCCTCTCGCTCAACCTGGTGCGGGACGGGCATGTGACGCTCAACCGGCTGATGACGCTGCTCAGCGCCAATCCAGCGCGGATATTGGGCGTCAATGGCGGCAGCTTCGCGGCGGGCAGCGCAGCGGACCTGATCTTCGTCGATCCGGACGCGCCCTGGATCGTGGATTCGGGAAAGATGGCTGCGCAGGCCGGGAACACGCCGTTCGACCGCATGCCCGTGCAGGGACGCGTGCGGCGCATCATGAAGGGCGGCAATTTCCTCTAGGGCGATTTCCAGGCGATCGGAACATGCGCTCAGTTTCCCGCTTGCTCTCCCCGGCAGGCCACGCTAAAGCGCCCTCCTTCGCTGGCCCCGGCCAGTGCAGGAGTGTAGCTCAGTTGGTAGAGCGTCGGTCTCCAAAACCGAATGCCGGGGGTTCGAGTCCCTCCACTCCTGCCAGGCGAACTGGCCGCGACCCCTTGAAATATCGGGGTTTCGCGGCTAGCTGCGCTTGACGAAGCATGGGTCGCGAAGCGCGGCCGCACCCCCGGACGCCAAACAGGGCGGGATCGGGAGGGCGGACTGTTGCTTCGCGCTTTGGTGTTTGTTCGAAGGGTTTTGAGGCAGGCGATGGCGAAGGTTTCTCCGGGCGAATTCGTCAATCAGGTGAAGACCGAAGCGTCGAAGATCGTGTGGCCCACCGGCCGCGAAACGATCATGACCGGCGTGATGGTGGTCATCATGACCTCGCTGCTGGGCCTGTTCTTCTTCGGCATCGACACCTTCTTCGGCGCGGTCGTCCAGTGGCTGCTGGCGTTCGCCGCCGGCCAGGCATAACGGCCTAAACGGGAGTTTGAGACGGTAACATGGCGCGCTGGTACATCATCCACGCCTATTCGGGCTTCGAGAACAAGGTCAAGGAATCGATCCTGTCCGAAGCCGAGCGCATGGGCCTCTCCCAGCTGGTCGAGCAGGTGGAAGTCCCCACCGAGACCGTGACGGAGGTAAAGCGCGGCAAGAAGGTGCAGGTCGAGCGCAAGTTCATGCCCGGCTATGTCCTCGCCAAGCTGGCGATGAACGACGACATCTATCACCTCGTCAAGAACACGCCGAAGGTGACGGGCTTCCTGGGGTCGAGCGGCAAGCCGCAGGCCATCAGCGAGGCGGACGCCGCCCGCTATTTCGGCGCGCAGAAGGCGGCAGAGGCCGCGCCCAAGCACAAGATCAACGTCGATTACGAGATCGGCGACAGCGTCAAGGTGCTGGACGGCCCCTTCGCCAGCTTCAACGGCACGGTCGAGGAGCTGGATTTCGAAAAGAACCGGGTCAAGGTGTCCGTGTCGATCTTCGGCCGCGCCACCCCGGTCGAACTGGACTTCGAGCAGGTCGAACTGTCCAAATGATTTCACGTCACCCCGGCGCAGGCCGGGGTTTCGTGCCTTCACGCCGTTCCCTTGCGGCCTGAGGTCCCGGCCTTCACCGGGATGATGACAAGGGTAAGTGCGGGAGGCGGATGTTAAGTCCGCTGCTTGACCGCTAAACTTGAACCGGTGGATTTGCTCGCAAATCCACCAGCAACAGAGTGAGTGAAAATGGCCAAGAAGATTACGGGCTATATCAAGCTCCAGGTGCCCGCTGGAGCCGCCAACCCCTCGCCGCCGATCGGTCCGGCGCTGGGTCAGCGCGGTGTGAACATCATGGAATTCTGCAAGGCGTTCAACGCCTCGACGGAAAAGATGGAAAAGGGCACGCCGCTGCCGACCATCATTACCGTCTATGCGGACCGTTCGTTCAGCTTCGTGACGAAGCAGCCGCCCGCCACCTACCTCATCAAGAAGGCCGTGAACCTCAAGTCCGGCTCCAAGGAACCGGGCAAGGTCGTCGCCGGCAAGATCACCCGCGCCCAGCTCGCTGAAATCGCGCAGGCCAAGATGGTTGACCTGAACGCGAACGATATCGACGCAGCGACAAAGATCATCGAAGGCTCCGCCCGCGCGATGGGCCTCGAAGTGGTGGAGGGCTGAGATCATGGCAAAGCTGACGAAAAAGGCGAAGGTCCTGGCCGCTGCCGTTGACCGCGAAAAGCTGCACGGCGTCGACGAGGCGCTGGGCCTCATCAAGACCCATGCGACCGCCAAGTTCGACGAAAGCGTCGAAATCGCGATCAACCTGGGCGTCGATCCGCGTCACGCCGACCAGATGGTCCGCGGTGTCGTGACCCTGCCCGCCGGCACCGGCAAGGACGTGCGCGTCGCCGTGTTCGCCCGTGGCGACAAGGCTGAAGCCGCGACCGCCGCTGGCGCCGATATCGTGGGTGCCGAAGACCTGCTGGACTCGATCCAGGCCGGCAATATCGACTTCCAGCGCGTGATCGCCACTCCCGACATGATGGGTCTGGTCGGTCGCCTGGGTAAGGTTCTGGGTCCCAAGGGCCTGATGCCGAACCCGAAGCTGGGCACCGTCACCCCGAACGTCGCCGAAGCGGTCAAGGCTGCCAAGGGCGGCCAGATCGAATTCCGCGTCGAAAAGGCCGGCATCATCCACGCCGGCCTCGGCAAGGCCAGCTTCTCGGCCGAGGACCTGCGCAAGAATTTCGACGCCTTCGTCGACGCGATCGTCAAGGCGAAGCCGTCGGGTTCGAAGGGCAAATATGTCCGTAAGATCGCCCTGTCGTCCTCGATGGGCCCGGGCGTAAAGGTCGACGTGGCGGAAGTCGCTTCGGTCTGATCCCTCGCGGATGAGAGAAAAAGGGGCCGCCTTCCCTCTTTGCGGGGGAAGGCGGCCTTCTTATTTGGGCTATTCTCCCCTTGCGGGGAGGACACCGTGACCTTCGGCGGAATCGCCAAGGGACGGTGTGAACTTCGGGGCGAGTGACCTTCCGCCCCGGCTTCCGCATCGGCTGAAGCGACAAACAGGTCATCATGTATCCGTCGGGAATGGCGGGTCGCTTTACCGATGGAAATAGAAATGTCTTTCGAACACCTCCCTGCCCTCCTGTCCGACGCGCTGACGCGGAAAGGCTATGAAAGCCTGACGCCCGTGCAGGCAGAGGTCACCCAGACCGAAGCCGAAGGCCGCGACCTCATCGTCTCGGCGCAGACCGGATCGGGCAAGACGGTCGCCTTCGGCCTTGCCATGGCAACCGAACTGCTGGGCGACCAGAACCGCCTGCCCGTCGCCGCCCGGCCGCTGGCGCTGGCGATCGCGCCGACCCGCGAACTGGCGCTTCAGGTCGCGCGCGAACTGGAATGGCTCTATGGCGAGGCCCGCGCCCGCATCACCACCTGCGTGGGCGGCATGGACGCCGCCAAGGAACGCCGCGCGCTTTCGCAAGGCGCGCATATCGTCGTCGGCACCCCGGGCCGCCTGCGCGATCATCTGGAACGCGGCGCGCTCGACCTGTCCGCCATCAAGACGGTGGTGCTCGACGAAGCGGACGAAATGCTCGACATGGGCTTCCGCGAGGATCTGGAGGAGATTCTCGACGGCGCGCCCGACAACCGCCGCACACTCCTTTTCTCCGCCACCATGCCCAAGCCGATCGTGGCGCTGGCCAAGCGCTACCAGAAGGACGCACTGCGCATCTCCACGGTCAGCGATGAACGCGGCCATGGCGACATCAGCTACCAGGCGGTGACGGTCGCGCCCGCCGATATCGAAAATGCGGTGGTCAACCTGCTGCGCTATCATGAGGCGGAAACGGCGATCCTCTTCTGCGCCACCCGCGACAATGTCCGGCACCTGCACGCCAGCCTGACGGAACGCGGCTTCGCGGCGGTGGCGCTGTCGGGCGAGCACAGCCAGAATGAGCGCAACCACGCGCTCCAGGCGCTGCGCGACCGCCGGGCGCGGGTCTGCGTCGCCACCGACGTGGCCGCGCGCGGCATCGACCTCCCCAATCTCAGCCTCGTCGTCCATGTCGAAATCCCGCGCGACGCGGAAACGATGCAGCACCGCTCCGGCCGCACCGGCCGCGCCGGCAAGAAGGGCACGGCCGTGCTGATCGTCCCCTATCCGCGCCGCCGGAGGGTCGAATCCATGCTGCGCGGCGCGAAGATTCCCGTCGAATGGGGCACCCCGCCCGGCAAGGAAGCGATCCAGGAGCAGGACAATGCGCGCCTGCGCGAGAAGCTGATGGAGCGTGCCGAACTCGACGAGCAGGACTGGGCCCTGGGGGCAGAGCTGCTGGCCGAAAAATCGCCCAAGGAAATCGCCGCCATGCTGGTGAGGAGCGCCCGCGCCGCCCTCCCCGCGCCGGAGGAGCTGCTGGACGCGAGCGAGGCACCCGCGCGACGCGACGGGCCGCGTCCGGGCTTTGAGGATACGGTCTGGTTCCGCATGGACATCGGCCGCAACCAGAACGCCGATCCGCGCTGGATATTGCCGCTGATCTGCCGCCGCGGCCATGTGTCGCGGCAGGAAATCGGCGCGATCCGCATCGCCGCCAATGAAACGATGTTCGAAATCCCCTCCGCCATCGCGGCGAAGTTCATCGGCGCGGTGAAACGCACCGGGCAGGCAAGCGACGAGGGGGCGGAAGTCGCGATCGAACAGATCGAGGGCAAGCCCCGCGAAATGGCGCGCGAGAATCGGCGCGACGGCGGTCCGCGCGGCAAAGGCCGCCCCAATGAAGGACGCGGACCACAGCCCGCTTATGGCGCGCGCCCCTTCAAGGGCGGCCCGCGCAAGAGCGGCCCACGCAAGCCGAGAGGCTGAAGAGATGAAGCTCGTCCGACACCTGCCCCACAGTGTCGACGAGCTTCAGATGCCGGTCCATGGAGCGATTTCCGGGCGATCGGCCTCTGGAGCGTTTCCATCATGAGTGGAAACGCTCTCGTCTTGACCCGCGTCGCTCTAGCCCGCACCGCAGAGCGACAGCATCCGCGCCGCGAGTTCCCTCTCCCCCATCACCACATGGGGTACGCCCAGCCCCTCCAGATGCTTGACCTCCGCATCGGAATGGGCGCGGGCGATGACCTGAAGGTCGGGATTGAGATGACGCGCATGTTCGTGGATCGCGCCGCCCTCAAACCCTTCAGGCACGGCGATCAGCAAGCGCCGCGCCTCGATTATGCCCGCCGCCCGCAGGTGCCGGTCCTCCAGCGCGCTGCCGCGCACGACCGTGAGGCCCGCTTCCTCCGCCTCCTCCGCCCGGTCGGCATCTGCCTCGACCACCACGAAATGCGCGCCCTTCTCGGCCAGTCGATCCGCGATCAGCTTCCCCACCCGGCCATAGCCGACCAGGATGACATGGCCGATGCGTGGGCCGATGCTTGCCTTGGCCTTCGCCTTTTCCGCCTGCGCCTCTTCCTCGACCTCCTCCTGCTTGTGCCCGCGCACGATGAGCGAGAAGATCAGCGGATTGAGAAAGATCGACACGATCGCGCCGGCAAGGATCAGGTCGCGCGCCTCGGCCGGCAACACCCCCAGCCCCGTGCCCAATGACGCCAGGATGAAGGAGAATTCCCCGATCTGCGCCAGGCTCGCCGCGATGGTGAGCGCCGTGTCGCCCGGATGACCGAAGGCGCGGACGATGGCGAAGGCGGCGATCGACTTGCCGACGATGATGATCGCCACCGTGACCAGCAACGGCAACGGCTGCTCGACCAGCACCGCCGGATTGAAGAGCATGCCGACGGAGACGAAGAAAAGCACGGCAAAGGCATCCCGCAGCGGCAGCGTCTCCTCGGTCGCACGGCGGCTGAGCGGCGTCTCGCCCAGGATCATGCCGGCGAAGAAGGCCCCGAGCGCAAAGGACACGTCGAAGGCGACCGCCGCGCCAAAGGCGACGCCCAGCGCGATCGCCAGGACGGCGAGGCGGAACAGCTCGCGCGATCCGCTATGGACGACCCAGTGCAGCGCCCAGGGAATGACGCGCCGGCCAACCACCAGCATCAGCGCGACGAAGCCCGCGACCTTCAGCAGCGTGCCCAGCAGCGGCGCCAGCAGGGCCGCTGCCCCGCCCGACGCATCGGCATTGTTCATGACGCCGGCAAGCGCAGGGAGCAGCACCAGCGCCAACACCATCACCAGATCCTCGACGATCAGCCATCCCACGGCGATCCGGCCCCTGCGGGTTTCCACCAGGTCCGCCCCCTGCAGGGCGCGCAGCAGAACGACCGTGCTCGCCACCGACAGCGCAAGGCCAAAGACCAGCCCGCCGAGCAGCGGCCAGCCCATGACGTGCGCCAGGCCCATGCCCATCAGCGTCGCCACGGCGATCTGGCCGATGGCGCCGGGCACGGCGATGTTCTTCACCGACAGCAGGTCACGCAGGGAGAAATGCAGGCCGACGCCGAACATCAGCAGGATGACGCCAATTTCCGCCAGCTCATTGGCCAGGCTGGCATTGGCGACGAAGCCCGGCGTGAACGGCCCGACGATGATGCCGGCGACCAGATAGCCGACGAGCGGCGACAATTTCAGGCGATGGGCGATGGCGCCCATGACAAAGGCAACGACAAGGCCCGCGACGATCGTTCCGATCAGGGGCGTGTGATGGGGCATGGAATGTCTTTCCCTGGCCGCCAACGGAGGGGCTTCCTCCATCGGCGGCATATCATATTCATTCAGCGATGGTCAGCATCGCCGCCGACAACAAGGCGCCGGCCGCGCCCAGTCCCGCCATGACGGCGGGCATGAACCACCATGGCGGACGGCGGCGGGACGGCCTGGTGCCGCCGCGTCGCGATCTTCTGCGGGTCATGAAGAGGCTCCTTTTTCCTGACGGCGGCCGCAACGGCGGCCTGGAAACGATGCGTCAGGAAAGAACAGGAGGCGCCCGCGCCCGTTGGCGGGACAGCAGGCGCAAGGGCGGGAAGGAGAAGGAGGAACGCGGGAATCGGTTGCCGGCATATGGCAGGACGACAGCCAGCAGCATCGCCACGACCCCCGGCACGCCCACGGCGAACGTCGGCCACGACGCCCTTCCGTCGTCATCCGGCTCCATTGCCTGCATGGCAACGGGACTGGCATGGGCGCGGGCCTTCAACACCACGCTGGTGGTGGCCGGATTGAAGGCGGAGCCGGTGAGCCGGCTGGACGGCGGCCCCAGGGGCGCGAGTGCGCTCAACAGGGCGACGCTCAGCGACAGCCACAATGTCAGGATGAACAACAACCGGCCCGCCAAGGCTTCATTCCTGTATGGCGCTGGCGTCATCCGTGATGCTATCCCTTCGCTGGCCGTCCGCCGGCGCTGCGCCGGGCGAAGATAGGGACGGACCAGGCCAAAAACCAGCCCCGAATGCCGCGCTTGCCGGTTGACATGGGCGAGTCATTCCAGTAGCGGGCCACATTCCCGCGCGGGTCCAACAGGGCATAGTCCCTCGACGATCTGCGTAAAGCAGATTTGAACGAGAAGAGAAGAGCCATGTTCGCAGTCGTGCGCACGGGCGGCAAGCAATATCGCGTCGCCGCCGGAGACAAGATCGTCGTCGAGAAGCTGGCCGGTGAGGCTGGCGACAAGGTGACGCTGGATGACGTCCTGTTCGCCGGCGAAGGCAGCGACGTGAAGGACGCAGCCAAGCTGACCGTCGCCGCCGAAATCATCGCGCAGGCGAAGGGCGAGAAGGTCATCGTTTTCAAGAAGCGCCGTCGGCACAACTACCGTCGTCGCAACGGCCATCGCCAGAATCACACGATCCTCAAGATCGTGTCGATCGCCTGAGCCGCAGCAAAGTCACGAGGAGTTTAAGTCATGGCACATAAGAAAGCTGGCGGTTCGTCGCGCAACGGTCGCGATTCGGAATCGAAGCGCCTTGGCGTGAAGAAGTTCGGCGGTCAGGAAGTGATCGGCGGCAACATCATCATTCGCCAGCGCGGCACCCGCGTCTATCCCGGCCGCAATGTCGGCATGGGCAAGGACCACACGCTGTTCGCGCTGGGTGAAGGCCGCGTGGTATTCCACACCGGCAAGCTCGGCCGCAAATATGTGTCGGTCGACGCCATGGCCGAAGCAGCCGAATAACGGACGATCGATGACGGATCGTCCCTCGCAATCGGGGCGATCCTCCTGACGGAACGGCTTTGGCCAGACCGCCAGTGTTCGAGGGAAACAAGGGGCGCCCCTTCCGGGAGCGCCCCTTTTTCGTATCAAAAGCCGTCTCCCCTGTATTTCCCTCAACTCTCTGGAACCGTGGCCTTTCTCGCGCGTCATGCGGGCGGGGCCCAGCCAGAGAAGACAGTCGTCAAGCCGTAACTTTTCACGGTCATTGGCGCGCCGGAGATTAGGAGACTTTCGATGTTCGCCCGTACCCCCCGCCTGTTGCTGCGGCCTGGCTGGATGGAAGATGCCCGCGCCCTTGCCGACGCAATCGGCGACCCGGCCGTCCTGCGCAACCTGGCCCGCGCGCCGGCCGCCTATGGCCTGGCCGATGCGGAGGCATTCCTGGCCCAGCCGCAGGACCTGCGCCTGCCCAACCTGCTCGCCTTCACGCGTACCAAGGGCGCGCCGCGCCTGGTGGGCGGCTGCGGCCTCCACAGGGCGCAGGATGGCGCGGTCGAACTGGGCTATTGGATCGCCCGCCCCTATTGGGGGCTCGGCTTCGCGACCGAGGCAGCCAGCGCCGTCATGTGCATGGCCCGCGCCTCGGGCGTCCGCGACGCGCGCGCCGCCCATTTCGTGGACAATCCGGCGTCCGGCAACGTCCTGCGCAAGATCGGCTTCCACTACAGGGGAAAGACGGAAAGGCGCTTCAGCCTCGCTCGCGGCGCGGCGGCCGACTGCCTGATCTTCGAGCAGGGCGTCGCTGAGGAAGGGCGCGCAATCCCCATGATGACGGATTCGTCGATGGATCTTTACGGCGATTCGCTGCCCGCTCTGGCGGCCTGACCCCTTGCGGCCGGGAGGGCGGCTTTGCGCCGCCTTCCCCCCAGCCCGACAGTGTTTTGGAAGAAGCGGCCGCTTTTGCCGCGCCCCTGTTTAATTCCGCCGCATAAACCGCTATGGGCGCGCGATGCATTTTCTTGATCAAGCGAAGATTTACATCAAGTCCGGCTGGGGCGGTCCCGGCGCGGTCAGTTTCCGGCGCGAAAAATATGTCGAATATGGCGGTCCCGACGGCGGCAACGGCGGCAAGGGCGGCGACATCATCTTCGAGGCGGTGGCGGGACTGAACACCCTGATCGACTTCCGGTACACCCAACATTTCAAGGCGCAGCGCGGCATGCCCGGTATGGGCAAGAACCGTTATGGCGCCGGCGGCGACGACCTCGTCATCAAGGTGCCGGTCGGCACGCAGATCCTGTCCGATCCCACGCCCATCGACGGCACGGAGGATGAGGACGGCACGATGGAATATGAGCAGGAACTGCTGGCCGACTTCACCGAAGTCGGCCAGCGCATCGTGCTGCTGCGCGGCGGCGATGGCGGACGCGGCAACCTGTCCTACAAGACCAGCACCAACCGCGCCCCGCGCCAGCATGGTACGGGCTGGCCGGGGCAGGAAATGTGGGTATGGCTGCGGCTGAAGCTGCTGGCCGATGTCGGGCTGGTCGGCATGCCCAATGCGGGCAAGTCCACCTTCATCAACCAGGTCACCAACACCAAGGCGAAGGTCGGCGCCTACGCCTTCACCACTACCAAGCCGCAATTGGGCGTGGTGCTGCATCGCGACCGGGAATTCGTCCTGGCCGACATTCCCGGCCTGATCGAGGGCGCGGCCGAGGGGGCCGGCATCGGCGACCGCTTCCTGGGCCATGTCGAGCGTTGCCGGGTGCTGCTGCACCTGATCGACGCGACCGGCGACGACCCCATCGAACAATTCCGCATCGTCCAGGATGAGCTCGCGGCCTATGGCGGCGGCCTGGACGAAAAGCCGCAGATCGTGGCGCTCAACAAGGGCGACCTGCTGGGCCCAGACCTGATGGAGGACATTGCCGGCCAGCTCCGGGAAGAGGCAGGCGTGGAGGAGCTGTTCACCATCTCCGGCGCGACCGGCGAAGGCGTGCCGACACTGCTGGACGCGGTATTGCCCTTGCTGGACCACCCCGGCGA
>Ga0207639_10000328_pt1 | contig 32898 bp, 28 predicted proteins | sample KBSCornC32_FD_184299 | JGI IMG/M metagenome (GOLD analysis project Ga0207639, IMG submission 184299) | Corn rhizosphere microbial communities from Kellogg Biological Station, Michigan, USA - KBS Corn C3-2 (SPAdes) (version 2) | ecosystem: Host-associated > Plants > Roots > Rhizosphere > Soil ... | reverse complement strand
GTCGAGGCAAAAGCCCGCCCGCTGACCAAGATGCTCGGGACCTTCACCACGCGCGATCCGGACGTCGTGCTGGTCGGCCGCGAGACGATCCTCCGCGATGGGACTTTTGCGGGTTACCTCACCTCGGGCGGCTATGGCTACACCGTCAGCCGGCCGATCGGCCTCGGCTATGTCCGGCGTGCCGAAGGGCTCGATGCCGACTATGTCCGGGCCGGGCAATACGAGCTTATCGTCGCCAACGAGCGCGTGCCGGCAGATGTTCATCTGGAGCCGCTATACGACCCGCAGAACCTGAGGGTGAAGGCGTGAAAATCCTGGTCGGCGTCAAGCGGGTGGTCGACGCGAGCTTTGCGGTGCGCGTCAAGGGTGACCATTCGGGCGTCGACCTCGACAACGTCCGCATGGCGATGAACCCGTTCGACGAGATCGCCCTCGAGGAGGCGCTGCGGCTGCGCGAGCAAAAGCTTGCGACCGAGGTCCTCGCCGTCTCGATCGGCCCCGTCAAGGCCGAGGAAGTTTTGCGCGCCGCGCTGGCGATGGGGGCGGACCGGGCGCTGCTGATCGAAGCCGAGGGCCGCATCGAGCCGCTGGCGGTGGCGAAGCTTCTCAAGGCTATCGTCCTTGCCGAAGGCGTCGAACTGGCGCTGCTTGGCCGGCAGGCGATCGATGACGACGCCACGCAGACGGGGCAGATGCTCGCTGGACTGCTCGGCTGGGGGCAGGCGACGTTCGCGGCCAAGGTCGAGATCGGGCATGGCGTGCTGCGGGTGGAACGCGAGGTCGATACCGGTCTTCAGGTCGTGGAGCTCCGGCTGCCGGCGGTGATTACCGCCGACCTCAGGCTCAACACGCCGCGCTTCGCCGCCCTGCCGAAGATCATGGCGGCCCGCAAGAAGCCGATCGAGCGGAAGACGCCGGCCGAGCTCGGCGTCGATATCGCCCCCCGCCTCGAAGTCATGCGCACTGACGAGCCGCCGGCGCGTCCGGCCGGCGTCGTCATCGGCTCGGTGCGCGAGCTTGTCGCCGGCCTCAAGGCCGCCGGAGCGCTGGCCAAATGAGGACGCTCGTCATCGCCGAGCAGCTCAATGGCCGGCTCGACCCGCAGACCGCCAACGTCCTCTCCGCCGCCGATCGGCTCGGCGGGGAGATCGACGTGCTCGTCGCCGGCGCAATGGTGGCGGGCCTCGCGCTTGCGGCTTCGGGGTTTGCGGGGGTGTCGCGAGTGCTGGTCGTCGACCATCTCCGCCTCGCTCACGCCGCGTCGGCGCCGCTTGCGGCGCTGATCGTATCGCTCGCCGGCGAGTATGATGCGATCGTCGCCGCCGCGACCAGCACCGGCAAGGACGTGATGCCGCGCGTCGCCGCCCTGCTCGATGCCACGCAGGTCGCGGACGTGACCGAGGTGATCGCGCCTAATATCTTCCGCAGGCCGATCTACGCCGGCAACGCGCTCGAGGCGGTGCGGGTGTTGGGTGGCAAGATGGTGCTCACCATCCGGCCTGCCTTCTTTCCACCGGCGCCGACCGGCGGCAGCGCGCCGATGCTCAAGGTTTCGGTCCAACCCGATGCCGATGTGGCGCTCGGGCGGATCGTTTCGGAATCGGCGACGCGCGGCGACCGGCCTGATCTTGCCTCGGCGCGGGTCGTGGTTTCGGGGGGCCGGGCGCTGGGCAGCCGGGAGAATTTCGACCGATTGCTGCTGCCGCTGGCGCAAAAGCTCGGCGCCGCCATCGGGGCGAGCCGCGCCGCGGTGGATGCCGGCTACGCGTCGAGCGAGTTGCAGGTGGGGCAAACCGGGCGGATCGTCGCCCCCGACCTCTACATCGCGATCGGCATCTCGGGCGCCATCCAGCACCTTGCCGGCATGAAGGATTCCCGCATCATCGTCGCGATCAACTCGGACGCCACGGCGCCAATCTTTTCGGTCGCCGACTACGGGATGGTCGGCGACCTTTTCGCCATCGTGCCGGAGCTGACGGCCGCGCTCTGAGCGAAGCGTTCGCGTCCGCCTTGGAGTCCGGAGGCGTCATTCCCGCGAAGGCGGGAATCCAGTTTGGCCTCGCACACAGGGTTTGTGAGAAACTGGATCCCCGCCTTCGCGGGGATGACGCTGCGGTTTTTGAGCGACGGAGAGGACGAGACGTCGACCTGGTTTTACGGCATCAGCTGCCCGCCGTTCACTTCGATGATCTGCCCGGTGATGTAGCCGGCAAGCGCAGTCGAGGCGAGGAACAGGTAGGCGCCCACGTTTTCATCGGACGAGCTTGCGCGGCCCATCGGGATGGTCGCCACCATTGCGGCGAGCTGCGCCTCGGTCGAATAGCGCTCGTGGAACGGCGTCAGCGCGATTCCGGGCGCCACCGCGTTGACGCGCACGCCCTTGGTGGCGAACTCCTTGGCCATGCCGCGAGTGACGTTCGAAACGAAGGCCTTGCTCGAGGCATACATGCCGGCGCCGCCACCGCCGCCATGGCGGGCCGCCACCGAGGTGGTGTTGATGATGAAGCCGCGGCTCTTGAGGAGCTGCTGGATCGCCGCCTGCGAGGCCGCGACCACCGACCGGGCGTTGAGGTTCATCACCGCGTCGTAGTGGTCGTCGCTGGCGTCGGCCCAGGCCTGCCGCGCCACCATGCCGCCGGCATTGTTGATGAGCCCGTCGAGGCCGCCGAAATGGTCGATGGTTTCAGCCACGACGCGGCGGACATCGGTGGATTTGGAAAAATCGCCGCGGACGAGGAACGCCTCGCCCCCTACCTTCCTGATCTCTTTAGCGACCCCCTCGGCCGCGTCCTGGCTCGCATTGTAGTGGACGCCGACGCGGGCGCCGACCTGGGCGAAGCCGATGGCGACGGCGGCGCCGATGCCGGTCGAGGCGCCGGTCACCAGTACGGCCTTGCCCTTGAGGTCCGGAATGACGATGCCGTTGAACATTTCTGCCATGGGGTTTCCTCCTCAGGATGCGCCGAAAAGGCCGGCGTCAGCGGTGCTCGGATTTTGGGCGTGATGAAAGGGTGGTTGCGTGCGCCGGAGCGCGAGGTATGTAGGTAATATCATTCACCCAAAACACGAAAGTTCTCAAGATGCTTGGGGGTAAGGTCGTCGTCATCACCGGATCGACGTCCGGGGTCGGCTTCGGCACCGCAAAACTGGCGCTGGAGCAGGGCGCCAAGGTGTTCATTCACGGGCCAACCGCGGAAGCGGTGGATAAGGCATCGGCCGCGCTGGGCGGCGTGCCGGGTCTCGCGGTCGACCTCGCGCACGACTATGCGGGCGGCGACATCGTCGAGGCGGCGCTCGCGGCCTATGGCCGGGTCGACGCCGTGGTGAACAATGCCGGCATTTTTCCGCGCTCGACCCTCGAGGAGACGGATACGGCGTTCTTCGACCACATGATGGCGGTCAACGCGCGCTCGCCGCTGTTCGTGGCGCAGCGGGCGGTCAAGGCGTTCCTGGCCCAGGGCGGTGGCGGGGCGATCGTCAATATCGGCTCGGTCAATGCCTATGCGGGGGCGCCGAACCTTCTCGCCTATTCGATGTCAAAGGGGGCGCTGATGACGATGACGCGCAACCTCGCCGAGGCCTATGCGCAGGACCTGATCCGGGTGAACCAGCTCAATCTCGGCTGGATCCTGACTGACGGCGAAAAGGTGATCCAGCGCAAGGAAGGGCGGCCGGAAGGCTGGTACGAAAACCTGCCCAAGGCGGTGGCGCCGATCGGCCGGCTGCTCGGCCCCGAGGACGTCGCCAAGCACGTGCTGTTCTGGGCCAGCGAGCAATCGGCGCCGGTGACCGGCCAGGTATACGAGGTGACGCAGACGCCGTTTCTCGGCCGGAGCGGCGCCGGACCGTTGAAACGCGACGGGGTGTAGGCGGCCATGCACACCGCGGCGGGATGACCTCCGCCGTCACCCTACGAGCACAGCGTCATTCCCGCGAAGGCGGGAATCCAGTTTTTGCTGGTCCCAGCGTCTGTGGGGAACTGGACCCCGCCTTCGCGAGAATGACGGGGTGGTGGGATTTGCGGGCACTTGTGCTCGCCCTAGAGCGAGAACCCGCCGTCGGCCGAGTAGACCATACCGGTGGTAAAACTCGATTCGTCGCTCGCGAGATGCACGGCGAGCCAGGCGATTTCCATCGGCGTGCCGAGCCGGCCCATCGGCTGGCGGTTCTCGAAATCCTTGCGGACTTCCGCCTGCGTGCGGTTGGTCTGCTGTGCCAGCGCGGCGATGCGGCCATCGAGCGAAGGCGAATCGACCGTGCCGGGGGCGATGGTGTTGCAGCGGACGCCACGGCGGATGAAGTCGGCGGCGACCGCCTTGGTGAGGCCGATGACGGCGGCCTTGCTGGCCCCATAGACGTGGCGGTTGGGGAGGCCACGGATCGAGGACGCGCCTGAGCTGATGTTGATGATGGCGCCCTTCCCCTTTTCCAGCATGCCGGGAACGAAGGCCTTGATGGTGCGGTGCATCGACTTGACGTTGATGTCGAAGGAAAAATCCCAGTCTTCGTCGGAGCATTCGAGCACCGAGCCGTGGTGGACGAAGCCCGCCGCGTTGACGAGGACGTCGATGGGGCCGGTCTGCTGGGCCAGAGCCTGAATGGCGGGGTTGGAGCGGACGTCGAGGGCTTGTGTCGTCGCGCCGTTGAGGCCGGCGAGTTTTGAAGCGTCGAGGTCGGTAGCGTAGACTTTGGCGCCTTCGGCCAGAAACGCTTCGGCGATGGCGCGGCCAATGCCTTGCCCCGCCGCCGTGACCACCGCGGTTTTACCCTGAAGCCGACCCGACACTCATTCCTCCCATGATTGTTTGGCAGCGTTATGCCAGCCTCAGCCGACCTTGCCCAGCCATGCCGAGAGCGCGGGCAGCATCTTTTCGACGATCACCGCGACGCCCTTTGCGTTGGGATGCAGCATATCGGCCTGGATCAGGTCCTGGTCGAGCGCGACACCGTCGAGGAAGAAGGGATAGAGCGTCGCGCCATGTTTTTGCGCCAGCGCAGGATAGAGCGCGTCGAAAGCCGAGACGTAGTCTGCGCCGAGGCCGCGATTGGCCTTCATGCCGGCCATGAATACCGGCAGCTTTGCGGCCACCAGCTTCTCGAGGATGGCGTCGAGGTTCTGGCGGATTGTCTCGACCGGAACGCCCTGCAGCATGTCGTTGGCGCCGAGCTCGAGCAGCACGCCGTTCGGGTTGTCGCCGAGCGCCCAGTCGAGCCGGCCGAGCGCGGTGGCGGTGGTGTCGCCCGAGGCGCCGCCGTTGATCAGGGTGACGCCGGCATTGGCCTTGTCGAGCGCGGCCTGCATCTGTGCCACAAAGCCCTCGGGCTCCGAGAGCCCGAGCCCTGCGACGAGGGAATCGCCAAAGACCAGCACGGTCTTGCCCGCGGCGCGAACGGGGCTCGCGGCACCGGCGAGGGCAGCCGCGCCGGAAAGCGCCAGGAAGGCGCGCCGCGACAGGTGATCGATCTTCGGCATTGCGGCGGCCCCTTCCGTCCCTATCTCAAGCAATAGCCCAAAGCGCTCCAAAGTGTGGCAGTGTTCCGGACGTTCTCGCGCCAGCCGATGGTGTTCATGTCGTTTTTCCCGAGCTGGCTGCGCGTCGCGCTGATCGACCTCAAGCTCGATTTTCGCAAGTTCGGCGTGCTGCTCGCCTGCCTAGCGCTCGGCGTGGCGACGATTGCCGCCGTTGGTTCGGTCGGCGCCGCGCTAGGTGACGCCATCGCAAGGGACGCGCGCAGCTTTCTCGGCGGCGATCTCGAGGCATCGATCGGTTATCGGCCAGCCACCGCCGACGAGCGCGCGGCGTTCGGCAAACTGGGCCGAACCGCGGAGGTGATCGAGATCGCCTCCCGCGCGACGCTCGGGACGCAAAGCAGCCTCATCGCACTCCGGGCGATCGATGATGCCTACCCGCTGGTCGGGGCGGTGGTCACCGATCCGCTGGGGCCGCTTTCGCAGCTCCTCGCCGAACGCGAAGGCACCTATGGGGTAGTGGCTGACCAACTGCTGTTCGACCGGCTGGGCTCCAAGGTCGGCGATACCATCCGGATCGGCAATGCAGACTTCGTGCTGCGCGCCCTGCTCACTTCGCTGCCCGACCAGGCGGCCCGCGGCTTTTCGATCGGCGCCAGCGTGCTCGTTTCGACCGCGAGCCTGCCGGCGACGGGCATTCTCCAGCCCGGCGTCCTGGCCCGCTACCGCTATAAGGTCGACCTCGAGGGCAAGGACTATGCGGCGGCCGCCGCCTCGATCAAATCCCAGTTTCCGGATGCCGGCTGGCAGGTCCGCTCGCCGCGCGAGGCGACGGCGGGCCTCACGCGCTATCTCGATACCTTCGACCGGTTCCTGATCCTCGTGGGGCTTTCGTCGCTGCTTGTTGGTGGCATCGGCGTTTCGAACGCCGCGAGCGCCTATATCGGCGAGCGCGAGCGGTCGATCGCCATCCTCCGTAGCCTTGGCGCCACGAGCCGGCGCATCCTGTTGCACTTTCTGGTCCAGATCATGGCGCTGGGGGTGATCGGCACCGTTGGCGGCCTCCTCCTCGGCGCCATCTCGACGCTGATCGTGCTGCCAATCCTCGGCGGATACCTCTCGATCGATCTGCCGGCCGCGCTCTATCCCTTGCCGCTGCTGATCGCGGCGGGTTTTGGCGTGCTCATCGCCTTCGTCTTCGCTTATCTGCCGCTGCTGCGGGCGGCGGACCTCCGCCCGGCTGCCCTGTTCAGGGCGATCGGCGGCTATGTGGGGCAACCGCTCCGGTGGCGCGCGCTGCTTCGCTGGCGGCGCGGCACGCCACTGCTTTTTGGCGCGGTTGCGGTCATCGGCCTGGCGCTCGCCACCACCCGCGAATGGACGCTGGTTGGCTGGTACGGGCTCGGCGCGGTCGTCGCCTTCCTGCTGCTGAGGCTCGCCTCCTTCCTGCTGCAGCGGCTGATCCGCCTGGTGCCGCCGGCGCGGCGGCTGGCGCTCCGTATGGCGCTGCGCAACGTCCACCGGCCGGCCGCCCCGACGCCAACCGTGATCCTCTCGCTCGGCCTCGGCCTCACGCTGATGCTGTCGATCGCGCTGGTCGAAGCAAGCGTCCGCGGCCAGCTCAACGGGCAGATCACCGCCGACGCGCCGAGCTTTGTGCTGATGAACGTCGACAAGGCGACCGTTCCGGCCGTCGCTGCCTTCGCCAAGGCCGATCCGCGCGTTGTGTCGCTGACGTTCACGCCGTTTCTGCGTGGCATCGTCACCAAGCTCAATGGCGAGAAGATTGCCGACATCAAGACGCTGGACGATGCGGCGCAGCGCCGGCTGGGTGGCGACCAGGCCCTGTCGTGGCGCCCCGACCTGCCGCCCGGCGATACCGTGCTCTCGGGCGACTGGTGGGCGAAGGACTACAAGGGGCCGCCGCTCGTCTCGCTCGACGAGGATTTTGCGCGGCCGCTCCATCTCAAGGCTGGCGACACGATGGAGATTGCGATCTCCGGCCGGCCGATTACCGTCACTGTCGCCAACATCCGGCACGTCGACTGGCAGAATGCCTCGATCAGCTTCGAGATCCTGTTCTCGCCGGGCCTCATCGAGGCGGCGCCCGGGACCTCGATGGGCGCGCTCAAGACCAGACCCACGGATGCCGATGCCGTGCAGGCGGAACTGGTGAAGAATTTCCCCACGCTCGGCTTCATTCCGGTCGGCGACGTGCTGGCGCAGATCGCCAACGTGGTCGGCGCGCTCGCCAACGCGGTGACGATCGTCGGCGCGGTGGCGCTGCTTTCGGGGGTATTCGTGCTCGCCGGTGCGCTTGCCGCGGGCCGCCGGCAACGCGAGGCGGATGCCATCATCGCCAAGGTGCTGGGGGCGACGCGCCGGCAGATCGCCGTGGCCTACCTCATCGAATACGGGCTCCTCGGGTTGCTGGCGACGCTGATCGCCGCGGGGCTCGGGGCGATCGGCGGCTGGCTCATCGTCACGCGGCTGTTGCAGCTCAGCTTCAGCTTCGATCTGGCGCTGGTGGTGATGGTGGCCGTGGGCGCGATGGCGGCGACGATTCTCACCGGCCTTGCGACCACCTGGTCGGCGCTTGCGGCCCGGCCTGCCGCATTCCTCAGGGCCGAGGAATAGGCCGCCCAAACATTTGCCGGAATTTTCGATGGGCGATTGTCGATTCCGTCGTCTACCGTTCGACCGGTTGCCGGCATCAGATGCCGAGCAATGGAGAAACCAAATGCAGTACCTGCTGATGATCTACGCCAACGAAGCCGCTTTCGCCCAGGCCACCCCGGAACAGGGCAAGGCGATGACCGAGGCCTATGCGAAATTCACCCAGGACATCGTCAAGAGCGGCCACCTCAAGGGCGGCGACCGGCTGAAGCCCTCGAACACCGCGACCACCATCCGTCGCGGCGATGGCAAGACGCTGATGAGCGATGGCCCGTTTGCGGAAACGCGCGAGCAGCTCGGCGGCTACTACATCATCGAGGCCAAGGATCTCGACGAGGCGACGATGATTGCCGAGAAGATCCCGCTCACCTCCGGCGCCGTCGAGGTCCGGCCGATCGACTCGATGGCGCGCCAATACTAGTGGACGCGCTCATCGACCATAAGGCGATCGAGGCGGTCTATCGCAACGAGGCGGGGAGGGTGCTGGCCACCCTCATCCGCCTCGTCGGCGATTTCGAGCTGGCCGAGGAGGGCGCGCAGGAAGCCTTCGAGGCGGCGCTCGACCGCTGGCCGAAGATCGGCGTGCCCGGCAATCCGCGGGCCTGGCTGGTCAACACCGGCCGGCACAAGGCCATCGATCGGTTGCGCCGCCGCATCAACCTCCGCGGCAAGCTCAAAGCGGTGGCGGCAGAAGCGGCGATCGAGCTTCAGGGCGAGCCCGCGGTTGCCGATTTTGCCGAGAGTGAAGAGATCGCCGACGACCGGCTGCGGCTGATCTTCACCTGCTGCCACCCGGCGCTGGCGATGGAGACGCGCGTGGCGTTGACGCTGCGGGTGGTCTGCGGGCTGCCGACGCCGGCGGTCGCCAGCGTCCTCCTCGTCAGCGAAGAGGCGATGGCGCAGCGGCTGGTGCGCGCCAAGGCGAAGATCCGCGAAGCGGGCATTCCGTATCAGGTGCCGGACCGTGCGCTCCTCGCCGAGCGGCTCGCCGGCGTGCTTGCCGTGGTCTATCTCGTTTTCACCGAGGGCTATGCGCCGAGCGTCGGCGACGGCGCCGTGCGGCCCGAGCTTTGCGAGGAGGCTATTCGGCTCGCGCGGCTCATCGACCAGCTTCTGCCGGGCCAGCCCGAGGTGCTGGGCCTCCTGTCGCTGATGCTGCTCCATTCGGCGCGGCTCGACGGCCGCCGCGATGGTGCCGGTGAGCTTTTGCTGCTCGAGGAGCAGGACCGCGGCCGCTGGGACCGGGCTCGGATTGCCGAAGGCGCCGCGCTGGTCGAGCGGGCGCTGGCGGACTCCTCGGCCATTGGCCCCTATGGCGTCCAGGCAGCAATCGCGGCGCTCCATGCGCAGGCGCCGAGCTTTGCCGAAACCGACTGGCCGCAGATCGCTGGGCTCTATCAGGTGCTGCTCCGGCTCCAGCCGTCGCCGGTGGTCGAGCTCAACGCGGCGGCGGCGCTGTCGATGGCCGAGGGGCCGATGCGGGCGCTGTCGCTCGTCGACGCGCTGGCGGCCCGCGGCGAGCTCCCGAACTACGCGCCGTTGCCCGCTGCCCGCGCCGACCTGCTGCAGCGGCTTGGCCGCATCGAAGAGGCGGCAGCCGCCTACAGCGACGCCATCGGCCTCGTCCGGCATGCGGCCGAGCGGCGGCTGCTCATGCGCCGGCTTGCTAGCCTGTTTTGAGACTTGAGGCGTGGCGCCCCTCCCCCTTGAGGGGAGGGTGGCGGCAGCCGGGTGGGGGTGGGCCCGCAGACGCAGGTGCAGGTTGCCCTACCCCACCCCCGACCCCTCCCCTCAAGGGGGAGGGGAGCAGCCTTACGGCGCCGGGCCGGTCTTGGCCGCCTTGTCCTTGTCGTACCACCAGACGGTCGGGAAGCCGATGTTGTAGTCGGGGATGTGGTCCGGCTTGCCGAAGCGGTCCCAGTGGGCGATGCGTTCGTCCGTCAGGGCGTAGCTCGGCACCACATAGTGATTCGCGAGCAGAACGCGATCGAGCGCGTGGGTTGCGGCGACCAGCGTGTCGCGGTCCTTGGCGAAGACCACGTCGTCGATCAGCGCGTCGATGCCCGGATCGCTGATGCCGCCATAGTTGGACGTGCTGTTGTCCTTGGCGGCGGCGGAGCCCCACATGTCGCGCTGCTCGTTGCCGGGCGACATCGACTGCGCCCAGCCCGAGTAGATCATGTCGAAGTCGCGGGAACGCAAGCGATTGATGTACTGCGCCGAATCCACTTCGCGGATGGTGGCATTGATGCCGATGGTCTTGAGGTTGGTGACGAATGCCGTGGCGACCGGCTCGATGGTCGGCCCGTCGAGCAAAATCTCGAAGCCGAGTTGCTGGCCGTTCTTGTCGACGAGCTGGCTGCCGTTGAGCGTATAGCCCGCCTGCTGGAAGAGGTTCAGCGCCTGCCGGAGATTGGCGCGGAGCTTGGTCGAATCGCCGCCGACCGGATTGGCGTAGGGCGTGGTGAAAATGCTGGCCGGCACCTTGTCCTTCACCGCATTGAGGATATCGAGCTCCTGGCCCTGCGGCAGGCCGGAGGACGCGAGCGGCGTGCGGAAATAGTAGGAATTGATGCGGTCGTACTGGTTGAAGAAGATGGTGCGCTTCAGCGTCTCGAAATCGAACGCGTAGTTGAGCGCCTCGCGGACGCGCTCGTCCTGGAATTTGGGCAGCCGCAGGTTCGGGATGAAGCCGACCATGACGCCGCTGCCGGCATTCTCCTGCGGGTAGAGCTCCTTGACGATGCGGCCCTGCTGCACCGGCGGGATGTCGTAGGCGGTGGCCCAGCGCTTGGCGCGGTTCTCGTCCCACCAGTCGAACTGGTCGCCCTTGAAGGCCTCGAAGGCGACGTCTAGGTCGCGGAAATAGCTGTAGCGGATCTCGTCGAAATTGTTCTCGCCGATGCCGGTCGGCTCGTTCTGCCCCCAGTAGTTGGGGTCGCGCGCATAGACGATCGAGGAGCCGGCGTTGAACGACTTGATCTTGTAGGGGCCCGAGCCCATCGGCAGCTCGAGGGTCGAGGCGCCGATGTTGCGCTGCTTGCCGCTGGCGTCCTTGCCTTCCCACCAGTGTTTCGGAAGGACCTGGAGCTGGCCAAGGATGTTGGGCAGCTCGCGATTGTTCTTCTGGTCGAAGGTGAAGGTGACCTGGCCGGGCGCAGTAACCTCGGCCTTGGTGACGTCGTGATAGTAGTTGGCCTGGCTCGGATTGAGCTTGATCAATTCGTCGAAGGACCAGACGACGTCCTCGGCGGTGACCGGCTGGCCGTCCTGCCATTTCGCCTTGGGGTTCATGCGGAAGGTTGCCGACGAGATATCCGGCGGGAAGGCGACCGCATCGGCGAGGAGGCCGTACTCGCCCGACACTTCGTCGAGCGAGCGATCCATCAGCGACTCGTAGACGAGGCCGAGCCCATCGGCCGGCGCGCCCTGCGGCAGGATGGGGTTGAAGGTGTCGAAAGTGCCGCTCAGCGACGAGAGCCGTGCGACCCCGCCCTTGGGGGCATTGGGATTGACGTAGTCGTAATGCTTGAAGCCCTCCGGGTATTTTGGATCGCCGATGAGCGAGGTCGCATGCCGCCACGGCCCGTTCTGCGCCGGATCGGCGAGGGCGGGCGCCGCGAGGGCGACGAGCGCAACAAGAGCGAGACCAAGGGTTTTTGACATTTTGGCGGGCCTCAGGGGTCGGGAAATGGCAGCGTCGCCGGGCAATATGTCGAAATCGGCGCAAGCCTGCCACTGGCTGTGGTGACGCGGGGACAGAGTGTGTTGCTCCCCCCACCCCTGTTGGCCACACCCGCAGCGCTCGCGGCTACCCCCACCCCATCCCTCCCCGCAAGGGGGAGGGAGACGGGGGTTCACTCCCTGCCGTCGCCGCCCGGCACTGCGGCGATATCGAACGCCGCCGCCATGAGGGCGCGGGTGTAGTCGGTTTTTGGCGCGGCAAAGATGTCGGCGGCGGGGCCGGCTTCGACCACCTTGCCGTCCTTCATCACGAGTATGTCATTGGCCAGCGCCCGGACCACTTTCAAATCGTGCGAGATGAACAAGTAGGCGAGGCCGTGGCGGCGCTGCAGGTCGCGCAGCAGATCGACCACCTGTGCCTGGACACTCATGTCGAGAGCGGAGGTGGGTTCGTCGAGCACGACGAAGCGCGGCTCGAGGATCATGGCGCGGGCGATGGCGATGCGCTGGCGCTGGCCGCCCGAGAATTCGTGCGGGTAGCGCAGGCGGTTGCCGGGATCGAGGCCGACCTCGGTCAGCGCCTGGGCGACGCGCTGTTCACGCTCGGCCGCGGTGAGGCGCGGGAAGTGGATCTTGAGGCCCTCGCCGACGATGTCGCCGATCGGCATGCGCGGCGACAGCGAACCGAAGGGGTCCTGGAAGACGATCTGCATGTCCTTGCGCAGCGGTCGCATGGCGTTCCACGACTTCTGCCGGATGTCGCTGCCGAGGAAGGCAATACGCCCTTCGGACGAGATCAACCGCAACAGGGCGCGGCCGAGCGTTGTCTTGCCGGAACCGGACTCGCCGACGACGCCGAGCGTTTCGCCGGCGCGGACCGCGACATCGACGCCATCCACGGCCTTGATGTAGCCGACGGTCCGCCGCAGCACGCCGCGCCGCACCGGGAACCACACTTTGACGTCGCTGCCTTCGAGCAGCAGCGTTGCCTCGGGGCGGTGCGTCGGTGGCGTCCCTTTCGGCTCGGCGGCGAGAAGGTGCCGCGTGTAGTGGTGCTGCGGCGACGCAAAAATCTGTCCGGTCGGGCCGCGCTCGACGATCTCGCCGCGGGTCATCACGCAGGTTTCGTCGGCCATCTTGCGGACGATGCCGAGGTCGTGGGTGATGAAGAGCATCGCCATGCCGAGCCGCGCCTGGAGCGATTTCAAGAGCTCGAGGATCTGCGCCTGCACGGTGACGTCGAGGGCGGTCGTCGGCTCGTCGGCAATGAGAAGGCGCGGCTCGTTGGCGAGCGCCATGGCGATCATCACGCGCTGCCGCTGGCCGCCGGAAAGCTGGTGGGGGAAGGCACTGAGGCGCGCTTCCGGATCGGGGATGCCGACGTCGCGCAATAGCTCCAGCGTGCGTTTCCGTGTCGCAGTCCGCCCGAGGCCGCGGTGGACGGTGAGTACTTCGCCGACCTGCCGCTCGACCGTATGGAGGGGGTTGAGCGAAGTCATCGGCTCCTGGAAAATCATCGAGATGTCGTTGCCGCGCACCTCGCGGAGCTTTCGATCGCTCGCCGCCGCAAGGTCGGTGCCGCCGAAGTCGATGCGGCCGTTTACCCGCGCCGAGGGCGGCAGCAGGCGGAGGATCGAGAGGGCGGTCACCGACTTGCCGGAGCCGGATTCCCCGACCAGCGCCAGCGTCTTGCCGGCTTCGATGTCGAACGAAATGCCGCGCACGGCCTCCGTGACGCGGCCATCGTCGCCCGCAAAAGCGATGCGCAGGTCGCGGACGGCGAGCAGCGCGCTCACGCAAAGGTCTTTCGCGGATCGAAGGCGTCGCGCGCCGCCTCGCCGATGAAAATGAGGAGGCTCAGCATCACCGAGATGGTGACGAAGCCGGTGAGCGCGAGCCACGGCGCCTGGAGGTTGTCGGTCCCCTGGCTGAGCAGCACGCCGAGCGAAGGCGAGCCCGGCGGGAGGCCGAAGCCGAGGTAATCGAGCGAGGTCAGCGTCGTGATCGAGCCGCCTAGAATGAACGGCAGGAAGGTCAGCGTCGAGACCATGGCGTTGGGGAGGAGGTGCCGCCACATGATGGTGGGCGTCGAGACGCCGAGCGCTCGCGCCGCGGCAACGTATTCGAGATTGCGGCCGCGCAGAAACTCGGCGCGCACGAGCCCTACCAGCGCCACCCAGGAAAACAGCAGCAGGATGCCAAGCAGCGTCAGGAAACTCGGCGCCAAAACGCTCGAGATGATGAGCAGCAGGTAGAGCGCCGGGATCGCCGTCCAGATATCGATGAAACGCTGGATCAGGAGGTCGGTCCAGCCACCGAAAAAGCCCGATATGGCGCCAACCGCAACACCGACGACCGAGGAGACAACGGTCAGCGTCAGGCCGAACAGCACCGAGATGCGGAAGCCGTAGAGCAGGCTCGCGACGACATCGAAGCCGCGGTCGTCGGTGCCGAGCCAGTGATAGTTGCCCCAGTTGCAGTCGGAATCCGCGGTCTTCTGCTCGTAGCCCTCGCAGCGCTGCTCCGGCGTCATGGTCCAGGAGGGCGGGGACGGCGCCGGCAGGTACTCGTCCTTGGTGTCGTAGGAATAGCGGATGGGCGGGAAGAGCATCCAGCCATGGGCGTTGATCTCGTCCCGATTGGCCGGGTCGCGGAAGCGGGTGATGGCCGCAAAGCCGCCGAACTTCGACTCCGGGTAATTGACGGCGATCGGAAACAGCCACTCGCCCTTGTAGTAGACGACGATCGGCCGGTCCGACGCGATGAGCTCCGAGCCGAGCGTCACCAGAAAGAGGAAGAGAAAAATCCAAAAGCTCCACCAGCCGCGGCGGTTGGCGCGGAAGTTGCGGAGCCGCCGCCGGTTGAGCGGGGACAGCGTGAAGGTTTTGGCCGCTGGGGCTGAGGCGGCGGAAAACGCATCGGCCGGGGCGAGGAGCGGCGTCGGAAGCCCGAGGCCGGCCGGAATGGCGCGCAACGCCGTCATATTTCGCGGCTCTCGAAATCGATGCGCGGGTCGACCCAGGTGTAGGTCAGGTCGGAGATGAGGCCGATGACGAGGCCGACGAGGGAGAAGATGTAGAGCGTGGCGAAGACCACCGGATAGTCGCGCTTGACCACGGAATCGAAGCCGAGGAGCCCCAGCCCATCGAGGGAGAAGATGTTTTCGATCAGCAGCGAGCCGGTGAAGAAGGCGCCGATGAAGGCACCCGGAAAGGTCGCGATCAGGATCAGCATGGCGTTGCGGAAGACGTGGCCATAGAGGATGCGCCCTTCGCTCAGCCCCTTAGCGCGGGCGGTCACCACGTACTGCTTGCGGATCTCGTCGAGGAACGAGTTCTTGGTGAGAAAGGTGTTGGTGGCGAAGGCGCCGAGCGCCATGGCGATGATCGGCAGCGTGATGTGCCAGAAATAGTCGAGGATGCGGTGCGGCCAATCGAGGTTCTGCCAGCCGTCCGAGACGAGGCCCTTCAGGGGAAAGATGCTCCAGAACGAGCCGCCCGCAAACAGCACGATGAAGAGGATGGCGACGAGGAAGCCCGGCACCGCGTAGCCGATGATGATGACCGAGGAGGTCCAGACGTCGAAGCGGCTGCCGTCGCGCACCGCCTTGGCGATGCCGAGCGGGATCGAGATGCCGTAGGAGAGCAGCGTCATCCAGACGCCCAGCGTGATCGAAACCGGCATCTTCTCCTTGATGAGGTCGATCACCGAGATGTCGCGAAAATAGCTCTGGCCGAAATCGAAGCGCAGGTAGTTCCAGAGCATCATGCCGAAACGTTCGAGCGGCGGCTTGTCGAAGCCAAACTGCTTGTTGAGCGCCGCAAGGTATTCCTTGCTGAGGCCGGCCGAGCCGCGATAGCCCGACCCGCCGCCTCCGCCGGGACCGGCATTGTCGCTCATCGGCTGGCCGGTAACGGAGGTATTCGCCTGGTTGGTCATCTTGGCGATGGCCTGCTCGACCGGACCGCCCGGGGCAAACTGCACGACCGCAAACGAGATGGCCATGATCCCGAAGACGGTGGGGATCATCAGCAGGAGGCGTCGGATAATGTAGGCGCCCATCGAGGCTCCGGTTGATGGCGTCGGGCGCCCGCGTGGCAAAACGCGAGGCGCCGCATCACCATAGAGGCATGGCACAGTAACGCAAAGGCGGACCGCGGTGTTTCAGCGCAGCGCCGGCTATTCTCCTTGACGGAATACTCGCGGCGGAATATTAGTCGGGCAAATGATCCGCAGCTTCGCCGACCGGGAGACGCAGCATCTCTTCGACGATGAACCGGTGCGCCGGTTTGCTGCGTTTGAGAAGGTCGCGCGTCGGAAGCTGATGTTGCTGGATGCGGCAGAGCGCCTCGATGACCTGCGCGCACCCCCGGGCAACCGGCTCGAGTCCCTGCGGGGCGACAGGGCGGGGCAGTATTCGATACGGATCAATGATCAATGGCGCATCTGCTTCCGCTGGAAAGACGGAGCTGAGGGCGTCGAAATAGTGGATTATCACCGATGACCGAGAAACTCGCACCCATCCCGCCCGGCGAAATCCTGCTTGAGGAATTCATGAGTCCGCTCGGCATCAGCCAGAATCGGCTGGCTGGCGACATCGACGTCCCGGTGAGCCGCGTCGCGGGCATTGTCCGCGGCAAGCGGGCGATAACAGCTGACACAGCACTTCGATTGGGCGCCTATTTTGGTACATCTCCGGCGATGTGGATGAACCTCCAAGCCTCTTATGACATGCGCCTGGCCGAGCAGACGTATTGGCCTGAAGCCCGCCGACGCATCCGGTCGAGGGTTTGAGCGATGCATGCAGCGCGGCTGAGGGCGATCGGCGAGATGCAGATGGAGAACGCGCACCGGCCGGTGCCGGGGCGTGGCGAGTTGCTGGTGCGGGTCGAGGCCACCGGGGTGTGCGGCAGCGACCGGCATATGTTCCGCGGCGAATACCCGACGGCGCTGCCGGTGACGCTGGGCCACGAGTTCTGCGGCATCGTCGACGCGCTGGGCGAGGGGGCTGGACGGATTCCGGTCGGCACGCGCGTCACCGTCGATCCCAACATTGCCTGCGGACATTGTCCGGCCTGCCGCATGGGGCGCCCGAACCTTTGCCACAGCCTCGTTGCCATCGGCGTCTTTCGCGATGGCGGCTTTGCCGAATATGTGACGGTGCCGGAAGCACAGGCATTCGAGCTGCCGGCCGATCTCGATCCGGTGCACGGGGCGTTTTCCGAGCCGCTCGCCTGCTGCCTCCACGGGCTCGACGTGGCGCGCATCCAGCCCGGCATGTCGGTTGCGGTGCTCGGCGGTGGTGTCATCGGCATGCTGATGGTTGAGCTCGCCAGGCTTGCCGGCGCCGAAACGATCATCCTCTCGACACGGCAGAAACCACGGCGCGATCTTGCGCTTGAGCTTGGCGCGACACATGCCGTGGATGCCGGCGGCACCGATCCCGTCGGCATCATTGCCGGGGGCAATGGCATTGTGCCGGGCGGCGTCGATGTGGTGCTAGAATGCGCCGGCGTGCCGGAGACCTTCGCTCAGTCGATTGCGCTGGCGCGGCGGGGCGGCACGGTCGTCGTCTTCGGCGTTATGCCCAAGGGCGAGATCGTTGGGGTCGAGCCGTTCGACCTACTTTTCCGCGAACTGCGGCTCGAAGGCGCTTATCTCAACCCGCAGACGCATGCGCGGGCGGCCAAAATGGTAGCCGGCGGCCAGCTTTCGCTCGACCGGCTGGTGAGCCGCAAAGTGCCGCTGGCGGCGCTGCCCGGAATTCTTGCCGGGCCGGTGCCGTTCGGCGAAATAAAGACTGTCGTTTTGCCCGGCGCCACCTGAAAACTGCCGGCAACACCTAAACTTTTCATATAAGCGCCCCACTTCTGTGGCGCTCATGCGCTTGTGCGGCATGGCGCCATACCCCAAACTGGGGTGCGGCACTTTCGCGTAACGGAGTTTCTGGCAGCCTGAGGAGCGCATGCCCCACGACACGCCCCTGATCACGACCATCGTTGCGGCGCTGGTTCTGGCCTACATCTTCGGCGCGATCGCCAACCGGCTCAAGATGCCGCCCCTGGTCGGGTATCTGATCGCGGGCGTGTGCGTCGGGCCGCACTCGCCGGGCTTCGTTGCCGACCAGACGCTGGCCTCGCAGCTCGCCGAGATCGGCGTGATCCTGCTGATGTTCGGCGTCGGGCTCAATTTCTCGCTGAAGGACCTGCTGTCAGTTCGGGCGGTCGCCGTGCCGGGCGCGCTGATCCGTTTGGGCCTTGCCGGCGCCATGGGCTTTGCGCTCGCCATGCTGATGGATTGGCCGCTGATGGGCGGGGTGGTCTTCGGCCTCGCGCTCGCGGTGTCGTCGACCGTCGTCACCCTCAAGGCGCTGCAGGATCGCCACCTCGTCGACAGCGACCGCGGCCACGTCGCGATGGGCTGGCTCATCGTCGAGGACCTGGCGATGGTGCTGGCGCTGGTCCTGATCCCGGCCTTTGCCGGGTCGGTGGGTACGGGCGTTGCCGGGCACGCGGTCGCCGACACGGCGCAGAACGACACGTTCGTGGCGCTCGCCGAGCAATTGCTGCACCGGCACCTCGACCTCTGGATGGTCATCGTCCTGACGCTGGTCAAGCTGCTGGCCTTCGTCGGCTTCATGGTGGTGGTCGGCCGGCGCATCATCCCGCTCGTCCTCCACATGACGGCGCATACCGGCAGCCGTGAGCTCTTCCGGCTGGCGGTGCTCGCCATTGCGCTCGGGGTTGCGGCGGGGGCGGCGTATCTCTTCGGCGTCTCGCTGGCGCTCGGTGCGTTCTTCGCCGGCATGATCCTTTCGGAAAGCGAGCTCAGCCATCGCGCCGCGCAGGAGACACTGCCGCTCCGCGACGCGTTCGGCGTCTTGTTCTTCGTCTCGGTCGGCATGCTGTTCGATCCCTCGATCATCGTGCGCGATCCGCTGCCGGTGCTCGGCACCCTCGCCATCATCCTCTTCGGCAAGTCGATCGTCGGCTTCCTGCTGCTGGTGATTTTCCGGCGGACCGTAGCGGCCTCGCTCCAGGTCTCGGCGGCGCTGGCGCAGATCGGCGAATTTTCGTTCATCCTTGCGGCGCTCGGCGTCTCGCTCGGCATGCTGCCGCAGGAGGGGCGCGATCTCGTCCTCGCCGGCGCGATCATCTCGATCGTCCTCAACCCGCTCGCCTTCTGGCTCGCCGAGCGGCTGCGCCCGAAGCTCGAGGCGCATCCGGCGCGGCATGCGGAGCCCGAGCTCGGGCCGGTGGTGCCCGATCATCCCGATCAGGTGGAAACGCCGGAGCCGGCCGGGGACGACGTGCTCGAGGAGCTCGCTTCGCCGACGCGGCTCAACAACCATGTGGTGCTCATCGGCTATGGGCGCGTCGGGACGGTGGTGGCCGGCGAACTGCTCGAGGAGGGTTCGCCCTTCTGCCTCATCGAAGACGCCGAAGGGCGGGTGCTCGCGGCGCGGACACTCGGCATCGAGGTCATCATCGGCAATGCGGCGACGCGCAACACGCTGATGCTCGCCAACGTGATGGGCGCGCGCTGCGTCATGGTGGCCATTCCCAACGCCTTCGAAGCCGGGCAGGCGGTCGAGCAATGCCGCAAGCTCAATGCCGCGGTGCGGATCATCGCCCGCGCGCATGCCGACGAAGAGGTGGACTATCTCGAAAAGCTCGGCGCCGACGAGGTGATCATGGGCGAGCGCGAAATCGCGCTCGGCATGGTCGACTGGCTGCGCGGCACGCCGCAAAGCGGGCGCGTCGCGGCCACGCCGCCGCTGGCCGCTGCCGGCAACGTCATCATGCGGGCGCGCGAGGGGCAGGCGCCGTCGACGGCACTCACCGCCAGCCCGCCCATGCGCCTCGAACCGCTCGATGCGGATGGCGCCGACGAGACGGCTGCGCCGCCCACCGAGGCTGCTCCCGAGACTGCGGCACAGCCGCTGCGGTCGAACCCGGCGCTGCTGACAAGCGGCGGCGCGGAGCGCGAGCGGCCGACGCCGCGTATCGGCGGCCCCATTTTCCCGCGCCGGACGCCCGTCGCGCCGGCAGCGCCACCGGCGTCTGCCGAGCCCATCACCGCGCCGGCTCCCGCGGAAGCCGAGCCAGTCGCCGCCACATCGAGGCCGCTCGAGCCGATAGCACCAGCGCCGGCTATCGCTGTGCCGCCGGCTGCTGCCGCTGCCGCCGCACCCACGCCGGTGCTGGAGACGGTGGAAGCCGCGCCGACGCCGATGGCCCGCGCCGTCGTTACCGAAGTCGAGGGGCCAGCAGGTCCGCTGGCGGCGGAACCGTTGGCGACTTCGTTCGCTTTCTCCTCCATGACCAGCGAAGCGACGACAGCCCAAACCTTCTCCAGCCGACCGATGGTGCCACCCGTGGAGCCCTACGAGCCAGCATTGGTGTCCGAGACGGTGGCCGCCGACGACAGTCCCATGGTTGCGGATGCGCCGCTCACGGCTGCGCCAACGGCGTTTGCCGACGCAGAGTCGGACAGCGTGCCGCCGCGCCCTTCGAGCTTCCGCGTCGTTTCAGCGGCCGAGATCGATATCCTGCCGCCGGAAGCCCCGCGCTGGGAGCCGCCGCCGACGGCTGAACCCGCGGCCCCGGTGTTCCGAAGCGAGTATTGGAGCGAGCCGGTCGAGGGCGAGGAGATCGATTTCTTCCCGGAGCGCCGCACGCCCCTCAAGGACATCCAGCAGGAGCAGGCAGCCCGCGCCGCGGTCGAGGAAGGGTCGTGGCTCGAAGCGCTGGAGCGCGATTTGTTCGGCGAACGCGTGTCCGAAGATCCGTTAGCGGGTACGCCGTCGCGGCCCGAGGCCCCGCCGCCGGTGCCGCAGCCGATCGAGACGCCGCATCCGCCAGAGGAGCCCTCGCCGGCGCCCCAGCCGGTCCGGCCGCCGGAGCGGCCGATCGAGGAGCCGCTGCCGCCGCAGCAGCCGATCACTACGCCCAATCCGCCTGAGATACCGACCAACCAGGCGCCGGAGGTCAGGCCGGAACGGCGCGAGGACGCCGAGACCGAGGCCGATTCCCAGGGCCGGCGCGAGCCGAGGCTTTACTAAGCACGCAAAATTGTGCCGGCCGGCGACCCCGTCGGCCGTGCATTTTGCCGCGCGTGGCGTATATGTCGACGCAACCGGTCGCGTTTTTGCCGATTGAGGACGAGCCGATGATTTCGCAGCGGGCAAAGTACGCGTTGAGGGCCCTGGTGGCGCTGGTCGAAGCGCCGTCGGCAGAGCCGCTGATGATCTCGGAAATCTCGCGGCGAAAGGCTATCCCCAAGAAATTCCTCGAGCAGATCCTGCTCGACCTCAAGCGCGCCGGGATCGTCGAGAGCAGGCGCGGGCGGCTCGGCGGCTATGTGCTGGCCCGGCCGGCGGAGCGGATCACCTTCGGCGAAGTGCTGCGGCTCGTCGATGGGCCGGTGGCGCTGCTTCCCTGCCTCAGCCGCATCGCCTATCGGCGCTGCGCCGACTGCGCCGATGAGGGCAACTGCGAAATCCGGCGGGTGTTTGCGCGGGTGGCCGAAGCGACGCGCGATGTGCTCGATACCACCACGCTTGCCGATGCGGTCAACGCGCCGGCGGAGCTGCTGCTCGACGCCTGACCGCACCTTCAGGCTCCCGGCCGGCGGAGGCCGGCTAGCGGTTCGTTACCGGCAATTTGCCCGAAATTGGAAAGCATTGGCGCTTGCGGCGCAGTTTTCGCCGTCAAGTTGCATCGATTGCTCCGGGAACCAATCTTGAGGGAAAGCTTTTTCCTCCCGGCTTGGCCCGGCGCGATGCTCCGCCTTTGCTAATCCCGACTTGCTCAGTAGTGTATCGTCATCTTCACCAGGAGGACATGATGAAGAGAACGGCACAATTTCTGGCCCTGGGCGCCTTCGTCGCGGCGATCGGCCTGGCCGGCGTCGTGACCGCCCGCGCCGATGACCAGAAGCTTCTCAACGTCAGCTACGATCCGACCCGCGAGCTCTACCAGGCGTACAACGACGCCTTCGCCAAGCACTGGGCCAGCACGCATGCCGGCGCCAATGTCCAGTACCAGGTCTCGAACGGCGGCTCGGGTGCGCAGGCCAAGGCGGTGATCGACGGTCTTGGCGCCGACGTCGTGACGCTGGCGGTCAAGAGCGACATCGACGCGATCGCCGCCAAGGGGCTGATCGCGAAGGACTGGGAAAGCAAGTTCCCCAACAAGTCGCTGCCTTATACCTCGACGATCGTCTTCCTCGTCCGGCACGGCAATCCCAAAAACATCAAGGATTGGCCGGATCTCATCACCGGCGACGTGCAGGTGATCGCGCCCAATCCGAAGACCTCGGGCGGCGCCCGCTGGGCATATCTGGCGGCCTGGGCGTGGGCGGCCAAGCAGTACAATGGCGATGAGGCCAAGGAAAAAGACTACATCAAGCAGCTCTACCAGCACGTGCCGGTGCTCGACTCCGGAGCGCGCGGCTCGACTGTGACCTTCACCCAGAAGCAGATCGGCGACGTCGAGCTCGCCTGGGAGAACGACGCGATCCTGGCGCAGCAGGAGTTCGGCGCCGACCAGTACGATATTGTCTATCCGCCGCAGTCGATCCTGGCCGAGCCGCCGGTTGCGGTCGTCGACAAGAACGTCGATGCGCACAAGACTCGCGACCTCGCCACCGAATACATCAACTACCTCTACTCGGCCGAGGGCCAGACGATCGCGGCGCAGAACCACTACCGGCCGATCAAACCGGACCTCGTGACCGACAAGAAGCTGCTCGACGCCTTCCCAAAGCTGACCCTGGTCACTATCGATGACCCGATCTTTGGCGGCTGGGCCAAGGCACAACCCACCCACTTCGGCGACGGCGGCGTCTTTGACCAGATCTATAAGCCCGCGCAGTAGCGCCTTGGCGCTCACGGCCGATCGAGGCTGGCAGTTCGTCAAGCCGAGCGTGATCCCGGGATTCGGGATCACGTTCGGCTTAGCGTTGACCTATCTGACGCTCATCGTGCTGATCCCGCTCGGTGGGCTGGCGCTGAGCTCGGCCTCGCTCGGCGCCGCGCAATTCTGGGCGCTGGCGTCCGACCCGCGGACGGTCGACGCGCTCTGGACGAGCTTCGGTTCCTCCTTCATCGCCGCCTGCATCAACATCGTCTTCGGGTTGATCGTTGCCTGGGTGCTGGTGCGCTACGAGTTTCCGGGGCGCCGGCTGCTCGATGCGGCGGTCGACCTGCCGTTCGCCCTGCCGACGGCCGTTGCCGGCATCGCGCTCTCGGCGCTCTATGCGCCAAAGGGCTGGATCGGCGAGCCGTTGAGCCACCTCGGCATCAAGGTCGCCTATACGCCGTCCGGCATCGTGGTGGCGCTGATCTTCATCGGCCTGCCGTTCATCGTCCGCACGGTGCAGCCGGTGCTCGAAGAGTTCGAGCAGGAGACCGAGGAAGCCGCCGCCACGCTTGGCGCCAACCGGCTCCAGACCATCACCATGGTCATCCTGCCGCGCCTCCTCCCGGCGATTCTCACCGGCTTCGCGCTGGCCTTTGCGCGTGCGGTCGGCGAATACGGCTCGGTGATCTTCATTGCGAGCAACATCCCCTACAAGTCCGAGATCGCGCCGCTGCTCATCATCATCCGCCTGCAGGAGTTCAACCAGCCGGCAGCGGCGGCGGTCGGCATGGTAATGCTGATCCTCGCCTTCGCCATGCTGCTGGTCATCAACCTGCTGCAGGCCTGGAGCCGGAGGCGCTTCAGTGGCAACTGACCAGCTCGCCGTCCGCACGACGCTCGCCCCGAGCCTGCCGCGCTCGGCGGCACCGAACGGTGGCATCTCGCCGACGAGTGAGCGCCCGTGGGTCAAGTGGACGCTGATCGCCATTGCGGTGGCGTTCCTCGCCGGCACGTTGCTGCTGCCGCTGGTGACGGTATTCCTTCAGGCGTTCCTCAAGGGACCGGGCGTCGTCTGGGACGCGCTCACGGACCCGGACGGTGTCGCAGCGATCAAGCTGACGCTGCTGGTTGCCGTCATCGCCGTCCCCGCCAACCTCATCTTCGGCGTCTGCGCCGCCTGGGCGATCGCCAAATTCGAGTTCTGGGGCAAGGCCTTCCTCATCACGCTGATCGACCTGCCGTTTTCGGTCTCGCCGGTGATCTCCGGCATGATCTACGTGATCCTCTTCGGCTCGAGCAGCCTGCTTTATCCCTGGCTGCAGAGCGTCAACCTGCAGATCACCTTCGCGGTGCCTGGCATTGTGCTGGCGACGATCTTCGTCACCTTCCCGTTCGTCGCGCGCGAGCTGATCCCACTGATGGAAGACCAGGGGACCGGGGACGAGGAAGCGGCGATCTCGCTCGGCGCCAACGGTCTTCAGACCTTCTGGTACGTGACGTTGCCCAATATCCGCTGGGGTCTGCTCTATGGCGTCCTGCTCTGCAACGCCCGCGCCATGGGCGAGTTCGGCGCGGTCTCGGTGATTTCCGGCCATATCCGTGGCGTCACAAACACGATGCCGCTCCACATCGAAATCCTCTACGACAGCTATAATTTCGCCGGCGCCTTCGCCATGGCCTCGCTGCTGGCGCTGCTGGCGCTCGTCACGCTCGTACTCAAAACCTTCCTCGAATTCCGTTTCGGGGACGAGCTCGCCGCGACCCGGCGGCACTAGCGTTCTTCCCCATCATCGGTAAAACACTACCCGCGTCACCAGGGGCATTCTCGTTTGGACATCCGCGTTCAGAACATCCGCAAGGAATTCTCGCAGTACCCGGCGCTGCACGACGTCTCGCTCAACATCATTTCCGGCGAGCTGGTTGCGCTGCTCGGGCCGTCGGGCTCCGGCAAGACGACGCTGCTCAGGCTGATCGCGGGACTCGAGACGCCGACGGAGGGGATGATCTTTTTCGGCGACGAGGACGCGAGCCAGAAGAGCGTGCAGGAGCGCAATGTCGGCTTCGTCTTCCAGCACTATGCGCTTTTCCGGCACATGACGATCCTCGAGAACGTGTCGTTCGGGCTCAAGGTGCGCGACCGGTCGCGGCGGCCGGCGGCCAGCGACATCCGCAAGCGCGCGATGGAGCTGATCGAGCTGGTGCAGCTGGCCGGGCTCGAAAAGCGCTATCCCAACCAGCTGTCGGGCGGACAGCGCCAGCGCGTGGCGCTGGCGCGCGCGCTTGCCATCGAACCGCGCGTGCTGCTCCTCGACGAGCCCTTCGGCGCGCTCGACGCGCAGGTGCGCAAGGAACTGCGCAAGTGGCTCCGTGAAATCCACGACCGCACCGGCCATACCACGGTCTTCGTCACGCATGACCAGGAGGAGGCGCTCGAGCTCGCCGACCGGCTCGTGGTGATGAGCCAGGGCAAGATCGAGCAGGTCGGCACCCCCGACGACGTCTACGACCGGCCGAATTCGCCGTTCGTCTTTGGCTTCATCGGGGAATCGAGCGCGCTGCCGGTGACGGTCGAGCACAACGAGCTTTGGGTCGGCGGCCGCGCCATCGGCATCGCGGCGCCGGAGGCTGCGGACGGCATGGCGCAGCTCTATTTCCGGCCGCACGACGTCGAGCTGATCGAGGGCGATGCCTGCCTTGCCGGCGTCGTTGCCGCGAGCCGTCGGGTCGGCGGCACGCGGCGCGTCGAGCTCGAGATCGGCGGCCAGCAGCAGCCGGTCGAAATCGACCTGCCGTTCGACCACCCGGCCGGCGAAAAAAGCCGCATCGCCTTCCGCCCGAAGCGCTGGCGCCTGTTCCCGGCCGCCGCTGCCTAAGTTGCGCCGGGCCTCGGCCAGCCTATCGCTCGAGGTGCGCCGCGATGGTGATGTACTTGTTGTTGAAGCCGTCGACGACCGTCGAGAGGGCGCGCTTGGCCAGCCCTGCTGGGTGGCGCGCATAGTAGCCGAGCATGCCTTGGCGCATGCCTTTCATGCGATCCTCCGTCCGGGTTGCAACCTTGAGCGGGTTGAACGGCTGGGTCTGGCGGAAACTCGTCACCTCGACCAGGCGGTTTCTTGCCAAGAGGCGGCGAAAACTCCGCTCGCTGAAGTCGGTCAGATGATGTGGATTGGCATCGACCGATGGGGTTGTGGGCACCGACCCGACGAACATCCCTTTGCTGGCGAGCAGTGTGCGCGTCACGTGACGCAGGAACGCCTCCGGATCCGGCAGATGCTCGATTGTCTCGAGCGAAACGACCGCGTCGAAGGTCGCGTCGGCGAGGTAGCGCATGGCGTCGGCGGCAACGAACGTCAGGTTCGGAAGCTGGTACCTGTCGCGGGCGTAGCCGACCGCCTCGGCTGACAGGTCGACGCCGACGACCGTCGCGTCCGGATACCGCTGGGCGAGCAGATGGCTACCGTAGCCGACGCCACAGGCCATGTCGAGGATACGCCGGGGGGCGGTCAGCTCGGCCGCGGCAAAGCGGTAGCGGTCGAGGTGGAGGCTGAGCGTCTGCCCGCCGGTGATCTCGGCTGCATCCAACTCATCCGGGACGATGCGTTCCATCGTCATGGTGGCCCCCGCCTGCCGATTCTGCCGACGCCCTTGCGCTTCAAAGCAAATTGCCCCATGTTCGTTACATGTTCAACCAACGTGAAGGAGGTGATCCAATGTCGAGTGAGGTTTCGGTCCTCGTGAAAGGCCTTGGAATCGTGGTGGTCATGACGGAGCAAACTTCGGCCTGACCCGCCCGCCTCCTTCGGACCGGCGGGACCCGGTCCGGGCCAATGAGTGGCCGCAAATGCTCATGGAGGGCCGCCCTAGGGGCGGCCCTTTCCTTTTGCGCCATCGGTTTGGAACACGCACATCGCTGTGCCTCGTTGAAACGCCGCCGCCGCCGCCCTATTTTGTCGATCGTGACGGCGATCATGCCGGCACATGACGTTCTCAGGGCGGGGTGAAAGTCCCCACCGGCGGTAAGCAGTTTTGAGCTGCAAAGCCCGCGAGCGCCTTCTGGCCAGCCTCTGGCGGGAAGGGTCAGCAGATCCGGTGAGATGCCGGAGCCGACGGTCACAGTCCGGATGAGAGAGAACGGGCGAAGCTGAGGTTGAGCGGCCTTTTCGGGCCGTTTGCTTCATTTTCGATCCCCGTGACCCTGAGGAAACTGGTCACGGAAAGGATTTATGATGACCCAGGTTTCCTCCTCCACCTCTACTATCAAGAGCCGGCCCGTACTCGCTGCCGGCTTCATGCTGGTCGCGAGCCTTGCCTTCGCCGGCAGCAACATTCTCCAGTCCGTCCTGCCGACGCCCGCCCAGTATGGCGGCTTCGGCATGGCCTCGACCGGCATGGCGTTCTGGCAATACCTGATCGCCACGGTTGTCGGCCTGCCGCTGATCCTCAGGATTGGCCTCAAGAACCTCCGCACAAAGCATCCGCTGCTGCACGAGCTCCGCGCCTTCGTCTCGGCGCTCGGTATTCATGTCTTCGTCTACGGTTTCGCGGCCGGGGTGCCGATCTGGCAGATGGTAACCTTGCTCGCCACGGGCCCGCTGTTCATCCTTCTCGGTTCACTCCTGTTCCTGCGCGAGCGCGTCACGGTGACCCGTCTCGTCGCCTCGCTGCTTGGCTTTTCCGGCGCCATTCTCGCCTCGCAGCTCGGCAAGGATGGGTTTACGCCGATGACGCTCGTGCCGATTGCGGCGGCAGCGCTCTGGGCGACGACCGATATCCTCACCCGCTACCTCGCGCGGCAGGGTGAATCGCCGGAGACGCTGACCGTCTCCCTGCTCGTGCTCATTACGCCCAACCACCTCCTCATCCTGCTCGCCGCGACAGCATGGGCTTGGCTTGCGCCGGGTCTCGTGCCCGCCGGGCTGGCGACCGGTTTTCCGTTCCAGCTGCCGCCGGGTGCGGGATTGTGGCTCTTGCTGCTGCTCGGCGTCCTGACGGCGGCGGCGCAGTATCTGGCCAGCATGGCCTACAAGATCGCCGATGCCGCTTATCTCCAGCCGTTCGGAGACCTCAAGGTGCCACTGAGTGCGCTGCTGGCGCTGGGGTTGCTGGCCCAGCCGATCCCCCAGCCGTTCTGGTTCGGGGTGGTGCTGATTCTTGCGGGTTCGCTGGTGCTGCTGCTCCGTGAGGGGCGGGCCGATCCAGCCAAGGCGATCGACGAGACGGTGGTGACTGCGGCGTAGGCCGTAGATGCGAGCTTCGGGTGGTTCGAGGCTCGCTTCCCTCCGCAAGATGACGCGAGAGGTCGTGCCCGGACCTCGTGGTTCGACAAGCTCACCATGAGGTCCTCCTTAGCGAGAGGGCGCCCGGCCTATCTACCGAGCTCTCCCTGAGCCCTCAGGGTGAGCCTGTCGAACCACGAGGGCGATGCCAAGACCTCGGGCCTTTAGGCTACACCTCTACCCACTTCTGCTCGGCATGGCTGCGCGCCATCGCGTGCACCGTCCGCTCGATCTCGAGGCCGGTGGCAAAGTCGATGATCTGGGCCGGCTCGCCGCGGATGGTCTTGAGCAGCTCATGGCACTCGATGATCTTCAGCTCATTGAAGCCGAGGCCGTGGCCGGGGGCCGGGATGAAGCGGTCGTAGGGACTGTGCTGCGGCGCGGCGAGGACGGTGCGAAAGCCCTGTTCGGTCGGCCGGTCGCCGGTCGCATAGAGCTGCAGCTCGTTGAAGCGCTCCTGGTCGTAGGCGATGGTGCCCTTGCTGCCGAAAATCTGGAGCGCAATGCGGCCCTTGCGGCCCCAGGCGCTGCGGTCGAGCGCCATGACGCCCGAGACGCCGCTCTCGAGCTCGAAGAGGATCGAGGCGATGTCGAAATTTTCGACGGCGCGGCGGCTGCCCTCGCGCGTCGGGCGGTCGGCGTAGGGCTTTGACATATTGGTCATGACCCGCTTCACGCCGCCGAAGAGGTAACGGATCAGCGACAGCGGGTGGACGCCGAAATCGTCGAGCGCCCCATAGCCCGAGCTCGCCTCGCTCTTCCAGTAGAATAGTGCCTCGGGGTCGGCCATGAAGTCCTCGTCCATCTCGAAGCGGACGTGGTTGACGGTGCCGATGGCGCCCTCGGCGAGGAGCTTTTTCACCTGCCGCATCATGGGGTTCTGGATGTAGTTGTAGCCGAGCACGGCGATCCGGCCGCTGGCCTTGGCGGCGGCTGCCATGCGCTCGGCATCGCCAAAACTCACCGCCATCGGCTTTTCGCACCAGACATGCTTGCCGGCTTCGAGCGCGGCGATGGCCATTTCGGCGTGGAAGGCGTTGGGCGTCGTGACGGAGACCACATCGACCTCCGGGTCGGTGACGACGTCGCGCCAGTTGCCGGTGGATTTGGCAAAGCCGAACTCGGCGGCGCGGCTTTTGGCCAGCTCCGCCGTGGCCTCGCCGAGGTTGACGAGACGCGGCCGCGGCCCGTCGCCGAACACCGGCTTCACCGCGTTCCAGGCGAGCGCATGGCATTTGCCCATATAGCCCGTGCCGATCAGCCCGACGCCGATTGTCTCCACCACCCGCATCTCCCTTGTTCTCGTTGGTCGGGCGCTGGAACCGGAAAAGCGGTTCCCACTTTACCTGAGCGCCCTCCATGCTGGACCAATCATTCCAGCATGGAATTTTTGTTTCCGATGTGTGATGTGTAGCGGAACGGCGCTTCGGCGCAAGGGGAAGCGAGGGGATCGTGGATGGATACTGCAGCGGAAGCGCCGCGTGATTTCGCCGCGTTGAAGGCGCTGATCCTGCTCCGGGCGCAGACGCTGCCGCGCCGGCTGGCGCAGGTTGCAAGCTTTGCCCTCGACAATCCCGACGAAATCGCCTTCGGCACCGCCGCCTCGATCGCCCAGAAGGCCGAGGTGCAGCCCTCGACCCTGGTGCGCCTGTCGCAGGCGCTGGGTTACCAGGGGTTTTCCGACCTGCAGCAGGTGTTTCGCTCGCGGCTGCGCGAGCGCGTGCTCAACTACGACGAGCGGCTGCAGCAGCTGCGGGCCCATGCCAAGGGCGGCTCGCGCACCGGGCTCATCCTCGATGGCTTTTTGACCAGCGCCGAACGGTCGCTGACCGAGGCGCGGCAGTCGCTCGAGCCGGAGCGGATCGAGCGCGCTGTCGACATCCTCGCCGGCGCCGAGACCATCTATCTCATCGGGCTCCGCCGTTCGTTCCCGATCGCCGCCTACATGGCCTATGCGATGGGCAAGCTCGGCATCCGCAATGTGCTTGTCGATGGGATCGCCGGCCTTGGAGCCGAGCAGCTCGGCTTCGTCACCGAGCGCGACGGGGTCGTCGCCATCAGCTTTACGCCTTACGCCAGCGAGACGGTGGCGCTCACGCAGTCGGCGCGGGCGAAGGCCGCCAAGATCGTGTCGATCACCGACAGTGCGTTTTCGCCCATCGCTCCTATCGCCGATCTCTGGATCGAGATGGTCGAGGCAAATTTCGAGGGCTTCCGATCGCTCGCGGCGACGCTGGCCCTCGCCATGAGCCTGTCGATCGCGATCGCCGAAAAGCGCGGCGAAAAGTAAAACGGCGCACCGGGAGGGTGCGCCGTCTCAATTCATGCGGCCTCAGTAGATGATCGTGCCGCCGCTGTCGCCGCCATCGGTGCTGTTGTCACTGCCACCGTCGCCGTCGCCATAGTCCGGTGGCGGATGGCGCCGCGGACGGTGCATCGGGATCGAAAGGCCGCCGGGCGCCGGCTCAGGCGGCTCCCGATAGCGCTGCGGCTTCGGGCACATGATGCCCTGGTCGCGCAGCAGCAGCCACTGGTTGTAGGTCAGGTGCGTGGGGCACTGATAGGTCTCGACCGGCGGCTTCGGGTTGGTGTGCCGCGGCGGCGGCTTGCTGCCGTTGCCGCCCGTGGGCTTGCTGGGCTTGGTGATCGTCGGCTTGGTGGGCTTGCTGGGCTTGACCGTCACCACCGGCTTGCTCGGCTGCAGGCACTTGCTTGCACCGTCAATGCGGAAGTCCGACTTAAGGCCGCTGTCGGAGCGCGTATAGGGAAAGCGGGAGCGCAGATTCTGGCTTTGCTGCTGCGCCGTCGTCAGCGAGGCCGCACTTGAGTTGTTGGCATTGAGGTTGCCGACGCCGCAGACCGACGTCATGTCGACGCAAGCGGTGCCATCGTCCGTGCACATCTTCACGGCGCCCTCGTAGAGCACCAGCGTCGTGCCGAACTCGTCGACGTTGAAATCGAAGCGCGTGCCGCGCACGCCGATCGTGCCGGCGGGCGTGTCGATCTTGTAGGCGTCCTTGGCGCTCTTGCCCGTGATGAAGCGGAAGCTGCCGGCAAGGGCATCGACGGCGAACTGCGACACCGTGTTGTCGCCGCGCAGCAGGTAGGCTTCGATCTTCAGCGAGGATTTGGGACCGACGACGAGCCGGGTCTGGTCGGTGAAGAGCAGTTGCACCTCGCCCGCGGGACCGGTCACGACCGTCTCGCCGAGCGAGACGTCGGCGCCGACGATCAGCGTTCGGGAGGCGGTGCCGAGCTGCGCCTCGGCCGTCGGGTCGACGCCAACGGCCTTGCCGCTCGGCGTGTCGGCGACGGCAAGGGCCGACAGGGCAGACCAGGCAAGGCCGGCAACGAGCGACAGCAGGAGCTTACGCATGCTCTCCTCCCAACTCCAATGGTGGGAGCATACCACGCCGGCCAGACTGAACATCCGCTGAACGGTGGAGGCGCGAGCGCTGCCCGCGCCCCGAAGGCTCAGACCTTAACCGGCTGGCCGGTTTTCGAGGACTGCGTGGCGGCTTCGGCGAGCTTTTGTGCCATCAGGCCATCATGCCCGTCGGCCTTGGGTTTTGTGCCCTTTTCCATGGCGTCGAGGAATGCCGCGATCTCGGCCGCGTAAGCGCCGGCGTAGCGGTCGATAAAGAAATTTTGAATGACGTCGCCGGCAAAGCCCGAGGCGTCGGCCTTTTCGACCGTAGTCATATGGATATTCCCGGCCCGCAGCATGCCCTTGCTGCCATGCACCTCGATGCGCTGGTCGTAGCCATAGGTGGCGCGGCGCGAATTGGTGATCACGACGAGCTTGCCGGATTTGGTCTGCATGTGGACTACGGCGGTGTCGACGTCGCCGGTCGGCTTGACGGTGGGATCGGTCAGGACGCTGCCGAGCGCGTGCACCGAGACGATCTCTTCGCTGTCGCCCAGGAGGAACCGCGCCATATCGAAATCGTGGATCATCATGTCGCGGTAAAGACCGCCCGAGCCCTCGATGTAGCTCACCGGCGGCGGCGCGGGATCGCGGCTGATGATGGTGACGATCTCGGGCTCGCCGACTTCGCCATCGCGGAGGCGCTTTTCGAGGCTGCGGAAGTTCGGATCGTAGCGGCGGTTGAAACCGATGAGGAGCGGCACGCCGGCTTTCTCGACCACCGGCAGGCATTGTTCGATCCGCTCGACCGAGAGCGAGACCGGCTTTTCGCAAAGGATCGCCTTGCCGGCCTTCGCCGCGGCTTCGATCAGGTCGGCGTGCGTGCCGGTCGGGGTGCCGATGAGGATGGCATCAACGTCCTTGGCGGCGATGATGTCCTCGACGGAAGCGGCCTTGGCGCCGACGGCCGCGGCGAGCTTTTGCGCCGCCGCCGGGATCGCATCCGCCACATAGGCGACGCTCGCCCGGCCCGAGTCCGCGATGGTTTTCGCGTGCACGTTGCCGATCCGGCCCGCGCCAAGTATGCCAAACCGCACCATTTTTCTGCTCTCCCCGATGCCGTGCTGCCGCGCCGGCTGGCCGCCGTAAACGCGGTGGAACATTCATTCCGAATTTGAGAAATTCGGAATTGACGTTTCATCGGCGCGAGGGATACAACGGCGGCAATCGGCTGTCCAGAGCGCTCTCTGGGACGAAAAGCCGCCGTGGGATCGACAGGCAAGCGGGCCTGATTTGCCGATCCCCACGCGAAGGAGGCGAAGCGAATATGGCGGAAGCAGCGCTCGATGTCATCACCATCGGCCGCTCGTCGGTGGACCTTTACGGCCAGCAGATCGGCAGCCGGCTCGAGGACATCACCAGCTTCGCCAAATCGGTCGGCGGCTGCCCCGCCAACATCGCGGTCGGCTCGGCCCGCCTCGGCCTCAAATCGGCGCTGATTACGCGCGTCGGCAACGAGCAGATGGGCCGCTTCATCAAGGAACAGCTCGCGCGCGAGGG
>Ga0207639_10000326_pt1 | contig 33164 bp, 31 predicted proteins | sample KBSCornC32_FD_184299 | JGI IMG/M metagenome (GOLD analysis project Ga0207639, IMG submission 184299) | Corn rhizosphere microbial communities from Kellogg Biological Station, Michigan, USA - KBS Corn C3-2 (SPAdes) (version 2) | ecosystem: Host-associated > Plants > Roots > Rhizosphere > Soil ... | reverse complement strand
AAGCCTCTGATTGAGCAGAGTCCACGACGAAAGTCGGGAGGAACAACAAACCGCCTCTAATCCGTCAGACTCGCCACAAAAGCGGGTGCCCCATCCAAGCTCTGCTTGGGTGGGATACGAAAAACCAAGCCTCTCATCCAGCCGAATCCACGAGGAAGGTCGGTGTGGGATACGACCGATCAACCCTCTGATCCAGCCACCCCTCCCCACAACAGCGGTGACCCTACCCACACCTAACCTCAATGCCATGTATTACGTACCCCTAACCCCTTTCCCATCTATTAAGTACAAAAACTGCATAAAAAAACCCAGGACCAAGCCCACAGCCTGGCCAACGTATATGTATCCGTAAGCCCTTGCTTTTCTATTAAGTACAAAACTTACGATTAAATTTCTCGACCCAACTCCCGCCCACTGGCTACTTGGCGGATTCAGTGATCGGGATGATGCGGTCGATCGCGGACGCTGGAGCGTGCTCCACCTTCCCGTCTGGCCAGTGAATTTCTATACCGTCAATTTTCGTTGCGGTCCCGAGGCCAAAGTGTAAGCGGGGATCGTTGCTGGAGAGATAGCTCCCACCGCTGATCACGTCGCCCCGCTGCTTCATTCCGCCCGCAATGACAAAGACGACGGCGCCGGTTGCGTCCCGCGGAGATTTGCCACTGCCGGTGAGCTTCAGTTCGATCCAGTGATTGTGGTTGGGATCAACATTGCGGAGCAGCACGGGATGGCCGTCCATGACGTTGATGACGGCATCGATTTTGCCGTCGTTGAAGAGATCGCCAACAGCCATTCCTCGTCCGGCGATGACGGCGGCGAGCCCCGTGCCTTCGACGGCTGGGACGTTCTCAAATGATTTGCCCTGGAGATTGTGGAAGAGCATGGGACGCTCTTTCCAACTGGTGCCCCAGTTGTATTTGTCGGCCTGCGGATAGACATGGCCGTCGGACATCATGAGGTCTTTCCACCCGTCATTGTCGTAGTCAAAGAAGGCGTCGCCCCAGCTGAGGAAGGGAACCGTCACTTCGCCGAGACCGACGTGGTAGCTCACGTCAGTGAAGTTGGCATCGCCCTCGTTCCGGTAAAGCGGCTTGTAGTCATCAGAGAATGTGGTGTTGAAGACGTCGAGCATGCCCTTGTTCTGGGTGTCGCCCACTGCAATCCCCATCGACGCGGTCTCGCGGCCGGCTTCGTTCAATGCGTAGCCGGAGGCGTAGCTGTCGTCTTCGAAGGTCCCGTCACCTTTATTGATATAGAGATAGTTGGGCGTGGAGTCGTTCCCGACAAGGAGGTCGGGCTTGCCGTCGTTGTTGATGTCGACGAAGACAGCGCCGAGTCCGTAGTAGCCAGGCTTGTCTGCGACGCCGGCCTTGTCGCTCACGTCGGTGAATGTACCATCGCCGTTGTTGTGGAAGAGATGGTCGGGCTCTCCTTTGAGCCCGCGCGGACCGCAAGCGGTGGCTTCGCCCCGGAACGTGCAAAAGGCATTGCTGGAGCCGCCTTCGCCGCCTTTCGCTGGCGGATTCTCCCAATCCCAGTGCAGATAGCCGGCAACGAACAGATCGAGTTTGCCGTCCCCGTCGTAGTCGCCCCATGTCACGCCAGTAGACCAGTTGCCGAGCGCGACCTTGGCTTGTTCAGCGACGTCACTGAATGTGCCGTTCTTATTGTTGTGGTAAAGGCGGTTCTTGCCGAAGTTGGAGATGTAGAGATCAGGGTAGCCGTCGCCGTCGTAGTCGGCCACCGCGCAACCCATGCCCCAGCGATCGTTCTGCACGCCGGCTTTGGCGGAGACGTCAGTGAACGTTCCGTCGTGGTTGTTGCGGAACAGAGCGGCGTGCGGCGGAGTTGCTTTTCCGGCGAGAGCTTCGAGGGTGGAACCGTTCACGAAGTAGATGTCGAGCCAGCCGTCGTTGTCGTAGTCGATAAGACACACGCCGGAGCCCTTGGTCTCGATGATGTAGTCCTTGGCCGGCGTGCCCATGTGGTGCGTCCACTTGTTGAGGCCGGCCTTCTCCGAGATGTCCTGAAAGACAATGGGGCCGGACTTTACAAAACCACCTGCCGTGATGACGCGGTGCTGTGCGTCAAGCTGGACAGCATGGTTGGATTCGACGGCGTGAGCGGAGTCAGGACCCTGAGTGGGCTTTTGCTGAGCATGGATGAGGGAAGAAGTGGCCGCCAAAAGAAGGGCGGAGAGACTCAACGCGCGGATTGCCGGAAACATGGGGGAAGTATACGGGGCGGTGGGTTGGGGAGTCTCTCAACCGTTGGGTGGAAGGCAGGGAAGAAAAGGGGACAAGGGCAGAGGCTCGGGCGGCTACCAGCTGATCGCATCAGCTGATAGCCAGAGCATCGGACGACTAGGGACGGACAGGAGGTTCTTCGCCTGGGGTTGGAGGTCGGACAACCCAGCCGCCGTTGCTGTCTTTGACAAGCGTCGCGGTAGCGGACTGGATGGAAGTGTCCTTCGAGATCTTGGGAAATGCGCGGCGGGACTCTGGTGTGCTTGCCCAGCCGGGAATGCCTTCAACCTCGTACTGATAGGTCACGGTGTATTGCGTCGGATTGCTCTCGTCATTGGGAACAGCGCTGCTGATTGCGGTGACGTTGAAGTGTCCGAAGCAGAAGTTGCCATAGCCGGGATTCTTGGCGTCTGGCGTCCAGAGACTGTGGCCTTTGTCGGAGAGGTCGTAGAGGTTGACCTGTTTGGAGCCGATGAGGAAGCGCTTCTTTTCTTCAGGCGCGCGAGCGAGAAGGCCCGCATCGGTGAGGGCATCGAAGTCTCGAACGCGGTCGTCCTTGGTCGGATCGGCTTCAGCAGGCATCTTGACCGGTTCGGGCCAGATGCACTCGTGCTTGCCCTCGTATGAGTTGTTGATGGCGGTTTTGAACTGAGACTTGTCGATTTCTTTTTTGCAGGCGGTGGGGAGAAGAGCGAGAGCGGCAAGAGCGAGCAGAGATGCGAGTTGCTGGCGCATTCGTAAGACCTCAGAGGAGTTTGATGCAGAGAGTGATCTTGATGGTATTACCGTTTAGGTCCATTGTCTCTCACCTGTCCCGCCAAGTTATCACTCACCAGTTTCCAATTCAGAGTTGGTGTCCATCCGCCCTGGAGCGCTCTTGGTCGCCATGGAGGAGATGGTGGCGGAGGCGAGGACTTCGAGCATGGCACGCTGGGCTCGGGCCCAGACAGGATGAGCTGGGCAGGTGGGTTTGCGTTCGCATTCCTTGCTGCCGTTGAGACAGACATTGAGGCAGATGGGTCCGTCGATCGCTTCGACGACCTGGAGCATGGTTGATTCTCGTCCGCGCGGAAGAATGGTGAAGCCGCCGAGTTTACCGCGCCGAGAGGCGATGAGCTGTGCGTGCGTCAGCGACTGAAGGATCTTGGAGAGAAAGCTTGCAGGAGCATCGGTGACGTGGGCCAGATCAGGGAGAAGTGCGCGTTTTTCATCCTGGAGAGTGGCGAGGTAGACCATGACGCGAACGGCATAGTCGGCCGCGCGGGTGAGTTGCATGGAGGAGTTGCACCTGTCTGCCGCGAGATTTGCGTGGAGATGAGTTGGCATGCGTGCTCCTGCTCGTGACCATGTCAAACGGACTGAACTAGTCCAAATCTGGCAGATGGGAGAAGCGTACCCGCTAGGGTCACAAACGAATGTATTCGCCATCACAGACCCGTGGTTGCCTGTCCAGCTAATCCTTTGGGGGTCCACTGAATTGGAGAAAAAAGGTCCAGAATCCAGAGCGTCCGGATGGGCAAGTCAGGGCGGGAAGGGTTGCGCTGCTCCTTTGTGGGCGAGTGAAAGGGTTTGGTCAGGACATCATGCAATCATTTCCCGCAGTCGATCCCATTCCTTTGCCGGCGCCGATATGGCTGCTGAAGCTGCTGCACATTGTGACGCTGGCATTGCATTTTGTCGCGGTGGAGATGCTGCTGGGCGGGCTGCTGATCGCGGTTGGCCTTAGTCTTTCCCGCAATCCGGCAGCACGGGTCACGGCACGGGCCCTGGCGCGGCGGCTGACCGTCGTGATGACGTACGTGATCAACCTGGGTGTGCCGCCGCTGCTGTTTGCGCAGGTGCTGTACGGAAGGGCGCTGTACACATCGAGTGTGCTGATTGGGGTGTACTGGATTTCAGTGGTGTTTGTACTTTGCGCAACCTACTGGTTGCTTTATCAGTTCTCGGCACGGCTGGAGGTAGGGAAGTCCGCCTGGTGGACGGGGCTCAGCGCATGGGTGCTGGCGGGATATGTGGCGCGGATGCTGTCGACGAACATGACGCTGATGCTGCGGCCGGAGGTGTGGCGCGATATGTACTCGGCGTCGGCGCTAGGCGCGTTTCTGCCGAAAAGCGATCCGACGTTGGAGCCGCGGTGGCTGATGATGATGGCTGGCGGAATGTTCATCGGTGGACTGTGGCTCGTGTACCTGGCGGGGCGGAGTACGTTCACGGCAGAAGAGAAGTACTTTGCAGCTGGGTTTGGCGGGAAGCTGGCCGCGGCGTTCGGGCTGGTCTACCTGGTGGCCGGTGTGTGGGCGGCGCGCGTGCAGCCGGATGCGGTCAAGGCTGGTTTGTCGACGCATTCGCTCTATCACTGGTTTGCATATGCAGGTTACGGATGGCTGGTAGTAGTGGGAATCGCGGTGCTGGTGGCGGGTTTCGCGGGATTCGCGCGAATCACGGCGAACTGGATTGGGTGGGCATCCGCGCTGCTCGCGTTGCTGGTTGAGTTGACGCTGGTGACTTATCGCGATGCAGTGCGCGACGTTTCGCTGCTGGCGAAGGGATTCGATGTGTGGAATCGCGCGGTAGTGACGAACTGGGGGGTTGTGGGCCTGTTTCTGGTGTTGTTTGTTGGCGGGCTGGGCGTGATTGGGTGGCTGATCTCGGTAGTGGCGAGAGCGCAAAAACCGATGGAGGGAGCGGCATAATGAGTTCGCATATTGTTCTCGAACAGCCGGGAGTGAAGCCGGAACAGGAAGGCGAGAAGGCCACGCGGCGGGCGTTCCTGATTGCGGGGACGGCTGCGGGGCTGGCGTATACGGCGGCGATGGCTTATCCGATTTATCGCTACCTGGCTTCGCCGGAGGAGATCGCCTCGGGTGCGTCGGCAATCAAGGAAGTTTCGTTGAAGGATGCGCAGAAGCTGCCAGCGGGTTCGGTGCTGATGTTCAAGTTCGGCACATCTCCAGCGATGTTGATTCATCATGCGGACGGGACGTGGGCGTCGCTGTCGGCGGTGTGCACGCACCTGGGATGCACGGTGCAGTACGAGCCGCAGATGGACCGGATTCATTGCGCGTGTCACGGCGGTGTGTACAACCCGTATACCGGAGCAAATGTTAGCGGTCCACCGCCGAAGCCGCTGAAGAAATTCAACGTGGTGGTGAGTGAGAACTCGGTGGAAGTGTCGCGGGCGTGACGAAGTCGTGGGCGGGAATGCCTGCGGCTCCTGACTCAAGAGGACAGAGGGAATGATCGCTAAAACTTCATCTTTCTACGACTGGGTGTATGACTGGGTGGACGAGCGCCTGGGAGTTTCAGATCTGGCGGCATTTGCGCGGAAGAAGACGGTGCCGGTGCATGCGCAGTCGTTCTGGTACTACTGGGGCGGCATTTCGTTGTTCCTGTTTGTCGTGCAGTGTTTCACGGGCGTGCTGCTGCTGGTGTATTACCGGCCGGGCGCGGACTCGTTTGAGTCGGTCAGGCAGATCACCTACGTGATGCATTTTGGATGGTTGATCCGGTCGGCTCATTCGTGGTCGGCGAACCTGATGATGTTCTCGATCCTGGTGCACATGTTTTCGGTGTACTTCATGAAGGCATATCGGAAGCCGCGCGAACTGGGATGGCTGAGCGGGATGGCGCTGCTGGGGATCGCGTCGGTGTTCGGGTTCTCGGGCTATTTGCTGCCAATGGATGAGCTGAGCTACTTCGCGACCAAGGTGGGGCTGGAGATTCCGGTGGCGATTCCGTTTGTGGGTTCGGCGATCGCGAATTTTCTGCGCGGCGGTCCGGATGTGACGGAGTTTACGGTGCAGCGGTTCTTCGCGCTGCACGTGGTGGTGCTGCCGGCTCTGTTTCTACCCTTGCTGGGATTTCATCTGTGGCTGGTGCAGAAGCATGGGAACGCAATGCCGCCAAGCGAAGAAGCAAAGCCGGCGAGCGAGCGGAAGACGATGCCGTTTATGCCGAACTTTTTGCGCAAGGACATTGCGATGTGGCTGATCTCACTGAATGTGTTGGCGCTGCTGGCTTCAGTGTTTCCGTGGCAACTGGGGAAACAGTATGACGCGCTTGCACCTGCGCCGCTCGGGATCCATCCGGAGTGGTACTTTATGAGCCCATTCGAGATGTTGAAGATGTTGGGGACGGTGCTGCCGGGGGCAGTAGGGGAGATTGCCGGGATTCTGCTGTTCACCCTCGGGATTGCGCTTTGGATCTTGATCCCCTTTTATGATTCGAGTCGTGACTCGGGCAGACGGGGACGAAATGCCCACTGCTTTGGCTTAGTTGCGGTGATTCTGCTGCTGGCCACCACTGCGATTGGTTATTGGACGGTGAGGTAAGAGGCGAGATGAATTATCCGTTTTGGGATATTCCGCGGTTGGGGTCGGGGTGGGTGATTGGGCTGATCGCCATCTTCCACGTGATGATTTCGCAGTTTGCGGTGGGTGGAGGATTCTATCTGCCGCTGGCGGAGCGGAAGGCGCAGCGCATGAAGGATGCGAAGCTGCGCGCGGATTGGATGGACCAACTGGCGAAGCACTCAAAGTTTTTCCTGGTGCTAACCGCAGTGTTCGGGACGGTATCGGGTGTAGGGATATGGTTTGCGATTGGGTTGACGCATCCGGAAGCGACGAGCACGCTGATTCACAATTTCGTGTTTGGCTGGGCGATGGAGTGGGTGTTCTTCCTCGTGGAGCTGACGACGATTGCGGTGTACTACTACACGTGGAATCGTGTGGACGAGAAGCTGCACCTCAAGGTGGGCTGGGTGTATGCGGGCGCGTCCGTGGCGACGCTCGTGATCATCAACGGAATTCTGGCGTTCATGCTGACGCCGGGCGATACGTGGATCGGCGTGGCCGGGACGGGTCATGAGGCGAGCAAGTTCTGGAATGCGTTTTTCAATCCGACGTACTGGCCGAGTCTGCTGCTGAGGACGTGCGTGTGCGCATCGCTGGCGGGAATCTGGGCGCTGATTACAGCGAGCCGGATCGACGGCGAGAAGCATCCGGAACTGAAGACGAGCAAAGTGCAGTGGAGTGTGAAGTGGCTGGTGCCGTCGTTTGTCGCGATGCCATTTCTGATGATGTGGTATTACGCAATGGTTCCGGCATCGCAGAAGGCGCTGCTGACGCTGGGCATCGACACGATCAACTCGGGGACGTTTTCGACCGTGACGCGGATGGCGCTGATCATCATTGTCACGTCGGCAACGATTATCGGGGTGGCCTATTTTCTGGCGTACCGGAATCCGAGAGATTTCAACCTGGCACATGCGATGGCGGTGCTGTTGCTGGCGCTGATGGCGACGGGAGCAGGTGAGTACTCGCGCGAGATGCTGCGGAAGCCGTACGTGATCGGGCGTTGGATGTACTCGAATGGTGTGCGGGTGCCGTATGTGGAGCGAATCAACCGGGAGGGATACTTGGCGCATTCGCAGTGGGTATGGAAAGGGGCGGGCTCGAACGGGACGGCGTCGAACTATTCGCGGGGTGAGGCGATTTTTCGCGGGGAGTGCGGATCTTGTCACACGCTGAAAGGATATCGGCCGCTCGCGGATATGCTGGCGGGACGAGATCGCTCGAATATCCAAAACTTTGTGATGATGCTGCATGAGAACAAGCCGGATTCGCCGTACCGGAAGTTCATGCCGCCGATGACGGGGACACAGCAGGACGTGGATGACCTGACAGACTTCTTGAATGCACAGGTGAATCCGGTTTCGACGCCGGGGTCGAAGGCGGTATTGACCGCGCAACGATAGGCCCTCCCCTGGATCACGCGCAACTGAGGCTCGCTGCGCGGGCCTTTGTTGTTATGGCACGGAGTGTTGTCTCGAAGGTCTCAAGAGTGAAGAGAGGCAGAGCAAGCTGCAACCTCTGTCTCCTAAAGACGGGAGACATGGGGCAACCGTGATTCTTGAGATCTAACTAGTGGGGCATTGGGTAAGGCGGAGTCACGACTCGCTCGGATGCTTTCGGGTCGAGTCCCCATTGATTGGCGTAGGGCTCGCTGTCGAGAAGGGTGAAGACGAAGAGGATGAGCCCGCCAACAAGAGGGATGAATGCTATGAAGTACCACCAGCCGCTCTTGCCGATATCGTGAAGGCGGCGGATGGTGACGGCTAATCCGGGAATCATGATGACGAGGGAATAAGCGAATAGAAAGCCCAACGGGAGCATGGATGGCTTTTGCTGTTCGCCTAAGGGTATGGCAAACAGGAAAAGAAACAGGAATACGATTCCATTGAAGAGGTTGAAATACCAGTATTCTTTGCGGCGAGAGCGGCCGCTAAAGTCGGTGGCGCGCTGCCAGGCGAGTATGAACCAGGACATGTCGTTCTCCTGAGTTGCCGACAGTGTACGCCGGGAGCGATGAATCTAGCCTGCAACGGAAGTGGGAATTGCGGTCAGCTCTGATCAGGGAAGTGCAGCCGAAGAACTTCGAGGCAGGCGGTCGGATCTTCCAACGCGTCGGTGGTGCGGTCGAGAAGGAAGTTGGCTGCCTCGACGGCGCGTTGGGCACGATCCTTGTCTTTGAGGGCGGCGATCACTTCAGGGACGGAGCGGGGATCTTTTCTTTTGGCGAGGCCTACGACGGCTTCTTCGCGGACGTCTTCGTCTTCGTCGCTGATGTTTTTGAAGAGAGCTTCGCGGATTTTGGGTGAGTCATAATCGCCGAGGCCGCCGAGGCCGAAGGTGGCCCAGTCGCGGACCTCGCTATCCTTGTCACTCATTAGCTTGATGAGGGTGGAGACGGTGCGCTCGTCATCGGCGAAACAGCCAAGGGTGAATGCGAGGCCGTATCTGACGTCGTTGTCGGGGTGATAGCTGAAGGGCAGAATCTGCGGAATGATGGAGGGATTCTCGAGGTGGCCAAAGGCGGTGACAATGGCGCTGAGCGCGACGGGGTCGGTTTCGGAATCGAGCATTCCTGCGAGGACGGGGAATGATTCGCTGGCGAAGAGAGTGGTCTGATTCTCGGCGGTGTGGCCGAATTGGGCAAGGATATCGGCGGCGCGGGCACGCTTTAGCGGTTCGTTGGATTGGCACCAGGCAACGGCCTTGTCGAAGACCTCGCGAGAACCCGTGGCCCGCAGGGAGTGGATCGCATCCCAGGCTTGATTGTTGTCGTAGTCTCCTTTGAGAGTTTGCGAGAAGAGCTCATCGATGGTCGCAGTCGGCATGGATGCCAGTGTAGCTCCGGATGGTGAAGCGTGCGCTACCATGAGGACTCGGGGGATGCATGTTTGTTGTGGTTTGGCGGTTTGAGATCGCAGAGGAGAAGGTGGCAGCGTTCGAGTCGGCATACGGGCCCGAGGGGAATTGGGCGCAGCTGTTTCGGAAGTCGCCTGAATATCTTGGTACGGAATTGCTGCGCGATGCGTATGTGGCGGGATCGTATCTGACGATTGACAGATGGAAGAGCGAAGAGTCGTTTCGGGCGTTCCGGAAAGATCATGATGCAGCGTATGAGGAACTGGACCGGGCGTGCGATGCCCTGACGCAGAAGGAGACGCGGGTAGGAGCATATTCCGGGTAGCATCCCAGTGGCCAGGTCAGTGGCTTCGACCAGGAGGTACACGAAGCCGAAGGGCGGTTTCGTACCGGGATTTCCTCTAGATACGTGATGACGGATACAGGGGTGCCGATCTATTCACCTTTTCTTCGCTTTTTCGATATCATTGGAATGTCGCAAACTGCTAAAATCCGTTCGAACTCAACTAGCCGACGCGTGTTTTTGCCAATCCCAACCAGGCGCGCAGAGCGAAGTACATATAGAGGAGAAGCATCATGCCAGTAGCCGATGAGCGCGCTAAAGCCGTTGAATTAGCCTTGAGCCAGATCGAAAAGCAGTTTGGAAAGGGCTCGATCGTCCGCCTCGGGTCGCGGGAAGCTCTGGTCCCGATTTCGGTGATTTCCACGGGTTCGATCAGCTTTGACGGTGCGCTGGGAGTAGGGGGTGTGCCACGGGGCAGAGTGATCGAGGTGTTTGGGCCGGAGTCGTCGGGCAAAACGACGATTACGCTGCAGATTATCGCCGAAGCGCAGAAGAACGGCGGGCTGGCAGCTTTTGTGGATGCCGAGCATGCGCTGGACCCTGCATATGCCAAGAAGCTTGGCGTGGATGTCGACAATTTGCTGGTATCTCAGCCCGATTCGGGCGAGCAGGCGCTGGAGATTACGGAGGCGCTCGTTCGGTCGGGCGCTATCGACGTGCTGGTGGTGGACTCGGTGGCTGCGTTGGTACCCAAAGCGGAACTCGATGGCGAGATGGGCGACTCGCACGTGGGATTGCAGGCACGGTTGATGTCGCAGGCTCTGCGAAAGCTGACCGGTACTGTTGCGAAGTCGCGCACGTCGCTGATCTTCATTAACCAGATTCGCGAGAAGATTGGCGTGATGTTCGGGAATCCAGAAACGACGACTGGCGGACGCGCGTTGAAATTCTACTCGTCGGTGCGCGTGGATATCCGGCGGATCGCGGCGATCAAGGAAGGCGATTCGGTGGTGGGCAACCGCACCAAAGTGAAGATTGTGAAGAACAAGGTTGCTGCACCGTTCCGCGAGGCGGAGTTCGACATTCTCTACGGCGAGGGAATTAGCCGCGAGGGAGATGTGCTGGACTTGGCTGTGACACACAATATCGTGGAGAAGTCAGGTGCGTGGTACAGCTATTCGGGCGAGCGCATTGGGCAGGGACGTGAGAACACGCGGAACTTCCTCAAGGAGAATCGGGACATCTTTGCCAAGATGAACGGCGAGGTCCGGAAAAAGCTGGGGATCGGCGAGGCGGCAAAGGCTGAGGTGCCGGAGGTTCCGGCGAGCGGACATGCCGAGGCGAAAGAGGCGGTTCGGGCGCGGCGGTAGGAACTGATCCGATTCAGAACGCGTACATGGTCAGAGGTCGGCGGTGAGGGCCGTTTTGTCCCGGGGACGAGAGACATGCGGTTCGCTCGTGCTCTAATTTCATTGATACGCATGCGAATCACACGACGAGCGGCGGGGCAGCTCTTTCTGAGAGCGGTTCTCTGCTCGTTTCTGCTTGCTGGATGGCGTGCGGGTTCGGCAAACGGGCAGCAACCGTCGGCAAAGCCTGCGAACAATTCGTCGAATCAGGCTGCGGGTGGTGCGAATGTGTCCCCCACGGCCGCATTGCTGCATGGGGCTGTGAACCTGGATGGGCAGTGGAAGTTTCATACCGGAGATGATCCGCTGTGGGCCGAACCTGCGCTGGATGACTCGAACTGGCCGGCCGCGAACCTGAGCCAATCGCTGGTGGAGCAGGGCTTCGATACCTATTCGGGATATGGATGGTATCGGATCAAGCTGCAGCCGGAGCAGGTGGCGGCGATTGGAAAGATGGCGGGCGGCCAGGAGCTTGCGCTGCTGGTTGAGGGGGACTCCATCGGCCAGGCAGATGTGTATGTGAACGGGCTGGAGGCCGGGCATACGCGTGGCATGACGGATTCGCCTGCTGAGTACCTGTCACCTCCGGTTGTGGCGCCGATCAATCCTGCTGCTTCAGGGCCGACCGTGATTGCGATCAGGACGTGGGCGGGGCCAACGACCACGATCAGCCGTGGATTGCTGCAGAGGGTAAGTGCGGGTGCGGCAAGCGAGATGATGCAGCGGCAGGCTATGGCGGTGGGCCGGCAGTGGAATGAGAACGTGATCGCGGGGCTGGTTGTGACGTTCTTGTTTGTGTGTGTGGCGGTGCTGGGTGGGTTTCTCTACCTGGCGCAGCGGCACCACCTGGAGTACATGTGGCTGTCGCTGTTGTGTCTGGCGGTAGCTGCGACCGGCATGGCGGACGTGACGTACGGGCTGGGGGTGTTGTCGGCTGGCGCGTACCGGGTGTTCACGGTGTTCTCTGGCCATCTATTCATGGCGGTGACGCTGGAGTTCATTCTCCACTTCACAGCGACGAAGTCGCGGCGGTTTGTGCGAGGCGTGCAGATCGCGGTGGTGGTGTTGCCTTTCCTGTATTTCATTCATCTGCCGCAGCTTTACCAGGTGCTGTCGATTGCGGCGGAGGTGTTGTTCTGCGGGCTGGTGACAGTGTTGCTGTACTACGCGTGGCGTGGGGGCCGCAAGGAAGCGGGCGTGATGGTGCTGCCGTTCTTCCTGGCCGCGACAGCGGATTCCGCGGATTCTGTGTTGAGCTATGCGGCTTTCAAGCACTGGCTTTCTGAGGGGTTCGCCTGGCACAAGTTTCACCTGGGGCCGGTGGTGTTTGGGACGGGAACGATTGCGTACACGGTGTTTCTGCTGAGCCTGATCGCGGTGATTCTGTACAGGTTCATCCATATCAGCCAGGACGAGCAGAGGTCGGCGGCCGAGATCTCGGCCGCGAAGAGCGTGCAGGCGCTGCTGATTCCGACGCAGCTGCCGTCGAACAAGAACTTCATGCTGGAGAGTGCTTATCTGCCGGTGAATGGGGTGGGTGGAGACTTCTTCCAGGTGCTGCCGCTGAAGGATGACTCGCTGCTGATTGTGGTTGGCGATGTAAGCGGCAAGGGGCTGCAGGCGGCGATGAACTCGAGCACGCTGGTCGGGGCGCTGCGGAATGAGTTGTCGCACGATCCGGCGACGGTGCTGAAGCACTTGAATCATGTGTTGATTGGGGCGGTGGCTTCGCCGGGGGTGGCGGTGAAGGAACTGGATTGCGCTCCTTGTTTTGCGACGTGTTTGTGCGCGCGGGTTTATCCGGATGGAACGACTTCGATTGCGAATGCGGGGCACCTGAGTCCGTACCGGGATGGGCGCGAGGTGGCGGTGATGCCGAGCCTGCCCTTGGGTGTGATTGCGGAGGCGGAGTATGAGGCGACTACGTTTCAGCTGAATCGAGGGGATCGTCTGGTTTTTCTGTCGGATGGAGTGGTGGAGGCGCAGAACGATCAGGGCGAGCTGTTCGGGTTTGAGCGGACGCAGCAGGTGTCGAATGAGTCGGCGCGGTACATTGCGCAGACGGCGAAACACTTCGGACAGACGGACGATATTACGGTTCTGTCGCTTTACCTGGCATCGAAGACGGCGCAGCCTAGCCGGGAAGAGCTGGTGTATAGCAGGTGACGAGAGACAGGGGACGAGGGGACTGCTCCACGCGATCGCGTGGAAGGGGACAAGGTAACGAGGGGACAAGGTTTAGAGGCGGCTTTTTCCTTCCCGCTGTTTTTTCTACTTGATACATGGCATTGGACTTAGCTTTTCGTAATAGAGAACAAAGGACTTGGAGCGTGTTCGGGCGCTGGTGCCTCGAACCTGGAAAATCCTAGAACTTACACCCTATCCTGTTTTTTGCTACTTAATGCATGGCATTGGACTTAGCTGTTCGTAATAGATGGGAAAGGACTTAGCGTCCCATCTTCTCCTCATTTCCAAATCCTCGACCCTTCTGCTCCCCCCCCGGTATTTTTTGCTACGTAATACGTGCAATTGGACTTAGCTGTTCGTAATAGATGGGAAAGGACTTAGCGGGCTGGCTGCCTGCCGAGTATTCGGCGGGGCTTGGCAAGCTGATCGAGGGCTTTGATTCGATTATGGGCTTTTTGGCGAAATAAGCTGCAAGACAGGGGACAAGGGGAACGAGAAGGCAGGGGGCAAGGGGACCAGGTGACGAGGGAACGAGAAGACAGGGGACAAACGGACCAGGTGACGAGGGGAACGAGAAGACAGGGGACAAGGGGACGAGGTGACTAGGGGACGGACGGTTAGGACACGTATGTTCGTCTTCGGATGAATCGGCACCGGCCCACTCATCGCGATACGGCCTGCGATGAATGGGGCACAGATCGGCATGGTCAGGAGGCGGTGGGTTCGAGTTTGAGGGATTGGAAGGTGGAGTCGAAGTTGGGGCCGCCGGTGGGGGCGCAGCACATGACGCCGACCTGGACGGTTTTCTCTTTGGGGAAGTAGCCCATGCGGACGGACATGTACTTTTCGCCGTCGAGGGAGCAGAAGGTTTCGATGGAGTCGTTTTTGCGGACAAGGCGCCACCAGACGGGGGCGGACTGGGAGAGATCGGGGAGGGTGGAGCCGTCAGAGTAAGTGCGGGTGAAGACGACCGAGGCGGAGCGCTTGCCGTCAATGAATTCGGTGCCGCAGCGCATCCAGTTATCGGGATCGATACGCACCATAAGGCCGTTCTGGTCGTATTGGGTGGCGAAGTTGCCGTTGCAGAGGGCGGTGAATTTGAAGTCGCCGGAGGCGGGGAGGTGGAAGAAGTGTCCGCTGTCGGCGGCGTATCCGTCGTAGGTCTTCTGCCAGAAGTCGGTTTTGGGCTTGCTGCGGACGGTGAGTTCGCCGCCATTGATTTTGCTGGAGGCGGGCTCGTTGAACCAGGTCATGAGATCGAAGATGTGCTCGTGGGGGAATGAGGCAAATGAGCCCGAGGGCTCGATGGCGATGGCGGGGATGGTGGGGAGACAGAGTGCTCCGGCTGCGAGCGCGGAGCGATGGAGAAGTTGGCGGCGGGTGATTGGCATTGGGCCCTCGAATCGGAGAAGTCGCAGCTAAGTCGTATCTGAATGTATCAAGGGCTGGTTAGGCCAGGGCAGTGGGACATCCGAAACACATGATCATTTCAGGACGCGTCTTCCACAGCGAATGTTATTTCGCTGGAGCTGATAATTGTTATAGGGCCCTACCTACATATGGCAGAGAAAGTATCGGAGGAAAAGCGTCCAATTCCTCCCACTGCAACCGGACCTGCTGGTCCAATCCCACACCCACCCTATTGCAGGCCTCAATGTTATGCAGATGGAAAGCATCAGTCAAACCGTGCTTGTCAGTGCAAGGCGTGTGGTGGTGACGCGCATGGGCGGGGCAGAAAATACGCCTTTGATCATGGATATCTTAGAGATTCTCCTCCCATCTTCCGAAAGACACCAAAGGACCAGGAATGGCTCTTTCCCAAAGAGCCTCCGAACCTAGTTGAGGAGAGTCCTTGACCTTAATGCAGACTTTGTAGCTTAGTTGATTCTGAATTGTTAGCCGCTCTCACTAGAGTTTGGTTGGGACCCACACAGAAAGAGAGTAAATACCGCGATGGAACAATCCGGGCGATATCGAACAGACGCGCCGCTCGAAAGCGAAGAACAAGATCTATTCGATCGAGCGCCATTTGCTAACAGAGTAGCGGACACGATCAGCACAATGGCGGACCCAAGTAGCCTAGTGGTCGCCATCTATGGACCTTGGGGAGACGGCAAAACAACAGTTCTGAACTTTATTCGCAATCGGCTCTTTAAGCATCCGTCGGTCATCACCGTGAATTTCAATCCTTGGAGATTGGACGGTGAAAAGGCTCTCCTTCAGGGTTTCTTCGAGAACTTAGCTGAAGCTCTTGATCGGGAACTGGCGACGAAGACCGAAAGAGTAGGAGACGTTCTTAAACGTTACGGCACCCTCCTCAAAGCGGTTCCTGGCGGTTGGGCGGATGTAGCTCAGGGCGCCGGTGAAGTGCTTTCCTCCGCGTCCATAGACGAACTGAAGAAAAGGGTAGGCACACTTTTGAGCGAGGAAAAACGGCGCGTCGTGATTGTCATGGACGATATTGACCGGCTCGAAAAGACAGAGATACAAGCTATATTCAGGCTAGTTAAGTTGACTGGTGACTTCCAAAACACATCTTATATTCTCGCGTTCGATGATCAGATGGTTGCCGCGGCAATCGGTGAGCGATATGCGGCTTCCTCCGGCAGTTCGTATGAAGCGGGAACGAACTTTCTAGAAAAGATCGTTCAGGTTCCACTTCATTTACCTCCGGCAACCGAGCAGGACCTTCGAAAACATTGTTTCAGTCTCGTTGACGAGGCATTGAATCAATCTCAAACGCAACTAAGCCAACAACAAATCAACGAGTTTGTTAGCCAGTTCATCAGTGGACTGGAGATCAGGCTGAAGACACCGCGAATGGCGAAGCGGTACGCCAACGCTCTTCATTTCTCTCTGGCAATTCTGAAAGGGGAGACTTATCCGCCGGACCTCATGCTGATTGAGGGAATGCGCGTGTTCTTCACTGAACTCTACGATGCAATCCGGAGAAATCCAGAATCTGTTCTAAGAACCAAGTCCCGAGATAAAGGCAATAGCAAGCTGGGCGAATTCGTCGCTTCTCACACCAAGGGGATGAATGAGCAGGAAAGGAAGGCCGCAGAGAATTTGGTCGAAGCGCTGTTTCCGAGGGCGCGCACATCTATATATGGAAGCGATTGGGATACAGAATTCGCTAGAGATCAGCGCATTGCATCAGAGTATTATTTCCAGCGTTACTTCACGTACGGAATCGACCGATCAGACGTGCCGGATGTGGTTTTCAATGCGCTAATTGCGTCCATTCCGGACCGTCCCATTGATGAGTTGTCCACTGAGTTTACGGGGATAATCACTGACCGCAATGCTGAAAAGCTCATATTCAAGATGCGCGACTTTGAATGCAAAATAGATCCGAGCTCGGCGGCGAAACTGTCAGTCGTTGTTGCTCGAAATGCAAGTCATTATCCAGATCCCAAAGGCTTCCTAGCATTTCGAACGCCTTTGAAACAAGCTGCGATTCACATAAGTCAACTACTTCGAAAGATCCCTCCCGAGCTACGCGGCAAACAAGCCTTGAAGGTTATCGATGAAGCCGAGACTCTCGAATTTGTATGCGAATGCGAAAGATGGTTCTACACACCAGTTGACTCAGACAGAGAGCGTATTCTCTCGACTGAAGATGAGAAAGCAATGCAAGCGGCAGTAGCAAAGAGAATTGAAAAGCACTGTAATTTCCTGACAATACCTGTTTATGTCGCATACCCCGAAACTGCAGGCCGTTATTTGAATTGCTGGAGTCTTCATAACGAAGAAGAGCCTCGCGATTATTTAAAGAAGCATCTCACTGCCGATCCGGAAAGCATATTCGCGCTAATGAAATGTTTCCTCGGGAGCACATGGGCTATGGATACAGGTATGCCCATAGAATCCGACTTGGAACGCAATTCCTACGACGTTTTGGCCCGTTTCATTGATCCCGAAGATGTCGCTCAGATCCTCCTCTCCAAATACGGCAATGAACTCAGCAATCCGCAATTCCATCTCTCAAATCGGGAGCCAAGGGATTTCAGGCTAGCAAGTCAGTTCATGTACATACATAAGCGTGTCTCCGAAGAGCGAAAGGCTGAGGCGAGCAAGAAACCAACGGAGGACGCAAACGTCCAGGAGAATGCTGAACAGAGCTGAAAAGCAGATTCTTCGCTTACCACCCCCAAGCTGAAGAAAGCGCTTGGGGCCCCGTGCGCTCAGAATGACAGCCGTCTTGTAAGGTGTGTGCGCATCTGGGTTGGTACCTGTGGGGCTGATTGGGATTGTGGGAAAGTGCTGTAGGATCAGGGTGGAGCGGTGGGTATGAGTGTGAAGGGGCTTTATCCCGGGACGTTTGATCCGCCGACGAACGGGCATATCGACCTGATCCAACGCGGGGCGAAGCTGTTTGAGCACCTGACGGTTGCGGTGCTGCGGAATCCGATCAAGAATCCGCTGTTTACGGTGGAAGAGCGGGTGGAGATGCTGACCGAGTCGACGGCGGCGATCGGGAATGTGAGCGTGGCGACGTTTGACGGGCTGATGGTGGATTTTGCGCGTCAGCTTGGGGCGACGGCGGTGCTGCGGGGGATTCGCGCGATATCGGACTACGAACATGAATTTCAGATGGCGCTGATGAATCGGCGGCTGGCACCGGAGATTGAGACGGTGTTTCTGCAGCCGGCGGGACGGTACTCGTTTGTGAGTTCGCGGATGCTGAAGGAAGTGTTCAGTTTTGGAGGCGAGGTGGCGGGGCTGGTTCCGCCGAATGTGCTGAAACGCTTGAAGAGCAGGATGGCGACGAGAGAGTAGCGATTATAGGGATTAGGGATTAGGGATTAGGGAACGAGCCTGTGTGGTCGGGGAGGTTCGGGTTGTCGGATTTTGTTGCACTGAGGCCGGAGTCGATTCATCGGGAGATCCGGAACACGCTGTTCGGCGATGTTCCGCTGAAGGATGTGGTGCGGGCGCATCCGAAGATGACGCTGGCGGAGCCGTGGGCGGCGTTTCAGCGGGCGCGGGATTTGCGCGATGCGGGGGATGTGGAGGGCGCGAAGCGGGAGCTGCGGCCGGTGTTGAAGACCCCGGAGCTGGAGACGCGGATTTTTCTGCAGACATGGCATAACCTGCGCGAGCTGGGCGAGAAGCCTCCGGCGGATCGGGCGGCGGAGGTGCTGGGAGTTGTGGTTGAGGTGGGCATGCCGAAGGGGTTGGATATTGTGGCGGCCTATCGCGATCACCGGGCGCGGTACTTCAACTACAGCGGGGCGGGTGTGCTGTGGGAGCGGCGGGATGACTCGCTGGATGGGTTGATTGATGAGCTGCTGACGGCGGGGAGTGTGGTGGCGAAGGCGATTCCTCCGTGGACGCAGGCGCGGCCTCCGGAGCCGAAGAAGGGGAATGTGCGGATCAATTTGCTGACGCCGAGCGGGATTCACCTGGGGCAGGGTCCGACAGAGGCGCTGAATCAGGATGCGATGGGCGGGCCGATTCTGTCGGCGGCGTATGGGCTGATGAAGAGGATTGTGGAGTTGAAGAGAGAGACGGGGGAGAGCAGGGACTAGAGAGGCAGGGGACGAGGGGACGAGGTGACCAGGGGACGAGGTGACGAGGGGGCAGGGGACGGAATCAGGGAGCAGGGTTAGGAGTGAGGCTAGGAACGCTCGTTGATTGCGTAAGAGTCAGAGTTGGGCTGGTCGGTGTGGTCTTGGGCGGGGGGACGTTTTGCGGTGGGCTGGATGTGGTGGTAGTAGGCGACGCGGGCGGGTTCGCAGGTGTGGGTGGCTTCGAGTTGCTTGAGTTCTGACTCGGCGATCGAGGTGCCGATGGTGGCGAAGCACTGGTCGCAGATGGAGTCGATGGTTCCGTCGCTGTTGATGCGGTGCGGGAACGGCATGCGGGTGCCCTCAACCAAGGGTTGCAAATGTGGGTAAGGTTAGCACGGGGTTTGTTGCCCTTTGTACCTGGGGAAAATACTGGTTGAGGCGGAAAGAAAACCGAGTAATCTTGCGTTTGCAACGCTTGATGTGCAGAATCGATTTTCTATGGGTCACCGTCTTCCCCAGGAGCTCCTTTTGGAGCTGCGCACGTATCTCGAGCACTTCGATGAAACCGGTCATCTCGGTGAGATTGAAACTGTGGCTGAGATCAAGCGCCGCCTCCATGAGAGGATTCGCGAAGTTGAAGCCCAGCTTCGCACGAAGCCGCCCTCGCCGGACATGAGGGTGAGCGACGCTCGATGTATGCCGAGCAGGTAGGGAGTTCGACGGGGCCGGGTCTTCGCAGGGACGATTCATCCATCAATCTTTCCAGGTCGAGCAGGCGGCTGATTCCGTCGTCCGAATGGTTGCCGTTGGCGACGATTTGCTCTGCTGCCTCGTTGTGTTTTGAGATGGGCGGGAAATCTGGGAAAATGGAAGCATCATGACAGTTGCTGCTCCTGCGAAAGTATTTGCCGACCGGATTGGGCGTATTGAGGTTTCTGCGACGATGGCTGTGGCGGCCGAGGCTGCCAAGCTGCGTGGGCAGGGCGTAAACCTGGTGGATTTTGGGGCGGGCGAACCGCACTTTGCCACTCCGCGACATATCAAGGACGCGGCGATCTCGGCGATTGAGGCGAATTTCACGCGCTATACCGTGGTGCCGGGGATTCCGGATGTGCGTAAGGCGATTGTGGAGCGCCATGCCGCGGATTTCGGCTCGGAGTACACCGTGGATGAGGCGGTGTTCACGACGGGCGGAAAGCTGGCGCTGTTCAACACCATTCAGGTGCTGGTGGATCACGGCGATGAGGTGATTCTGCCGGTGCCGTACTGGGTGAGCTTCAAGGACATCATTCAGTACGCGGGCGGGAAGGTGATCTTCCTGGAGACGAATGAGGCGGAGAACTTCCGCATCACGGCGGACGCGATCGAGAAGGCGATTACGCCGCGGACGAAGGCGATCATTTTGAATTCGCCATCGAATCCGGCGGGTTCGGTGGTTTCGGCGGAGGATCTGGAGCGGATTGTTCATTTGGCGCACGAGCGCGGGATCTACCTGCTGCTGGATGAGTGCTATGTGTACCTGAACTATGCAGGGAAGCCGGTTTCGGGCGGGTCGTACACGTTTGCGAAAGAACACATTGTGATTCTCGGGTCGCTGTCGAAGACGTATTCGATGACGGGATGGCGCGCGGGGTATGCGCTGGCGGCGAAGCCGGTGATTGCGAATCTGAGCAAGCTACAGTCGCAGTCGACTTCGAACGCGACGAGCTTTGTGCAGAAGGCGGCGATTGCGGCGCTTGCGGGATCGCAGGAGTGCGTGTCGCAGTTCCGGACGGAGTTTATTGAACTGCGCGATTACATGCTGAAGAAGCTGGCGGAGATTCCGGGAGTGACGTGTACGAAGCCTGAGGGCGCGTTTTATGTCTATCCGAACGTGGGGAAGTTTATCGGCAAGGGCGGGATCAAATCGGCGACGGAACTGGCGACGAAGCTGCTGCACGAGGGGCATGTGGTGACGGTTCCGGGCGAGGCCTTTGGGACTGGCGAGCACATTCGGCTGTCGTACCCGGTGACGAAGGAGAATATCGACGAGGGGACACGGCGGATGGGTGAGTTTTTGGGGAATTTGCGGTAGGTTCGTCGACGTTGGTGAGGAAGGCCCGGAGGGATCCGGGCCTTTTTTGTGTGAGCTGGTGAGTTTCTCGTTCCCACCCTTGCCGCAAAAAGCGTGCGGCAAGAATGGGGCACCCAAATTGGTCGTGGAATCTGCTGGATTAGAGGCTCAGCGTTTCGTATCCCAGGTCTCAGAATCGAGACCTGGGGCACCCGAATTGGTCGTGGAGTCTGTCGGATTAGAGGCTCAGTGTTTCGTATCCCAGGTCTCAGAATCGAGACCTGGGGCACCCGCGTATCGCGAGTCTGACCGATCGAGGCTTGGTTTGTCGTATCCCAAGTCTCCAGCAACGGGAGACATGGTACACCCGAATTGGTCGTGGAATCTGCTGGATTAGAGGCTCAGTGTTTCGTATCCCAGGTCTCAGAATCGAGACCCGGGGCACCCGCGTGTGTCGTGAGTTTGACTGATCGGAGGCAGTTTGTCGTATCCCATGTCTCCAACAACGGGAAACGTGGGACACCCGCTTTGGTGAGCTATTGGTTTGCGGGGAGTTGGGAGCTTATGACGCCGGTGCCGGTGACGTAGCCAGGCTGCCACTCGGCGATGGGGGCTTTGTGGCGGCAGTCGAGGCATGCGGTGTTGGTGAAGCGGGCGGCGCATGAGGGGCAGATGCCGCCGGTTTCGAAGGTGTCGAAGCGAGTGCTGCACTTGCTGCAGGACCAGAAGGGGCCGAGGGGCGGGGCCGTGTGGCAACTGGGGCAGGCGAAGCCCTGACGACGGGGAATGCTCTCGAGTTTGCGGAGGGCCTGGGCTTGTTTGAAGCCGCTCCAGCAGTTCATTGCGGCGTAGGCGGCGATGATGCCTGTCCAGACGGACTGGGTCCAGAGGGCGAGAGCGATGAATCCCGCGACTCCCACGAAGCCGAGGATGGAGGCAATCATGAGGCTGCGGGCGCGGCCGAGCGGGAACCAGAGGAGTGAGCGGAGAATTTGTCCGCCATCAAGGGGATAGATGGGGAGGATGTTGAAGACGAGGAGCACGATGTCGGTGGTGAGGACGGCTCCGATCAGACGGTACTCATTAGGCATCGTCGTGCGCCAGTTTGCGAACTGGGCGAATTTGAAAGCAGCGAAAAGTATGGGAGCGAGGGCGACGTTGACCAGAGGCCCGGCGGCGATGCTCCAGAGGGTGGCGCCGGGACGCTGGGGTGGATCGACGTAGGCTACGCCGCCAAGGGGCCAGAGGAGGATGGTGTCGGCTTTGCCGCCGACGGAACGGCAGGCGAGGGCGTGTCCGAACTCGTGGAGAAGAACGATGCCGAAGAGGGCGAGGTATTCGAGGATGTTCCAGACGGGCGAAGTGTAGTGGCGGCCGCGGGCCTGGATTTCGTATACGGCAACGAGGAACCAGGTCCAGTTGAGGTAGACGGTGATGCCGGCAACACGAAAGATACGGAACGAACCCTGGCCGCTGAACATGCAGGTAGATTAGCGGAACGAGGGGCGTGAGCGGCGGGAAAAGCGCGGTGAAGCGGCACTTGCGGAACGTTTACATGGAAAGATGCTAACCTGTTTTTTACGCAGGACGGCCAGGGCAGTTGCAAGACTAAAACTAGAACAAAGAGTTTGGTGGTCGGGGGCGAATGGAAATTTGCCTGGGACCAGTAATGCGCATCACTGTGCAAACCTAGCTTTTGTCGGGTAGGATGTGTTTTCCATGCCGAAGTCTATTGATTTTCGTCCAGTTATTCTTGCGGGCGGCAGCGGAACGCGGTTCTGGCCGCGGTCGCGCCGCGCACGGGCCAAGCAGGTGCTGGCGCTCGATGGCGAGCGCTCGATGATTCAGCAGACGGTGGAGCGCCTGAAGCCACTTGCTTCCCATGAAAAGACGTGGGTGATCACGAACGAGTTTCTGGCGCACGAGATTGCAGACCAGTTGAAAGGGGTTCCGCGGCAGCAGATCATCGAAGAGCCAGTTGCGCGGAATACGGCGCCGGCTTGCGGGCTGGCTGCATTCCTGATCGAGCGGGATAATCCGGATGCAGTGCTGGGAATTTTTCCGTCGGATCACGTGATTGCCGATGAGCCGCGATTCCTGAAAGCGCTGCAGAAAGGGATCGGACTGGCTGCGGCGGGCGCGAACATTGTGGTGCTTGGAATTGAGCCGACACGGCCGGAAACCGGCTATGGGTATATCGAGACCGGCGAAGACTCAGAAGAGCGAGGCGCGCTGAGGGTGCGGCGATTCACGGAGAAGCCAAATCTGAATCGCGCGCAGGAGTTTGTAGCGGCGGGGAACTACTACTGGAATTCGGGGATGTTCCTGTGGTCGGCGAAGACGCTGGCGAATGCGGTGCGGGAGCATCTGCCGGAGACGGCTCCGCTGCTGGAGAAAATTGCGAAAGCGTACGGGACCCCGAACTTCGAAGAGGTGTTCCGCGAATGGTATCCGGCGTGCGAGAACATCTCGGTGGACTATGCAGTGCTGGAGCCGCGGTCGGCGAAGGGCGAACATGCGTCGCACCTGTATTGCGTACCCGCGGAGTTTGCGTGGAACGATCTTGGATCGTGGGCGTCGCTGTATGAGTACCAGATGGAGACGCGGCTCCGCGGCGATGGGGACGGGAATGTCGCCGAGACGGATGGACATCTGACGATCGAAGCAGGGAACAACTACATCTACAGCCCGAAGAAATTTGTGGCGCTGGTAGGCGTGGAGAATCTGGTGATCGTGGACACCGAGGATGCACTGCTGATTGCGCATCGCGACCACTCGCAGGATGTGGGCAAGGTGGTGAAGGAGCTGGGGCTCTCGGGGCGGGATGAGCTGATCTAGAGCGGCGGTTTACGAGTAGGGAGTCCGGGCCTGAAGGCCCTATCTTTTGGGGATCGGCATTCAGCAGCCTGAAGGCTGCTGCTCCCTCCGTTTCACGTACATGAAGTTCGCATAGAGTCGAATCATGCAATTCACGAAGAAATTGCGCGAGGGTGTGCGTAAGGGCGAGATCACGTGCACGGTGCGGATCTGGACGCGGCTTCAGGTGCGCGTAGGCGGCCGCTACAAGATGGAAGAGGGCGAGATCGAGGTGGATTCGATTGAGCCGATCGGGTTTCCGGATATCACGCCGGCGCTGGCGCGGGCTTCAGGATTCGCGGGAGTGCTGGACCTGCTGAAGGTGGCGAAACACGGGAAGGGCGAGAAGATCTACCTGATCCGGTTTCACTATGTGCCGCCGCGGAAAAAGAGATCGACGGCGCACAAGGTGAGTTGATCCTGAAAATTGCATCTGAATGAACAGGGCTTCGTTCGTATTCGACGAGCACGGGTGTAGTGTGCGCGGTTGCCGGGGTTCGGCCCGGTGCTGGATCATGGATATTTCTGCAAGGAGAACGACTTAAGTTCACGATGGCTCACCCTCAAATCAAGTTTGGAACGGACGGCTGGCGCGGCGTTATTGCCGATGATTTTACGTTTGCAAATGTGAGGACGGCGGCGGCGGCGATTGCCGCATACGTTCATGCACAGGAAGACCCGGCGAAGGGAATCTGCATCGGGTACGACACGCGGTTTGGGTCGAAGGCCTTTGCGCGGACGTGCGCGGAGGTGGTGGCTGCGACGGGAATCAAGGTGGCACTGGCGAATGACATCACGCCGACTCCGGCATTGAGTTACGGCGTGCGCGAGCGCAAGGCGGCGGGGGGAATCATGATCACGTCGTCGCACAATCCGGCGCAGTGGAATGGCGTGAAGTACAAGGCTTGGTACGGCGGGTCAGGCAAGCCCTCGATTATTGCGGCGATTGAGACGTATCTCGACAAGCCGGCTCCGCAGGCGAAGCAGGCTGCGGCGATTGAAGAGGTTGATTTTCTGCCGCCGTATTTGAAAGCGATTGAGAGCTTCGCGGATCTGGATCTGATTGCGAAATCGGGGCAAAAGTTTGCGATCGACTCAATGTATGGGGCGGGGCGGACGATTCTGTCGGAGATCTTTACGCGGATTGGCGTGGACCATGTGCAGATTCGCGGGAATCCGGATCCGCTGTTTCCGGGGATCAATCCGGAGCCGATTGAGCCTCATATCCGCATGCTGGGCGAGACGTGCGTGGCGGAGAAGTGCGATGCGGGATTGTGCACGGATGGCGATGCGGACCGCATTGGTGCGACGGATGAGCATGGAAACTTTGTCGATCCGCACAAGATCTTTTCGGTGCTGCTGAGCTGGGTGTTGCGGCGGAAGGGCTGGCCGGGCGCGGTGACGCGGGCATTCAACACGACGAAGATGCTGGACCGGATTGCGCAGAAGCATGGGCGGGAACTGATTGAGCATGGGATCGGGTTCAAGTTTGTGTGCGACTACATGCTGGAGCGCGAAATCGTGATGGGCGGCGAGGAGTCGGGGGGAATTGGATTTCAGCGGCATCTGCCGGAGCGCGACGGGCTGCTGAATGCTCTGCTGCTGGCGAACGTGATGGCGGAAGAGAAGAAGACGCTGGGAGAGCTGGTGGCGGATTTGCAGAACGAGTATGGCGAACACCAGTATGGTCGCGTGGATCTGCATATTCCGGATGAACTGAAGAATGCGGCGATTGCGCGGGCGAAGGCGCTGAAGACCGGCGACACTGCGATTGGCGGAATGGCGGTGCTGCGGCAGGAGACGCTGGATGGCGTGAAGTTCTTCCTGGATAATCCTGAGGCGAAGTCGAAGGCGAACGCGGCGGAGACGTGGATTCTGTTTCGCGCGAGCGGAACGGAGCCGTTGCTGCGGATCTATACGGAGTCGACTTCGAAGGAGGCGGTGGCGAGGCTGCTGGAGAGTGGGAAGGGGTTTGCGATGGGCCGCTAGCGCGGCCCAAGGGATTAGGGAATAGGGAATAGGGAATGAGGCTCTTGGAATTCGGAGGGGCTTTTGTTCATACATGTATTTGGGTTTCGATGGTTGGCGGCAGCTACGGTCGAGGACAAGGATCGGGCCTCGCGGGAGATTCGCGCGTTTGAAGGGACGATTCCGGGCTTGATTGATGTGGCGGTGGGGGAGAATTTGTCACCGCGCGGGCATGGTTATTCGTTTGTGGGGTTGATGCGGTTCGAGGATCGCGCGGCTTGCGATGCGTATGCGACGCATCCGGCGCATGTGAAGTTGCTGGAGTGGCTGGTGCCGTTGATTGAGCCGGTGGAGTTGGATTTCGAGGCTTGATCCGTTTTTCCCCATGTCTTCAAAACCGGGATGCCCTTCGACAGGCTCAGGGCGGGCTATGGAGCGCCCGCTTAATTGGTGGGCTCGGCAGGATCAGAAGCGGACTGTTTCGTATCCCATGTTTTCAACGGCGGAAGACCCTTCGACGGGCTAGGGCGGGCTTTGGAGCAGCCGCTTCGTGAGCAGGCTCAGCAAGTGAGGTGTCAGGGGTTCTGGAGGCGGCGAAGGATGCGGCGAAAGAGGCCGAGGGCGCGGCGCTGGTCGGCGGGGGTGAGGTGGAGGCGGCGGAGCATGAGGCGGAGGTCGTGCTGGTTGGCGGCCTGCATGTTCGCGGGCGAGTAGTTGGAGGCGAGCATGACCTGCTGGATGAGATCGGCGAGGGCGTCGAGGTCGCCGGAGGTTGGGCGTGGCGTGGATGGGCTGGTCACATGGGGGTTTTCGGCGGGGAGACCGGAGCGAATGGCGATCTCGTAGAGGCAGACAGCGGCGGCCTGGCCGAGGTTCATGGAGGGCTGGCGGGGATCGGTGGGGATTTCGACGAGGTGATGGCAGAAGGAGAGCTCTTCGCGGGTGAGGCCGTGTTTTTCGGGGCCGAAGATGAGGGCTATCTGGCTCGCCGGGTGATCGAGTTCGCGGGTGAGGAGCGGGGCGAGCTGATCGAGTTGCGTGACGGGCTGCTCAGGTTTGCGGTGGGTGAGAGTGCCGGTGCCGAGGACGAGGGTGGAGTTGCGGACGGCTTCGGCGAGGGTTGAGATTTCGCGGGCGTTGGTGAGGAGTTCGGGAGCACCGATTGCGGAGCGCGCTTCGCGCCAGTGGGGTTCGTAGGGTGCGACCACGGTGAGGTGGGAGAAGGCGAAATTGGCCATGGCGCGCGCGACCGCGCCGATGTTGAGGGGATTGCGCGGCGAGACGAGGACGACGGAGATGCGGTCGCGTTGTTGTGCGGTCAGCAAGGGATGATTGTAGAGCAGCCGTAAAGTTGCGAAATCGATTCAAATATATTCAAGACAGCATGTCCTCTGGAGAGTCTGGCAAGAACGTTCTTATTCATTTTTCCGGGCACGACAGGCCTGGGCTTACGTGCGAACTGACGAGCGCGCTGGCGCGGCATCCGATTGTTGTTCTGGATATCGGGCAGGCGGTGGTGCATGAAGCGCTGTCGCTGGGGATTCTGGTTCGGCTGAGAGAGCAGAGCAGTCTGGCGCCGCTGAAGGCCGAGTTGACGGAACGGGCGCATGCGCTGGATTTGCAGGTGCGGTTCACACAGGTGAGAGCAGACGCGCTGGAGCACTGGATGCGCGGACTGCACCATCGGCACTTTATCGTGACCATTCTGGGAAGGTCGATTGGCGCGGCGGAGCTGGCGCGCGTGACGACGATTGTCTCCTCGCATGGAATGAATGTCGACAGGATCGATCGGTTGTCGGGGGAGCTTTCGCCGAAGGAGCCTGCGGCGAATGCATGTGTGGAACTTGCGGTAAGCGGTGATGGGGAGCGCGAGGCGGCGATGCGCGCGGATTTTTTGGTTGCGGCGCAGGAGCTGTCGATTGATGTTGCGTTTCAGAGGGAGAGTATTTTTCGCCGCAATCGGCGGCTGTTTGCGTTTGACATGGATTCGACGCTGATCCGGGGCGAAGTGATTGATGAGTTGGCGAAGATGGCGGGAGTGGGCGAGCAGGTTTCGCAGATCACGGAAGCGGCGATGCGGGGCGAGTTGAGGTTTGATGAGAGCTTTACGCGGCGCGTGGCGTTGTTGAAGGGATTGGCGGCGGAGAGGGTGTACGCGCTGGTGAATGCGATTCCGATGGCGGAGGGCGCGGAGAGGCTGATAAGAACGCTGCGGATGCTGGGATACAAGACGGCGATCTTGTCGGGCGGATTTACGTTCTTTGCGAAAGTTCTGCAGGAGCGGCTGGGAATTGACTACGTCTACGCGAATGAGCTGGAGATTGCGGATGGCGTGGTGACGGGGCGCGTGCTGCCCCCGATTGTGAATGGAGAGCGGAAGGCGGCGCTGCTGGGCGAGATTGCGGAGCGCGAGGATATTTCGCTGGAGCAGGTGGTGGCGGTGGGGGATGGCGCGAACGATATTCCGATGCTGAAGGTGGCTGGGATGGGGATTGCGTATCGGGCGAAGCCGCTGGTGCGGGAGAGCGCGCCGCAGGCGATTTCGGCGCTGGGGCTGGATGGGTTGCTGTATCTGATTGGGGTGCGGGATCGGGATTTGCATGAGGTGCGGTGAGGCGTCTACTTGGTCGACACGCGTTGAGATGAGAAGCAACTGGGGTCCTTCGACTGCGCTCGGGATGACAGTCGGCGTGGTGGTGCGATCTGGATTTCGGAGACTGGGATAGGTGGTTTGTGAAGAGAGCACGAACTGCTGGTCCTTCGACTGCGCTGAGCGCTTGGACGCTCAGCTTCGCTCAGGATGACAGTCGATTTCCCGTCACTCAGGATGACAGTTATTTCTCATTGGTCGAGATGATGGTCGATTCTTAAGGTCTGAATGTGGTTGCTACACTGCATTCACGTATGGTTCCCGACTCACCTGATCAAGACGTACTTCGACGAGAGATTGAGGAGCTTTGCGCTACGGCGCGGGACTGTTATGCGCGGGGGTGGGTTCCGGCGACGAGCGGGAATTTCAGCGTGCGCTGGGGGCGCCGTGTGCACATCACAGCCACGGGGCTGGACAAAGGACGGCTGACGCCGGGGGATCTGCTGGAGATCGACATGGATGGGGCGGTGCTCGGCGGAAGAGGAAGGCCCTCGGCAGAGACCGGTCTGCACATCGTGATTTATCGCGAGCGAGTGCACGCACGGGCGATTGTGCATGTGCATTCGGTGTGGAACACGCTGCTGTCGGGGCAATATGAGAGCGATGGGCATGTGGCGCTGCGTGGATTTGAGTTGCTGAAGGGGCTTGCGGGTGTGACGACGCACGAGCATGAAGAGCGCGTGCCGGTGATTGCGAATACGCAGGAGTATGCGTGTTTAGCGGAGAAGTTGAAAGGCGTGTTACAGGAGAACAGCGAGGCGCACGGGGTTTTGTTGAGTCGACATGGGCTTTATACTTGGGGTGAATCGGTGGCTGAGGCGCGCCGTCACCTGGAGGCACTCGAGTTTTTATTCGAGGTGGAGGGGCGGCGGGTTTTCGGGGGATTGTAATCCCATGTCTCAGAATCGAGACATGGGGCACCCAGACTGGGCCAGAGGCTTAGTTTTTCGTATCCCATGTCTCCAAAAGAGGGAGACATGGGGCACTCAGTTTTCTAGAAGGATAAGGAGTGCGGGTTATGGCGGTTCTTCGCTTTCCTGAAACTGATCAGAAGTTTGTAACTGATGATGAGATTCGCAGTGAGCTTGCGGCGCTGGGGATTGAGTACGAGCGATGGAGTCTGGATCGCGTGGGGGCGGATGCTTCGGCAGAGGATGTGCTGAAGGCGTACGCGAGCGAGATCGACGGGATGAAGCGGAAGGGCGGATACGTGACGGCGGATGTGATCGACGTGAATCCGGCGACGCCGAATCTCGATGTGATGCTGGCGAAATTCGACAAGGAGCATACGCACTCGGAAGACGAAGTGCGGTTCATTCTTGCGGGACGCGGAATTTTCTTTCTGAATATCCAAGGGAAGGTTGCGTCGGTCGAGGTGGGGCCGGGCGACATGCTGCGCGTGCCGCGAGGAACCACGCACTGGTTTACGTTGTGCGAGGACCGGCGGATTCGGGCGATTCGGTGGTTTCAAGAGACAGCTGGTTGGACGCCGGAATACACGCAGTCGGGTGTGGACAGGAACTATCAGCCGTTGTGCTTCGGTCCGAAGTATATGGGACCGCGCGTGGAGACCGGCATCCGCGTATGAGCCTGAAATCGCCGAAGAAACACGCCGACGAAAAAGGCGCATCGTTAAAGGCCCCGAAGCTGTTTTTGCTGGACGTTGAGGGGACGGTTGCGCCGATGTCGCTGGTGTATGAGGAGCTGTTTCCTTATGCGCGGGCGCACTTCGAACGCTATCTGCAAAGTCATGCGAGTGAGACGGGCGTGGTGAACGACCTGGCTGCGCTGGCGGAGGAGAGCGCGAAGGAGACGGATGCGACTGCGCCGAAGTTTACGAATCCGGATTACTGGGATGAGGCGCTGCCTTATCTGAACTGGCTGATGGATCGCGACCGGAAATCGACAGCGCTGAAGAGCCTGCAGGGACGGATATGGAAGGGCGGATTCGAGCGCGATGAGTTGAAGGGAACGCTGTTTGCGGACGTGCCTGGGGCGATGGAGAGATGGGCGAGCGTGGGGCATGTGGCGATCTACTCGTCGGGATCGGTGGCGGCGCAGATGCTGCTGTTCCGGCATTCGAGTTTTGGTGATCTGACGCATTTGATTTCGGGGTATTTCGACACGAGGACGGGACCGAAGACGGCGAAGGACAGCTACACATCGATTGCGAATGCGATGGATTGCGAGCCGCGCGAGGTAATGTTCTTCTCCGATGCAGTGCGGGAGCTTGATGCGGCGCGCGAGGCAGGGTGCCACACGCGAATCGTGATGCGCGAAGGGAATGCGCCGGTGGACGACGCGCACGGGCATCGGAAGATCAAATCGTTCGACTTGCTATGAGTCTTGACTCGGTGCTGATGGGCGCGGACTGCATCAAAACGGCTCTGCCGGGAATCGAAAGTACATGCTGGAATGGATGAGTCCCGCTACGGCGGCGCTGAACGAGATCAGGAATGCTGCGCTGGTGCGGTTTTCGCTGCTGGCGCTGAGTTCGATCTTCTTTCTCGTCGACCCATTTGCGGCGATTCCTTCGTTTCTTGCGATAACAGAGGGCGTGGATGAGGCGCGCAGGAAGCGGATGGCGCGGAAAGCTTCGATCACCTGCTTTATCGTGCTGACGAGCTTTGCGCTGGCGGGTCAGTTGATCTTCAAGATGTTCGGGATTACGCTGCCGGCGTTTGAGATTGCGGGCGGGCTGATTCTGCTGCTGATCGGGCTGGACATGCTGCAGGCGAGGCGGTCTCCCACGCAGGAAGCAAAGGGCGATACGGAAGAGGGAGCGGCGAAAGAGGACGCTGGGATTGTGCCGCTGGGGATTCCCATGCTGGCGGGGCCGGGGGCAATTTCGTCGGTGATGGTGCTGGTGGGAACGGTTCCGAACCTGTGGAACTGGGAGATGGGGGCGATCCTGGGCTCCATCGCTATCACCTGTCTGGTCAGCTACCTGGTGCTGGCGGGAGCGGGACGGGTGAGGGCTTTCATGGGGGAGACGGGAATTCGGATCCTGGTAAGGATCATGGGGTTGCTGCTGGTGGCGTTGGCGATGCAGCTGTTTGTGAACGGGCTGACGGATCTTGGGGTGATTGCGAAGCCGTAGCCTGGTTCGATCGATCCCACCCTAAACCGCTGAGTCACCTCACGGACGAGGACCCTGTCCTTGGGGGGCCCCCGATACGCGGTGTGAGATGGGGCACCCGAACCCTCTGATGAACTGGCGGAGGATTGGTGTTTGTTTGGGGCGAATTGGCGTAGGGGCGAGGGGGTTTCCCACAGGATTTGGGGTCTTTCCACAGGCGGGTTGGGTTGCGGGATGAGCGGGTCGTTGATATTCTCAGGAAGTCGCGAAACGGTGCTAAGAACAAGGCGATTCGCGAGTTGCACTGAAGAGTGGCCTTGTGTTACTCTTAAAAAGTTGCAGATGTAGCAGTGGAGCCTCCCGGTGGCCGATGTGGCCTGCCCCTAGTGGGAAGTGGGAAGCCGGTTCGTAGGGTTGGACGAAGTTGCGTTAGGCGCACCGTTAGCCCCTGTAGGGAATCCCGCAGAGAACAAACCCATTGCATGACCCAAGAGGCAAGTTCTCTTGTGCGCGCGAAATGCGCGAGGCGATTTAGTCGCTGGTTGATGTTTGAAATTTTGCGCAGTGCGACCTTCTGCAGCCGGGAAATTCCGGTTGTATAAGTCGATCGAATAGGCAGGAAAACCTGCCTGCTGTAGATGTGAAGTTACAGTCTTGATTCCAACAGAATCGCGGCTTGACACGACATCGGAACTTCGATAGGTTTAGAAGGTTCGCGCAAAAACGCCCTTAGCCGCTGGAAAGCGTGAGATTGGCGAAGCGCAATAAGTTCGAGGACAACCCTGACGTCACAGTCCGGGCCTCGATCCAAAAGGGGCACCGCTCAGGCGGACCGCTCTTACGGATCTTTGACAATAAGGTTGAACGTGCCAGTCGTGAGAGTCGATCAGGTTTGGCTTGATCATTCTCACAAGGTAAGTAAGACGTCTGCGCAGTGATTGCGCGGACGAGTCGATCCTTCTCTGACCTCCGTCGGAGGGGACGACAACTAGGTTTCAAACGAGAGTTTGATCCTGGCTCAGAATCAACGCTGGCGGCGTGCCTAACACATGCAAGTCGAACGAGAAAGTGGAGCAATCCATGAGTAAAGTGGCGCACGGGTGAGTAACACGTGACTAACCTACCCAGGAGTGGGGGATAACTGAGGGAAACCTTAGCTAATACCGCATAACACCTACGGGTCAAAGGAGCAATTCGCTTCTGGAGGGGGTCGCGGCCGATTAGTTAGTTGGCAGGGTAATGGCCTACCAAGACGATGATCGGTATCCGGCCTGAGAGGGCGCACGGACACACTGGAACTGAAACACGGTCCAGACTCCTACGGGAGGCAGCAGTGGGGAATTTTGCGCAATGGGGGAAACCCTGACGCAGCAACGCCGCGTGGAGGATGAAGTCCTTCGGGACGTAAACTCCTTTCGATCGGGACGATTATGACGGTACCGGAAGAAGAAGCCCCGGCTAACTTCGTGCCAGCAGCCGCGGTAATACGAGGGGGGCGAGCGTTGTTCGGAATTATTGGGCGTAAAGGGTGCGTAGGCGGTTTGGTAAGTCTGATGTGAAATCTATGGGCTCAACTCATAGTCTGCATCGGAAACTGCCGGGCTTGAGTGTGGGAGAGGTGAGTGGAATTCCTGGTGTAGCGGTGAAATGCGTAGATATCAGGAGGAACACCTGTGGCGAAAGCGGCTCACTGGACCATAACTGACGCT
>Ga0207639_10000325_pt1 | contig 33194 bp, 25 predicted proteins | sample KBSCornC32_FD_184299 | JGI IMG/M metagenome (GOLD analysis project Ga0207639, IMG submission 184299) | Corn rhizosphere microbial communities from Kellogg Biological Station, Michigan, USA - KBS Corn C3-2 (SPAdes) (version 2) | ecosystem: Host-associated > Plants > Roots > Rhizosphere > Soil ... | reverse complement strand
GCGGTCTCCCGACGTCTCGCGCTGGCCCGCGAAATAATGCAAGGGCGGCAAGCGACACCGCCGGCGCGCGAACCGGAGGGTGGAGCTGGTCCCGAGCGGCCAGCGCCGGAGCGTGGGCGGGAGCGTTGATTCGCATGGGGCGGTTTATCTTGTGAAGGGATGCTCCCAATACCAAGTGCTATAATATCTTGGAAAGTCGAGGCAAACTGGCGCATTCTGTGGACATAGTTTGTTAGAAAAAACCATGATATTATCTAACAGGCAGGAGCATCGACATGCCTGCGGTGGCTGATCGGATTATGAAGCGTGTGCGCGGCAAGGGCCGTGGCTGGGTGTTTACGCCCAAGCAGTTCGTCGACTTCGGTACACGCGGCTCGGTCGACATGGCGCTGTCGCGTCTCGCGCATGCCGGCGACATCCGCCGGATCGGTCGCGGTCTCTACGACTATCCCCGCCAGCATAACACGCTTGGTGCCCTGAGCCCGGATCCCGGGCAGGTGGCCCAGGCGCTCTCCGCGCAGAGCGGCGATGCGCTCGCGCTGTCGGGAGCGGCGGCGGCCAATAGCCTTGGTCTCTCGACGCAGGTGCCCGCCCGGGTAAGCTACGCCACCAGCGGCCGTACGCGCACCGTCAGGGCGGGTGGCCGCACCGTCGCCTTGAAGCACAGCCGCACGCCGGTGCTTGACGCGCCGGAGCCTGTGAATGCGATCGTCCAGGCGCTCGCGCATCTAGGGAAGGGCAATATCGACACGGATGCGATCGGGCGCTTCGCCGCGCGGCTCGACGATGCCGGTACGCGTGCGCTCGTCGCGGCCCGCCCGGCTATGCCGGGCTGGATGGGTGACATTGTCCTGAAGATTCAGGCGGCGCGCGACGATCTTTCCCGATAGGGAAAGTTTGAGCATCTCAGGCAGCGTCGCGCTTAAAATGTCCCGATCGGGAAAATCTTAACTTGAAATCGTCTGGCTGATCTCATATTTCCCGCTCGGGAAAGTGAGGGCATATGCTCGATGTAACCACGATTGGCCAGATTGTTCGAGACGAGCGCAAGGAACTGGGGCTGCGCCAAGACGAATTGGCGGCTGCCAGCGGAGTGGGATTGCGCTTCATCGTCGAACTTGAGCGCGGCAAGACAACAGCGCAGATCGGCAAGGTCATTACGGTTCTTGCTGCTTTAGGCTGCGAGCTTCAGATACGTCGTCCGGACGGGATCGTAATCGCGGGACAGCCAACATGACCGCCGACTTTCTCGAGCGACTTGTCGTTTGGTCGGATCAACGGATCGCCGGGGAGCTTTCCATTGATCGTGGCGGGGCGATGCATTTCACCTATACCGAAGAATGGATGGCCGATCCAATGGCCGGCCCGCTCTCGCACGCGCTTCCCAAACAAGCAGAGCCATTCGGCGATGCGTTATGTAAGGCCGTCTTTGGTGGTCTCCTGCCCGAAGAGGGCCAGCGCACCGCTATCGCGCGTGCGCTCGGAGTGTCGCCTGACAATCCCTTCCGTTTGTTGGCCGCGCTGGGCGGAGATGTTGCAGGCGCGCTCGCCTTTCTTCCTGAAGGGGAGGCGCCGCCGCTACCTCCTGAAAGTGAGCCGCCTCCTGCACTGAATGATGCTGAGCTTGAGGTTTTGATCGGTCGCCTGCCGCGCGTGCCGATGCTGGCTGGCGAAGGCGGCGCTCGGCTTAGCTTGGCTGGCGCCCAGGGCAAACTCCCAGTTGTGCTGGCCGCCGGGCGGGTAGCCGTGCCGCGCGTAGGTGAGCCTTCTACCCACCTCATCAAGCCGGATCCCGATCGCTTTCCCGGCCTTGCCGCCAATGAAGCCTTCTGCCTGGCACTGGCGCGCGCAGTGGGTCTCGATACTGCCATGGCAGAGTGGCGAGAGGTCGCTGATAAACCCTATTTGCTGGTCACACGCTACGATCGTCTGGATCGCGAGGGCCATACGATCCGGTTGCATCAGGAGGATTTTGCGCAGGCGCAGGGCGTACCGTCCAACCGCAAATATGCCAGCGAAGGCGGGCCAACCTTCCGCGATTGCTTCGCGTTGGTGCGCCAGGCGACTAGCCGGCCGGCACGCGAGGTGCTGAAGCTCGCCGACGCTGCAATCTTCAATGTGATCATCGGCAACGCGGACGCCCATGCAAAGAATTATAGCCTCCTTCGCCGGAGCAATGGTGAGGTGGTGCTGGCACCGCTCTATGACTTAGTGGCGACCCATATGTGGCCAGAACTGTCGGGGAAGCTCGCCATGCGTTTCGGGCGCGCCGCCACGCTTGAGGAGATAGATGGAGGAAGCTTCGAGCGCTTTGCTGGGGATACGGGCCTGGCCCTGCCGTTTCTGCGCCGCCGCGCGGCGGCGCTCGCTACCTACGTTCAAGAAATTATCGCAAATGGCGTCTCTGTGCGTGGGCTTGAGGACGATGCCTGCTTAGGTGAACTTCCGGCAGCCGTCGCCGACCGCGCTGCACGGTTGGCACTCAAAGCGCAGACGTGAAACTTATCTCATTGATATTAAAGGAAAAAGACTGATAATATATCTTATGTTAAATGCCTGGTATAGGCCAGATATATAAATAAAGGCTTTGATCGGGCCATTAATTTGGGAGATTTTCAATCTAGCCGACAAGTTCGGCAGCGTAGCTTCGGTCAGAGTTGACGATCCCTTTGCTGAATCCTCGATCTCGTCCGACACCCGCTGCCTCGCTCAAGAAGCGGCAATCAGCGCGGCGCGTGGGTACTGCGCAAGGCGGCCGTCAGGACCCGCTTACCGTGAATGCATCAACTGAACACGAGCGTATTTAGTCAGGGCGTATTCTACAAGCATCAAAAATTGCAATCCTCGCCGCCAATAATCAGTTACCGTGAGCTACCAATTTTTATGCAAATAGCTGATCTTATTCAATTTTGTCCGATATCGAGCGCTTTGATCGACCGTCGCTGGCTGACGAACTTCTCCCAGCCAATGTCTTGCGTGAGAAAGCCATCGAAATCTTCCTTGGTTAGCATGGCGTAGTGAAACCGACTGCCTTCAGCCAGTCGCTCTGCAGCTTCCTGCTTGGCGACCACAATCGGATCTTCAGCTTTCCAGGCCGATTTGACCTCAACGAGATGCGTGGTGCCGTCTTCACGAAGGATGAGAAAATCAGGGTAGTAATTGCAGACGGTGTGCGATTCCGGGTGGATGTAGTTCACGCGAAACCCCGATTGCCCATGCACCAGCATGCCGGTGAAATAGATTTTGTCGCCATCGTTCAGCTCCAGCACCTTTTCGAAGAAATCGACCTCGGGCTGACTGTCGAAGCAGTAGTGGTCGAGGTGAAACGTGCGATGCCGGATGTCAGCGTAGCGGGGGAAGTCCCTGCTTGCGACGAGATGTGGCTTAGCTCTGAAGGTGTACGAAGGAACCTGGTTGGTCTCAGGGTTGTAGCCCTTCACCAGCTCGATCTGCTCTTCGACTGGGTCTTCAAACGCCTTGATCTCGAACAGGGCTTGAAAAACGGCCGGAACGATGAGGTCATGCAGGACGTCATTCGACATGTTCACTGCTTCAACCAGTCCGCCCAAGCCAACCTCCGTTTCAGCCAGCATGTCACCGATATCAAAAGGTGAAACCCCATCGCCCGCGAAATACCGAGCAACCTCAGCGATCAGCGTGTATTCCGAGAACGTACGGTTCTCGAGCCTGTCGGTCACATCGACCTGTTCGTCCGCGGCGGCATTCAATGCCTTTCGGCGGCGAAGCGTTGCCCGGTATTGTTCCATAGCAGCGCCTGACAAATCGAAGGACAACTTCTCCGGCTGATCCTTGCGCCGGGTTTGGAAAAGTTCGCGGCGGCGCGTGATTGTCAGCACGATGGGCGGGGGAACAGCAGTGACGGTATAGGTCTCGCTGTCATCGGTCTTTTTCGGGCCGATCTCATCCGTAGTGACACGGAAGTTCTGCTGCAGCTCGTCCTTGAGTATCTCCATATTCTCGGCCGATAGGTAGATGTGCCCCGTCTCCTGGACATCACCGATGGCCCGCAGGCACCGCATGGTCGATTGCAGCACGAAAATGCGAGACTTGGGCTTGCGAAAAAGCGCAACCCCGAACAGCGAGCGGCAGTTCCAGCCTTCCCTGCCCTTGCCGACGAGCAGGATGAACTGCTTGTCTGACTCTTCGGTATCGAGCCGGTTGAATTCGCGAATATCTTCGGCAGTCGTCAGCTTCTCGTCACCCACGTTCACCAGGATGCGGCTTGTCGATACACCCAGATCGGCCAGGATCTTTTCCAGCGCCGGGCGCAGTTCGGTGTCCAATTCCTCGATAGTGGAAGCGAAAATCGCCAGTTTGGGCAGCATGCCTTCGCGCCGGTTCTCGCCTTCGCGCTCCCAGAAGTCCTGCACAGCCAGCTTGAGGAAGTCGCCGGACTTCACATTGCCGGAATAATCTACGAAATCGGGCTGCTTGAGATAGGCCTTATCGATCGCCGCCTTCAGCCCATATGCATAGACAACCTCTGGCATGATGGTGTCTTTGACGTAGGGCGTGCCGGTAAAATTATAGCACCCGACCACACTGGTCTTCTTGTGCTCCAGCGCACGCGCCAGTTCGTCGATTGTCGTGCGGAGCGCGGAGTCCTGTTTGGCCTGGCCGAGATCCTTTTCTAATGCCGCCCCCATCGAATGGTGGGCTTCATCGACATAGATGCCCAGCTGGGGCAGTCGCGCGATGCGCTGGAAACGGGCGTTGACGGCCAGATCAGCGTCGGTTTCGGGCGCTGCCTCGCCCAGCATCTCGTACAACTCGCCATAGACTTCCGAGAGCGTTCCGGTCTTTTCCGAGAACAGCTTGTCGGTGACGGTCGGTTCGGCCGAACGGCGCCTCAGGATGATCTTCTGGGTGTTCGAGATGATGACGTTGAACGATGATCCATCCTGCGCGCCGATCGTCGAGTTGGTATCATCAAGGAAGTGGAACTTGAGGTTCGAACGCAAGAAATTGGCATATTCCGGCGGAACGACCAGATCGAGATCGAAAGTTTGGATTTCCTTCAGCGACTGCAACACGGTCTTGTCCGGCGCGAACACCAAGGCATTCTTGCAGAACCGGGTGTCCTTGCTGAACTTGTTGGCAAGCAGGAACTCATAGAAGATGCACGTCGCCATCAGGATGGTTTTGCCCAGTCCCATGGTCAGCGCGAAAATGTAGTTCGGGTAAGAGCGAGCGCGCTCGCTCAGCCGGGCGAAAATTGCCCGATATTGATCCTCGCCCTCCAGTTCCATGAAGGGAAGCAGTGTGCCCTGGCCTTGCCGGTCGGCGCCTGTCGTCTGGAACTCCGCGAACAGCCCCTCATTCCTGGCCCAGTGTTGGAACAGCTCATGGACATGGGCGTTGTCGCCGAATTCCTTGAGGAAAACGTAGATCTCCAGCGCCTCGAACTGCGGTTTGCGCAAGAAGGCATCGGTCCGCAGCTCGGGATCGTTGAAGTCGAGAAGTTGCTTCGAAAGCTGCTTGTACCGCTTCCGGATCGTGCCGCGATTGTCGGTGTAGAATTTGAGCAACGCCTGAAAGAAGGCGAAATCCTGCCGGACCGTCTTCTTCCCCTTAGCCATTCTTGATCTCGCCTTCCCATGACTCGGAGAGGAGGTCGGTGATCTTCACGCGGATCGTGCCTGCATCGTCAGGGATCGCATAGCGGCCTGCTACCAGTTCATCCTTGCCCGGGGCATCGACAATCGCCGGCGTCAACACGGCACCGTCATAGTGAAAATCGACCTTCACGCTTTCGACCAGCTGCCTCCAGTCTTCCACGGCATCGCTTTCCAGCGACAGCTTTTGCAGAAGGTTCATCGGGAAGAAGCCCGCGATCACCAGTTCGCCATTCTCGATGGCCAGGCGGGCATCCGAAGACTTCTTGAAATGCAGATGCGCCTTGTCGCGGATCAGGTCGGTGACCATCACATCGATGTCGAAACCGGATTTCTTGGCTTCAAGCGTCAGGTGCGAGCCAAGATCGGGCTCATGGCCCATACAAACAAGATGGATGCGCTCAACCGGCTTGTTCGGCGCTTCCGCCTTGCGGCGTTCGAAGGCCTTGAAGTCGAGCCCGTTGATGACCTCGTTTAGATCCTGCCGCGTCGCAATGCGGTTTACCGGCATGATCTTGACCAGATAACCCTCGCGCTGGCCATCGAACGCGCTGCTCGGCGGCAGCGGTTGCAACTCCATCGCCTCGCGGATCAATTCCTTGGCTTCGACTGGATTGCGGAAGAGGTCGTAATTGTTGACGTTGTAGACCTCGAAGCCTGTATAAAACCTCTTTGGCTTATCGTCATATTCACCAGAAAATAGTTCGCCATCTTGACGCTCGATATCGTCGCGTATGCCACAGAGACGCTTGCATGTGGTCTCGATCGAGCCGAGGTTGATATCTGCTCCAATAAATTTGCGGCCCAACTTCATCGCGACCGCTTGCGCGGTCCCTGAGCCCATGAAGCAATCAAGTATGGTCGAGCCTTGATTGGTCGATGCCTTGATCAATTTGAACAGTAGCTCTTCTGGTTTCTGGGTCGGGTAATTGGTCCTCACATTCGAGCTTTGATTCTCCATATCGACGAAAAAATAGTCGTTAGGAACTTTACCTTCTCGTAGGTAATCGCGAACCACCAGCTCCGGATGGGTGGTCTCATAGGAGGGATCAACGTCCTTGGCACCCTTTATGGGGCTACCGGAAATGAAGCGCCCATTTAGCCGGTACCTTCCGATCTCGTCTTCTAGACGATATTTCTTAATCGTGGTTTCAGAAAGCGGCTCCATGACCATTTCAGCGTCGTGGTTGAAGATCGGATTGCCGCCCTTTTTGTATAGCAGGATAGGGTGGTGGCTCTTCTTCCAAGAAGATTTGTTCGATGAGCGCGTTTGAAATCCCCAGCTTAGTGAGGTTTCAAAATTATCTGGACCAAAAATCTCATCCAATATGCAACGAAGTTGATGGCTTTTTCTGTGATCACAATGAAGATAGACTACACCGTTTTCACTCAAAAGCTCATGTATTAAGATGATGCGCTCATACATGAATTGCAGAAACTGGTCGGAGCTCCACATGTCCGTATACTGCTTTTCCTCAAATGACGAATGGTCATTAGAAGCAGTTGCTCCCTTGATTTGAATGCTCTTTTTGTAGTCCGCCTTGCTGTCGAAAGGTGGATCTATATAAACAAAATCCACCTTGCCGCGAAACTCACGCAAGAGATGCGACATTACCTGCAGATTGTCGCCCCAGTAAATCCTGTTCCACCAGCCATCCGTCGGATCGCCGTAGGACTCCTTCTTCTGGGCGGGGAAATACTGGGTCGATTTGAACGGGCGCTTGCCCGCCCAGCGCAGCTCGGGAAACCCGCGGATCGGCGGCAGATCGAATTCAAACGTCTCAAATGCTTCCGGGTTATCCTTAATCATGCCGCCCCTTCAATCCCCTGCCGTCTCGGCCTTGGCCGCGCATCACGCGCGGCAGAATGTCATGTCGCAAAATGACCGGAAGTCGCAGTTCTTGCACAGCTTCTCCGGTCGCTCCCGCAACCCATAGTCCTTGGATACGATTTTGCCGATAACGGAATCGACCTGATTGATCGTACCCTCGATGTCCGCCGTCTCCCGGTTGAAGGTTATCCGCGGATTTCCAGCCTCCTCGCTAGTGTAATAGAGCGCCATGCGATCCACCCGGACCCCGCGCTTCTCCTCGAACAGGTGGGCATATATCTGCAATTGCCGCCGGTAGCGCGCCAGCTTCTCGGCATCGTCGATGAGGTCTGGCTTCTTTTCCGTCTTGAAATCGACGATCTCCCACGCGCCGTCGGCGGCCTGTATCAGGTCGACATTGCCGGTAAGGACATAGTTCTCCTTTAGCAGGCTGAGCTCGACCTCGGCTTCCCGCAGCCGGTGCCAGTTGCTCCGTTCCCGGTCGACATATGTCGCGACATGCCGCCGCGCGATCCGCAGCACCGGCTCGCCCAGATAGACCCGCTCCTTCTGAGAGATGTTGGCGTAGTTGCTACGAAACCAATGATCGACCTGTTCGGTGGTGACCTTCTGCTCGTCCCCGCGCAGCACGGCCTTATGGATGTCCTCAATCGTTTGATGGACTAGCGTGCCGAACAGGATGGCGTTTGTCCGCACTGGTGCGAAGTCAAGATCTTTGAAGAAGCGGTATTGCTGCGGGCATGCCTCGAAGATCAGCACGTCCGACGTAAAGGAATAGCTGTGTTTGAGGTTGGCTTCCTTCACTGCCGCCAGTTTGACGGCGCCTGGGTCAAAATGCAGCTCACGCCAGCCCTTGAGCGACGAGTAGACCGGCTGAAAGTACTGCGATGGCACGTTGCGCTGCCCGCGCGCCTTTGGCGTGTTTTCCTGGCAACTCAGCACCAGCATGTTCTGGGCACGGGAATATGCAGTGTAGAAAAGCCGCCAGAAGTCAAACGTCTTGATCCTGTCGAGCGGCTCAAAGGGCTCGCCATCGCCGAACTCGGCCTCAAGCAAGTCATCCAGTGGTGATTGCTGACGACGAGGCCCGGCATCGAGCGAGCCGGCGACCACAATCGGAAATTCCAGCCCCTTGGACTGGTGGATCGTCATGAAGGAAACGCAGCCCGAAGGAGCATATTCAGCCTCATCCTCATATTCCTCGATCCCACCGTCCCACAGGAAGCGGAGAAAATAATTGAACAGGGTGAGCAGGTCGCGCTCAAGCCGATCCGGCTGAAGGATGATGACGTTGTAGAGGTATTCGTACTTGTTGAGCAGCCGCGAAAACCTGGCGAGGTTTCTGGCCGGACGACTGTCCCGGACACCGGAGTGGGCGAGGTCCTCGCTGAGGAAACGGTTGAAGGTCGGAAACTGGATCAGGTCGTAAAACAGGTTGGCAAAGGAGTAGTTGGTATTATCCGACAGCGTGAGGTGCTGCTTGGCCTTGTCCTTCACCCAAGCAGCGATCTGCTCGTCAGCGCCTGTCTTGAGGTGGCAGATGAAGTCCCCTAAACACCGGTCGAAGTAGGCCCACACATCAAGCTGGATCCCCTCCCGCGTGGCCCGGATTGATCCGTATTGCGGGAAGAGGAACATGAACGCACCGATCATCAGCCGGATCTCATCGCGCTCGAAATACATGTTGGATCGCGGCGCATAGATCGGGATGCCCGCAGCTTCCAGATCATTGGCGAACTGCGTGACCTTGGGATTGCGGACTGACCTGAAGAGGAAAGCAACCTGGTTCCAATCCTTGACGATGCCGTCGCCGCGTAGTTTGGTCAGGAAGGCAACAGTCTCGCTGGTCCAGTTCTCCTCGCCATCATCACCAGAAACCTTGAAGACAACGGGGCGCTGCGCCCGATCGTCCCCGGCGGCTTCGATGACTTTTGGGAAACGATAGGAGCGATCACTCCCTTGCCAGTCGGCAAGGTCCATCCAGCGGTTGTAGAAGTCAACGATATCCGGATGTGACCGGTAGTTTTTGGTCAGGTAAACCTGCTGACATGTGCCGGCAGGGAAGCGTCCCGGAAATTCGAGGATATTGCGTATCGAGGCACCACGAAATCGATAAAGAGCCTGGTCATCATCTCCGACGACGCAAAGGTTGTTGTGGCGAGAAGCCAGCTTCAGAACGATCCGTTCCTGAATGGTGTTGGTGTCCTGATACTCGTCAATCATCAGGTAATCGAAGCGATTGCAGAGCTGTTCGGCAACCTCAGGCAGTTCCAGCAATCGCAGGACCTCGACCTGGATCGAGGAGAAATCGATGTAATTGTATTGGCTAAGCAGCGTCTGATAGACGGTGTATGCTTGGCCCATAATCTGCAGCTCGGCCGCCGTCGCAGTTGCGAGGACCTCCGGCGCGACGGCCTCTTCCGAAAGCTTGTTCAGATAATCGCACAACCGTTCGGCGACGCGCCATGAAGACAGGTTTGGCGCTGGCCGGATGAAATCCTCCAACCCGCCAATCTGACGGAATTCCGGCAGGCGCTGGAAGACAAAATACTGCTGATCGAACTGGTCGAGGATCGTGAAATTCCGCCGGATGTTTGAAAAAGCACGAAACTCATCGATGATATCCAGGAAGATCGAATGCAACGTGCCGACCGTGAGGTCGAGAGGATTGACCTTTGCGCCGGCCAGTTGGAGACGTTCGGATATCCGGGTCTTAAGCTCCTTAGCCGCCTTCTCGGTGAAGGTGGAGATAAGAACCCGTTCGGGGGTGACATCGCGTGAAGCCAACAGATTTGCAGTGCGCTCAACTAGGCAGAATGTCTTGCCGGAACCCGGACCTGCGACAACGAGCAAGGGACCGTCGAGCGATTCTATCACTTTCTGTTGCTCGAGATTGGCGCCCACACCGCTTCCTTTGACTTAGTATGCTTCGACAGATCACTGAACAAACCTCAAGGCTTTTTGACAGATCTGATCTGCCGACCCGATCCAATAGTGCGGGATTCCCGGAGGCGTGGAATGATAAATGACGCTTTCAAATTTGTACCCGCGTAGCTGGGAGATGCCGGAACGCCCGGTCCCGGCAGGTAAGCAAAATTACCTGCATACGCTGAGAGGCTTCCTCCAAGATCTCGGTCATCAAATCGAGCCGGCCGTCGTCGGAATAGACCAGCGGATCGTCGAGGATCAGCGAAACTGGTGTTCCCTGCTCCAGCAGCATGTCGGCAAAGGCGAGGCGGGTGAGGACCGCCAGCTGCTCCTGCGTTCCCTTTGAGAGCGTTCCGCAGGCTTCGCTCAGGCCGGATCGCGTGACCGAGGCCAGGCCTAGTTCTTCATCGAAGCTGAGGTCGGCGCCGGGGAAAAGGCGCTCGACATGGACGCGAGCGCGCTGGGCGACTGGACCAACGAAGGTTCGAGATGCCTCCGCGCGCGCCTCGTCCAGCACATCCTTGAGCATTTTGACCGTGGCCGCCTCTTCGTCGAGCCGAGCCAGCGCCTGCGTTGCAGCATCGGCTTCTTCGGCTGCAGCTGCGGCCAGGCTCGCCAGACCTTTGCCACCCTCGCTCTCAATGATGGCCTCAAGGCGGGCGATATCCTTTTCGAGGTCGCTCCGCCGGGTTTGACCAGCCCTTGCCCGGCTATCGATCGTTTCGATTTTGCGGTTGATCGCCTGCACATCATGGGCGGTGGCGTCGCGCTTCGCTTCGGCCAGCTTGACAGCGGCCTGGGCAACATCCTCCCGGGCTTTGGCGATGGCGTCGGCAAGCCCGGCAAAATCGGGCTTCCCTTCGAGCTGAGCGATGCGATCCGAGGCATGGGTATGATCGCGCTCCGCGCCCGCCTGCGCGGCGGCAAGCGGGCGGTCCCTATCCTCTATTTCTCGCAGGTCCTGAACGGCTTGGTCGTGCAGGGTTTCAGCGCGCACCGCGGCCGTTTCCGCCTCTTCCAGGCGTCGGGTGAGCTGATCGGTCGAGATATCGTCTTCATCGGCCGCCGGTGATTCCGCTGGAGCACCTGCCGCGAACAGCTTGAGCGCATCAGGGCCTGCCGCAAGATCCAACAGCGGCTGTGTTGGCGTCAGGCCGGCGATCTTGGTTTCGAGCAGTTGGACGGTCCCCTGCGCGTCACGCGCAGTATCGTTTCGCGTCCGCGCCGCGGCGAGGCCGGTCACGTCCCATTCGGCCAGTTCCAGTTCCTGTCGCTCGAGCAATTCGGCGAGGCGGGCTTCCGCACTGGCTGCCGTTGCCGGCGGACGGATGACGAGGATGCCCCCGCCCAGGGCAATCTGGGTCTCACCGGTCAAGGTGCGCGGGCTATTTGGTGTCAGGGGCTCGCCTTCCATGGTGATGCCCGTAGCGTCGCCCGTCAGCTCGATAGTGGTAGCGCCGGCATTGACGGCTGCCCGCGCTTCCGCGATAGCACGGTCATTGGCCTCCAGGCGAGCGAACGCCTCAGCTGGAATGACCTGTGCGGCCTGATTGCGGGCATTGGCCAGTTGCTTTTCGAGATCGAGGAGTTCGGTGAGCCGCTGGCGTGCATCGGTGATGGCCGCGAGGCGTTGACGCCTAGCGAGACGTCCCTCCCCTTCCACAAGCGCCTGACGGGCTGTGGCGCGATCATCGCGCGCCTTGTCGAGCGCTGCCTTTGCCTCAGCCACCTTCGTGCGTCCCGCTTCCAGCTGATCTGCAAGCTGATCGCGATCGGCGGTGATTGCGGTCAAAGACTCGCCAGCGGCCGTCAGCGCTTCCTTCGCCGCCTCATGCTGCGATTGCAGATCGTCGAGACGATCGAGGTTTGCAGAGAAATTCTCATGCTCGGCTTTACGAGTCTCCAGGATCTGCGCAGCAGCCCTGGCGATCTCCAGAGACTGAACAAGACCGGCGCGCTGTTCTTGCTCGGTCTCATCCGCCAGCTCCCGCTCGATCACTTTCAGTCGGCCACGAGCGGTTTCCAGCTCGCCGAAGCTCTTTTCGAGCGCATCGAGCCGCGCGGTCGCGTCCGCAGCGGTCTGCCGCGCCTGCTGGTCACGATCCCGCGCCGCCTGCCAACGCCCTTTCGACTGCGCTTTACCGCCCGGCGTCCAGTAAAGTTCATATTGCTCATCGATCCGCTTTCGGACGCGCTCATAGGCAGCGCCGCCGACGATCGTTCCGACCTCAGCCTCCAGCGTTGCCTGAATGCTACTGCGCACGATGCTGCCGGGCGCCGTCACTTCGAGCGCTTGCGCCTGCGGAACCCAAAGCAGACCGAGCGCGCCATATGTGGCCGGGTCACCGCGCTGGCTGCTATCCTTGACGAACCCTAGAAGCGCCTGCAGGCGATTTTCGGCCTCCTCGCCCTGCGCCCGGCCCTGCGGCCCCGTGACTTCGACTTGGGGGCCTTTGAGAAAGCGCTTTGCGATTTTCCAGCTTTCGGTGCCAATGTCGAAACTGACTTCGATTTCTGGCGCGACCGCCTCGCCATAAGGCGCAAAACTCTGGGCGAGCTGATTCTTCGTGGCATGGCGCACGAAGAAAGCCGCCCGCAGGGCCTCAAGGATCGTGGATTTTCCACTCTCGTTGGGCTCGATGATGATGTTGAGCCCCTCGCCCAGCCCTTCGATCGTCAGGGGCTGGCGGAACTTGCGGAAATTGTTGAGGCTGATCCGCCGCAGTTGGAGGCTCATGCTTGGCTCCCCCGATGATATTCGACAAAGAGCCGCTCCATCGCGCGCCGCGCCAATATGGCTTCAGTCCCGCCCGCTGCGATCGTCTCGGTGAGTTTCTCAGCCGCTATGCCGAGCAATCCCTCGACCTTGAGATCCGCCAAGTCCTGCTCGCCCGGTCGGCCGACAAGATCGTCCGCCCGGACATCCAGGAAACGGAGGCGATGCCGCAGGTCATCTTCGAGCCGCGACAGGATCTCGACGCGGTCGGCAAGGCTGGTGATGCCTGCAAGCGAAAGGCGCAGCAGCGTTGCCGCAGGATCGATAGCCGAGAGCAGCACGTCACATTCCGCCGAGAAGGCGGCCGTGTCCTGCAAGGTCCAATCCCTGAGCAGCCATTGGAAGCGGCCGGTGCGCAGGGGCTCCACCTTCGGTTCCACTCCCGGCGCAAGCTCGACCATCAGGGCATGGCCCGGCTCATCGCGCTGAAAACCGTCGGTTTCGGGGGTGCCGGCATACCATGTGCGCGGCTCGACCTTGAGCGTGCCATGCCAATCACCGAGCGCCAGATAGTCGAGATGGGACCGCTTCGCGCGATCGGGAGCGATCTGGTTCCTGGTCTCGCCGCGCGCCGTGAAATCGCGGATGGAGCCATGAGCAAGGCCGATACGCAGCTTCGCGCCTGGCGTTTCCATGCTGTCGAACAACTCGGTCGGATCGTCGAGATGGTGGCGGTGGAGGAGCGGTGCGGGTAGCAGCCAGAGCCCTGCTTCCATCTCCTGTGCGACGGGCTCGGTGAGCAGGATGATATTGTCCGAGGCTTTGTGACGGACGCGGTCCCACAGTCCGCCGTTGCGGGCATAGTCGTGATTGCCCGGGAGCAGCCACCAGCGGCAGGGATAGCGCTGCATGCGCGAGACCGCCTGGACGATAACCCGGTCTTCGGGACCCTCGGTATCGAAGATGTCGCCTGCGACAATCACATGTTCCACCTGGCTAGCGACCGCGACTTCGCCGATCCGGTCGATGGCGTCGAATCGGGCTTCGCCAAGCGCCGCGCGCACCTCGGGATCGAACCGGCCGAAGGGCTTGCCGAGCTGCCAGTCAGCGGTGTGGAGGAAACGCATGGATCAAGATCCCGTATTGTGGGGCGCAGAAAGCGGCGGAAGCGCACAGAGCGTGTTGACGAGAAGCATCTGCTCGATGCTGCTGCAGTTGGCTTCGCGCAGGCGGTCGCTGCCAAAAACGAGCGCGAGCGCTTTGGCCCGTGAAACCGCGACATTGATGCGGTTGAGTGAGAAGAGAAACTCCATGCCGCGTGCGGTCTCGTCGGCCGAGGATGCCGTCATGGAGACCAGGCATATAGGGGCTTCCTGGCCCTGGAACTTGTCGACCGTGCCAACGCGGATGCTGCTCGGCAAGCCCGCCCGCAGCGCGTTGACCTGTGCGTTATAGGGGGCGACGACGATGATGTCGCCGGGGCCGACAGGGCGCGTGGCGCCGTTCTTGTCGGTCCATCTCCCTTGCAGGAGATTCTCGATTGCCGCGCCGATCGCCGCAACTTCCTCAGCGGCGATCTGGGCATTACCGTCATGAGCAACCGAAACCCAATATGCGCCGGCCGTGGGCCAGGCCGTTCCGGTAACGCTCTGGCGCTCGGTATCGCTATGGCTGGCAAGGCGCCCCTCGTAGACCTGGTCTGAAATGAAGTCGCAAACTGCGGGATGCATCCGCCGGGTCTCGGCGAGAAATATGCCCCGATCGGGCGGGACGGTGGCATGCTCGCCCAGCATCCACTCCAGGCATGAAAGGTTGGCGGGCGCAGGATGCGCGCCCTGGATAACCTGAGGCAGCTGGCGCGGATCGCCGACCAGCACGATATTGCGCGCGGCACGCCCCATGGCGACCATGTTGGCGAGGCCCACTTGACCCGCCTCATCGACAAACAACCAATCGAAGCGCTGCACATTCTCATCGCGCGCAAAGAAGAAGGCGGTGCCGCCGACGACATTGGCGCGGGCGAGGATCAGGTCATCATTGGCCGTGGCGCGGTGAACGGGACAATCGCTGGCATAGCCATCGTCGCCGCTGGAAACTTTGTGGGCGAACGACACGGGAAAGGTGCCACCTTCTTCCTCGCGCGCCCGCAGGCAGCCGAGCAGGACATTGCGGATCGCTTCATGGCTGTTCGAGGCGACGGCGACCCGATGCCCTGCTTTGACCAGTGCCAGGATCACCCGGGCCGTGACGTGCGTCTTGCCCGTTCCCGGCGGTCCCTGGATCGGGAGCAACGTCTGGTCCATGGCTTGCGCAGCGGCAATGGTGCCCGCCACCGGTTCCCCACCACCGAGAATATCGCCGGCTATGCCATTGAGGCGCGGGGCGGCGCCCGACAGCAGATCATCAACGGCAGACAAGCGCCGCGGCCCGCATTGATCCTCGATGACGTCGCGCACCGCTGCGGCCAACACCTTGGTATCGAGCGGCCAATCCGGATGCAGGGTCAGCCGATCGGTGAGGAGTCCGGCCCTTGCCACGCCGACCTTCAAGGTGATCGTGCACGCATCGCGATCCAGCGCGTCAATCGCAACGGTTGACGGCGGCCCGTCAATCCCGGGCACAGTGGCCTTGCCGCCTTCGCGCAATTTGGTTTCCTGAGACGGAAAGCGATAGGTGCGCATCACCGAGCGCTTGATGGGTTCGATCCCGGATATCGCCTCGAGTCCCGCTAAGGCGTCGAGATCGTCGACAAGCTCTTCCTCATCGCGCGCCGCGCTGTCGAAAACCGTCCACTGAGCAGGCTTGGCTTCACGCTTGTGGAACAGCCCCAAGTTGAACAGCAATTCCTGACGCTCTGGGACCAAAGTGGACTTGGCCAGGCGATCGCGCAGCGCGGTCGTTTCCTCGTCCTCGACCGCCTCCTGCTCGGCCGCGTCCTGCGCAAGCACGGGCCAGGGACGATCGGGCCGGATGCCGACCAGCCAATCGCGCAGAAGCTCGGTCGATTGGCAGTCGATCCGGTTATAGTCCTCGATCTCGTCGAGGATTTGCTGGTCGCCCGTCTCGCGCCAATTTTCATAAGCAACGACCGATCCGCCCGCTGTCTTGACCTCCCCCTCGCGCTTCAAGCCATAAAAGGCTTCCAGCGCCTTGATGGAGTAGCTCGGTTCGGAAGCAATGAGCGCGCCGCGCACGACCGCATAGAGGTCAACAAAGCGCCGTTCGCGCATGAGTCGGTCGAGAAAGGCCTCGCCGATACCATAGCGTGTGGTGAGACGCCGCAGCGCGGTGATCTCGTAGGGCGCATAATGATAGATGCGGGCCTCCGGATAAGCCGTGAGGCGATCACGAAAAAACGCCAGCAGCCGTTCGAGCGCTTGCGCTTCGGCGGCATGGTCATGGGCCCAGAAGGCATGGAAACTACCATCGGCCCACACGCCGTGCAGATATTCAAGGCCTCCCTCATAATGGGGGTCACCCTCGATATCGTAGAAGAGATCACCCGCCTGCGGCCGAGGGAGCAGGTCAAAGCCTTTGCCTGGCTGTGCCGGGCGCAATTCGAAGGCGGGTTCGCCGGTTTTGCGCGCGTGCTGCAATCTTGCCTGGCCGACAAGTTTCTCCGCCGTCGCACTCGCAACGCCGCGCACCGGGCCGTCATGCCGAGCCAGCGCGGCCATGGTGTCGATGCCGGACGCCTCGAGCTTCTTCACTTGGCCGCGGGTAATATTGGCGACTTGGAACAAGCTGTCCTGGCTGGTGAGGACGGTGTCACAATGATCGGCCCATCGGCACAGCGAACAATCCGCGCAGGGGATCGGCCGCGTTGGCTCAGGGGAAGCAACAAACGCCTCGAGCTTCGCCCGTGCGCCGCGCGCATAATGGGCATAGTCGGCCAACCTCAGCGTCGCGCGCATGCCATTGCCAAGCTGTACATGCGCGTGCTCCGGCATCACGCCCTGGATCTCCGCCAACAGGTCGGAATAGAGCACAAGCTGCAGCACATGTTTGGGATGGGCTTTGCGCTTGAGCTTGGTGTCCGTCACCTCATAGCTGAACGGCCCCAGCAATGACGGTCGCTCAACCCTTTCGAGGAAATCGGACCATCCACCCCAGCGCTCGGCCAGAAAAGCCCCTTGGAAAATGATCCGCGAGCCTTGCGCCAAGGCCGCCCTTGTCTCGTCCGCGTTCTGTGCAAGGTTGCCCCGCGCAATCTCGACTACGCCATGGCCCGCGTCCTTCAGCTTCTCCAAATGAGCGGCCTCATGGGCGTCGCCCTGTTTCTGAAGCAGCGCGGCATCCTCGGTATCTTCCCGGGGGGTGAGCGGCTCGCCGCGCATATAGGCAAGGTCGAGCGCCGTCGCATGCGCGCAGCCGACGAACCGCATCAGGTCGGTCGCTGAAAACAGGATGGTGTTCCCGATCGTCCTCACTTGGCCCCCTTGATTGCCCAACGCCACCCACGAGGGAATCACCTCGACAGGCGCTACCCTGTTCCTTAGCATGCAAGGGTGTCAATCTTTGACATGGACGTATAATGACTTTCGCCAAGGCCAACGATCTTCTGCGCCTCGCCCAGCTCGCCGCCTCGCGGCGTTTGGGCATCAGTCTTGAGGAAATCTCTCAGGAATTCGGCATTTCGCACCGCACAGCGCAGCGCATGACAAGTGCGCTGGAGGATAATTTCGCGAATGTCGTTGTTGTGGAAGATGATGATCGCCGTCGACGCTGGCGCATCCAAAGTCCCATCCCTGAGCGGCTGCAACCGCGCCAGGAAAACACCATCGAGGCTTTGGAAATCGCCGCCCGCGCGGCCCGCGATGAGAACCGGCTCCGCCATGCCCGCGCCCTGGAAGATCTCAGAGACAGCCTGATCACGCGCCTCTCGCCGCGAGATGCGCTGCGCTCCGAAGCCGATGCGGAGGCGGTGCTATCGGCTTTGGGCCAAGTGGCGCGGCCAGGTCCAAAGGTCGCGATGAAGCCGGAGGTCACCGATGTTCTGATCGAGGCGCTGCGCGGACCGTTCAAGATGCGCATTGTCTATGGCGAGACCGACGCGGAAACCCGAACGGTCGAGCCGCATGGGCTCCTACTGGGATTGCGCAGCTATCTCGTGGCGCGCCAAGCTGACCGAGGTGAAAATCTCCGCCATTTTCGTCTCGATCGCATTCACAGCGCCGAATGTCTCGATGAGAGTTTTCCCATCCAATCCGGGTTTTCCTTGAACGATCATGCGGCGCAGGCCTTCGGCGCTTATCAGGACCCCGCCCAATATGGTGAGATCGTCTGGCGGTTTCTCCCCGAGGCAGCGTCGCGCGCGGCGGAGTTCCAATTCCACCCCAACCAGTCGGCCGAGTATCGGGACGACGGTAGCCTGATTGTCCGGTTCAAGGCCGCAGGCTGGCTCGAAATGGCCTGGCATCTTTATCAATGGGGCGACAAGGTCGAGGTGCTGGAACCGGCAGGACTGCGGGCGCTGGTCGAAGGCCATGCGCGTCCCGACTTCCCGGCCCTGCCCTGATTGACCAATTTGTATCGCCCTTCGTGGCGGCGGTTTTCAATTGAGCTCGGCGAGGAAGCTGGTCGCCGTCAATTGGGCATGATCGCTCAGGGGCGAGCGAAGCGTGAAGGCGCTCGGCGCACGGGCGAAATTCCACAGCCGCATGAGACACCATTCCTCGCGCCTCGTATCGGCGACGGCCAGCTCATTGCGAGAGATATGAAAAGGCGTGCGCTCCCATCCGTTGGTGGTCTTGACCTCGATCAGCTTCTCGCGCCCGTCCGTTTCAAAGCTCCGGATATCGAAGCCAAAACCATCGCCATCCTGCACAGATGTCCAGCGGACTTTGTCCGCGAGATCGTCGCGGCCTGCGGCAGATAGATGGCGGCGCTCGTGATGCAGCACGCATTCTTCACCCGCCTTGCCAAGCGCCCGGTTGCGCGCATCGCGCTCGGCGACATCATATTTGCGGCCGATCGCGGCCATGAACGCTGGATCGATCGGCGACGGTTCGTTGCGCAACGTGGGTGGCGGCCCGATCCGCAGCGATCCTTGCGCTTCCGGTACATTAAGGCCAGCTCGTGAGAGCCTGTCGGGAGCCAGCCATTCAGGCCGCGCCTCCAACCACCGCAGGACGCCATCGACCAGTGCATTCTGGAAATTGGCGGCCGGCTTGTAACCCTCGATCCAGGGCTGGCCGAGGCCGAGCAAGACTGCGCTGATATTCTGATGCCTGAACTCGATCGAGCCCTTGCTGCGGTCAATCACAGCCTGAAGATCGCGGTTTCGCGCCGCTTTGTTGAAGGCGCGACCAACCAGCTCGTCGGTGAGCATGGCGAAATAATCGGCGACGATGTGATCAATTTCCTGATCGGACCAGATTTCCGCCACGCCCTATTCCACCACCGGGTAGTTCGGCATTGGCCATTCATGCCCAACATTGTCCATCATGAGATCGATGAAGATCGGCAGCAAGCAGCCGAGCAGCGCGGCGCCATCCCTGACCTGGGCGCGATTGACATCGCTGTTCCATGTCGAGCCACCATGCACCAGTTGGTTGCGCAGTACATAAAGCCGGTCGAACAGGATCGAGAGTATCTTCGCCGTGTCATGATCGCGCAGTGCGGCGCCTATCGCTGTCCGCGACCGCTGGAGCCTTTCAGCCCAGTCGGCATAGCCGGGCGCACCATTGTGGTGCTGCCAAAAGGGATGGAAGACATAGCGGTTGGCGAGCAGCACCCGGATTTCCTGAGGGAAGCGTTGCCAGACCATGTCGTAGATCCGGTGTTTGCCATCAAAGCTCACCAGCGTCGTGAAGAACGTCTGGAATAAGCCCCGTTCGCCCTCAGCGGCGCTTAAAGCGCGCGAAGCTTCGACGTCGCCAGCATAGGCCGCATTGAACCCGATCCAGAGCAGTATGAAACGCACATCCTCATCGGTCTGCTCGGCCTCGGCACGGCGTAGCCACGACAGCGCGCGATGCACCCTGAGCGTCAGCGGCTCCGGAAAATCGCCACGCAGCTCGCGCTGCTTGGCCTTCAAGGTCTCATGGTGCAGCGGGCTGCCGGGCGGATAGCGATAGGCCATGACCGATATGGTAAAGCCTTGCTGGTCAGGCTCAATCCCTCTCGATCAACGGCCTCGAGATCGTTGCAGCGGCGCTCGTTCCTTGCCGGGTTCCCGCCGGTTCCGGCCTGACGGCTCAACGGCCCGGACCGAGGTGTCCCGCACATTTGCTGCCTGAAACTGCCGGCCCGCCTGCAAATGCGTTTGCACCTTGTCGTTTGCCACCTTCATCACCCTGGCAACGGCATCGGGATTGTCGAATAATGCCGCGCGCACCACTGTCTCGATCACGCGAAGCTGGCTCTGGGCCGCCCGCGCATTCTTCTCCCGGCTTTGTTCGGACGGTGTTTGTCTAGACGCCTCATCGGGCTGGCGTCGATTCCGCCCAGGTTCGCGCGACGCCGGCGCCGTGACGGCAGGGGCAATGCTGTTGCGACTAGCATCGCGCCGGACTCGGTCCAGCTCCTGCAAATCCCGTTCGCTCGGCCGATATCCCCGCACCTCCAAACCTTGGCGACTGGCTTCGAGCCAAGCCGCCCTTCGGAACGTCTCACTGCCGGTAACATGGACGTGCGACCACCCGCGATGGCGAGCGATGGCAACGAGATCGCGCACAACCTCGTCGCTCTCGCTGGAGGTGATGAGCCGTCTGCCCTGGTCGCGGAACGCCGGTTCCTTTGCCTGTGCCGTCGTGAAATATGCGGGCTCGCCCGACCATTTGCTCGTCGTGGAGAAATAGCGCTTTCGCAAGGCATCGGGAATGTCACCGGGCGACGCCGCTTGGAGGACGGACGGATCAATCGACTTCACCTTCTTGGTTGCTGCGGGCGACGGTTGCGCCGCAGTCCTCGGCCTGGCTCCCGTATCCTGCCCGATCGTATTGTTGCGCTTGCTCGCACTACGTGGCGCCACAGATTTTTCATCGGCCATGATCTGCTCTTTCCTGGATGAGGGATGAAGATGACGGCTCTGCCGGCTGCACCAGCGCCCGCTCGATCATCGCCGACACAAAAGCGATGGCTGCTGCTTCATCGCCGGGCGGCGGCAAGTCGGTCAGGTCGCCCAGGACGAGCATGTCATCGGTAATCTCGATCGCGCCCGTCCGTTCACCGTCGGTCATTTCCCGCATCTTGGTTTCCTCCAGCAAGGCCCCGCCCGTACTCTTCGCCGTTGGTCCCTCCGCGTCATTGCTAGGGGACACCACCTGATGTTTACCTGGCGGCAGAGCGGTTGGGGGCTCAGCAGCGGGGATACGCCGCGACGGCAGAATGGGCGGCGCCAACACGCGCTTTGTGAAGCGCTGCATTCGGTAAAAGGCGATCTTCCTACCCCGAACCGGCGCGATCCCGCCGCGCAGCAACAAGAGTTCGGTCTTGGGCATCTGCATCAGTTCCTGCGGCAGCAGCAGCGCACGGCGCTGATCGGATTCCGATATGCTGCGATTGGCCAGCAGCCCATGGATCGTTCGGCTGCGCGATTTCACATTCATCGTGAAGAAGCCGAGCCGCTCCGAAAGCTCGTTCGCGACCTTCAGCTCCTTGGGTGTGAACACCACCTCAAGGCCGCAATTGGCGATAATTTCGTCGGTAACATCGGGACCGTAAATGGCCCTCAGCTGCGCCCGGCTCTGGATCACCGGTAGCAGGCGCAAGCCGTATCCAGCGACATAGGAAAAGCCGCCTGCAATGACCGAGGCCTTCCCGAGCCTTGCGAATTCATCAAGCAGGATCAGGACTGGGACATTGCTGGCAGCATCGGGCAAATCGCGCGTGTTGAGATCGACCAGCTGTTGCAGGAAAAGACTGTAAACTGGCGCGATCCGGTCGATATTGTCGGGCGAGACCCCGAGATAGATCGACATGCGCCGCGACCGGACTTCGCGCAGATCGAAATCGCTCTGTGAGGTCGCGGCATCGACCACAGGGTTGAGCCAGAGATTGAGCCGCGCCGTGATCGTCTGCTTGATCCCCGAAAAGGTATTGTCCGAAGCCGAAGCGAAATCCTGGATTGCCGAAACGCATGCCTGACTTAACCGCTGTCCCGCTCCCCTCGCCTCTTCCAGGGCCTTGGGAAGATCGCTCTTGGGATCCCCAGTGGTGAGCCGTCGATAGATCTCGCCGATCGTGAAGGGCATGCCAGGATTGGCCGCAACGAGTGCGCCGACGCCGATGAAGGCCGCCCGCGCCGCCTCAGCCCAGAACGGGTCCGACCGTTCCGGCGCAGGGAAGAGCATGACCGCGATTTTCTGAAGCTCGTTAACGACGTCGGTGTCATCAGCTCTCCGGATATGGGCCAGGGGATTATACCGTGCCGTCCGGCCCTCCGGGTCCAACGGATCGAAGAGGTAAACCGATTGGCCAGCACGTTGACGATAACCGGCGCTGATACTCCAATTTTCCCGCTTCACATCAAGCACGACGACTGAATCCGGCCAGGTCAGCAGATTGGGGATGACAACACCGACCCCCTTCCCGGCGCGCGTCGGCGCTTCGAGCAGGACATGCTCGTTCCCGCCGAAAATGAGGAAACGTCCTGCTTTGCGTCCAACGACAATGCCAGATGGCGCGCGCAGACCCTCACCTCGGATTTCGCCCTCGCGCGCAAACCGCGCCCCGCCGTGCAGGGATGGGCCTCGCCGCAGGATCGTAAGGACGAGAAGCGCGACTACGGCGGCACCAGCCATCGCGCCCCGCTTGATCCAGTCTCCGAGCAGCGGATCGCCGCGATAATACCAGAGCCAGGCCGGCAAAGTGCCGAGATCGATATTAGGCCCGATCTGGCCGAGTCCGAACAGGGCAACGAACAGGGTGATAAGGGCCCACAGCAGAATTGCGCCAATGGCGCAGAGGCCAATCGCCCATGGACTACGCTGCGCCAGCATCGCCCATCCTCGGCTCGAAATAGATCTCTTCGACCTCAAACCGCCCGCCGTGACGGCGTGTCTGCACAACGACATCGACGAGCATACGAAGGAGCCCGCGAATATCGTCGCGGGCGAGATCGCGGCCGCCTTCCGATTCCTTGACGAGCAGCGTCAACTGTTCGAACGCGCCGGCGGGTGAGCCGGCGTGGACGGTCGTGATCGATCCGGGATGCCCGGAATTGACGTTCCTCAGATAGAAGAAGGCCGTGCCATCACGCAGCTCTTGGAGCAGGATACGGTCGGGCCGCATGCGCAGCGCGCTTTCGAGCAGCTGCTTGGCGCCAACCTTGGCCAGGCCCTGCCCCTCGCTCGAATAGACCATATGGACGACATTGCGATGAGGCACGACGAGTTCTCGGGTGTCCTCAATGGTGAGCAACCGCTCCTTCGGAGGGATGAGCTGGATGAGCGCTTTCGCGAGGGTCGTCTTTCCCGAACCCGTGGCGCCACTGACCAGGATGTTCTTGCGTGCAGGAACGGCGACCTTGAAGAATTCCGGCCAGTCCCCCGCGTCGCGCAGCGCCACTAACCGCGCATCGACATCGGTGAGACCCTTGGCGCTGGCGCGCGTCGCGCGGAACAGCCCGGCCCCAGCCAGTTGGTCGATCGGCAGGGTCACGGTCGACGGCTTGCGGATCGTGAAGGAAGGACAACCGCTAGGCGTGACCGACGGGATGACGATCTGGCAGCGCTCTCCGCCTGGCAGGACCGTCGAACAGATCGGGGACTGACCATCGATGTCCTGGTGCGTAAAGCTCGCCGCAGCAACGGCGAGCGTCCCCAGCCAGTCGCTGTCCAGCTCCGGCATCTCCTGCCAACGCCACCCTTGGCGATCCTCGATTCCCGCTTCCCCCGGTCGATTGACCACCAGCTCCGTGACATCATCCGGCTCCAGGAGCGGCAGGAGCGGCGCGAGATAGTGACGGAGGACGGCGGTATCGCGCATGGCTTACCGACGCAGTTCCAGATTGTAGACGTCGGCGAAGTTGAAATCCTTAGCGACGAAGATGCCGACCTCCTCGCCCTGGTTCTTCTTCAGCACCGGCCGGATATTGATATTGTTCTGCAAGGCGATCGCCGCGCCTTCGCTCGGCGCCCGGGTCACATTGTTGAAATTGCCATTGCCGCTCGAGGCGGCTTGCCCGGCGATATAAGCGGCATCATCGACGAGCGAGAGGAGCAGGGCGCCGCCAAAGCGCGCCCAGAAAAAGCTGTCGACCGCGCCGGCAAGCCCGGCTCGGCCGAGTGCATCAGAGCCAGGCGAGGCAAGATCGATCCGCACGCCCTGGGGCGTGACCGCCCGCGTCCAGAGGACGAACAGGCGATTTTGCCCTTGCTGGATGCCGCCGCGATATTCGCCGAGAACGCGCGTGCCCTTTTCCATGAGTACGACCCGGCCATTCTCGGAATAGACGTCACGTGGGATCAGGCAGGACGTGTAACCGGGCTGCGCCGAATTGATGGCGGTTTGCAGGATACAGGGGATCAACGTGCCCGCCGTAATCAGGAAGTTGCGGTTGGGCAGCATCGATGCCCGCGCTTCCCCGATCGACGCGCTTTGCCGCAGAAGATCGAGCGCGTTGGGCGTCCTGCCCTCGCCGCTCTCTGGCGCTCCGGCAGCGTTGTCGGGCGCTTCGCCCACGGCCCCTGCAGCTGTGGGGGCGCCAGCCTCGCTGCCAAGATCGCGACCTCCATAGGCAATCAGTGTGGACCGCCGTGCCTGCTCGGCAAGCGTCGGCCGGGGGGCACTGGTCCCGCTCGGCGCCGCGCCCGGCTGCATGGCGGGCACAATTTGACCGTCAGGGCCGGGAACGCCGGCTGCAGGATTGAGCACCGGCGCGTTGGGGTCTGCGCCGGCTGACCCGAGCGACCGAGGTTGAGGCGCGACCGCGGCATAATCGACGGTTTCCCGAGCGACGATATCGGGTCGTTCGCGGGCTGCACCTGCCGGCGCGGTGAGGTCACGAGACGAGGATTGCTGGCCCGTGCCGGAATTCACCCAAAGAATGCCCAGGACCATCGCCGTGCCGGCGAAGATCAACGCCGTGTTGCGCCGCGCGGACGTCATGCCGCCGATCGGCTCGATTCCGCGCTCGTGAAGAATTTCGTGCCTTTCGGGCGTTGGATCGGCACCGGACAGCGGGCGCACGACAGGGGACGGTTCATCGACCATGGTTCATTCCTGCGGATGGGTGATGGTGCGCTCGACGTGGGGCGATCCGGTATTCGTCCCATGATCGACGCCATAAGGTTCGGGCGCCTGGTTATAGATGCAAAGCACCTCCCCGCCCCGGCGCAGGCGCAGTTGGCGCGCCACCAGATGAACGACGACGAATTCGTCGCGAACGTCGAAAGGGACCAGCGTTTCGGACCCGTCTGGCCTCACCAGATAAATGGCAGGAACTTCCCGGTTCGCCGGAAATCGCAGCACCGTGAATTGGCCATTGTCGGAGACCTCCGACGGCTGCAACTCGCTCGATCCCTGGACCTTGTAATTCATGTTGCGCGGCCCCTCGATCACCGCATGATCGAGGGCACCGCGAACAGCCTGGGCCGCCAGCGCCGCCGCTTGCATCGCGATCTGTGCTGCTCTCAGGCGTTCGGCCCGCGCCGCCTCGTCCCGCGGATAGCGGAAGCGCACCTGGAAATAAGCCTGGCCGTTGCGGCCGGTGATCGGACCACTGCGAGCAGTGAGTTCAAAGGCATAGCTTCTTAAGGTTCCGCCGCGAGACGTGGTGACGATAAGGTTGGTCGGTCCAGCGCGTTCGCGCGGCTTGAGGAACAGGATGTGGCCAGCCACGGCCACCTCCCAGGAGACGGTGTCGCCCAGCGCGACGTGCTGAATCGTCTCGTCCTCGCTCAGGACTATCTGGGTTGCTGTCCGGAAGGTCCCGACGATGCGATAGACCTGCGCTTCCTCATAATCGACGAACTTGACGCGTGGGTCAGACGCAGCGCCACGCGGGACCTCGACCGCATGGGCAGCAGAGGCGGACGCAAACGCGATGAAAACCGCAGCGACCAATGTTTTCATCGGACCACCTCCGGATCGGAGCGGTAATTCTCGACCTGGAAGCCAAGCGGGTTCCGATAACGGTCGCCCTCGGCCATTGGGGCATTGGCATAAGCGAATGTGACCGTGGCGATCCAATCGCTGCTCTGTGTATCCGTCTCGGTCTGGATCTCCCGCGTAAAGCGTACGTTCGCGACCCGGTCATTGATAAAGGCGATGTTGCGCACTCGTGCTTGCACAGCGACGTTCTTCCCCCAGGCGTTCTGCTGACTGGCGGCATTGTTATTGCTGAAGAAGCGCGCCCAGCGCTGCTGCTCCGCAGGCTGCGACAGGATCGTCACGAAGCGGAAATTCTCCTCGGCCGCCGCCGGTATCCAGCTTTCGCGTGTGCGTACATATTGCGCGAGAAAGTATTTGGTGACCGCTTCATCATAGCGCATCGGCCGCTGGGTCAGCGCTGTCTGGACATCCACCGCGCCCGTCGTCTGATTGACCCGAATGACATAGGGCACGACGGTCTTGAGCGGGGCCAGCGCGGCGACAGCAAAAATGGATGCGGCCGCAATGACCGAGGTTACCGCCGCCACGGTCCAAGCAATACGTGTCGATCGCAATGCCGATCGAACCCTGTCCTGGTCCCAGCTTCGCGCTTCCTGGAAATAGCGTTTGAGCCCCGAAGTAGGCACCGCCTCCGCGCCATTGTCAGCAACTCGCATAACGAATGTCCCTTGGCGCAAAGGAAACCTTGTCGTCCGGAGGCGCTGGCACTGCTGGCGGAGGCGGTGGATCGCCCACGCGCGGATGAGATAAGGGAGGAATGGGCGGCGCAGGGCGCGGCGCTGTAGTCGCCGGCACCGGCGATCCGGGCAGAACGCTCCCAAAGATGTTCACATCACGCAGATGGTGCCCGCTGCAAACGGCTAGCTTTTTGGGTCCGGAAGCGCATGCCGCGAGGCCCAGCAATGGAAGGCTGCCGATCAGGCAGAAAGTAACCTGACGGATGGTGAACGTCGATTTTTGAGGACATGGCAAGGTCATGGTGATGTCTCGCTATGCCGCTTCGATGGAGCCGCCCCGACGAGCGGCGCGCTCCAGATTGCGGCTGTTGCGCGCAATGCGGCGTTGTCGGAAGGGAGATGCCATCGTCCCCCAGGCGGTCCCGGCGAAAGCACCAACCCCGGCGGCTGCGCCACCTGCAATGCCGGTGGCAATGGCCGGAGCCTGGAAAAAGAAAATGGTCCCGAGAAAGAGGTAGACGGCGTAGATGACGGCAGCGATCGTAACGTCCGACTTTGCTTCAGCCTCCGCCAACGCGGCCGCGCCCAAATCCGCGACCAGCACTGTGATGGCGATGATCACCGCGATGAGAACGATATAGTTGAAGGCTTGCCCGAGCCACCCATGAAAGAACCGACGAGTCGGCTCGAACAGAGCGAGAGCAATAAATATCGGTCCTAGAGCTATGAGGATCGCCAGCGCTACCTTGGCGAATATCGTAATGGCGAACCCTATAGCTGCGGAAAGGCCTGCCAGGGCGTATAATACAATCGCCAGCGTCAAAAGAACCAGCTTCCAAGGATTTATGTCGAGGTAGGTCTCTGCTTCCGCCCGGATAAGACGGATGACATCGTCAACCTGATTAAAATACTGGTCAAAGACCGAACCAGCGGTGCCGATCGTTTTACCAGCAAGAGCCTGCGCAATCGCATCGGGCATCCCGTGGAAGAGCGGATCGATAATCCATTCCGAATAGGCGACTGTCGTGGCCGCCATATACAACACACAGAGCTTGACCATCCGGGCGAACAGCTCGCCCCACGGCTCGCTGATTATACCTCGCATGACCATAAATCCGAACAGGGCGATATAGATTACGAGGCCGACGGCGAGTGGACCACGGATTACGTCCACGACGTTTGACAAGCGATCATTGAGAAAAAGATCGAGCTTGCCGTCGATATCGTCATAGATGGTCGAGAAAATGGTGGAGGACATTGAACGGTTCCGCGATCTTCATCGACCCAAGGATTGTTCAAGTTTTCTGGAATTCTCGACGCTTTTCGCGTTGCTGCACTCCTGCGGATCGATGTGGGTGCCGTTTGAGCAGGCCTCCAGAATTCGTGACATCTTCTGCGGTGAGTTCGCGAGTTCGTCCTTCCCTTTTGTTGCGTCGCAGGCGCAGAGCAGCAGCGTTACGGCCAGTGCGGTGGGTCCGGCTAGTTTCATCATCGGGTCTCGCCCAACGATTGTTCAAGCTTGGCCAGAGCTTCTTCTCCTTGGCGCTGCGAACGTAACCGCTCCTCCGCATCCTGGCGCATCCGCAGCGCCTGCAACTGCAGGGCATCATTTTGGATGTGGGCATTTTCGACTCCTACCCTTGCCTGGATATCCATGACCTGTTTCGCGTCCGAAGCCGTATCGAGCGAGGTGCGCAGTTCTTCCAAACCCGCTGTGCGTTGGGCCGAGACGCCATAGGCCGATTCCGCGATCGCGGCATCGCGTGCGGCCAGGTCGCCATTCCGCAACAGAGTGTCGCGCGACGCCCGCTCATAAGCGGATGCGCCGGGCCGCAGCTCCGGTAGCGCAACGCGGTTGGCATCGCGAATCCGGGTTGCGGCACTGCCCAGCGATCCGAGGCTGGCATTGTCCGACGACATCAACCTGCCGAGGTCGCGGGCCTCGCGCGGCAGAAGATGGCGCATCGCGTCGGTGGAAAGCGATGACGCGATGCCGTTGACGTCGGTGACCTGATTGAAGCTGCCGTAGAGCTGCTTGGCCTCGGCGATCTGCTCCTTGCCCTGCTCGATCATCGACAGGGTGTTCTTGACCGTGGCCAGCGCCTGCAGATAGCCGGAGCTGTCGTAGACCGGTATGCCCTGGGCGGCGGCCGGACCTGCCGTTCCCAGGATAATCACTCCGATCGCTGCGAATCTGCCTTTACGCATAGCTCATCCTTTCCTGCTCGATGGAGACCGACGCTGTTGGTGAAAGAGAGGCAGCCAGTTTTCGGGATCGTCGCCGACCTCGGCGCGGATGGCGTCGAGCAGCGTCACGGTTTCCGTGGTGCCCGAGAGCACGGCGAGTTCGTCGGAGAGACCGCCAAGATCGAGTTCGACGACGATCGAGTCATGGCCTTGCTTGACCAGGAACCGGCGGGATTCTGGATTCAGATCATGCCGGATGAGCTTGAATTCCGCCTGGGTCAGACCCAGCCCGTCGATATAGTCCGTTTCGCGGCCGTAGGGATTGGGAAGCAGTATCTTGGTCGCAACCTGTTCCATGATGCTGTGCGAAATGTCCGAACGCAGCGCATCCGCAGGGCTTTGCGTGCCGAAGACAAGAAAGGCATTCTGCTTGCGGTAGGTCTTGAGGCCATCCTGCGCAAAGGCGCGGAAGGCGTCGTCACCCAAGGCCTTCCAGAATTCGTCGATGTCGATCACAAGCCGCCGACCGTCGAGGAGACCGTCGATCCGGTGGAACATGTACATCATGAGCGGCGTGCGGACTTCAGGGTTCTCGAGAAAATCGGTCATGTCGAAGCCGACGAACGCCGCCTCGAGCGACAAAGCGTCGATCTCATTGTCGAACACCCAGCCGAGCGATCCGCCCCGCGCCCATTTTTCCAGCCGGGCACCTATGCCTTCCGGGTCGCGCTGGCCGAGCAGCTGGCGAAGCGCGAGAATGGAGCGGTCCTCGGGCGCGAGGCGCCCGAGCGAGGCCAACCCCTCGTCGATCATGCGCTCTTGCGTGACGCCGAGCTGACCTCCGACCGGCGTCACCAGCTGCCGGATCAGGCGCCCCAGGAAAACAAGATTGCGCGGACCATAGTCGAGTGCCCGCAAAGGTGCGAAACCTGTAGGCTCCCCATTCTTCAGCGTCAGATAGATCCCGCCCGCGGACCGAACATAGATCTCCGCGCCGCGGTCCTTGTCGATGAAGATCTGCTGCGCGCCCGTCTTCTCGAGCTGCGCCATCAGAAAGTTCTGGACGACGGTCTTGCCCGCGCCAGACGGTCCAATAATCAGCGTGTGGCCCAAATCGCCGACATGGAAGTTGAAATAATAGGGCGATTGCGCGGCCGTCTTCATCATGGCGATGGCAGGCCCCCAATGGTTCTCGTTGGCTCGGCCTGCCGGGTAGGTATGGAACGGCGCCAAGGCGGCAAAATTGCGCGAGGTGATCGCCGCCGGCCGCGCCCGCCATGCGAAATTTCCGGGCAGCTGCGCCCAGAACGCCGCTTCGAGCGCTGGTCCTTCGCGCGCCGCCACCAGGCCGGCATCGGCCAGTGCCGCGCGCGCGGCCGAGAGATTGTCGGCAAGCCGCCTTTGGCTGTCGGCGAAGACCGCCAACGAGAAATGATGCTCCCCGAGCACGAACCGGTTGCTTTGCAGATCGTCGGCGGCATCGGCGAGATCGAGCGCCTGGCTCGCTGCGGCATCCTCGGTCGAGGCCATCTGGTTTTGCCGGCGGCGCAGCCGTTCGGCTGCCCGCGCCTTGCCCATGAAAGTGAAGGATTGCGAGACGACGAAGGCGAAATCCTGGCCGAGCAGGGCATTCATCTGTCCCGGGCGCGTCAGCGCGGGATATTCCCTGATGCCGAAGATCCCCTGCCAGCGGCTCGCGTCATGGGCGCGGATCTCGACCGTCTCGCGTCCGAAAATCACACGCTCACCGTAAAGCGCCGATCCCAGATGACCGCGGACGAGCGGAACCCTGGATCGCGCACCCATCATCACTTGCTCGAGCACCTCAAGCGGGGCGGAGAAGATCAGGCCATTATGCTCGTAGAGGGCGAGGCGCGCCGGGCTGCAGCGGCGGAGCAGCTTCTCGATGTCGCGCGCCTTCTCCTCGAAGCGCGCCAGTTCGTCGGGATCGACTTCCTCCTCCGCGGCCTTGACTTTCGCGATCCGCTTGAGCAGCAGCCCGGTCCGGTCGGCCGATCCGACGGCCGGACGCATGAGCAGCGTCAGATAATGCTCATTGACGAACATCCGCTTGGCGGTGACGCGCGCCCGATATTTGCTGTCGAGCTCGGCAGCGAACTTTGACCGGAACTGCCCCTCAGGATAGTCCCCTACGGCTGAGCGGACGATGTGGGTCCAGATCGCAAGCCGATCGTCGGCGATGTTGCGCCAGGTGCCGTTGAGCTTCTCGTGCCAATCATTGAGGTGGATCGGATCAGCCGTCTCGAAAGCCAGGCCTTCGAGGCGGAACATCATCATGAGATCGCCGCTATCGAGCGCAATCACATCGGGCGTCACATGGCGAGCATAGGGAAGATAGCGTCCGGGCTCCGCCTCTCGGGCCAGAACCCGCCAGGGCGTCTTGCGCGGCGGCAGCTGGGCGGCGGCGCTAGCCACGCGCGAAGCCCTTGCGCTTCATCCCCGTGACCGGCAGCGGCGAATAGGAACTGCCACCCCACCAGCCGCGGTTCCGGCAGCGCGCCTTGGTCAAAGTCCATAACCATAGCAGGCGAAAGGCATTGGCGTCGTGGCGCACGATGAGGCGCGCTACCGCCAGGCAGGCGCCACCGATCGCCCCCGCGTAAAGCGGATTGCCGCTGACGATCAGGGTGAGACAGGCAGCAAGCGCGATCGGCAAGGATGCTTCGAGCGGCACGCCCAGCCACATCGTCGGCCGGGTCACCGCAAGGAAAAGCGTTTCCTCGCGCAGCCGCTCGTTCGAGGGCGCGGCCTCCTTCACGCGCCACCTGTGATGGTATCGACGATCCACTGCGCGCTGAAGACGATGAAAATGCCGACGATGACCGTCACCAAAAGGCCAAGGCTTGCCCGTCCGGTGAAGAACATGAAGCCGACAATGACGACGGCGATGACCGCGATCGTCTTGGCGAAAGTTCCCGTCAGCCAAGTCTTGATGTTCTCCGCCATCGAGGTGATGCCGTCCGCGCCTTGCGCATGAGCAGGATCGCTCAGTAGCAGCGAGAGAAGCACCGCCAGGCCGACAATGCCGGTGATGCGCAGCAGAAGACGCGCCCATTGGGGCTGGGAGCCCAGGCGGGCGGTGATCGCTGTCATGGATGCTGTCCTTTCTGAGAAGTTGTCCCGTCCCCGAAAACCATGAGCGAGGCCTGCCGGGCATCGGCGGCGGTGTTCCAGCCGGCCGCCTGCGTCGCCGCGAGCGCGGAGGCTTGCGGATTGGCGATCGCCGCGTCGGCAAGCTGGACGGGCGCGGGCATGACAGGCGCTGGGCGCCCGCCGCGGATCTGGGGGATTATGGTCGATGCGCTCGCATAAACCCGGGCGACATAACCATTGCGAAAGCCGCGGCGCCGATCGCCGGTATTGTAGAGCGAGAGCGCTGTTGCGATCGCATGGTCAGGGCTCGGAGCGAAGCGCGCCACCGACTGATAGTTGGTCGTCAACACCCGCGCGGCGGCGGCGAGGTTGTGGCACGGCTCGAAGGCATCCTCCACCGACAGACCGAGCCATCCGAGGTTGGCGCTGTTGATCTGCCCCAAGCCTAGGTCGATGTTGTAGCCTTGGCGGATGAGGCTGCGCGCGGCGGCAATCGCCTGTACCCTCGTCGCCGGCGTCGGCTTGCGCGCACCTGGACTGTTGACCCCGATCGCCAGCGTGTTGAACCGGCTTTCCGTGTGGACGATCGAGATCAGCGTCTCAGGCGCCACGCTCGGCGCGCATGAGTCTGCAAGGGCGAGGAGACTGGCGACGTCGAGGATCATCGAACGCCGTCCTGCAGCCGCTCGATATTGGCCAGCGAATAGGTTTCACGTCGCCCATCGCTGAACGTCATGACAACCCGGCGCCGCGTTGCCGATTCCCGATCATAGACCTTGGTGCCTGCGACGCCTCCGCCACTACAGCCGGGAAAAGAGCCACCGGTGGCCAAGCGCCGCCACAGCTTAGTCATGGGCGCGACGCACTGGGCATATTGCGTCGCGCCACCGGGATTGGAAAGGCACAGGAGAACCTGGCAGCCCAAGTCATTCGCTCGCGCGGGAGTCGGTTGAAGGGCGGTGCCCATGGCGAGCACCGCCAGGCTGAGAATCACACGTTGCATCGGGTCATTCCCCCGCGAGAGACACCTCCCGCGTTGGGAATTG
>Ga0207639_10000322_pt1 | contig 33462 bp, 22 predicted proteins | sample KBSCornC32_FD_184299 | JGI IMG/M metagenome (GOLD analysis project Ga0207639, IMG submission 184299) | Corn rhizosphere microbial communities from Kellogg Biological Station, Michigan, USA - KBS Corn C3-2 (SPAdes) (version 2) | ecosystem: Host-associated > Plants > Roots > Rhizosphere > Soil ... | reverse complement strand
AGCTCACCAAACCCACGGCCTGGGTTTTAAATTCAGCGGTATAGCGTCGTCTTCTGATCACGGGGTTCACGGTTTCTTATTTCCTTATTTCGTGGTCCAGGATTCTCGCGCACCTCAGCATCATCTGTGATCAACAGACCGTGCCTTTTCCTCTCTGTGCCCTCTGTGCGCTCTGTGGTTATTTGAGGCATGCGGCGCGGATTGCAGGGCATTAAGATGGTTAATTGGGGTTTACTGCTGGATTACGGAGCGCTTGCTTTGCGAGGGGGAGAAAAGGCACAGTAGGGTTCAATGGCCGAACGCAACTGGACATGGACCGGCACCCGCGCGGGTGATAGTGAGCGCAGGTGCAGTGTCGCGATCCGAGACGATGGGTTGCATTGGGGGACGGAGGCGAAAGGGGAGGAAGAGGAGCTCGGGGTGCATCAATTGCGGGAGGAGTTTCGGGATTTTGGGCCGCCGGAGAGCCGGGAGTATCTGGCGGTGCCGGGGAATATTCTAGATGAAGTGTGCGCGCTGCTGGAGCTGAAGGATCCCGGCTGGCGGAAGCCGCTGGCGGAGCCGCTGGCGAGCTGGTTTGCGGCGGCGGAAAAGGGGGACCGGGCGCGGCTGGAGGATTTGCTGACGAACGGCGTGCCGGTGAATGCGCTCGACCACAATCGGCGGAGCGCGCTGTGGCGGCTGACGAATGGGAAGGGGAACATCGCGCTGGCGGCCTGGCTGCTGGACCTGGGGGCGAATGTGAATCTGCGGGATCGCTACGGGCGCACGCTGCTGATGATGGCGGCGGTGCTGCGCGATGGGGAGCGCGTGGAGCTGTACCTCAAGCATGGGGCGGACAAGACGATCGGGGATTCGGATGGCGAGACGGCCTACATCACGGCGATCGAGTCGCGGGCGTATTGCCTCATTTGCCACAGCCTGAATTCGCGGAATGACGCCGAGTGGCCGCAGGCCATCCACGCGGGCGCCTCGGCGAGCAATGTCTCGTGGCTGCGCTGGCAGACGCAGCTCGGCTCGAAGAACAAGCCGGAGGTCAATGTGCGGTATGGTCCGCGGGGGCGGACTCCGCTGCAGGCGTGCTTTCGCGGGTATCAGACGCACCCGGAGGCGGTGCGCTGGCTGGTGGAGAATGGAGCGGATCTGACGGTCGTGGACCCGGATGATCGGACGACGATTTTGCACCACGCGGTGCGGCACAATCTGCCGTGGCTGGTGGCGCCGTGCGTGAAGGCGGGTGTGGCGATGGACGCGCAGGATGGCGCGGGGCAGACGGCGCTCTCGCTCGCGCTGGATGGCAATGAGCATCCGGCGCTGATGCGCGCGCTGGTGGCGGCGGGGGCGGAGGCGAAGACGCCTGTGCCGGGACGCGAGCCGGAGGAGACGGCGGAGCAAAAGGCGAAACGGATGAACCTCGTATGGTCGGCCTTTCTGCTGCGCGGCGGGACCTGGTCGGGGCTCTGCTGCCATGCGGAAGCGCAGCCGGAGAGCGGCGAAGCTTTCTGGCTCGAGTTTCCGGCGGAGTGGTGCGGGGAAGGGCATGAGCCGCTCTCGGCGAGCCTGAAGATCGCGGCGCGGACGATTTGCGGGGGACCGGCGACGGTGCGCGTGCTCGGGCGCAGCGAGGCCGAGCGGCAGCCGTGGGGCCGCCCGGGGAAAAAATTGTGGGCCGTGTTGCCGGATGGAACGTCGGCGCCGATCGAGCGGTTTCGCGATGCACGCCCGGTGGCGATGTGGAGTTTTCCGGAGGCGTGGGCGGAGAACACGCGGGAGCAGATGGAGCGCGAATGGAAATGGCCGGCGCCGCCGTGGACGCCGCATTACCAGCCCTACACGCTGCGGCTGCGGCGCGGCGAGTTGACGTGGAAGGGATACAATCTGGAGCTGAAGCGCTCGCTGGCGCAGTTTCGCGTGGAGGGGCCGCCGACACCGGTGTCGGATTCCATGCCGCGGGAGGCGACGGATGAGCTCTGCGCGCTGCTGGCGGAGACGGCGCGGGAATGGGAAGCGGTGGCCTCGGATGAAGTGCGGCGCCGGAAAGTAGAGGAATGGACCGCGGCGCAGCCGCAGCCCGTGGCCCCGGAGGATGCGCCGCCCCCGCCGCCTCATCAATCGGGCAAGTATTGCTATGCGAAGCTGGAGATTGAGGATCGGTTCAACACGCCGACGGGCACAGGGAGCGACAGCGAGTGGACGTGCTGGGCGGAATTTCCCGCGGAGTGGGCGTACGAGCATCGGCGATTTTTGCGTCCGTGGCTGAAGGCCGCGATGGGCCGGGTGTACGACGCGATGAACCGGCGGATCGCGGAGGATCCGGAGGGCGGCAGCTATGTGCTGCGGGATTGCCATGCGACGGTGCTCTCGCTGGCGGAGGCGAAGGAGCAGCCGTGGGGCATGCGGGGAAAGGTGTTGTATTTGATCCCGGACAATGACGCGGCGCCGACATCGCTGCAATCGACCGCGCCCGCGCGGCCGGTGGAGGCGATGGCGGATCCGGGGAACCCGCCGGCGCCGGCCGGGAAAGGGAATTAGCGGGCGATGGGCGGCGTTTGCCTCGGCTTCTTGCTTCTCGCTCGGCGTTGGGCCCTATCCGTCTCATCCGTCCTGTCGGTCTTATTCATGGGTCCTATAGGGCTTATGCGGCCTATAGGACCTATGCTGGTGCTCCTCGCGATGCCCGGAAATGCAGGGGCGGCGGAGACGTCGGCGCCGGTTGCTTTTTTTCGGGCCGTGGAGAGTGGAGATCGGGCGGGGGTATGGGCCCATTTGGACCAAGGGGTTTCGCCGGATGCACGGGAGGACGGAAAGCCGGCCTTGATCGTGGCGATTGAGAAGCAACAGCCGACGGTGGCGGGGCTCTTGATTGAGCGCCGAGCGGACGTAAACGCGACGCCGCCGAACCGAAGCAGCGCGCTGCAGTATGCGATCTTAAACGGTTACAATGCGTATGCACTCAAGGCGCTGCCGGGGTATCCGGAGCTGATCCGGCTGTTGCTGGAGAAAGGCGCGGACCCGAACCACGTGGATGTGGATGGGTATAATCCGCTGATCACGGCGGCGGAGAAGGATGACGTGGCGACCATTCAGCTGCTGCTGGAGCGCGGCGCGGACCTGGCGCATGAAAACAACCAGGGCTGGCTGGCGCTGGATCGCGCGGTGATTTACCAGCGGCGGGCGGCTGCGCGGGCGCTGATCGCGGCGGGGGCGCCGCTGGATGCGGAGCAGGCGAAGGTGAAGCAGCGGTATGAGTTTGCGCGGCTGGCGGGGCGATGGTTTCCGGCGCTGTTGCTGGGAAGTTTCGTGCTCGCGGGCTGGATGGCGCGGAAACAAAAGTCGGCGCCGAAGCGGGAAGCAGCGCCGCGGGCGGGGGACGATTTGCCGGCGCTCGCGCCGCTGAAATGCAATGCGTGCGGCGGGAGCGCTTCGCTGCGGCCTGGCGTGGCGACGTGCGCCTCGTGCCATCAGCCGGTGCCGGTGCCGGAGGATTACACGCTGACGCTGTCGCTGCGGGCGCGCACGTTCCGGCTGATGGAGCGCGCGGTGCAGCTGTGGCGGCGGGTGCGGATCGTGTCGTCGTCGCCGATCCAGATCGCGCTGTGGGTGGGCGGGCTGTGGTTTGCCCTCCGTGTCTGGCAGGGCGTGATGCCGTTGTTTGCGCGCGTGGCGTTGTTTGATCTGATGACCTTTCGCGGGACGATGGTGTGGGCGCTCTCGGTGCTGGCGATGGCGGCGGTGCCGATCGCGTGCTGGATTTATGCGCTCTATTTGTTGAGCGTGCGGGAGAAGATTCCGGCGGCGCCGGTGGTGGGGAGGGAGATCGGCGAGGCGGGAACAACCCAGTGCCGGAATTGCGCGGGGATGCTGGAGTTTCGTCCGGGGGATCTGGTGGGGGTGTGCGGGTATTGCGGCGGCGAGACGTATCGCGTCGCGCTGGCGCGGCGGGCGCGGACCGCGGCGACGGGGGAGAAGGACGACGCGACGCTCTCGCTCTACAACGCGATGGTGGAGGTGTACGAACTCCGCGCCACGGCGGCGATGGCGGTGCCGATGGCGATGGTGGTCATCGGGTTCATCCTGGTGGTGATCCTGCGGGTGGCGTTGCTGTTTGTTTGAGCTCCGGAAGGCAGGGCGTGGAAAGTGGGACGGGTTTTTAGTGAGGCACGAGCGGAACCCGTCCCACTTTCCACGCTCCGCGTTTTCGAGCGGTCATTTGAATGGGGAGAGTCTACCCTGCGGCGGCGACGCCGGAGAGGACGCCGCCAAACGCCCCGAGGATGAAAACGACGAGGATATACAGCCCCCAGATTTTCCAGTAGCGGCGGTGCTCGGCGAGGGCGGCAGCCAGGTCGGAGGCGCGGCCGGTTTGCAGCAGGATGCCGATGCGCCGGGCGTAGCTGAGCATTTTCACGCCGAGGTAAAAATTGATGCCGAGGAAGATGTAGGCGACGCCGGTGGCGGCGATGGGGCTGCGGTGGGCGCCCTGGCTGAGGTTGGCGATCAGGTTGAGGATCGTGTGGAGGATGCCGGTGATGCCGGCGAGGCGCGCCCAGGGCATGGTGCGGCGCATGATGTCGGCGACGCGCTGGGTCACGCCGATGCCGGCGCCGAAGGAATTGCCACCGGAAAGATTGGAAGAAGGAGCGGCGTAGGGATTGTCCATGGCTGCGAAAAAGTTAGAGCCGGCTGATCACGTTGTAGGCGGTGAAGAGCAGGAAGAGGACGGAGATGATGCCGGAAAAGACCCAGTAGAGGCGCTGGCGATTCAGGGCGAGGGCGAGGTCGCTCTCCGTGCCGGTGCGCTCGAGTTTGTTCACCGCGGAGGAGAAGCCATTGAGAAAGTAGCCGTAGAGGAAGGCCAGGGCGGCGAAGAACACGGCGACGACGATGACGATGGTATAGGCCTCGGAGGGCGGGAAGGGGAGGTGCCAGGCCTGCATCACCCGGTCGAACGAAGTCTGGGCGGCGAAGGCAAAAAGGAGCACGCACAGGGCGATGATGATGGCGATGACGCCGAAGAAACGCGTCCAGCCCTTGGTGCCGGAGAGCTCGCGGACGACGCCTTGAGTGACGCCCTCATTGCGTTCGCCGTAGGAGTCCTGACCGCTGAGATTGGACGAAGGGGAGGCGTATGGATTGTTCTCTGGCATGGCTCGAAAAGGTGAAGCGGGTGTGGCGGTAGCTTTTTATTGATCCACGAAAAACACGAAAGGAACGAAAGCGTTTTTTTTTTGAGCTTCAGCGGGTGCGTCTAATGTGGCTCCCGACTCCGTTCGGGAGTTTGAAACATCGCGCGGAGCGCCATTTCGTGAAATATTCCTCCGCAGCGGGCGAGTGGAAAAAGATGGCGCTACGCGCTGGGGGTTACTCCCGAGCGGAGTCGGGAGCCACATTCTTGCCCAGCCCCGAGGTGAAGAATGTGAAATTTTTCCCGGTGTCCGGTGGCGTCCTTCGGAGCGGCGTAGCTCTATTGAATCGATTCCTTGCATGGCAAGATTGAAATGGGCGCGAGGGGTCTGGTAGAGCCGAGCGCGCATGGCCGCCGCCAAACTGGATACCCTGCAAAATATTGAACTCGCCGAGGGCGTGCAGGTGCTCCTGCGCCCGGCCGGGCCGATCCCGCGCGGGCTGGCGCTGCTGCTGGATTTGATCTTCTGCCTCCTGTTTTTGCTGGGGGCTTCGTTCGTGGCGGGGCTGTTGTCGTCGGTTCTCGGGGAAGAGGCGGGCAGCGGGCTGTCGCGGCTGCTCGGGTTTTTGATCTACTGGGGCTACTTCATGTTTTACGAGGTGCTGCGGAAGGGGCAGACGCCGGGGAAGAAAATTTGCGGGCTGCGGGTGGTGCGGACCTCCGGCGCGCGGGTGCAGTGGGGGAATTCCTTTTTGCGCAACCTCGTCCGGTTTGCGGACATGATGCCGGTGCTGCCGTTTTTCCCGATTATGGGCTTCCAGGTTTTCGGGCTGGCGTCGTGCCTCTCCACGAGCCGATTTCAGCGGCTGGGGGATTTGGTGGCGGATACGCTGGTGGTGTACGATCAAAAGGATGCGTTTGACGACACGGGCCGTTTGCGCAATCCGGTGACGTCCGTGGCCCCACCCATCCCACTGACCCGCGAGGAACAACTCGCCTTCATGCAATTTCTTGAGCGCGCTTCGCTGTGGTCGGATGCGCGGAAGGAGGAAATGGTGGCGCCGCTGGCGGAAACGCTGGGGGTGAAGGGCCGCGAAGGGGTGTGGAAAGCTCTCTCCATTGGCGCCTGGGTGCGCGACTCATGAAAAAGGCCGACTTCGAAGAACTGAACGAGCCGCAGTGGCGGGAGTTGGAGGACACGCTGGCGGCGCTGGATAAGCGCCAGCCGACGGCCACCGCGAGCAATCTCCCGAAGCTCTTCCGGCAGGCCTGCGGCGACCTGGCGCTGGCGCAGCACCGGATGTACGGGAAGCGGCTGTGCGATCGGCTGAATGATTTGGTGATCGGCGCCTACCAGCGGCTGCAGCTGGCGGCGGTGCGCGGGGGCGGGGCGTTCCTCTCGCTCTTTACCACGAAATTTCCGCAGGCGGTGCGGAAGGAAGCGGGGCTGGTGAGCCTGAGTCTCGCGCTCTTTTTCGTGCCGTTCCTGGCGTTCATCCTGGCGGCGTATTTCGATCCGAAATGGATTTACGCGCTGCTCTCGCCGGAGGCGCGGCACCAGATGGATCAGATGTACGGCAGCGATCAGCCGGGGGATTTTTTCCGCGAACGGTTTGGGTCCGATTTCAGCATGTTCGGGTTCTACATCATGAACAACGTGAGCATTCACTTCCGGATCTTTGCCGGCGGGGTGCTGCTGGTGGTGGGGGCGGCGTGGGCGATTGGGTACCAGGGGATCTTTCTCGGGGCGACGTTTGGCTATGTGCACCACACGGGGAACCTGCACCGGCTCTACACGTTTTGCGCGAGCCATTCGTCGTTTGAGCTGCTGGGCTTCATCCTGGGCGGCGCGGCAGGGATGCGGCTGGGCATGGCGCTGGTCGCGCCCGGCCGGCTCACGCGGCTGGCGGCGATGCGGGAGGCGGGGAAGCGCGCGCTGCCCATTCTCTGCGGCAGCACGGCGATGCTCGTGGTGGCGGCGATGATCGAGGCTTTTTGGTCGGCCTCCTACATGGCCGCGGAGATCAAATACGCCGTGGGCATTTCCGGCTGGCTGCTGTTTGCCGCGTATTTTTGTTTCGCGGGAAGGAGAGCGCATGCGGCTTGAGGACGTCAGTGCCCAGCTGCGCCCCCGCGGCGCCTGGGAGTCCGTGGACCTGGGCTTTGCGATGGTGCGGAAGCATTTCCCGCTCATCTTGGGCGCGTGGTTTTTGACGGTCGTCCCGCTGTGGGCGGTCATCCTGGGGCTGTCGTATTTCGGGGCGTCGCTCGGGGCGTTGGTGCTCGCCATTTGGTGGCTGAAGCCGATCTACGATCGCGTGCCGCTCTTTGTCCTGAGCCGCTCGCTCTTTGGTGCGAAGCCGCGCCTGCGCGAGGTGCTGAAGGCGTGGCCCGGGATGCTCGCGCGGCGGTTCATCCCCGTGATGCTCATGCGCGTGCCGTGGCTGCTGGTGCTGCCGCGCTTCTCGTGGGCGCGCACGCTGCTGCTGCCGGTGATCGATCTCGAGCAGCAGCGAGGCAAGGGCTACCGTGAGCGCGAGCGGGTGCTGCTGGACCGCGCGGGCAGCACAGCCGGCGGGCTCATCCTCGCCTGCGGCCTCTACGAGGTGATGATGATTTTCGGGCTGCTGGCGCTGGTGGCGTCCATCGTGACGGACCCGCTCGGCTCGGGGGATTTTGCGCAGCGGCTGTTCGAGCTGGCGGCGCGCCCGTCCGCGGCGTCGAAGGGTGTGCAGTGGGCGCTGACGGCGGGCTACCTCGTCTCGGTGACGCTGGTGGAAATTTTTTACGTGGGCGCCGGGTTCGGGCTGTATCTGAATTGCCGCACGCATCTCGAGGGTTGGGATGTAGAGATCGCTTTCCGGCGCCTGGCCCGCCGGCTCGGGAGCACGGCCACGGCGCTGCTGGCGGCCGGGCTGCTGCTGCTGGGCGGCATGGGCGCGCGGGCGGAGATCAAGCTCGAGCCGAAGAGCGCGAAGACGGAGGCCAAGACCGAGGCCAAGATCGAGGCCAAAACGGAGACCACGGACCCGAAGAAGGAGGCGAAGCCGGAGGTGAAGGAGGTCTATCCGAAAGATCGCGAGATCATCGATCGCGTGATGAAGCAGGACGACTTCAAGATCGAGAAGCGCAAGTTCCCGGTGTCGCGGATGCGCAGCAAGGAACCGACCGAGTTTTCGCCGGCGCTGGCCGGGTTTGGTGCGGTGATCTTCTGGCTGGTCATCGCGGCGGTCGTGGGCTGGCTGGCGTGGCTCATTGGCAAAAATTTGCACATGTTTAAGTGGCGCAAACGGGACGCGGGGGACGGTGGTCCCGTGGGGCCGCGGACGGTGATGGGCCTGGAAATCACGCCGGACTCGCTGCCGGCGGATATCCTCGCCGCCGCGCGCGGGCTGTGGCAATCGGGCGATACGCGCGGCGCGCTCAGCCTGCTCTATCGCGGCTCGGTGGCGTGGCTGGTGAACGTGGCGCGGCTCGGCATTCGCGAGAGCGACACGGAGGGCGATTGCCTGCGCCATGCCGGGACGCTGCCGAATGCCGCCGCCGTGGGCTATTTCAGCGATCTGACGGAAGCGTGGATTGGCACCGCATATGCGAGCCACTATCCGCCTGGCGAGCGCATGGAGCGGCTGCTGGGATCGTGGCCGTTCACGGGTTTGCCAGGTGGACAGCCAGGAGGGGCGAAATGAAGCGGATCCTGAAACGGCTGGCTGCGCTGTTCGCGCTGACGCTGTGCCTGTTCATCCCGGGCTGCGGGGAAGGGGAGTACGAGGAAGTGGAGATCGGCTACATGGGGCCGGCGCGCTATAATCCGTTTCTCGCGGCGGAGCGCTTTTTGAAAGAGGCTGGGTGCGAGGTGAAGAGCAATGGCAGCTTTGACCAGCTGCCGTATGCCAGCGGCACCGTGGTGGCGCCGCTGCAGGCGTTCATGAACTATGGCGACGCCAACCGGGTGCTCACCTGGGTGCAGAACGGCGGGCACCTGGTGCTCCTGCTGGCCAACGGCGAGCCGTGGCGCAGCGATTGGAAGATTTGGAAATGGGAGGAGAAGGAGACGGACCAGGAGGATCGCGACGAGGAGGAGAAGGCCTTGCTCGACAAGCTGGGGCTCAAGCTCGACGACAACGGCAGCCACGGCGACACCTTCGTGCAGGTGGGCGTGCGGACGTATCGGGCGGAGCTCCACGGGAAATTCACGCTGGTGAAAAAGCCGTATCGGCGGGATGTGGATGGCGGCGACCAGCTCACCAGCTTTGCGCGCGGCTATGGCCGGGTGACGCTGGTGGCGGACGCGCATCCTTTCCGCAACCGCTACCTCGCGGAGCAGGATCACGCAGCGCTGCTGCACCAGCTGGTGTCGATGGATCAGCGGATGATTGTGTCCTTCGTCACCGGGATGAAGGTCTCTTTTTGGAAGATGCTCTGGCAGCACGGCTGGATGGTGCTGGTGTGCCTTGCGGTGGTGCTGGTGCTGTGGCTGTGGAAAAATCTCCCGCGCTTTGGGCCCATCCTCGCGGCGGAGGATCGCTCCGCGCGCGATTTCACCGGGCACCTGGCGCTGGCGGGCGCCTTCCTCTGGAAATACCGGCAGGTCCCGGCGCTGCTGCAGCCGCTCCAGCAGGAAGTGCTGGCGCTGCTCGCCCGGCGTAGCCTGAACCCGGAGGACCCCGCCACGCAGGAGGAACTGGCCACACGCTGCGGGCTGACCGCCGATCGCGTGCGGCAGGCGCTCTTCCTCGTGGGGCCGCAGTCCGAGTCCGTCTTCCTCCGCACCGTGCAGGATTTATACACTCTCCGATCTAAAATCTAACTTCCATGGACACCCCATACGCACCACCAGCACCGCCCGCCGAACCCGCGTCGGAATTTCAACAAGCCGCGGAAGTCGTGAACACGATCCGCCGCCGCGTGGCCCGCGTCTTTCTCGGCCAGGCCGATGCGCTCGACCAGGTCCTCGCCGCCTTCCTGGCCGGCGGGCACGTGCTCATTGAGGGCAAGCCGGGCCTCGGCAAAACGCACCTCGTGCTGGCCATTGCGCAGACCTTTGGCGGGCAGTTCCGGCGCATCCAGTTCACGCCGGATCTGATGCCGAGCGATGTGACGGGCCACACGCTCTACGACATGGGCGCGCAGCAATTCCGCCTGCGCCGCGGGCCGATTTTTACCAACCTGCTGCTGGCGGATGAAATCAACCGCGCGCCCGCGAAGACGCAGGCCGCGCTGCTCGAAGTCATGCAGGAATGGCAGGTGACGATCGACGGCGAGTCGCACGCGTTGCCGCCGCCCTTCATGACGCTGGCCACGCAAAACCCCATCGAGCAGGAGGGCACCTATCCGCTGCCCGAGGCGCAGCTCGACCGCTTTTTGATGAAGGTGGTGGTGGACTACCCCGGCGCGCGCGAGGAGGAGCAGATCGTCTCCGAATTGCTCACCGGCGGCGGATTGAAAGTCGGCGAGATCGAGCCGGTGTGCGACATCCCGGGCATCCTCGCGGTGCAGAAAGTCGTGGGCAACGTGCGCGTGGTGCCGGAAGTGGTGGCCTACGCCGTGCGGCTCACGCGGGCCACGCGCGAGGCGCAGGGCCTCGCGCTCGGTGCCGGCACGCGCGGGGCCATCAGCCTCGTGCGCGTGGCGAAAGCCTTTGCCATCCTGGCGGGGCGCGATTTTGTGACGCCCGACGACATCAAGCGCGCGGCCCTGCCGGTGCTGCGGCATCGCATCACCGTGGCGCCGGAGCTGGCCATCAGCGGCCAGACCGCGGACCACGTGCTCGACGGGATCATTCGGAACACGGAGGCGCCGCGCCGCTAGGGCCCATGAAACTGAGCGAACCACGAACGAAGCTTCGGTGGATGGCGCGCTCCGCGCGGCATGAGAGATCCACGCCGCAGGCGCCATTCATCCTCGGTGATGAGTCTCGCCGCGAGGCGGGGGGCTCGTGGTTTAGAGCGATCGCCGAGAGTAGTTTCCGGCCCGAAGGGCCGACGGCCACTGGCCGGGGGCTTCAGCCCCCGGAGCACGGACGACCGGGAATGCGCCGCGAAGTCGGCGTCGGAGACGGAGCGATGGCCGAAATGATTTCCGGAAGTTTCCGGCGCCGACTTCGCGGCGCAGGTGACCCCCGCTCGATCCGGGGGCTAAAGCCTCCGGCTAGTATCCGTCGGCCCTTCGGGCCGGAAATGCCTTTTGATCGCCGCTCTGGCACTCCTTCGCCCCTTTCGCCGCCACCCACGCACCGTTTTTAATTTAGCGCTCATTCATGACGCCCACACTCCGATTACTACGCCTCGCCGGGCTGGTCCTGCTCCTGGGCCTGCTGGCCTCCGTGTGGGACCGCTTTGCGCTGTTCTGGCGGATTCTCTCCGGCGGCGTGGTGCTAGTCGCGGTGATCGATGCGCTGCTTTTCTGGATGTTTCGCCGGCTGCGCGTGGAGCGCCAGCTGCCCGGGCGCTTTGCGCTGGGCGTGGCGCAGGAGGTGGCGGTGACGCTGCACAACCCGAATAATTTCCCGGTGAAGGTGGAGTTTTTCGACGGTCTGCCCGCCTCGGTCGTGAGCGATCAGCTGCCGTGGGTGGGGGTGATTCCCGCGCGCCAATTCGCGACGGTGTCGTATCTCGCGACGTCGCTGGAGCGCGGGCCGTCGTCCTTCACTCCCGCCCACGTGCGCATGTTTTCCACGCTCGGCCTGTGGCACCGCAAGCATCGCGGGGCCACGGGCGCGGAGGTGAAGACGTATCCAAACTACGAGCCGGTGGTGCGCTACACGCTGCTCGCGATGAGCAATCGGCAGAACCAGATGGGCATCGTGACGAAGAACCGCGTGGGGCAGAGCCGCGAATTTCACCAGCTGCGCGACTACCAGGACGGTGACGTGCTGGCGCAGGTGGACTGGAAGGCGACCGCGCGGCGGCGCCAGCTCATCTCCCGCGAATACCGCGAGCAGCGCGACCAGACGCTGATTTTCATGCTCGATTGCGGGCGGCGGATGCGCGCGATGGACGGCCCGCTGCCGCAATTCGACCACTGCCTGAACGCGACGCTGCTGCTGAGCTACATCGCGCTGCGGCAAGGCGATCAAGTCGGCATCCTGTCCTTCGGCGGGACGAATCGCTGGCTGCCGCCGGTGAAAGGCCAGCACTCGATGACGGTGCTGCTGAATCATCTCTACGACTACCAAAGCACGCCGGAGCCGAGCGATTTCAGCGAGGCGGCGGAGCGCATCCTCACGCGGCAGCGCCGGCGCGCGCTCATCGTGCTGCTCACGAATCTGCGCAGCGAGGACGGCACGCAATTGCTCGGCCCGCTGCGGCTGCTGCGGCGGAAGCATCTGGTGATGGTGGCGAGCCTGCGCGAGCGCGCCGCCGTGGAGTGCCGGAAAACGATGCCCCTGGGTTTTGAAGACGCGCTGCTGCAGGCGGCGTCGACGGGGTATCTCGCCGAGCGCAAGACGTTCCTCTCCACGCTGCGCGATCAAGGCATGATGACGCTGGACGAAACCCCCGAGGCCCTGCCCACCGCCCTCGCCGGAGCCTACCTCGATATCAAGATGCGCGGGACGCTGTAGGGGGGCGTGCATTGGAGGCGCGGCTCATCTGTGGCGTGACGCTCTGCGTCGCGCTTAGTTAAGGTGGTAGGAAACCACGAAAGGCACGGAGTGAGATGCCTCTTATCTCTGTGTCCTCTGTGGTTTTCTGCCGTCTCCGCCCACCTCAACCAGGCGCGACGCAGAGCGTCACGCCACCAAGGGGCGCGTACTCTATCGTCAAACGCAAACGCCTGACGAATCCATTCAGGCGCCGGTTACTTTGAGCACCGCAGCAAAATCTTCCCATCCCGCTTGGGACGCTGGGCGTGGGCCACGGCGGCGGCGATTTGGTCGAGCGGGTAGGTGGCTTCGATGGGCGTGGCGATCACGCCGAGGCGCGTCAGTTCGAAGAGTTCCGCAAGGATGGTCGCGCGTTTCTCCGGCGTGGCGTTTTCAAACCAGCGCGTGACCCAAAATCCGCGCCAGGCGATGTCCTGGAAGATGAGGAGGCCGTTGGGGATTTTGAGCGGCTGCCGCGCCATCGCGCCATAGGTCACGATCACGCCGCCCGGGGCCAGGGTGCCGGCGAGCCGCGTGGCGCTGTCGCCGCCCACACAATTGAGCGCGAGGCGAATCGGCGCGCCACCGGTGGTGGCTTTGATTTCCTGAGCGAGAGATTCGCCATCGACCAGCACCGCATCCGCGCCTTCGCTCTGAAGCTCGGCGGCGACTTCCGCGCGGCGCACGACATTCAGCGTGCGCCAGCCGAGGTGGCGGGCGATGCGGATGACGCAGCGGCCCACGGCGGAATTGGCCGCATTTTGCAAAACCCATTCGCCGGGCTGCAGCGTGACGAATTCCCGCAGCATGAGCAGCGCGGTGGCGGGGTTCACGCGGAGCATGGCGGCTTGTTCCAGCGGCACACCCTGTGGCACGGGGACAAGCTCGGCGGCCGAGGCATTGCCGGCTTCCCGCCAGGAGCCGAAGCGATGCGGCAGCAGCACGGTGGTGCCGACGGCCGGCTGGATCACGCCCGGTCCGAGGGCTTCCACCACGCCGACGCCTTCCACGCCTGGAACGCCGGGTAGCGCAGGACGCACGGGATATTTACCTTCGAGCACGTTCAGATCGGCGGGATTGATGGGCGCGCAGCGAACGCGCACCCGCGCCTCTCCGGCGGTCGGCGGCGCGAGCTCGATGATCTCGTGACGGGCGACGGAGACGGGATCGCCGTGCTCGTGAATCACAATGGCGCTGACTTTTTCCATGGTGCCTCTACGGTGTCCGCGATGCCCGTCAACGACAAGCCTGCAACCATTGCCCACAAAGCCGAGCGCTACCTTTCCGGCGCGCGGCTGGCGCTGCTGGGGGTGATGGTGAATGCCTTCCTGGGCATCGTGAAGATCCTGGCCGGACTCCTCGGCAATACGTATGCGCTCATCGCCGACGGCGTGGAATCGCTGCTCGATATTTTCGGATCGCTCGTGGTGTGGTTTGGGTTGCGCGTGGCCTCGGAGCCGCCGGACGACGAGCATCCCTACGGACACGGCAAGGCAGAGGTGGTGGCCTCGTTCGTCGTGGCGTTCACGATCATCGCGGCGGCCATCGGGCTCGCGGTGCAGAGCATTCGGGAAATCATGACGCCTCATGGCATGCCCGCGGCCTGGACGCTCTGGGTGCTGATGGTGGTCGTGCTCGTAAAAGGCATCCTCTACCGCAAGGTGATTCGAGCAGGCGACCAACTCGGCTCAACGGCCGTAAAAACGGATGCCTGGCATCACTGGGCGGACGCGCTGACAAGCGTTCTCGCCTTTATCGGCATCCTGGTGGCGCTGTGGCTGCACGAGCCCACGGCCGATGATTGGGCCGCGCTGGCGGCGAGCTTTATCATTGCGTGGGGCGGGATCAATCTCCTGCGGCCGGCAATGCGTGAGGCGATGGATACCGCGCCTCCCCGTGGGTTGGTCGATGAAGTGCGCGCGCTGGCCTCGAGCGTTCCCGGCGTGCTCGCCCTCGATCAATGCCGCATCCGCAAGATGGGGCTCGATTTTTACGTCGACCTCCACGTGGGCGTGGAGCCGACGCTGAGTGTGCGGGAGGGGCACCGGATTGCCCATGCGGTCCGCAAGGTCATTCGTGACGCCAAACGGGAGGTCGCGGACGTGCTGGTCCACGTCGAGCCAGAGGATGAGTTGGAAGATGCAGACGAATGAGAAAAGGAAGGCCCAGCGGGAGAACGAGTTCCAAAAAGAATCGAATTGTACTTATAAGTAATACTTTCATATAGAGAATGGCGCCGGGTGCGAGGAGCGTAAACATCCGGTAATGTTTACGGTAATGTTGGTAATCTTTTCGTAATTAAATTGGCAGAAATCCAATACGTCCGGAGAGAGGCACAGTTGCGATTCCTTACAGTTTTATGCGTTCTCAGGCAAGTATCTTGGGGTTTTTACTATAAAAGCATGAGGGTTTTCCCTTATATCCAAGCCCCGTAACTTTTGGGTATGATTCTTACATGACAGTCCCCAAAGCGTTTGATGCCAGTCCCAAGCATCAAACGAAAAGTCCCGTTGCCCTTGCGCGGCGTATTGGCGTCCTCGTTTTGGCTACAATTAATAATACTAACTAATACAAAAATGCGCCCGCTCCCCATCGCTGCCGAAGAACCCAACCCTGTTCCGAACCAACCCCTTCGGCCTCAACAAATTTTGTAAGCGCTCGACCATGCCCACCCCCTTGCGAGCTTTGATCGTTGAGGACAATCCGATGGATTCGGAGTTGCTGGTCGCCGCCCTGCATCACGCCGGTTTTGCGCTGGAGTGGATCCGGGTGGATAATGAGTCCAGCTATCGCGAGCAACTCACCCGCGCGTGGGACGTGGTGCTTTCGGACCACGATTTGCCCCGGTTTAGCAGCACGCGCGCGCTGGAAATTATCAATGAACTCGGCATCAAGACGCCGTTCATCATTGTCTCCGGCACGATCGGCGAAGAGATCGCCGTGCGGTCCATCAAGCACGGCGCGGCGGATTATTTGCTGAAGGATCGGCTCGCGCGCATTGGTCCCGCCATCCAGCAGGCGATGGCGCAGGCGCGGCACCAGGCGGAACAGGAAGAAGCGAAGGCCGCGATTCGGGAAAGCGAGGAGCGATTCCAGCAATTTGCCGCCAACATCCCAGAGGTCCTGTGGATGAAGGACGTGAGCACGGAGCGTTACCTTTACGTGAGCCCGGCCTTCGAAAGGGTCTGGGGCCGCCCCGTGGAACTATTGATGGCGAATCCGCATGTCTGCCTGGAGTTTGTCGCGCCTGAGGATCGGGCGGAGGTAGCGGACGCGGAATCTCGCGAAGCCACGGGAGAATTTGATCTGACGTATCGCATTGTCCGGCCGGGTGGCGAGATTCGCTGCATCCGCAATCGCGCCTTTGGCGTGCGCAATGCGGCGGGCGAGATCTACCGCATTGCCGGGGTCGCGGAGGATATCACAGAGCGCCGGGCGGTCGAGGAGCGGCTGCAGCACCAGGCCGCGATGCTGGAGATGGCGAAGGACGCGATCATCGTGCGTGATTTCCAGAGCGAGCGGATCACGTATTGGAACAAGGGCGCCGAGCGCATCTACGGCTGGACGGCGGAGGAGGCGCTGGAGCAGCGGATCGGCGATCTGCTTTGCATGGACCCGGCGCTGCCCTCGCGGATTTCGCAGGAACTGCAGCAAAAGGACGAATGGTACGGCGAAACCCGCCACATCACCAAAGCCGGCAAGAAACTGGTGGTGAACATTCGCGCCACTTTGATTCGCGACACGGAGGGAAAGCCCCAGGGGGTGCTGTCCATCACGGCGGACGTCACCGAGCAGCGAAAACTGGAGGCGCAATTCCTCCGCGCGCAGCGCATGGAGAGCATCGGCACACTGGCCAGCGGCGTGGCGCATGACCTGAACAATATCCTGGCGCCGATCATGATGTCCGTCCCGCTGCTGCGCGGGCAACTGACTCCGGAAAGCCGGGAGGGAATCATTACCACCATCGAGATGAGCGCGGAGCGCGGCGCGCAAATCGTGAAGCAGGTGCTCGCCTTTGGCCGTGGGCTGGAGGGGGAGCGCAAGCCGATGTCCCTGCGGGCTTCCATCTCGGAGCTCACCAAGATCATGCGGGAGACCTTTCCGAAGGACATCCGGGTGGAATCCAGCACGGCTTCCGATCTCTGGCTGGTCACCGGCGACCCCACGCAGATTCACCAGATTTTGCTAAATCTGTGCGTGAATGCGCGCGATGCGATGCCGATGGGCGGGCGTCTCCGCCTGGCGGTGAGCAATCTGGACGTGGATGCCAACTACGCCGCGACGGTGAATGATGTGAAGCCCGGCCGCTATGTGCTCGTGGAGGTGCAGGATGATGGCTCGGGAATTCCAGCGGAAATTGTCGAGCGGATTTTTGATCCGTTTTTCACCACGAAAGGCGTGGGCAAGGGGACTGGTCTCGGCCTCTCCACCGTGCTCGGGATCGTGAAGAGTCATGGCGGCGCCGTGCATGTGAACACCGAAGTGGGGAAGGGGACCACTTTCTACGTTTACCTGCCCGCGGCGGCGGAGGAAGCCGTGGCGGCCGCCGGGCAGTCGGCGTTGGAGAATTTGCCGCAGGGCAATGGGGAGATCATTTTGGTGGTGGATGACGAGGCGACCATTCGCAGCGCGGCCAAGACGGTGCTGAATGCGCACGGCTACAAGGTGCTGACCGCCAGTGATGGCACCGAAGCGCTGGCCATGGTGGCGAGCCAGCCATCCACGGCGGCGGTGATTACCGATCTAATGATGCCATATATGGATGGCGTGGCCCTGGCGCGCGCCCTCCGCAAGATGCAACCGAATTTACCCATCGCCGCCTCGACCGGGCTGGGCGACCGGCCCCAGCTCTCGGAGCTCCGAACTTTGGGCGTTACTAACTTGTTAAATAAACCCTATAGTGCAGAATCACTACTTAAGGTAGCCTACGAGCTCGTCCAGCTCCAGCGTCCTGTCGAGCAACCCCAGTCGAGTGCCATCCGTCCTCATGAAAAAGAAAGTTCAGATCCTTCTTGCTGACGACCATGAAATTGTCCGGCGTGGTGTCCGGCCTCTGCTCGAAACGGAGTGGGGCTGGGAAATTTGCGGCGAAGCCCTCGACGGGCGCCAGGCGGTGGAACTCGCCGCCAAGTTGCAGCCGGATATTGTGGTGATGGATGTCAGCATGCCCCATCTCGGCGGCGTGGAAGCCACGCGGCAAATCAAGCGCGACTCGCCCAAATCTGAGATCCTGATTTTCACCGGGCAGGAGAGTGAGACGCTGGTGCACCAGCTTTTCTCTGCCGGCGCGCGCGCCTTTGTGCTCAAGAATGAGGCTGCCGCACAGCTCATCCCGGCGATCAAAGCGCTGCTCGAAGCGCAGCCGTATTTCGGCTCCGCCGTTTCAAAGATCGTCTTTAATCAATACCTCAAGGGCGGGTTGCAGCCGGATGCCGTCACGCCCGATGGACTCAGCCCCCGTGAGCGCGAGATCGTGCAGCTTCTCGCCGAGGGCAAGAGCAACAAGGAAGTGGCCAGTACCCTCGGCATCAGCGTAAAGACCGCCGAGACGCACCGCGCGACCATCATGAAAAAGCTGAACATGCAGTCCTTCAGCGAACTGGTGCGCTACGCCGTGCGGAATCATATCGTGCAGGCGTAGGCCGGATCTTTTCCAAGGAAACCGTGGTGATGGAACTGTTGCCCTCCGAAATCACTGAGCGCGCTGTAGCTGCGACCGGGAGGTCGCAGAGCGGGCTCCGGAATCGCGGGCTGTCCAACGATTGCAAAAGGACCGCCCAATGCGGCTCCCGACTTCGTTCGGGATTTTAAGCACGGCGCGCAGCGCCCATTAACCAAACTGCCTCCGTGCAGACGAGCGCCTCACCAAACAGGCGCTGCGCGCGGTGTTTCAAACTCTCGAACGGAGTCGGGAGCCACATTGGGCGGCCCTTTTTGCATAGGCGTGGACATTCCACGGATAAGCTAGGCATTCCTCTGGCGTGGAGGTCCCCAAAAACCCACGACTCCATATCCGCGTCCCAACGTCTCCAGAGGCGGCGCGATCCCGCGGCGGCGCGCCGCCTAAGAATTCCAGCCGCTCGCGGACTTAACCGGCCACTCGCACATGAAACTCCGTCCGTTCATCTCCTTGTCCGTTTTGTTTTCCGCGGCCGCCCTGCACGCTGCTCCACCCAAGGTCGCGGTGATTGCGGATGCCGACAGCGTCGCGAAGATTATCGCCGGTAGCGGTGCGCAAGTCGTCGACGCCAAAGACCTCGCCCAGGCCGACGTGCTCGTGATCCAGGGCTCCGCCATGAAAGCCCCCGCCGGCGTGGACCGCGCCGCCGTGGAAGCCTTCGCGCAGCGCGGCGGCGGTCTCGTGCTGTTGGGCGGTGGCATCGCCGCAGGCGATTGGCTGAAGCCGCTCGCGGGCGGCGCGTGGACGGCGAACAGCCATTCCTTCCCGAGCCTCATGATGCTCTATCCGCTCACGGACGCGCACGCGATCACCAAGGACGCGTCGGCTTTCGATCTCAAGGACGACACGGCCTACGACCTCGACCTGGATGCGGGTATCAACGTCCTGGCGTCCGCTTTTACGCCGAAGGTCACCACCAAGCGCCGCGATGACCGTGCGCCCGAGAAGCTCGACCGCGCAAATGTCTACGACATCCAGCCGCAGATGTGGACGTATGAGGGCGCCGATCACCACCGCGCTTTCGTGCTGCTGCCGGATGCGCCGGAGACGCTCCAGCACGCGAGTGTGCGGACGTTTTTGCTCCGCGGCCTCGTGTGGGCGGCGAAGCACCCGAACGTCGATGAGCTCTGCGCGAAGGCCGATCTTGTGACGCTGCGCTATCCGGCGGGCGGGCCGCGGCCGGCGGCGGAGACGGTGAAATCTTTCGAGCTGCATCCCGGCTTCAAGGCCACGGCCGTTGCGAGCGAGCCGCTGATCAACAAGCCCATCGCCATGCAGTGGGACGGCCAGGGCCGCCTGTGGATCGCGGAGACGCCGGAGTATCCGAATGGCCGCCGCCCGCTCACCGAGGCCGCTTGGAAGGAAACCGGCGTGCTCAAGCCAAACGACTATGACCGCCCGGCCACGGATCGCATCAGCATCCTCGAGGACACGGATGGCGACGGCGTGATGGACAAGAAGACGGTTTTTTGCACGGGCATCGAGCTCGTCACGGGCTTCTGCCTGTGGCGCGACGGCGTGATTGTCGTCGGCCAGCCGGACATCGCCTTCATCCACGGCGAGGGCGCGGCGCAAAAGGCGGAGCGGCTCTACACGGGCTTCACGCCGGGCGATACGCATTTCGTGGCGAACCATTTCATCGTGGCGCCGGATGGCTGGGTCTACGCGAACACCGGCAGCGGAGCGGAGGCGAAGTCGGTGCCCTTCCCGGAGGTGAAGGCGCGCATCAGCTCCGGCGTGTTTCGGTTCAAGCCGGACGGCAGCGCGATCGAGCAAGTGGGCTCGAAAGGCGGCAACGCCTTCGGCCTCGATGTGACGAGCGACGGCGAAGTGTTCTTCGGCCAGGCGACGAGCGGGAATCCGCTCCAGCACGTGGTGCTGCCGGAATGGATTTTGGCAAAAGGCAAATCGGGCGACGCGGGCAGCTGCGAGAGCCTGATGCGCAGCCGCAAAGTAGTGCGCCCGGACATGCCCTCGCGCGTGCCCTACATGCAGATCGATGTGGTGGGCGGCTACAGCGCGGCGACCGCGAGCACGGTGCAGGAGGGCGGCGCGTGGCCAGCGCAATGGAACGACACCATTTTCTGCAACGAGCCGATCCTCGACATCATCCACGTGGAAAAAATGAACTACGGCGGCCCGAACATCACGGGCACCATGCCGGAGCCGGAGCGCGAATGGCTGCGCGCGGGCGATTTCTGGTTCTTCCCGGTGGACGTCGAATTCGGGCCGGATGGCGCGATGTATGTGCTCGATTTTTACAACCCCATCGTGGCGCACAGCGACACCCGCGGGCCCAAGCACAGCCGCGCCGGCGCCAGCGTGCGGCCGGACCGCGAGCATTACTTTGGCCGCATCTACCGCATCCAGCACGACGACGCGAAGAAGCTGCCGGCGCTGAATCTCAACGCAGCCGACGCCGCGGGGCTGGTGGCGGCCTTCACGCATCCGAGCAAGGAAGTGCGTTTCAATGCGCTGCGGTTGCTGATGGATCGCCCCGATGCCGCGAGCGTGGCGCCCGCCCTGACGGCGATGGCCAGCGGTGAAAAATTTGTGCCCGCGCGCATCCTGGCGTTGTGGGCGCTGGAGCGGCTGGGCCGGCTGGACGCCACGATGCTCCAAGCCGCGCTCACGTCGCCCGAGGTGGGCGTGCGCAAGAGCGCGCTGCTCCTGGCGGAAGCGCTGGGCGCCAAGAATACCGCGAAAGTGGGGCCGTTGCTGAATGATCCGGAGCCGCGGGTGCGTCTCCTCGCCCTGCGCGCCCTGGCGGCCGCGCCGCTTGACAAGGAGGGCGCAGCGACATTGCTCGCCGTGCTGCCCAAGCTGGACGACGCGTGGTCCCGCAGCGCCGCCGTGGCCGCCGCCTCGATGAATGCCGGGCCGATGCTCGAAGCCGCGCTCGCCGGGCACACGGCGCCGAGTGCGAGCGAATTGGATCTGGCGGGCTCGCTCGGCACGGTGCTGGTGGATAAGCAGGACGGCGCCGCGCTGGCGCGGGTCCTCACGGCCGCGGCGGACGCGACGCCGGAAGGCGCGCCGCTGGTGGTGCGCGTGCTGGAGAGCGCGGGCGCGAAACCGATTCCGGCTCCGGCGGGCGCGGCGCCTTTGCCTGGAGCTTTCCTGAAACTTCTCGGCTGTCCCAATGCCGGCATCTCCGCGGGAGTCCTGCCGATCGCCGTTGCGTGGGACAAGGACGGTGCGCTCAAGGTGGTCATCGCTGCCCGTGTGAAGGCTTTGCTCGGGGTGATCGCCGATGAGAAGCAATCCGATGCCGCCCGCGCCTCGGCGGTGACGGCGCTGGTCCGCTCGCGCGCCGCGGATGGCCGCATCATCGCCAGCGTGCAGGAGTTGGTCCGCTCCAAGCTCTCCGACGGCCTGCTGCTCGATGTGATCGCGGCGCTGACGTCTACGGGCGATCCGGCGCTTGGCCAGCCGCTGGTGAGCGTGCTGCCGAATCTCTCGCAGCTCGGCCAGACCGCGCTCTTCGATGCGCTCGTCACCCGCTCCGAGTGGGCGAATGCGGTGCTCGATGCGCTCGCTTCCAAGCAACTGCCGCCGGCGCTCCTCGGCCCGGCAAAGCTGAGCAAGCTCCGCCTGCATCCGGATGCCGCCGTGAGCAAGCGCGCCGCGAAAGTTTTCGCCGAGGTCGGCGCGGGCAGCAATCCGGCCAAGGACGAGATCATCGCCAAGCTGCAGACCGAAATCGAAAGCAAGGCCGGCGACGCCGCGAAAGGCAAAGCGCTCTTCACCGCCACCTGCGCCACCTGCCACAAGATCAATGGCGAGGGCCAGGAAGTGGGGCCGCTGCTCGACGGCATCGGCGTGCACGGCACGCACGAGCTGCTCGTGCACATCATCGACCCGAGCCGCGTGGTGGACAACGAGCACCGCACCTGGAACATCGCCCTGCGCAACGGTCAGTTTGCCACCGGCATCATCGCCCGGGAAAACGAGCGCACGCTCACGCTAAAGCTGCCGGGCGGCATCGCGCAGGACATCAAGAACACCGACATCAAATCGCGCCAGGACACCGGTCTCTCGCTGATGCCGGAAGGCTTCGAGGGCCTCGGCGCCGATAACCTGCGCGACCTGTTCGCCTTCCTGGGCAGCGGCTCGAAATTCCGCGCGCTGAACCTCGGTGGCAGCTTCACCACGGACACGACCAAGGGACTCTACGCCAGCCGCGAGGCGCTGAACGACACCGTGCAGCCCGTGAAATATGGCGTCGTGACTGTAGAGGGCGTGCCCTTCAGCTTGCCGGATCCCACCACCACGACGACCGGCGGCAACGTGATCGTGCTCAAGAGCAGCGACGGCCCCAATTACGCCAGTTCGCTCCCGCAGCGTGTGGAAATCCCCGTCGGCTATCCCGTGGGCAACCTCCACTTCCTCGGCGGCGTCGCCGGCTGGGGCGGCGGACCGGACTCCCATCGCGAGGCGATGAAGGTGACCATCGTCCACGCCGACGGCACCAAACAGGTGGACGAGCTGTTCAGCGGTGATGTGTTTATCGACTACGTCAGCGGCGAAGACGTCCCCGGCTCGAAGCGCGTGAACGGCCTCACCAAGCACGCGCATGTGCGCTACTTCTCGCTGCCGGTCAAAGGCCGCTCCCCGGTGGCGAAGGTGATCCTGGAGAGCTACCTCAACGGCCTGTCGCCCACCACCCTCGCCATCACCACCGACAACGAAGCCCCGCAGCCGCGGCGGAAATACTAGGGGCGTGTCACGCCAGCAATGTGATGGGTTCGAGGGGCGGGGCGGTGAACGTGGGACCGGTTTCCAACCGGTCGTGGACGAGTAGAGCGGGGCGCTGCGGAGCACGAACGTCCTTGTGGTTACCGCCATCTTGGGTCCGACAGACTACTAGGAGGCTGTCAGACCTAAAATGGGGGGTGTGAGAATAGCCAGCGTGAGCTCCGCACCACCTCGCTGCGCTCGCCCACGACCGGTTGGAAACCGGTCCCACGTTCACCGTCCCGTCGTTCGAACCCGTCTCTCCAAGCGTGACAGGCTACTAGGGCCATCGCGCGCGATCCCTCCGTCTTTCCGATTTTTCTGCCCAACGATGCGGGGAAATGCGGATATTCCCCGCGACCGCCTGCTCCCGTCGATGACCGAACTGCTTTGGAATCCCGTGCTTGCGCCGATGCTGATCGGCTTGCTGGCGCTGCTCGTGATGGGCGCCACGGCGTGGAGCCTGTGGCATGGCGTGCATAATCGCACCCACGCGCTGTGGCTGGGCGGCTTCCGGCTCGCCGCCCTCCTGGTGCTGGCGGTGCTGCTGCTCCAGCCGCGCATGAAGCAGGAGGTCGTTTCGCGCATCGCCCCGCAGCTCGCGGTGGTGGTGGACAACTCCGAGAGCATGACGGACCCAGTGGACGAAACGCAGCCGCGCCGCGCCGAGATCGCGCGCCAGGTCCTCGACGGCCCGACGCTGAAGAAAGCACGCGAGTCATTCGATGTCCGCCTGTTTTCGTTCGACGCCAAGCTGGCCGGGCCGAGCGAAAAGCTGGAGCCGAGCTTCAAGGGCGGGGGCTCCAATGTGGTCGGCTCGCTCGGGCAGGTGCAGAATTATTTCCGCGGGCAAAACATCGCGGCCATCCTCCTGCTGAGCGATGGCCTCGATACCTCCGGGCTCGACAAGGCCGCCGCGCTCACGCCGGGCGTGCCGGTGATGACCTTCGAGCTGGAGAAGATGTGGGCGCCGAAGGAAAGGAAAAAGCGCGTCTCCATGGGCGCGGTCGATTATCCCGCGCGCGTCGTCGTGGGCTGGGATTCGGAGGTAAAGGCGCAGATCGTCAGCAGCAACATGAGCGGCTCCACGGTCACGGTGGAATTCTGGCGCGACGGCAAAAAGCAGACGGAGGCCAGCGTGGCGTTCAATGAGGATGAGCAGACGCGCCCGGTGGTTTTCCCCATCGCCCCCGAGGCGCCGGGCGTCATTCAATACGAGCTGCGGGTGAATGATGCGGCGGCGGACAACGACGCGAAAAAATATCCGTTCGTGGTGGAGGCGCTGGCGCCGGGGAAACGCATCCTCTACATCCAAAACTCGCTCGGGTTTGATTTCAAATTTCTCCGCAAGGCGATCGTGAGCGACCGGAATTTGCAGCTTCAGGCGTTCGTGCGCTGGGGTGATGGCAAGCTGGTGAGCTTGAGCGAGCGCGGCGTGGCGGCGCAGACGAAGCTGGACCTCTCGCAGAATGGGCTGGCGCGCTACTCGGTGATCATCCTCGGCGATCTGGCGGTGGATGCGCTGACGCCGGACAACCAGCGCGAGATGAAAGAATTTGTGAACCGCGGCGGTGCGCTGGTGATGCTCGGCGGCGCGAATCTGCTGGCGAATCCGCAGATCGCCGGCACCGCGCTGGCAGAGATTTCGCCGGTCAAACTGCCGGCGGATTATAAAGAGGGGCAGTTTGGCGTGAGCATCACGGAGACGGGGCTGCGGCATCCGGTTTTTGGCCCGCTCTTCGCCAATATCAAAGACTTCCCCTCGCTGCTCTCGGCCAACCTTACGACGGTCTCGAATCCCACCGCGGAGGTGCTCATCGAGACGGGCGGGGGCGGGGCGGAGAAACACCCGGTCATCGCGGCCAGCCGCTTCGGGCAGGGCAAGGTGGTGGTGGTGCTGAGCGACAGCGTGTACCGCTGGCGCTTGGCCGCGAAATTTGCGGCGGCCGACAAATCGCCCTACGACACGTTTTGGACGCAGCTTATGGACTGGCTTATCCCCAAGGAGCAGGACAAGCAGAACGGCAACAAGCTGGAGCTCTACACGGAGCGTCCGCAATACATGCTGGGCGAGCCCGTGGAAGTGCGGGCGATTGTGCGGCAGAGCGACGGCGGCAAGGCGCCCGCCGGCGTGGCGCTCACGGTGAAGACGCCGGATGAAAAGAGCTTCGAATACACGATGAAGCCCGGGATGCTGCCGACGACGAATAACCAGCAGGTGCCGGGCTTTCGCGTCACGGTGGAGCCGAACGTGCCCGGCGTTTTCGCCGCGAAGGCGCAGGTGCAGGTCGGCGCGGAAAAGCTCGAGGGCGAGGCGCGGTTCGTCGTGCAAAAGCCGGTGACGGAGCTCACGCAAAAGCCGATCGACCGCGAACTGCTCCAGCGCATCGCGCAGGAAAGCGGCGGCAAGTATTTCGCCCTGGGCGAGCACGACCAATGGCTCAACGCCATCCACGCGAAGGAGCAGCAATTCTCGCGTCCCAAGCTGGTGGAGCTGTGGAATGATCCCTTCCTGCTCTGCACGCTGCTGGGGTTGCTGGCAGGGGATTGGTTGCTGCGGAAGAAGTGGAACTTGCCGTAGGCGCGAAGCGGCCGCGGAGGGAAGCCCGCCGTTCACCGATCCAGCTTTTGAACTGCTTTTTTAGCAGGCGCGACGCAGAGCGTCACGCCACCAAGGACCGCCGCCCCGCCGCTCTCCGTTTGCAGCCTTGCCGCAGCGGGCGGGCTTTGGTACGGCCCATCCATGCGATTTGGCCTCTCGCTACTCGGTGTGCTTTTGTTGTCCGGCTGCGTGAATCCCGGTGGGAGCATGAAGCCGGGCGTGAGCGTGCTGTCGAAATCGGCCAAGCCGGAAGCCACGGAGCAGGCGTTTTCCGCGGAGGTGGATCCGCAGATGGCGCACCAGCAAAAGGTCCTGAACGCGATGCTCGAGCAGAAGCAGCAGGAGATGCGCACGTCGCGCCCGGGGGCGCCGCTGGATTTCACGCTTACGGGCCCCGTCCTCGAGCAAATCGCGCGGATGCAGCGGCTGGCGCAGCGCATCGAGGCGGCGCGGATCAGCGCGATCGTGCAAGGCCGGACGGCGCGCAAATAGGAAGCCTTTGGCTCAAGCGCCTTAGGCGCGACGCGGAGCGTCACGCTACCGAGGTCAACGGCGGCCCCGGTCTGCGCAGCGTTGCACCACGCTGGCGACCGGGGCGCCGAGCCCGCGTCAGCCTCGCGAGAGTGTTACGGCGCTTGCGGCGTGACCACGCGGTAGTAGCGCTGGCCGGTGCCGGCCCCGGGATCGGGGATGGTGACGAGCTGCGTGGCGGCGGGGGCGGCCACGTCGGAAAGCTTGAGCCACGTGGGATCCGTGATCGCCGCCTTGTACTGCACCGTGTAGGCGATGCCGGCCTGCGCGGTGAATTGGATGACGACCTGCCCGCCTTGTTTGGTGGCCGTACAGTTGAAGACGCTTTGCGGATTCGTCGGCAGGGTGCCGGCGATAAATTCGCTTTGGTTGTCCTGCCCGTCTTGATCCGGATCATCGGTCGGCAGGCCGGTGCCGGGCGTGTTCGCGTTGGCGCCGAAATTGGTGAAGCGCCAGGCATTGAACGGCGTTTCGGTCAGCGTGAGCGTGTTTACCGTGGTCGCCCCGAGGTCGCCATATTGCGGGCTGGCGAGGGTGACGGTGAGCGATTTTGAGGCGGCCACCGTGGGATTGTTGAGCAGGGGCACGGTGATTGTTTTTGGCGCGGTATCGCCGTCGGCCCAATTGAGCGTGCCGCTCGTCGCCGTGTAATCCGTGCCCGCGATCGCGGAGCCATTCACCGTGGAAAAATTCACGCTCACTGGGCCCGTGCTGCCACCGGTCCGGGTGACGCTGAGGGTCGCGGTGCCCGTATTTTTCATCGCGCTCGCCGTGGACGCGGCGTGCTGAAGCGCGCCGGGCGGATGATTCGCGCGCCAATATTGGAGGATGGGGCGGAGGGCTTTTGGTTGGTTGACGGGCGCGCCGAGATTGCCGGCCTGGTCCGTGGTGTTAACGCCATGGCACACGGCGCAGGTGCGGACTTCGCCCGGGGCGAAGGTGACTTCGTAGCGCTCCTTCACGTAGCTCACCGTGCCGGAGCCATCGAGCATGTGCCACGTCACGGCGCGGCCGGCGGGCACGATGGCCGCCCATGAGCCGTCATCGGCGATCTTCACGGCGCCGGGAGGAGCACCGGGTGTGGTGGGCATTTCGGAAAGGCTGTCGTGCAGCGGCACCGGCATGCAGCGGCGGCCCGCCGTCGGCGTGGCATTGGGATTGGCGCCATCGTGCGTGTACGCGCGGAGCGCATCGGCTTGGTAGATCTGCACCCAGCCGATGTCGTAGATTTTGCCGGCAGCGCCGACCGTCTGGTGCGCGGACCACGCGACCTTGAGATTGTAGGGCTGCTGTTTGTCGGCGGCGTCGCGGCGCGTGGAATCGCGGTTGGCGATGAGCGCGAAGCCGCGCGTGCGCAGATCATTTTGGAACGTGGGCGCGTGGACTTTTTCCTCGTCGAAAACCGTCTGCTCCACGCTGGCGATCGGCGTAGTCAGCTGGCTGGGTTTGTTTGGGCGCGCGGCCACTTCCACGGGGTCCAGCTCCCACAGCGGCGCCCCGGAATAAGTGATGAGCGTGCCGTTCACATAATACGTGAGGCTCACGTTCTGCGGGTTCGTCGGCGCGTTGGCGGCGACGGGATCGGGCACCAGGATGTTGCCGCTGGTCACCAGCGTGCGCAGGCGGAAGGCGTAGCGGGATTTCGGATTCGTCGCGGTGCCGCTGTTGGAATCGTACTGCGTCACCGTCGCATGCACGGCCATCAAGGAGCCATCGGAGAGCGGCAGCGGATTGCGGTAGATGTCGACGGGCGAAGCGAGCGGCGACTGGCCCAGCGCGGGGTTCGGCGGGATGGTCGTCTGCGTGAGGTAGGTGATCTGCATCGTATCCGGATTCACGCCCGGGCCGCTGTTGTAGCGGATGATGGGCGCGGCCATGTGCGTGCCGTATTCCGGCGGACCGACGGCGTAGAATGTACCGGCGGTGACGGGCGACTCGATGAGGTGGAGGAAGTTCGTCGAGATGGGGACGGTGAAATTTTTCTGCACGAGATTGGCGTCGCCATTGATCGTGTTTTTCACCGGGATGGTGCCGCCGAATTCGTGACGGCCCACGTGGGTATCCACTTCGTGCGCGCTACCATCCTCGCGGCACTCCCACGGGAAGAACTGATTGAAGGAGAAACCGCTGATCGGAACGTTGTTGATGATGATGCTATTCGCCGCTGATTTGTCGAAGTTCCGCGGCTCCGGGTGGAAATTGTAGGTGGGGTAGTTGGCGTCGGTGCCTTTGGTGAAGGTGGCATTCGCGGCCTCGCTGTCATAGGTGCCGTTGCCGTTGAAGGTTTGCGTCCACGTCTCGCCATTCGCGGCGGAAGGCGCGCGGTCGTAGGTCGCGAAAGGATCGCGGGAGAGGTGATCCCATTGGACGAACATCACGCGGCCGAAGCTATCGATGAACGGCGAGAATGCGCCCGAGGGGGCGTGGATGATATGTTTCAGCTCGTTGCTCTTGGTGCGGTCGAGCCGATAGAGGCCGGTGTTGCAGGGGAGCGACATGTATTGGTCTAGCTGGGGGTAGAGGTGCGCCTGCATGCCGAACGGCGCGTCGCTGACGAAGATGATGCGGTCCTGCGTGTCGTAGCAGGCTTGGTAGTTGTTGTAGCTGGCGGGCTGCCCGGCGACGTAGGTGATGACGGGCGTCTGGCCCTGGGCGAAGTTGGTGATCTCGTAGAGCTGCCAGTGGAATTGGGTGTTGTCCGCCGCGCTGGTGGGCGCGCCGACGACCATGGAGAAGATCGCTTTGGTGCCGTTCCAGTGCATGGAAGGGTGTTGCACCGCGATGCTGGAGGCGCCCTGGAAACCGGTGGCGTTGCCCGCGCCATCGACGGAGCCGCCGAACCCGGCGGCGGCGGTGAGATTTACTTTGGTGCCATCCGCATAGCGAATCCAGAGCGCGCCGCCGCGGGCCACGTGCGCCGGGTCAGCCAAGGGACTCTGCATGGTGCTGGCGACGGTCAGTTTCGTGCCGGTGATCACGTGGCCGAGGTCGAGGCTATCGTCGGGCATCGGTGTCTGGGTGATGTACAGAATGGGTTTCCCAAGCGCTGCCGCCGAGGCGGTCGCCCCAAAGGACAAAAGGACAAGGGGGAGGAGGACCAGGAATAGCAGGGACTTCATGGCGGCTTGATTGAAGCAATGGAGAGGCCAAAGGGGTATCATCCTTTTGGAGGAGGGAGGGGGCGCGGTACTTTGGTTTGTGAGGAGGTATCGCGGGAATCGTGGGAGGCAGAACGAAGTGAAAGAGTGAGTGATTAGGATTGATGATGTAACATATCTGGAGAAATAGCGGATATTCTTGGTAATTAATGTGAGAGGGGGGCGACCTGAGTGAAATGCGATGCCCTTCCGGAGGCACGAGCGGGAAGGAAGTCGCGGAAATGAGTTTTCGGAAAGGAAGCTCGTAGCTGCGACCGGGAGGTCGCAGACGCCCGAAAGGGGAGGGGGCGAGCGTCTGCGAGCGTCCGCTACACCGGCCCCGCCCATTTCGATCAGCTACAGCTCAATTTAAACCGCTCTTTTCAGGTGCGACACAGAACGTCACGCCACCAAGGGACCGCTCCGGCGCCTCACAGCCTTTTCATCGGCTGGCCTGCTTTTATTATTGTAAAAATAACACTATCTCATCAATCCTTGCGCCATGAACACCACGGAAAAGATTGTCGTGCTCACGGGCGCGGGGATTAGCGCGGAGAGCGGGCTGCCGACGTTTCGCGACGCGGGCGGTCTGTGGGAGGGCTACGCGGTGCAGGAGGTGGCCACGCCGGAGGCGTTCCGGGCCAATCCGGAGCTGGTCCTGCGCTTTTACAACGAGCGGCGCGCGAAGGCAGCCACGGTGGAACCGAATGCCGCGCACCGGGCGCTGGCGGAACTGGAGCGCAAGTTTCCCGTGGTGATCATCACGCAAAACGTGGACGACCTGCACGAGCGCGGCGGCTCGACGCATGTGGTGCACCTCCATGGAGAATTGCGGAAGGTGCGCAGCACGGCGGCCCCGGAGTTGATCTACGACATCGGCGCGCAGCCCATCGCGCTGGGAGACCGCTGCGAGAAGGGCAGCCAGCTCCGGCCGCACATTGTGTGGTTTGGGGAGGGCGTCCCGTTGATGACGGAGGCGATCAATCACGTGCGAAGTGCGACGCGGGTGCTGGTCGTGGGCACATCGCTGGTGGTGTACCCCGCCGCGGGCCTGCTCCAGCATGCGCGGGAGAACGCGGAGAAGGTGCTCATCAACCCCGAGCGCCCCGAGCGGCTCTTTGGTTTCCGGCACATCGAGGCCAAAGCTGCAGTGGCGGTGCCGGAGGTAGTGGCGGGGTGGATGGGGGAGTAGGGCGGAACCAATGGGCACGGGGCGGGGGGCAAATCTGAAAGACTCACACCCTTTTCACCTGCGCATGGGCGCTGCTGATGTTGCATGCGGCGTGGAGAGTGCTATAAGCCTCGGCCCTTTTCACTGTTACCAAGCTGCCACCACCCTGTTACCAAAATGCCGACTTACGAGTACGAGTGCGCAAAATGCCGGAAGACGTTTGAGTGCTTTCAGTCCATGCGGGATGATGCGTTTGACACGTGCCCGAAGGAGAAGTGCCAGATGAAAAAGTGGGGGAAGGGGAAGGTGCGGCGGCTGCTCGGCGGGGGCGCCGGGCTGATTTTCAAGGGCAGCGGATTTTACATTACAGACTATCGCAGCGAGGGTTACAAAAGCGCGGCGAAGAAAGAATCGGGCGACGCGGCGCCGGCGAAGGCGGCCAAGTCCGAAGGGGGCAGCCCGGCCCCGGCGAAGAAGACGGAATCCAAACCTGCACCGAAGAAGAAAGACTAAAACATGGCCGATAATACTACCATCAAGTGCGCCGATTGCGGCCATTCCAATGAGCCGGAGCGCGTCTACTGCCACAATTGCGGCGCGAAGCTGGACCGTTCGCTGCTGCCGAAGCCGGCGGACAAAAAGGAATCCGCCGAGCAGGCGCGGAAGCGGTACCACAAGATGTCGAACCCTACCACGAACATCGTGAAGAACGTGGTGGTGACGGGGATCAAGGTGCTGGTGGGAGCGGCGCTGGTGTCCTCCATCGCGCTGATGCTGCTGCCGCCGGAGGACGCGCCGGAGAAGAATGACGACATCGGCAGTTTCACGGTGCGCGATAACTGGTCGGCCCAGACGACGGCGCCGAAGGCCTCGGCGATGGTGTATCCGGAGAAAGATCTGAACGCTTATCTGAAGACGCTGAAGTCGGAGGACGGGATGGTGAAATTCAAGGGGGCGTATGCCAAGCTGGGTGAGGGAACGGTGACGATTTGGGTGAAGCGCGAGCTGTGGGGGCTGCCGATGTGGAGCAGCGTGGTGTATCATCCCACGGTGAAAGGCGGGAAGCTGGAGGGCAACCCGAGCGCCGTTCACTATGGGCGGCTGGGAGTGCCGACGCAGGCGACCTTCGCGCAAGGCTGGGGGGTGGCGCCGGTCTTCACGGCGATTGCGCCGCAGTTCAAAGATTTGGATCGGCTCCAGGATATCACCATCGCCGACGGGAAAATCACGGTGACGACCAAGGATAAATGAAATCGCTCGAGCGATGGGGCTGGATGGTTCTTTTCCTCGTGGCGCTCGCCACGGGGGCCGCGCGCGCCGCGGATCTGAAGAATCGCAGCACCAGCCGCTCGGGGCAGTTCATCATTTATTGCGATGACCGCGAAGTGCGGTCGCGCGTGGTGAGCTCGGTGGAGGAGATCAAGACGGACTTGCTGCACATCCTGCAGGCGGGGGATGAATGGGACTACCCGATCATCATCGCCATCGATCGTGCGGAGCCGGGGAAGCCGGAGACGCCCGTGTCGCTGCAACTGACGACCACACTGGCCGGGCCGAAGATCGATATTGGCGTGCGCATCGGGAATGATCCGGCGCGCATCTTTCTTCAGCGGCACATCGTGCGGGCGCTGCTGCTGGAGATGGCGTATCGGGACCGCGCGAACCTGCGCACGGGCGAGCGCTACACGGAGCCGCCCTGGTGGCTTTCGGAGGGGTTTTTGCAGGCGATCCGGCGTCACGCGGACAAGGGCGGGACGGATATTTTCAAAAGCATCGTCAATACAGATAAACTGCCGGAACTGGAGAAATTCCTGTCGCACCGGCCGACACTGCTCGATACGCCGGCGGGAGCGGTGGATAGCGCGTGCGCGCTCTGCCTGGTGGAGGCGCTGATGGCGCTGCCAAACGGGGCGCAGAATATGCAGCGCTTCATCCGGCGCAGCCCGGAGGCGGCCGTGGATCCGCTGGCCGTGCTGGGTGTGCAATTTCCGGTGCTCGCGGAGTCGCCGCAAAATCTGGCGAAGTGGTGGGCGCTGCAGATCGCTCGCTATGCGAGCGCGGATCGCTGGGAGGGCATGAGCCTGGAGGACACGGAGAAGGAGCTGGCGGCGGTTTTGACGGTAGAGATCCCGCTGGATAAGCAGGGGAAGACGGAAAAATTCGACATCGCGCACTTTGCGGACTTTGTGAAGATGAAGGAGGCGAAGGGGCCGATCTCCGTAGCGCGGGTGAAGGTAGCGGCGCTGGCGGCGCGCGCGCATCCCCTCTACCGTCCGGTGATTGCGGAGTATGAGCAGATTTGCGGGGACCTTTCGGTGAAGAAAACGAAGGGAATCTCGGAGCGGATCGCCTCGATTGAGCAATACCGCGCCGCGCTGGTGCAGCGGATGGGGCAGATCACGGATTACCTGAATTGGTATGAGGCGACGCAGGCGCCGGGGAGTGCGGAAGTGTTTCAGCAATACCTGCAGCGGGCGCGGGAGGCCGCCGCGCCGCCGCCACCGCCGCCGGTGGACCCAAAGGTTTCCGCCTATCTCGATTCTCTGGAGAAGGATTTCCAGCCCCTGTTTCCCAACACACTCCCCGGCGCGGGGCCGGATGGCGTGGGGAGCAGGTAGAGGGGGGAGTGAGAAATTTGTCTCACCGCGGAAGAGGTCCGTCAGGCGTTTGGTAAAGGAACGACGCGACGCGTGCCCCTCTGGCCGCAAAGGAAGGAGGGGCACGCGGGTCGTGGTTCGAAGGCACAGCGCCTTGGGGCGCTTTTTAGCAGGCTGCTGAAAAACGCCAAGGAGGAGAGGAGTCGGAGATCAAAGGGGAATGCGGGGACGAAAAACGCAACAAACGAACTTCCTGTGCACCTTGAATGTGGAGAAACGGATTCCGAAAGGGCATCC
>Ga0207639_10000319_pt1 | contig 33729 bp, 26 predicted proteins | sample KBSCornC32_FD_184299 | JGI IMG/M metagenome (GOLD analysis project Ga0207639, IMG submission 184299) | Corn rhizosphere microbial communities from Kellogg Biological Station, Michigan, USA - KBS Corn C3-2 (SPAdes) (version 2) | ecosystem: Host-associated > Plants > Roots > Rhizosphere > Soil ... | reverse complement strand
AGCGCGTATCGCCGTTCGGCAGCAGGCGCCCGGTCGACAGCTCGCCCATGAGGATGCCGAGCGCGTAGATGTCGGTCGCGGTGGTGACGGGGCCGGGCAGGTACTGCTCGGGCGCGGCGTAGCCGGGGGTGAGCGAGATCGCGTGCGTCTGCGTGGCCGGGTGCTCGGCGTCGTCGAGCAGGCGCGCGATGCCGAAGTCGAGCACCTTGATCTCGCAGTCGGCATCGACGAGCACGTTCGACGGCTTGAGATCGCGGTGCACGACGAGCGCGCGATGCGCGCTGTCGACTGCGCGGCAGGCCTTGGCGAGCAGGGCGAGCCGTGCGCGCAAGTCGAGCGCGTGCGCGTTCGCGTACTCGGTGATCGGCCGGCCGTCGACGAACTCCATCGCGATGTACGGGATGCCGGCGTCGGTGATGCCGCCGTCGATGAGTCGCGCGATGTTCGGGTGCGACAGCTGCGCGAGCACGCCCTGTTCGCGTCGGAACCGGCGCTGGCCGTCGGCCGAGAACAGGCCCGTGCGCAGCAGCTTCAGCGCGACCGTCTGCGTGCCCGCGCCGCTCGCGCGCGTCGCGCGGAACACGATCGACGTACCGCCTTGCCCGAGCACCTCGAGCAACCGGTACGGGCCGATCTCGCTGCCGACGAGGCCGGCGCCGCTGTCGTCGCGCGGCGTGTAGTGCTCGATCAGCTCGGCGGCCGGCATCGCCAGCAACGGCGAACCGCCGGCGTCGGCGGCGAGCATCGCGAGCAGTTCCGCGCGCAGCGCCGGATCGGGAGCGTGATCCGCGAACCACTGCTCGCGCTGCGCCGGCGCGAGGTCCACGAGCTGGTCGAAGCACTCGCGCAAGCCCGGCGGCGGGTTCACGACAGTCGCGCTTTGAGGAATGCCGAGGCGAAGCGCCAGTCGCGCGCGGCCGTGCGCGGCGAGATGCCGAGCAGGTCGGCGACCTGGTCGATGCCGAGGCCGGCGAAGTAGTGCAGGTGCACGACCTCGGCGGCGCGCTCGTCGTGCGTGCGCAACTGGTCGAGCGCCGCGTCGAGTTCCAGCGCCTGCGCGGGATCGACCGCGATCGCTTCGACGTCCGGGTTGGTGAGCGGCACGCGCAGGCGCGCATCGCCCCGCTTGAGGCGCATCTGCAGCTTGGCGCGGTCGAGCAGGATGTGGCGCATCGCCTGCGCGGCATAGGCGAAGAACTGCCGGGGCTCGCCGAAGCGCAGGCGCTCCGCGTCGGCGAGCTTGAGGTACAGCTCGTTCACCAGCGCGGTCGTGCGCAAGGTGTCGGGCGCGCTGCTGCGGCGTCGCTCGCTGCGCGCGAGCGCACGCAACTGCACGTACAGGCGGTCGACCAGCCCATCTAGCCCGTCGATATCGGCGGTTCGACGCATAAGCAGCCCGGGCGCCAGAGGCCCGCACGTTAACCGGACGGTCGTTGTTTTGCCATCGATCCGGTCGCCGGATGCGCACATCCGATGGCAGTGGCGCGCGTGCTTCGTCGTTTGAACCGGTCGGACCGCCAGCGGACCTGGCCAGAACCTACGAGGAGACCGACCATGAGCCTTCACACCCCCGCTTCCCGCAGCCGCCCGCGCGCGGCCGCCGCCGTCGCCGCCGCGAGGTGCCCGGTGCGATCGGTCGCCCTGCTGGCGCTGCTGTTCGGCGCCGGCGCGCTCGCGCCGTTCGCGACCGCCACGGCGGCGCAACTCGCCTTCGTCACGTCGAGCACCGGGTTCGGCATCCTCGGTGACTGGCCGGAAGCGGGCGGCAACACCGGTCTGGCCGCGGGTGACGCGATCTGCGTCGCGCGCGCGACGGCGGCGCACCTTCCCGATCCCGCTTCGTTCGTCGCCTGGCTGTCGGATACGAACGACGACGCCTACTGCCGCGTGCACGGCTTCGGCGGAAAGAAGAGCGCGAACTGCGGGCAAGCCAGCCTGCCCACCGGCGCAGGCCCGTGGCAACGCACGGACGGCACGCCGTTCATGGGCGTGCTCGACCAGATCACGACCACCGAGGCCGTCTATACGCCGATGAATGTCGACGAATTCGGCCATGAGATCAGCCGGGAGGCGATCTACACCGGCACGCTCCGCGACGGTACCGCGGGCGCGCGCAACTGCGGCAACTGGACGACCGACGCCTTCGGCGAAGTCGACATCGGCCAGACCACCGACACCTATCCGCAGTGGACCGAATACGCCGGGTACTCGTTCTGCCGCGTTGCGCCGCGGCGCATCGCATGCCTGCAGAAAGGCGCCGGCACCGGCTTCACGCCGTTGCCGCACCCGCGCAAGCAGGCCTTCGTCACGTCGACCACGGTCAGCGGCGATCTCAGTTCGTCCCCGCTCGCTGCCGGCAACACCGGCCTCGCTGCGGGCGATGCGATCTGTCGCAATGTCGCCGCGTCCGCCGGCCTCGAGGACGCGCAGAGCTACAAGGTGTATCTCTCGTTCGTCTCGGACCCGGCCACGCATTTTGACAACGACGGCCCGTGGGACCGCGTCGACGGCGTGCGGTTCGCCGACAGCTTCCAGCAGATGGCCGCCGGCGTCCATGCGCCGTTGAACATCACCGAAGCCGGCAACCTGCTGAACGGGCAATTCGCCTGGAACGGGTTCTACGCCGACGGCAGGCCCGCGTTCCAGAACTGCTCCGATTGGACCTCGGGAGCTCAGCTTTCCGACGGATGGGCCGCCGTTCTGACCCGCACCGGCCCGCTCTGGCCGCCTTCGTACGACGGGTCGGTCGCCTGCAACTACCAGGGGGCGCTCCTGTGCCTGTCCGATGTGGATCGGATCTTCCGCAACGGGTTGGACTAGCGACGCACGATGCGCCGCGGCGCACCGGCTCCTCGCCATCACGCAACGTGCGACGTAGGGTGCGCCCTGGCGCACCGGCTCCTCGCCATCACGCAACGCGGTGCGACGTAGGGTGCGCCCTGGCGCACCGGCTCTTGGTCACTACCGGATGCGGTGCGCCAGGGCGCACCCTACGATCCGAGGAACAATGCGACAAGGCGCACCTTCGACACTCGCACGGGCATCACCTCTCCCGCTCGCGGGAGAGGTCGCGCCGCAGGCGCGCGCGAGGCGCGCGACGGCCTCGCATCGAATCCCCTCATCCGCCTCCGGCAACCTTCTCCCGCAAACGGAAGGGAGTAGGGTGGGACGCAGCCGCGCAGCGGCGAGTCCCACCGCTTCCTTGGGATACGCGACGAGTCGGTTCGTCGACGACGCGTGCCGCGATGGGGTTGCGTGCGGTGGGACTCGCGATGGCGCGCGTCGCGCGCCTGCGCGTTGGGGCGCGCTGCGTCCCACCCTACGAATCACCCTGTCGGCAACGCCTCCGGCCGCTGCCTGCGCGAGTTCAATGCGCGCTGCAACACTGCGCGTACAGGCGGCGGCCTTCCGCTTCGGCCTGCGCGAGCGCCGATGCGTCGAGCGCGCGTGCGCTGCGGTTGAGCAGCCAGGTCATCCGGTCGCGCTCCATCGCGGTCAGCTCCGCAGCCTGCAGGGCGGCGTACGCGTAGGCGTGCGCGCGCGCCGCATCGACGGCGTACAGGTTGATCGTCGCCGATTCGGCGTAGGCGCCGGCGAGGGCGACGAGTGCCGACGTGTCGCCGAGGCGTACCGCTTCGTCGAGGTACGCGCGCGCCTTGTCGCGGCGCGTGATCGCTTCGTCGACGTCGGCGACGACGGCCGCCACGCCGTCGTAGTCGGCCATCGCGAGGCGCGCGTATTCGCGCATCGCGTAGGTGTCGCCCGATTGCGCGGCGCGATCGAGCGGATCGAGCCAGTGCGCGACGAGGTCGCGCGGCAAGGCCGCGCAGTCGGCGCGCCGTTTCGCGTTCTCGTTGATCCGCTGCATGGTGTTGGCGCGGCGTGTCTCGCGCTGGGCTTCGGTCAATTGGTCGTCCGTGAGGTCGTTCATGATGTACTGACGATCGCTCTCGTCCGAAGCCTCGGTCGCGCGCAGCCCGTACGGCGTGCAGGTACTCAGCTGCGACGTCAGTTCGATGGCCGCCCTCGTGTCGCCGGCGTCCGCCCATGCCTGCACCTGCTTCACCGCCTCGCCGAACGGTGTGCGGTCGTCGGGCCATTCGTGCGCGGGGACCGCGGGCGGCGCCGAATACCGTGGCGCGACAGCGGCTGTCGGTGCTGCGGTCCGCGCAGGCGGCGGCGTGACGGGTGAGGGCGGCGCGATCGGCGAAGGCATTGCGGACCGCACAGCGAGCGGCGAAGGCGCGGTGACGGTCGCAGGGCGATCGCGCATGAGCGCGAACAACACGCCGCCGGCGACCGCGACGCTGCCGACCGCGATGGCATAGCGGCGAATCCTCGTCATGGCGACCCCGGCGACATGCAGCAGGCGGCGAGATCGCGTGCCGCACGGCGCGCGCTCTCGCGCGCGCCGTCGTCGAGCGCGGCGGCCGCTTCATCGAGCAGGCCGGTCAGCGCCGCGGGCGCCATTTCAGCCGAGCGTGGCGTCAGCGAGTACGCGTACAGATAGCGATAGGCGGCTTCCGCGTCCTCGGGATAGAGCGTGCCGTGGGCGTAGTGCAGGTACATCTGCTGCAACGCGAGCGCATCGCCGCCGGCGAGCGCTCGCTCGAGGTAGTCGCGTGCGAGCCGCTTGCGCTCGCGCAGTTCCTCCGCATCGACGATCGCCGAGCGCGCGCTGTAGGTCGCGAACGCGAGGTTTCCGTACAGGGCCTGCGCATCGGCGTCACCGAGCGCGGCGGCGCGCTCGGTCCAGTGGAACGCGAGCGGCCGCGGATCCTGTTCGTCGATGCCGCCCGCGTTGGCGCAATCGCGCGCCCTCTGCGCCTGGTTCGCCTTCAGGCGCGCGAGCAGGGCATCCGGGCCGAGCGGATGGCCGTCCACGTTGAGCGTCACGCCTCGTGCGGTCGCCTCGACCACCCACGATTCGAGCTGCGCGTCGTCCACCGGTACGTAGCCGTTGCATTGCGCGAACGCGCGGCCGAGCCGCGCGGCGGCGTGCGCGTCGCCGCGCTCGGCCCGCCGTTCGAGTTCCGCGCGCACGTCGACGAAGGGCCGATCGTCGAGGTCGTCCGCGACCTTGGTCGAGGGCAGGGCCGTCGAGGCTCGCGGCGAGCCGGCGGAGGCCGATGCGCCGGCCTTGCCTGCGCGCGTCGGTGCGTTGGCGGTGCCGGAGGACGTGGCAACGTGCCGATACAGCAGTGCGGCGCCTGCGATCACTGCCAGTGCCAGTACGAGCCATCGCATGCGTCCGTGATCCCTCACATCCACCGTCCTTTCCGTCGGTGCGAAACCGGCTTGTCGTCACGAGGCGCAGACAGAACCCACGGACAACTTGGAAGCCGGAATCTACCCGATTTGCGACCGGCAACGGAGGCGTCACGGCGGCCCGCACCCGTTTGGAGGTCGACGCACGTAGGGTGCGCCCTGGCGCACCACGCCCCGTGGCGTGGGAACGATGTGCGAGGCACGCCTGCTCGAACATCACCTCGCCCGCTTGCGGGAGAGGTCGCGCCGCAGGCGCGGGCGAGGGGAAGGCACGCGACGCCCTCGCATCGATTGCCCTCATCCGCCTCCGGCACCTTCTCCCGCAAGCGGGAGAAGGGACAACGGCACGTTGGGTGCGCCCCGGCGCACCGGTGCCTCGTCGTCACCGGATGCGGCGCGCCAGGGCGCACCCTACGATCCTCGCGCCGTCATTCCCGAGAAAGCGGGAATCCATGGGCGTCGTCACCACGTCGAGCCGACGCGCGACGCAGCCCGCATCACGCGTGAGCGAACCGTCCTCGCGCGCGAATCATCGTGACTCGCATGCGAGTACCGACGGGTGATGCGCGAGCCCGGTCGTATCGCGTGCGAGCGGTCACGACTCGCGGTTTCGTCCGTTGGATTTCGATCCGCACTCCAGGTGATTGAGCCGTGGCGCTTGCGGCGTTCCGCAAGCCGTCGAGGCGCTGTCCTTTCGCCGCGTGAAGAAGCGAAAAACCCCGAGCCGCGTTGATTGCGCGGCCATGAACATGCATAAGGTAGCGATGAGCGCGCCCCCTTCGACCGAAGTCGTACGCATCGAACAACGGACCTGCGACTGCGGTTGCGCGCAGCCCTATCCCTCGCATGTCGGGCTTCTCCGATACGGGGCGTCGGAGACGGTGTTCGAGGCAGCCTTGATGCACGGCGAGGCCAAGCAGCCGCATCTGTGGGTGCTGCTCGGCACGGGACCGTGGTTCGACGATGACTCGCGCAACTGCTGGCTCACCGTCCATGCCTGGCTCGACGACGGCAACATCCTGACGTCCATAGCGGACCCGTCCGGGTCGCCGTTCACGGACGAGGACGCGTGCGGCGGGCGCTGGCTGTCGCGCGAAGACGTACTCGCGCAGGAAGGTGCCCTCGAATGGGCGATTGCGCGCCGCCTGCAGCTGGTCGCGCAGGTTCCCGCCATTGCGCTGCATCTTGGAGCGGACGCCTGACGATGAAGATGCTCGATGGCGACGGCGTCGTCCGACGCACGGCCAATGGATGCCCGCGTTCGCGGGAATGACGAGAGCAGGCATGTCGCTCGCCTCGTTGCGCCGTCCTCCGAGCCCCGAAAACGAAAAACCCCCGAAGGATCACCTTCGAGGGTTCGTCGACACTGAATGAGTGGTGGAGCGGAGGAGGATCGAACTCCCGACCTTCGCATTGCGAACGCGACGCTCTCCCAGCTGAGCTACCGCCCCACGTGCAATCCGCGGCTGGGGACCGCGAAAGGGCGCGCATGATAACCCGCGTTTCGCCGATCGCCAACCCCTGCGTGCGGGTCAGGCGGCGGGCGCGGGTTCCGGATGGGCCAGTAGGGCGGCGCAGAGGTCGGCGTAGTCGGCGCGGATCGGTTCGGCCTCGGCCGGGCGCGCGAGCAGCGCGGCGAGCGCGGGCGGCGTGTCGACCGGGTGGCCGAGCAGGGGTTCGATGATCGTGTCGAACTTGGCCGGGTGCGCGGTCGCGACGACGACGGCGTCGCCGTGGTCGCCCGCGGCGCGGCGGCGGTCGAGCACGTGCAGCGCGGTCGCGGTGTGCGGGCAGACGACGAGGCCGCGCTCGGCATAGGCGCGCAGGGTCGTGCGGATCGTCGCGTCGTCGACCGCTTCGGCGGTCACGGCACGGCGCAGGTCGGCGTCATCCGGACACAGCCAGCGCAGGCGTTCGAAGTTGCTCGGTGCGCCGACGTCCATCGCGTTGGCGAGCGTGGCGACGCTCGCGCGCGGCGCGTAGTCGGCGCCGGCGAAGAAGTCGGGCAGGGTGCGGTTCGCGTTGGTCGCGAGCACGACGGCACCGATCGGCAGGCCGCAGGCACGCGCGAGGATCGCCGCGAACGCGTTGCCGAGGTTGCCGGTCGGCACGATGAACGCCGGCGGCGCGCCGCCCGCGCGCCGGCGTTGCAGCGCGGCGAGTGCGTAGTACGCCATCTGCGGCAGCAGGCGGCCGAGGCTGATGCTGTTGGCCGAGGTGAGCGCGATGCGCGCCTTCAGCGCATCGTCGGCGAGCGCGCGCTTGACCAGCGCCTGGCAGTCGTCGAACGAGCCCGCGACGCGCAGCGCGCGCACGTTGTCGCCGAACGCGCCGAGCTGGTGCGCCTGGCGCGGCGACACGCGACCATCGGGGTAGAGGATGACGACGCGGAAGCCGGGCCGGCGATGGAACGCGGCGGCGACCGCGGCGCCGGTGTCGCCGGAGGTGGCGACGAGGACGGTGCGTACCGCATCGACGTCGCGCGGGCGCAATCGTGCGAAGCACGCCGCGAGGAACCGCGCCGCGAAATCCTTGAACGCCGCGGTCGGGCCGTGGAACAGCTCGAGCAGCCACGTGTCCTGCGCCATCGCGCGCAGCGGCGCGGGAAGGTCGAGCGCTTCGGCGCAGATCGCGTCGAGTGCATCCGCGAGTGCATCGCCGGCGAAGAACGGTCGCAGCAGGCGCGCGGCGATCGCGGGCAGGCTGTCGCAGCCGTCGAAGTCGGCGACGTCGAACCTCGGCAGCGACGCGGGTACGTAAAGGCCGCCGTCGGGCGCGAGGCCGGCGACGAGCGCGGCGCCGAGGCCGATCGCGGGCGCGTGGCCGCGCGTGCTCACGTAGGTCATCGGGCCGTTGCTCACGCGACCACCCGCGCGGCCGGGCCGGCGACCGGCGAGATCCACGCCTCGCTCGCGTAACCGACGTCGGAGAACGCGGCGCGCATGAAGCCCGCGACCGAATGCGCGGTGCCTTCGTCGGCACACCAGGCGAACACGCTCGGGCCTGCGCCGGAGATGCTCGCGCCGAGCGCACCGGCCGACAGCGCCGCCTGCTTCACGCGATCGAAGCCGAAGATCAGCGACGCGCGGCGCGGTTCGACCAGCACGTCGTCGAGGCCGGCACGAATGAGTTCCATGTCGCGCTCGTGGCAGCCGGCGAGCACCAGAGCGAGGTTCGCGCTCTGCGCGACGAAGTCGGACAGCGCGTACGACCCCGCGAGTGCCGCGCGCGCAGCACGCGTCTCGAGCACGGCGGCCGGATGCACGAGCGCGCAGTGTAGCCCGCGCGGCACCGGGATCGGCACGAGCCGGTTCGCGGTCGACAGCACGAGGCCGCCGAGCAGCATCGGCCCGACGTTGTCGCCGTGGCGGCCGCCGCTCGCGACCGCTTCGCCGTCGAGCGCGAACGGATAGAGCTCGTGCCGGTCGAGCGGGTCGCCGAGCAACGCGTTCGCGGCGACGAGCGCGGCGACCGCGGAGGCGGCCGAGCCGCCCATGCCGGAACCGAACGGGATGCCCTTGTCGATCTCGATCTCGAAGCCGGCGGGGATCCGCAGCGCGTTGCGGAACGCGATCACCGCCGCGCCCGCGGTGTTCTTCGCCGCTTCCATCGGCAGCGGTTGCGTGCCGCCGCGGATCGCCGCGATGCGCACGGTCGGCTCGGGGATGTGGCGCACGATGACGCGGTCGCCGGGGCCGGCGATCGAATGGCCGAGGATGTCGAAACCGACGCCGACGTTGCCGACGCTCGCGGGCGCGAAGGCGATGACCTGGTTCGTCACAGGCGCGCTCCGAGCGTCGCGGCGACGCGCAGCACGTCGGCGAACACGCCGGCCGCGGTGACTTCGGGGCCCGCGCCGGGGCCTTGCACGACGAGCGGGTTGTCGCGGTAGCGGCGCGTCGTGAACTGCACGATGTTGTCGGTCAGGCGCAGGTGCGCGAACGCGTGGTCGGCCGCGAGTTCGGCGAGGCCGACGCTCGCGCGGCCGTCGCGGTCCAGCCGTGCGACGTAGCGCAGCACGCGCCCGGCATCGCGCGCGCGGGCGTGGCGTGCGGCGATCGCGGCATCGAACTCGGACAGGCGGTGCATGAATTCCTCCACGGATGCGGCGCGCAGCGATTCCGGCACCAGGCTTTCGACCGCGACGTCGGCGAGGTCGATGCCGACGCCGGCCTCGCGCGCGAGGATCACGAGCTTGCGCGCGACGTCGGTGCCGGACAGGTCGTCGCGCGGGTCCGGTTCGGTGTAGCCGAGCGCGTGCGCTTCGTGCACGAGCGCGGAAAACGCCACCGAACCGTCGTAGCGGTTGAACAGCCACGCGAGCGTACCCGAGAAGATGCCTTCCGCGGCGAGCAGTTCGTCGCCGGTGTCGAGCAGGTCGCGCAGGGTCGAGATGACCGGCAGGCCGGCGCCGACGGTCGCTTCGTAGCGGAAGCGCGCGCCGCGTGCGCTCGCGGTGCGGATCGCCTGCCAGCGCTCGCGCGGCCCGGCGCCCGCGTGCTTGTTCGGCGTGACCACGTGGATGCCGGCACCGAGCCAGCCGGCGTAGCGCGCGGCGACCGCATCGCTCGCGCTGCAGTCGACGATGAGCGCGTGCGGCAGGTGTTCGGCCTGCACGTGGCGGGTGAACGCGTCGAGGTCGCCGCCGTCGCTGGCCGAATCCTTCCACGCCGCGGCGCCTTCGGCTTCGCCGAGCCACTGGCGACCGCGCGTCGCGACCGCGCGCACGCGCAGGTCGAGCTGGTGTTCGCGCAGCAGGCGCGCACGCGCGGCGTCGAGTTGCGCGAGCAGCGCTGCGCCGACCTTGCCCGGCCCGACCACGCCGATCGACACCGTCTGCGGCGACAGCCAGAACGCCGCGTGCGCGGCGCGCAGCGCACGCGCGGTGTCGGCCGCGTCGACCGCGACCGAGATGTTGCGCTCGGACGCGCCCTGCGCGATCGCGCGGATGTTGATGCCGCAACGGGCGAGCGCGCCGAACAGGCGCGCGGCGACGCCGGGCTGGCCGGCCATGCCGTCGCCGACCGCGGCGAGCACGCTGATGCCGGCGGCGACGCCGACGCTGGCGATCTCGCCGCGCGCGAGTTCGGCGACGAACGCACGGCGCAATGCGGCTTCCGCGCGCGCCGCGTCGGCTTGGCGCACGACGCAGCAGATCGAATGCTCGGACGAACCCTGCGAGATCATCACCACCGACACGCTCGCCGCGTGCAACGCGCCGAACGCGCGCTCGGCGGTGCCCGGCACGCCGATCATGCCGGCGCCTTCGAGCGTGAGCACGGCGAGGTCGCGCACCGCGCTGAGCCCCTTCACGGGTGGTTGCGCCGCGTCGCCCACCGGCTCGGTGCCGATCGACGTGCCGGCATGGTCGGGGCGGAACGTGTTGCGGATGCGCACCGGCAGGCCGCGCGCGATCACCGGCGTGAGCGTCTGCGGGTGGATCACCTTGGCGCCGAAGTAGGCGAGTTCGCAGGCTTCGTCGTAGCTGAGCGCAGCGAGCGGGATCGCGTCGGGCACGAGGCGCGGGTCGGCCGAAAGCACGCCGTCGGTGTCGCCCCAGAGGGTGAGTTCGCTCGCGCCCGCGAGCGCGGCGAAGATCGCGGCCGAGTAGTCGCTGCCGTTGCGGCCGAGCACGGTCGCGCGGCCTTCGCGCGTGCGTGCGACGAAGCCGGTCACGACCAGCCAGGGTTGCGGGTGGCGCGCGCGCCAGTCGGCGTAGCGCGCGCCGCTCGCCTCCCAGTCGACGATCGCGCCGAGCTCGCCGTGGCCGACGACGAGCACGTCGCGCGCATCGAGGCAGGCGCAGGCGCGGCCATCGTGCGCGAGCAGGTCGGCGAGCATGCGCGCCGACCAGACTTCGCCGAGGCCCTGGATCGCTTCGGCCGCCTCGCGGCTCGGCGTGCCGAGCACGGCGAGCGCGGCGAGCAGGTTGGCGAGGTCGGCGAAGCCGTGCTCGAGCCAGGCGAGCGTCGCGCCGGCGTCGGCGCCGAGCAGGTCGCGCGTGGTCGCGAGGTGGCGTTCGCGCAGTGCGGCATGCGCGCCCTTCCAGCCGTCGTCGCCGCGCACGGCGGCGTCGGCGAGCGCGATCAGCGCGTCGGTGGTGCCGCGCATCGCCGAGACGACGACGAGCTGGCGCGGATCGGCCTGCGTCGCGAGGATCGCGGCGACGCGGCGGAAACAGCTCGCGTCGGCGAGGCTGGAACCGCCGAACTTGTGCGCTGCGCACGGTGGCGCGGCCGCGGCGGCGGGCAGGGCAGGAGCGTTGCGGGACATCACGAGCCTCCGGTTGGAGGCCCCGCTGCGAGGGACTCGGGCGGTTCGCTGCGGCCCGGTTCCCTTGCGAGGGACGGGGCCGTTTGCGTTTGGAATCAGTCGCGCGCGGGCACCCGTACCACGATCGTCGTCGACGTCGTCGTGGTCGTGCTCGTCGTAATGGTGCTCGTCATCGTCGCGCACGCGCCGGCGCCGCGGTCGGTGACCGCGCGGTCCGTCAGGGCATGGAGGCGACGAAGCAGCATGGGCCGAGTCTGCCGGGAGCTACCGGGGGGTTGTCAAGCGCCGACCTTCCGCATCGACTGCGTCCGCTCCGTTCGCGATGCTCTCCGCGGGAGCGCACCCTGTGCGCGACAGCAACGCCGAACGCCGCGCGACGGCGCGCGCACGCCCTACGGCAGGCGTTCCATCAATGCGTCGTGCAGCACCTCGCGCCGCCAGCCTTCGAGGGCGACGGGCCAGCGGCGGGTGGCGAGCAGCGATTCGAGGTGGCGGCGCGCGCAGAGCAGGCCGTCGGGGAGGCCGAGTTCGGTCGCGCGCGCGACGACGGCCTCCTTGAGCTTGGCGACCACCTGCTTGTCGCGCGCGTCGGGCGCGTGCGGGATCGGCGTGAACTCGCGTTCGTCGTCGGCGATCGGCGCGCGCAGCACCTCGAGCAGGTCGGCGCGTTGCGCGCTGCGCAGCGCGCGCAGGCCCTTGGTGCGATCGGCGAGTTCGTTCGCCTCGCGCGGCGGTCGCGCGACGAGGTCGAGCGCGTGCGCATCGTCGAGCAGCCACGAACGCGGGCGGTCGACCGTGCGCGCGGTCGCCTCGCGCCAGCGCAGCACGCGGCGCAGCAGCGCCTGCTTGTCGCGCGACCAGTCGGCGGCGCCGCGCAGGCCGAGCTGCGGCTCGGGGTCGGGCTCGCGGTTGCGCGCGCGTTCGAGCAGGCGTTCGCAGTCCTGCTCGAACCAGCCGAGGTAACCGCGTCCGACCAGGCGCGCGGTGAGCTGCGCGTGCAGTTCCGGCAGGTGCACGACGTCCTGTTCGGCGTAGTCGAGCTGCTGCGGGCTCAGCGGGCGGCGCAGCCAATCCGAGCGCGTCTCGGCCTTCGGCAGTTCGACGCCGGTGATCTCGCGCACGAGCTTCTGGTAACCGAGCCCGGCGCCGAGGCCGGCGAACGAGGCGGCGATCTGCGTGTCGAACAGGCGCGCGATCGCGCATTGCCAGGTCGCGAGCGCCTCGAGATCCTCGCCGGCGCTGTGCATGACGATCGTGTGCGCGGGGTCGGCCAGCACGCGCGCGAGCGGCGCCGGGTCGACCTCGGCGATCGGGTCGACCAGGGCGATCCGCGGCCCGACCTGCACCTGCACGAGCGCGAGGCGCGGCAGGAAGGTGTCGGTGCGCATGAACTCGGTGTCGAGGCCGACCAGCGTCGGTACGTCGGCGAGCAGGGGCTGCAGCGCGTCGCTGCGTTCGATCCATTCGGCCAAGCGGTGGAACTCCTGTCTGTACGGGAGATGCATGCAGTCGCCGCACAGGCCTTCACCGCACCGCTGCGAGCATCGATAATCGACCCACGATGCCCGGTACCGAAGTCGCACGCAAGCAGCACACCCTCGGCGGAGCCGCCGGCATCGCGCTGCTTGCGTTCGCGCTCGTCTACCGCTTCTTCCCCGGCGTGCTGCACGTGGAGCCGCAGGCGCAGCAGCCGGTTACCGCCAGCCAGCCCGGCCTGCACCCGCCCGCGGGCACGTGGTCGGCCGTGCGGCCGGCCTCGACGACCGTGCCGGCGCCGGCCAGCGAGGCCGAGCCCGAGGTCGGCACCTCGTTCGCCGACGCGGTGCGCATGGGTCCGCCGATCGCCACGACCAAGGAAGTGACCGCGCTGCTCAAGCGTGCGCGCAGCGCGGAAGAGAAGGGGGCGCTGTTCGAGCCGAAGGACGGCAACGCGATCGCGCTCTATCGCGAGGTGCTCGTCGCGGCGCCGAACAACGTCGATGCGGATGCGGCGCTCGAACGCATCGGCGGCGCCGTGCGCGACTGGGCGCTCGCCGCGATCGACCGCGGCGACGAGCCCGGCGCGCAGCGCTACCTCGCCGCCTATGCCGACCTGCCGCACACCGACGACGAACTCGCCGACCTGCGCGCGCGCGTGAAGACCCTGCACCAGATCGTGCCGCTGCTCGCCGACGCCGCCTCGCGCGTGAAGGCGGGCAAGCTCACCGGCGACGGCGACGACAACGCGCTCGCGACCTACCGCGAAGTGATGAAGCTCGATCCTGGCAACCGCCTCGCCGACGCCGGCCTCGCGACCATCGAGCGCGATTTCCTCGACCGTGCGCTCGCGCAGGCCGCGCAGGATGATTTCAGCGGCGCCGACGCGACGCTCGGCACCGCGTCGGCGATCCGCCCCGGCTCGCAGGCACTGCTCGAGACGCGCTCGCGCGTCGACGGCATCCGCCGGCAGCGCGCCGAGACCGTGCTCGCGCAGGCGCGCTCCGCGCTCGATTCCGGCAACGCCGACCTCGCCGAGCAGCTCGCCAAGAAGGCGCAGGCGATCAGCCCCGACCTCGCCGGCATCGACGACTTCAACCTGCGCCTGCGCAATGCGCGCCTGTACGCGAGCCTCGCGCCGGGCGAGCTCATCCGCGACCGCTTCCTCGACGTCGCGGGCACGGCGCCCGCGCTCGTGGTCGTGCCGACCGGCGAGTTCGTGATGGGCTCGCCCGCCGACGAGACCGGCCACCAGGACGACGAGGAGCCGCAGCGGCGCGTGCGCATCGCGGTCGGCTTCGCGCTCGGCCAGGGCGAGGTCACCGTAGGCCAGTTCCGCGAGTTCGTCGCGGCGACGAAATACGTGACCGACGCCGAGAAGCTCGGTTCGGCCGCGGTCTACGAGGAAAGCTCCGGCCGCATCTCCGACCGTCGCGGCATGAGCTGGCGCAACGATTACCGCGGCGAGCGCGCGAGCGACAACCTGCCGGTCCTCAACGTCTCGTGGAACGACGCGAGCGCCTACCTCGAATGGCTGTCCGCGCGCACCGGCAAGCACTACCGCCTGCCGACCGAGGCGGAGTTCGAGTACGCCGAGCGCGCCGGATCGGCGACGCGCTTCAGCTGGGGCGACGGCGACCCCGACCACGTCGTCGGCAACTTCACCGGCGAAGGCGACCGCTCGCCGAGCAAGCGCAGCTGGACCAGCGCGTTCCCGCACTACAGCGACGGCTACTGGGGCCCGGCACCGGTGCGCAGCTTCGCCGCGAACCGCTACGGCCTGTTCGACATGGAAGGCAACGTGTCCGAATGGGTCGAGGACTGCTGGCACGACAACTACACGCGCGCGCCGCGCGACAGCGCGGCCTGGGTCAACCCCGGCTGCGAGCGGCGCGTCGTGCGCGGCGGCTCGTGGGGCAGCGACCCGGACCAGGTGCGCTCGGCATTCCGCATCGCCGCGCGCAACGACACGCGCAGCGCGCGCGTGGGCTTCCGCGTCGCGCGCGACCTGTAGCGCAGGGCAGGGGCGCACGGGTGGCGCCCGGAATGCGATGATGGGCGCGGCCCGACCGACAGGACGCAGCGTGCCGCACCCATCCGATTCCCTACGCAGGCGGCGCGTCGCATGAGCGAACCCGGGCCGCCGCTGTTCGATGCCGACCGCTGGCGCGTGCTGCGTGCGCTCGTCGATCGCCTCGACGCGTTGCCGCCCGGGGAGCGCGAGGCCGAGCTGGATCGGCTCGCGCAGACCGACGACGCGCTCGCCGCGTCGGCACGCGAGCTCGTCTCCGACGAGCAGCGCGCGCGCACCGAAGCCCTCGACGCACCGCTGCAGCGCCTGCTGCCGACGTTCGACGCGGAGCCGGAGCGCCGCTTCGGCACGTTCCGCCTGCTGCGCCGGATCGGCAGCGGCGGCATGGGCGTGGTCTACCTCGCCGAGCGCTGCGGCACCGACTTCACCCAGCGCGTCGCGCTCAAGCTGCTCGACGGCGACGCCGCGCGCGTCGCCGAACTCGCCGCACGCGAGCGTCGCGTGCTCGCCGCGCTCGCGCACCCGAACATCACCGCGTTCGTCGACGCCGGCATCGACGGCGATCGCGCCTGGCTCGCGATGGAATACGTCGACGGCGAACCGCTGCTCGACTACTGCGAGCGGCACGCGCTCGACGTCGCGCAGCGCGTGTTGCTGTTCGACCAGGTCTGCGCCGCGGTCGCGCATGCGCACGCGCAGCTCGTCGTGCACCGCGACCTGAAGCCGTCGAACGTGCTCGTCGGCGCCGACGGCGTGGTCAAGCTGCTCGATTTCGGCATCGCGCTCGTGCTCGACGCGCGCAGCGAACAGGCGCCGGCCACGCGCGTGTTCACCCCCGAGTACGCCGCGCCCGAGCAGCTGCGCGGCGAGCGCGCGAGCACCGCGACCGACGTCTACGCGCTCGGCCTGCTGCTGTTCGAACTGCTCAGCGGCAAGCGCCTGCCCACGCACGAAGGCCGTGCCGCCGACGTCGACTGGAGCACCGCCGAGCTCGCGCGCCAGGCCGCCACGGCGAAGCCGGGCACGCACACCACCACGGTGGAGCCGCCGACCGCGCCGCGCCTGCTGCGCGGCGACCTCGGCCGCATCATCGCGCACGCGCTCGCCTACGAGCCGGCGCGTCGTTACGCGTCGGTGGCATTGCTGCGCGAGGACCTGCATCGCTGGCTCGACGACCGCCCGCTGACGATCGTGCGGCCCGGATTCGTCTACTCGGCGACGCGCTTCGTGCGCCGCCACCGCGCCGCGGTCGCGGTCGCCGCGATCGCGTTCGCGGCGCTGCTCGGCGTCGCCACGGTCGCGCTGTGGCAGGCGCAGCGCGCGACGCGCATGGCCACGCGCGCGGAGCACGCGCAGGCGTTCCTCGCCTCGCTGTTCAAGGACGCCAATCCGTACCAGGCGCAGCGTGGCGGCAAGACGCCGGTCGAGCTGTTGCGCAATGCGGCGCAGCGCATCGACACCGAGTTCGCCGACGCGCCCGACGTGCAGGCCGAGCTGCGCGCGACGATCGCCAACGTGCTCACGCGCGTGGGCGAACCGAAGCTCGCGCGCGAGCTGCTCGAACGCAGCGTCGCGCAGTTGCGCGAGCTGCACGGCGACGACGCGCCGCCGCTCGGCGTCGCGCTCGGCGCGCTCGCGCTGGCGGCGAGCGAGGGCGGCGATACCGCTGCCGCGCGCACGGCCTACCAGCAGGCGTACGCGATCCTGCGCGACGCCGGCCCGGACTACGCCCGCGACCGCATCGAGGCACTCACCGGGCTCGCCAAGATGGCCAATTTCGCCGGCGACCGCGCCGAGGCGCAGCGCATGCACGAGGCGGCGCTGGCCGAGCGCACGGCAGCCGAAGGGCCGGACAGCCCGGACATCGCGATGGACCTCATGAACCTCGCCAGCGACGCGCTCTACCAGGAGCGCTTCGCGCAGGCGGAGGACCTCGCTACGCGCGCGCACGCGATGCTCGAGCGCACGCTCGGCAAGGGCCACGCGCGCGCGATCTACGTCGACAACGTGCTCGGCCTCGCGCAGCTCTACACGGGACACTTCGACCTCGCGCTGGCGACGCTCGCAGCGACCGTCGCGCAGGCGCGCGCGACCTTGCAGGCGGGCGCGCCGATGATCGCCATTCCGCTGTCCGCGCTCGGCACGACGCAGTACTTCGCCGGCGACGACGCCGCGGCGATCGCCTCGCTGCGCGAGGCGCGCACGATCATGGATGCGGGCAAGGTCGCGCGGCGCGGCCGCACCAAGCTCATGCTCGGCCTCGCCGAATGGCGCGCGCGCGACCCGGCCGCGCCGGCGACGCTCGCCGACAGTCGCGCGGACCTCGCGCATTCGCCCGACGACATCGCGTTCCTCGCCTGGGCCGATGCCGCGTACGGCGCCGTGCTCGCCGCGCGTGGCGAGCAGGTCGAGGGCGAGAAGCTCGCCCGCGCGGCCCGCGCGAACCTCGCCGGCAGCGGCGAGGCCGGCAGCGTGCGCATGGCCGAGGTCGACCGCCTGCTCGCCGGCATCATCGAACGCGGCGCGCCGGACGAAGCGCGCACGCTGCGCGAGGAAGCCCTCGCGACCTGCCGCCGCGTCTACGGCGATGCGCATCCGCGCACGCGCGCATTCGCGGCCGAATTCGCCGCAGGCAACAGCGTCCCGTAGGCCGGGGCCCGGCCCACCGTCTTTTCGCTCGTGCCGGCTTCCGCCGTCGCCGCGCGCCGCGGCGAGGCCTCAGCGGTAGTCCTGGTAGGACTTTTCCTCGACCAGGGTCGAGCCGAGCTTCTCGTTGATCTCGCGCTTGACCGCGGCGCGCTCGTCGTTGCGGAAGTAGACCGCGCGCGCGAGTTCGATGAACTCGTCGTCGAACGCCTTCGCCTTTTCCTTGAGGCGGATGCGGTCCTCGATGTCCCACAGCGCCTGGTTCACCGCGCGCAGGCGCACGCGCTCGTCGCCGATGTCGGTCTTCGAGGCGGGGTGGGCGGCCCAGGTCGAGCCGAGCAGGTCGAGCTCGGTGCGCACGTTGGCGACTTTCGCCGGGTCGCGGATCTGCTCCGCCTTGATCTCGAGGATCGTGATCTTGTCGATCAGCTCGCCGAAGGAGACCGGGGTGGAAATCGTGCTCATGGCTCGCTCGCTGTCGCGGGGCGCCGACGTGGCCGACGCCGGAAATGAACAAGGGGCCTGGCGGCCCCTTGCTTCGAAACTGGCGGAGAGGGTGGGATTCGAACCCACGTTACGGCATAACCGTAAACCGGATTTCGAATCCGGCGCATTCGACCACTCTGCCACCTCTCCGGAGTGGGCCGCGGATGATACGTGGGTCGGTCCGCCAATACAACCGGATCAGGCCCGCGCAGCCGTCCCGCGGTGCTGCGCGTCGAACGCCGCGAGCCGTTCGAGCACGTCGTCGACGCCGATCAGGTCCATCACGCCCGGGTACTCGAGCTTGGTCCCCCACGGCAGCGCCTCGGCCGGCTTGCGGCGGAACTTGCGCGCGGCCGCGTCGTAGCGGTCGACGCACCATCGGCGGTCGGAATAGGGGCCCGAGCGCACCGGGTTGCTCGCCGCGTGCAGGCCGAGCACGGGCGTGCCGACCGCGTTCGCCATGTGCATCGGGCCCGAATCGGGGCAGAGCACGAGCGTCGCGCGCTGCAGCAGCGCGAGCAGCTGCTTGAGCGTGTCCTTGCCGACGAGGTCGAGCGGGCGCGAGCTCATGCCGGCGAGGATCGCGTCGGCGAACTCGCGCTCGAACGCGCTCGGGCCGCCGCACAGCACGACGCGCCAGCCGAGCGCGAGCGCGGCGTGGTCCATCGCGGCGGCATAGCGCTCGGGGCGCCAGTTGCGCAGGCGATGGCTCGACACCGGGCTCACCAGCAGCGTCGGCGCGTCGCCGGGCAGGTGGCGTTCGGCGAACGCGTGCGCCTCGTCGGGAATCGGGATGTCCCAGCGCACGTCGGTCTGGTGCAGGCCGAGCGGCTCGAGGAAGCTCGCCATCGCGTCGAGCACGTGCTGGCCGTGGCGCGCGGCGATGCGGCAGTTCACGAACAGGCCGTGCAGGTCCTTCGAGCGCGCGCGGTCGTAGCCGATGCGCAGCGGCGCCTTGACGCTGAGGCTGAGCAGGTTCGAGCGCAACGCGACCTGCATGTGCAGCAGTGCGTCGAAGCGCCGGCCGGCGAGCTTCTCGCGCACGGCGCGGTGGCCGGCGCGCCCGGCGTGCTTGTCGAACACGATGAACTCGACCCCGCCGAGGTCGCCGACCAGCTTGTGCTCGAGCTTGCCGATCAGCCAGGTCAGGCGCGTGTCCGGCCAGTGTGCCTGCAACGTGCGCACCATCGGCACGACGTGGGTGACGTCGCCGATCGCCGACGTGCGCAACAGGCAAAGGGATGCCGGTTCGGTGCCGGCCGCTGCAACTTGTTCCATGCGGTGCTTGCTACCATCTACGGACGATGCGCGCCGGGTCGGGCGCAAGAGGTGGAAACTTGGCAGACGCATGATCCAGGCGCAAGTTCAATCGACGGCCGACGGCGCGATCGTCTACGACGCCGCGCTCGGCACGGTGCCGACGGCCGACTGGTTCGACGCGGCCCACTGGGGGCCGCTCGGGCGGGCCGCGGGCGGCCGTGGCGGCGTGTTCTTCGTGCAGACGCCGGTCGGCGCGTGCGCGTTGCGGCACTACCATCGCGGCGGCCTCGCCGCGCGCGTGAGCGCCGACGCGTACCTGTGGACCGGCGCGTCGCGCACGCGCGCGTTCCGCGAGTTTCGCCTGCTCGCGCGCCTCGCGAACCAGCAGTTGCCGGTGTCGCTGCCGGTCGCCGCGCGCTATCGCCGCAGCGGGCTCGGCTATCGCGCCGACCTGCTCACGCGGCGCATCGAGGGGACCGAGACGCTCGCCGCGCGCCTCGCGCGGGGCGACCTCGACGCGCTGCTCGCGCAGGGCATCGGCCGCACGATCGCGCGTTTCCACCTCGCGGGTGCGTGGCATGCCGACCTCAACGCGCACAACATCCTGGTCGGCGCCGACGGCGGCATCAGCCTGATCGACTTCGACCGCGGCCGCGTGCGCAAGCCGCGTCTCGCCTGGCAGCAGGCGAACCTCGCACGCCTGCTGCGCTCGCTGCTCAAGCTAGGCGCACGCCGGCTCGACGGGTTCGAATCGCGTTTCTGGCATCCGCTGCTCGCGGCCTACCACGATGCGATGGCGCAGCGCGCGCTCGCCGCGCCCGGAGCGGCGTCGTGAACCTCCTGCTGCGCTTCCTCGGCGTCGGCAGCGCGCAGGCGCCCGAACTCGGTTCGGCCTGCGCCGTGCTCGAGCGCGATGGTGCGCCGCTGCTGATGATCGACTGCGGCGCGGAAGCGCTGTCGGCGTATCTCGACCACTACGGCGCGCCGCCGCACGCGCTGTACGTGACGCACACGCACATGGACCACGTCGCCGGGCTCGAGCGGCTGTTCTACCGCACCTACTTCGACGACGCGCTGCGCGGCCGCACGCGCCTCTACGCGAACGCCGCGCTGGTGCCGCTGCTGCAGGCGCGCGTCGCCGACTATCCGGAAGTGCTCGCCGAAGGCGGCGCCAACTTTTGGGACAGCTTCCGCCTCGTGCCGTGCTCGCGCGGCTTCTGGTGCGACGGCCTGTGGTTCGACGTGTTCGCGACGCGCCACCATGCGCCGAACACCTCGTTCGGCCTCGCGCTCGCCGGCAGCTTCGTCTGGACCGGCGACACGCGGCCGGTGCCGGAGATGCTCGCCGTCCACGCGGCGAACGCCGAACTCGTCGCGCACGACTGCGCGCTGCACGGCAATCCGTCGCACACCGGCCTCGACGACCTCGAGCGCGAATACCCCGCCGCATTGCTGCGCCACTTCATGCTCTACCACTACGCGAGCGAAGCGGACGCCGCCGCGATGGAGCGGAACGGCCTGCGCGTCGCGCGCCGCGGCGACGCCGTCGCGCTCGCACCGCCGCTCGCGCGCGCGCTGGCGGGAGCAGCCTGATGGGCGCGCCGATCCCGGTCCGCGTGGAAGCGACGTCGCCGCTCGACCGGCGCGGACGCCGCCTGCACGACCTGCGCATCTCGGTGATCGATCGCTGCAACTTCCGCTGCCCGTATTGCATGCCGGAGGACCAGTATCCGCGCGACCACGAGTTCCTCGGCAAGGCCGAGCGCCTGCGCTTCGAGGAAATCGAGCGGCTCGCGCGCGTGTTCGCCGGCCTCGGCGTGCGCAAGCTGCGCCTGACCGGCGGTGAGCCGCTGCTGCGGCGCGAGCTGCCCGTGCTCGTGCGCACGCTCGCGCGCGTTCCCGGCATCGACGACGTCGCGCTGACGACCAACGGCAGCCTGCTCGCCGCGCACGTCGACGCATTGCGCGAAGCAGGGCTCGGTCGCATCACGATCAGCCTCGACACGCTCGACCCGGGCACGTTCCGCGCGATGTCGGGCGGCCGCGGCGAGGTCGCCGACGTGCTCGCCGCGATCGCCGCGGCCGAGCGCGCGGGCTTCGCGCCGCTGAAGATCAACTGCGTCGTCATGCGCGGCACCAACGACGGCCAGGTGCTCGACCTGCTCGAGCACTTCCGCGGCAGCGGCCACATCGTGCGCCTCATCGAGTACATGGACGTCGGCACCTGCAACGACTGGCGCCGCGACCTCGTCGTGCCGAGCGCGGAACTGCGCGCGCGCATCGCCGCGCGCTGGCCGCTGCGCGAACTCGATCCGAACTACGGCGGCGAGGTCGCGCAGCGCTGGGCGTTCGCCGACGGCGCCGGCGAGATCGGTTTCATCAGTTCGGTGAGCGAGCCGTTCTGCGGTGAGTGTTCGCGCGCGCGGCTGTCGGCGGACGGGCGGCTCTACACCTGCCTGTTCGCGGGCACCGGCTGCGACCTGCGCACGCCGCTGCGCGCGGGGGCGGACGACGCCGCGCTCGCCGGCCTAGTCGGCGCGGTGTGGAACGCACGCGACGACCGCTACAGCGAGGCGCGCAGCGAGGCGACGCTGGCGCGGCGCGACCGCGTCGAGATGTACTCGATCGGAGGCTGAATGGCGAAGCTCACGCACGTCGACGGGCAAGGCCGGCCGCGCATGGTCGACGTCGGCGCGAAGGCGGTCACGCGCCGCGAAGCGACCGCGGAAGCGCGCGTGCGCTTCCCGCCCGCGGTCGCGCGCACCCTGCGCGCGCAGGGCATGCAGTCGGCCAAGGGGCCGGTCGTCGACACGGCGATCATCGCGGGCACGATGGCGGTCAAACGCACGCACGAACTCATCCCGTTCTGCCACCCGCTGCCGATCGAGCAGTGCCGCATCGACATCACCGTCGTCGACGACGACCTGCTCGTGCGCTGCACGGTCGCGCTCAGCCACAAGACCGGCGTCGAGATGGAAGCGCTGACCGGCGCGAGCGTCGCCGCGCTGACCATCTACGACATGTGCAAGGCGCTCTCGCACGAGATCGTCATCGACGGCGTGCGCCTCGTCGAGAAGCGCGGCGGCAAGCGCGACGTGCGCGCGGGACGCACGCGATGAACCTGAAGCTGCTGTATTTCGCCAGCCTCGCCGATCGCGCGGGGCGCAGCGAGGAAACGCGCGAGAGCGCGGCGCGCACACCGCGCCAGCTGTACGCCGAAGTCGCCGCCGTGTACGGCTTCGCGTTCACTGCCGAACGCCTGCGCGTCGCGGTCAACGGTGCGTTCGTCGGCTGGGACCACGCGCTCGGCGCGGGCGACGAGGTCGTGTTCCTGCCGCCGGTGAGCGGGGGCTGAGGCATGCGCGCATGACGGCCCGGCGATTCCGCCTCGGCGAGGAACCGATCGACGTGGCCGCCGAGCGCCCCGCCCTCGACCACGCCGCCGCCGGCGCGTATGCGAGCTTCGAGGGCTGGGTGCGCGACCACAACGACGGTCGCAGCGTCCGGCAGCTCGACTACCAGGCCTATCCCGCGCTCGCGCTGGCCGAAGGCGAGGCGATCCTCGCCGAGGCGGTCGCGCGCTTCCGCGTGCGCGAGGCACGCTGCGTGCATCGCGTCGGCCGCCTCGCGATCGGCGACCTCGCGGTCTGGGTCGGTGTCAGCGCCGACCACCGCGGCGACGCGTTCGAGGCCTGTCGCTGGATCATCGACGAAGTGAAGCGACGCGTGCCGATCTGGAAGAACGAGCACTACGCCGACGGCGAATCGGGCTGGCTCCACCCGACGTGACTCCGTCGCGCGGCGGAATCGTCGCTGCGCAACGTCCCTCCGCGGGGCGGAATCCTTGCTACACACGTCCTGTTAACGTCGTCGGGTTGGGGAACCCGGTGCGTCGTGCCCGGCCGTTTCGACGGTCGGTCGGATGGCGGCCGACCATGCAGGGACGTCCGTGTATCCGCGTGCGAAATGGGGGTTGTGAGAGTGAACAGGTATTCGATCAAGGCAGGCATGCTGCTCGTGCTCGGCATGTCCGCCACGGCGGCGTGGGCGAGTCCCAGCGAGGCGTACTGGCACGACGACGCGGCGCGCAATCCCGCGCCTGACGCGCCGCATCCGGCCGCGTGGCGGTCGCTTTCGCTCGATACGAGCGATGTCGCGCACTACCTGAAGGCCGCGCATGAGCGCGGCATCGCGACGTCGATCGCGCTGCCGCAGCCGGACGGCGGGTTCGCCGACTTCATGGTCGTCGATTCGGGCACGTTGCCGCCCGAACTGCAGGCTAAGTATCCGGACATCCTGAGCTTCAAGGGCAGCGACGCACAGGGTCGCCCGGTCCGCCTCGACGTGTCGCCGATGGGCTTCCAGGCGATGGTGTTCGATCCGGCCGGCATCTGGGTCGTGCGTCCGGAAGTGCTCGGTGCCGGCTCCAGCTACATGAGCTTCAAGCGCAGCGGCCTCGCGATCCCCGACGGCATGGGGCGCTGCGAAGTGCACGAGCAGGGCATCGATCCGGCCGGCAAGAACCTCGTGCCGAGCCAACCGATGACGCAGACCGGCGTCAACCATCGCGTGTATCGCGCCGCGGTCGCGGCGAACCACCAATACATCGCCGCGGTCGGCGGCGGCACCGTCGCCGGCGGCCTGTCGGCGACCGTCGTCGCGATCAACCGCGTCACCCAGGTGTACGAAACGGAGATGGCGATCCAGCTGACGCTGGTGCCGAACAACGACCTGCTCATGTACGCGAGTACGTCGGGAGATCCGTTCGGCAGCAACGGCACGGGCGTCATCAACAATTCCACCTCGGTCATCAGCGGCGTGATCGGTGCCGCCAACTACGACATCGGCCACGTGTTCACGACCGGCAGCGGCGGCGTGGCCGGACTCGGCAACGTCTGTGGCAGCAGCAAGGGGCGAGGCACGACCGGCCTGCCGAACCCGACCGGCGACGCGTTCTACATCGATTTCGTCGCGCACGAGATGGGCCACCAGTTCGGCGGCAACCATCCGTTCAACGGCACCGGCGGCAACTGCTCGGGCGGCAACCGCAACGGCCCGACCGCGTACGAGCCGGGCAGCGGCTCGACGATCATGGCTTATGCGGGCATCTGCAGCGCGGACGACCTGCAGCCGCATTCCGATCCGTATTTCCACGCGATCAGCCTGCAGGAAATCAACAACTACACGAACGGCGGCGGCAACTGTTCGGTCAACACCGTCAACGACAACCACGCGCCGGTGATCGACAGCGGCAGCCTGCCGACCGGGTACACGATCCCCGCGCGCACGCCGTTCGTGCTGAGTGCGTCGGCGAGCGATACCGACGCCGCCGACACGGTCACCTATTCGTGGGAGGAGTGGGATCTCGGTGCCGCCGCACCGCTGACGACCGGCGACAACGGCAGCAGCCCGATCTTCCGCGCATGGCCGCCGACCGTGAGCGGCGCGCGCATGTTCCCGAAGCTGTCCACCGTGCTCACCGGCACCGCACTCAAGGGCGAAACGCTGCCGACGACCACGCGCGCGCTGAAGTTCCGCCTGACCGCGCGCGACCAGCGCCCGGCCTTCGGCACGACGCAGAGCGCGGACATCACCGTCAACGTCGTCAACAGCGCCGGCCCGTTCCAGGTCACCGCGCCGAACACCGCGGTGTCGTGGGCGCAGGGCAGCACGCAGTCGGTCACCTGGGACGTCGCCAACACGACGGCCGCGCCGGTCGGTTGCAGCGCGGTCGACATCGCGCTGTCCGCCGACGGCGGCCAGACGTTCCCGTACGGCCTCGCCAGCGGCGTCGCCAACTCCGGCAGCGCGAGCGTCACCGTGCCGGCCATCGCGACGACGCAGGGCCGCGTCAGCGTGACGTGCGCGAACAACATCTTCTTCGACATCTCGAACGCCAACTTCACCATTCCCGCCGCAGCGGGAACGTTCACCGTCGGCGGCAGCGTTTCCGGCCTCGCCGGCGGCGGGCTGGTGCTGCAGCTGAACGGCGGCGACGACATGGCGGTCGTGGTCAACGGCAGCTTCACGTTCCCGGCCGCGCTGGCCGGCGGCGTGGGGTACGCCGTCACCGTGGGCGCGTCGCCCGCGCATCCGGCGCAAACCTGCGCGGTGGCGAACGGCAGCGGCACGATTGGTGCGGCCAATGTCAGCAACGTCTCGATCACGTGCACGACGACGCCCGCAGCGACCTACACGATCGGCGGCAGCGTGAGCGGTCTGGTCGGCAGCGGCCTCGCGCTCAAGCTCAACGGCGGCACGGCGTTGCCGATCGCGGCGGACGGTCCGTACACGTTCCCGAACGCGCTCGCCGACGCCAGCGTCTACACGGTGATGATCTCGTCGCAGCCGGCGGGTCAGACGTGCACGCTCGCGCACGCGAACGGCACGCTCACGGGCGCGAACGTCAGCAACGTCGACGTCACCTGCACGGGCGGCGGTGCGAGTTACACTGTCGGCGGCAGCGTGAGCGGCCTGACGGGCAGCGGACTCGCGCTGTCGCTCAATGCGGGCGCGCAGACCGTTCCGGTCGCCGCGAACGGCGTGTTCACGTTCCCGACCGCGCTCGCCGATGGTTCGGCGTACGCGGTCACGGTCGGCACGCAGCCGTCGGGACAGACGTGCTCGGTCGCCAACGGCAGCGGCACGATCAGCGGCGCGAACGTGACCAATGTCGCGGTGACCTGCGCGGCCATTCCGACCTATACCGTCGGCGGCACGGTCAGCGGGCTCGCCGGCGGCAGCGTCGGATTGTCCCTGAATGGCGGCGCGCAATCGCAGTCGGTCGCCGCGGACGGCTCGTTCGCGTTCCCGGCCGGACTCGTCAACGGCGCGACCTACAACGTGACCATCGCGACGCAGCCGTCGCCGCAGACCTGCGTGGTCAGCAACGGCAGCGGCACGATCGCGGGCGCCAACGTGACCAACGTGGCGGTGACCTGCGCGGGCATCGACTCGATCTTCACCGACGGCTTCGACGGCAACGCGCTGCCGGGCCAGCCGGTGCAGGACCCGGGCTTCGAATCGACCACCGCCGACGGCGGCAGCAATCCGTCGTGGGAGAGCGTCGACGGCAACGAAGGTGCGGGCGGTGGCACGAACCTCTACAGCGACCTCGGCGAATTCGACACGCTTCCGATCCACGACGGCCACTGGGTGACCTGGTTCGGCGGCTGGGGCGGCGGCGCGGAAATCCAGCACATCGCGCAGAGCGTGACGATCCCGGCCGGCGCGCCGCGCTACCTCAACTTCTGGCGTCTCATCGATTCGCTGCCGGACGCGGCAGGCACGCTGACGGTGTCGATCGACGGCAATGCGGTCGACACGCTCGACGTCAGCAGCGCGACGCCCGACGCGGCCTTCACGCAGCAGTCGATCGACATCAGCGCCTATGCGAACGGTGCCGCGCACGTGATCCGCTTCCAGTACCAGTACGACGACGCGGGCGGTTCGGGCGTGGACGGCAGCGTGTTCATCGACGACGTGACGGTCGACGCGACGTCGGCGAGCCCGCGCCCGGCGCCGGTGCGTCCGCATCGATCGCAGGGCACGCGGCACAAGCACGCACGCTGAGCGTCGCGATCCGCTTCCGAGGCCTCCCTCCGGGGAGGCCTCTTTTTTGCTCGAGGCGCCGCGCGCTCGTCCGCCGGCACGGTCCGCGCGAGGCGCTTGTAAGCGCCTGTACCTGCTAGTATCCTGCGCGGCCCGCCGAGCGGGCATGCGTGCGGAGAGGTGTCCGAGTGGTTGAAGGAGCACGCCTGGAAAGTGTGTAAACGGGTCAAACCGTTTCGCGGGTTCGACCAATTCGTCGGGAACGAATTGGGACAGCCGCAGGCTGGCCCCTCGCGCAGCGAGGGGTGAGGCGCAGGAAGCGCCGAACAATCCCGCCCCGCACGCAGCAAGTTACGGAGAGGTGTCCGAGTGGTTGAAGGAGCACGCCTGGAAAGTGTGTAAACGGGTCAAACCGTTTCGCGGGTTCGAATCCCGCCCTCTCCGCCAGATTTTCTTCCGATCACGTTCCCGTGCGTGATCGCCGTTTTATGGTGGCTCCGTCGGTTCTCCCGCGACGATAACCAGCAAACCCGGTCAGGCCCGGAAGGGAGCAGCCGTAGTTGGTGATTCGGGTGCCGGGATGCAGCTGGCGGAGCCGCCACCTCGTAGGCGGATGTCCGAACTCGTCCATCCGGGACGAGTTCGGGCTCGCCGCGTTCGGCGCAGCTCCGTACGCGGCTCCGCCAGAAGCGTTCGCTTCGCTCCCGCTCCTGCGGGCGCGCCGTCCTCGCGCGCAGGACGTCCGGTATCGTTCACCACGCGCGCAGCGCGCACGGTCCGCTAACATCCGCGTTGCTACAATCGCGAACCCAGCAGCGGATCTCCGATGTCCTACCAAGCCCTCGCGCGCAAGTGGCGCCCGCGTCGCTTTTCCGAACTCGTCGGGCAGGAGCACGTCGTGCGCGCGCTCACCCACGCGCTCGACAGCGGGCGCCTGCACCACGCGTTCCTGTTCACCGGCACGCGCGGTGTCGGCAAGACGACGATCGCGCGCATCTTCGCCAAGTCGCTGAACTGCGAGAAGGGACCGACCTCGAACCCGTGCGGTGAATGCGCGGCGTGCGCCGAGATCGACGCCGGCCGCTTCGTCGACCTGCTCGAGATCGACGCGGCCAGCAACACCGGCGTCGACAACGTGCGCGACCTCATCGAGAACGCGATGTACGCGCCGACGCGCGGGCGCTACAAGGTGTACCTCATCGACGAAGTGCACATGCTGTCCAAGCCCGCGTTCAACGCGCTGCTGAAGATCCTCGAGGAGCCGCCGCAGCACGTGAAGTTCCTGCTCGCGACGACCGATCCGCAGAAACTGCTCGTGACCGTGCTGTCGCGTTGCATCAAGTTCAACCTCAAGCGCCTTTCGCCGGAACAGATCGGCGGCCAGATGCGCCACATCCTCGGCGCCGAGCATGTCGCGTTCGACGACGAAGGCATCGACGTGCTCGCGCGCGCGGCCGACGGCTCGCTGCGCGACGGCCTGTCGCTGCTCGACCAGGCGATCGCGCACGGCGGCGGCGCGCTGCACGCGCACGAAGTGCACGCGATGCTCGGCACGGTCGAGCGCGCGAAGGTGCGCGTGCTGCTGGAGATCCTCGCCGCCGGCGACGGTGGCGCGCTGCTCGCCGAGGTCGAGCGCATCGCGGAGTTCTCGCCCGATTTCGCCCAGGTGCTCGACGAGCTCGCCGGGCTGTTGCATCGCATCCAGCTGCTGCAGCTCGTGCCCGACGCGGCCGGTGACGACGGCGCCGAACTCGGCGCGCTCGCGTCGCGCCTGGCCGCGCAGGACGTGCAGCTGTGGTACCAGATGGCGGTGACCGGCCGGCGCGACCTGCCGCTCGCGCCGACGCCGCGCGTCGGTTTCGAGATGGCGTTGCTGCGCATGCTCGCGTTCGTGCCGGTCGGCGCGAATGGCGCGACCGTCGCGCGTCCGGCCGCGCCGGTCCGCGCGACCGCGGCGCCGGCCCCGGCGCGCGCCGATGCACCACCGCCACTGCCACGCGAATCGCCGCGCAGGATCGAGCCGGCCGTCGAGGCGCGAATCGATCCCCCGCGCGCGTCGATGCCCGACGCGTCGGCGGCACCGACCGACTGGGCCGGCCTGATCGATCGCGCAGGCCTGCGCGGACCGGTCGGCCAGCTCGCGCAGAACGCGACGCTCGTCGCGATCGAAGGCAACGTCGTGCGCCTCGCCATGGACCCGTCGTACGAACATCTCGCCGAAGGCTCGATGGTCGGCCTGCTCGAACAGCGCCTCGGCGGCGCGCTCGGGCGCGACGTCAAGGTGAGGTTCGAACGCGCCGCATCCGGTGCGCAGACGCCCGCGGAGCAGCGCACCCGCGCCGAGAACGCGCGCCGCTCCGCCGCCGAGGAAGCGGTGCAGGGCGATCCGTTCGTGCAATCGATGATCGAGACGTTCGGCGCGCGCGTGATCCCCGACAGCATCCGCCCCACCGACGGCTGAGTGCGTTTGAAAATGTGGCCGACGCCACCTGGTTGAGTGCTTCATCTGAAAAGTGCGGCCATGGATGGCCGCTGTTGGACCCGAAGGAAATGGCGTACCCACATCCACAACCTACCCAGATCACGGCGATCCCGGACGGATCGCAAGGATGAACCGACCCATGAAAGGCCCCCTCGCCGGATTGATGCAACAGGCGCAGCGCATGCAGGAAGAGATGAAGCGCGCGCAGGAAGAGATCGCGCAGATGGAAGTCACCGGCCAGGCCGGCGGCGGCCTCGTCAGCGTGCGCATGAGCGGTCGCCACGAGGTGCGCGCGGTCACGATCGACCGCAAGCTGTTCGCCGACGATGCGGAGATGGCGGAAGACCTCGTCGCCGCCGCGTTCAACGACGCGGTCAACAAGGTCGCCGCGCTGAGCCAGCAGAAGCTCGGCAACCTCACCTCCGGCATGAACCTGCCGCCGGGTTTCAAGCTGCCGTTCTGATGTCGAGTTCGCCACTCCTCGCCGACCTGGTCGAAGCACTGCGTTGCCTGCCCGGCGTCGGCGCGAAGACCGCGCAGCGCATGGCGTTCCACGTGCTCGAACGCGACCGCGCCGGTGCGCGTCGCCTCGCCGAGCGGCTCGCCGCGGCGGTCGAGCGCATCGGCAACTGCACGCGCTGCCGCACGTTCAGCGAGGACCCGCTGTGCGCGCTGTGCGCGAGCACGTCGCGCGAACGTAGCCTGCTGTGCGTCGTCGAGACGCCGGTCGACCAGCTCGCGATCGAACACGCGACGGGCTATCGCGGTCAGTATTTCGTGCTGCTCGGGCGCATCTCGCCGCTCGACGGCCTCGGTCCGAAGGAGCTCGGCCTCGACCTGCTCGCGCAGCGTCTCGCCGAGGGCGAGGTGCAGGAACTCATCGTCGCGACGAACCCGACCGTGGAAGGCGAGGCGACAGCGCACATGCTCGCCCAGCTCGCGCGCGCGGCCGGCGTGCGCGCGAGCCGGCTTGCGCACGGCGTGCCGCTCGGCGGCGAGCTCGAGTTCATCGACCGCGGCACGCTCGCGCACGCGTTCGGCGGCCGACAGGTGCTGTAGCAGCGACGGTATTCGCTCGAGCTGCCACGACGCGTCAGGCCATCGCCGTGCGGCTTGCGCGTACCGTTGCAAGCTGCGAGCCTGTGCGAACCCGTTTCCGATTCCCGGCGCCCATGACCGACACCCTGTTCGCGAAGATCATCCGTCGCGAGATTCCCGCCGACATCGTCTACGAAGACGACGACCTGCTCGCGTTCCGCGACATCAATCCGCAGGCGCCGGTGCACGTGCTGTTCATCCCGAAGCGGCCGTTCGCGACGCTCAACGACCTCGGCGACGACGACGCGGCGCTGGTCGGCAAGCTCGTCCTCGCGGCCTCGCGCTGGGCGAAGGCGCAAGGTTTCGCCGACGACGGTTACCGCGTCGTGATGAACTGCAACCGCGACGGTGGCCAGACCGTGTTCCACATCCACCTGCACCTGCTCGCCGGACGCGCGATGCACTGGCCGCCCGGCTGAGCGGCGTCACATGAATTGCGGCGGATGCGCGCGCGGCGGATCGGGCCAGGTGCGGCCGTCGCTCATCTGCACGACGGGCAGGCGTGCGGTGCAGCCTTCGGGCGTCTGCTTCACGGCGGTCGCCTTCCAGGTGACGAAGGCGGTGTTCGGCGGCAGCGTCTTGCAGTTGTCGCTGACGACGCGTTCGCGCACGGGCCCGAGCTTGCCGGTGACCGCGACCTGGCGGCCGACCGCGTAGTCGTCGACCGACAGCGCTTGGCTGCTGCACGCGTAGAAGATCTGCCCCGGCTCGAGCCGCGTGTCCGGTCGCCCGTCGCGCCGCGCGAGCGGGAACGCGAGCACGCCGAGGCACTGGCCGCTCTCGCCCGACTCGCGTTCGAAGATGCGCCCGCCCCAGAGCACGGTCGCGCCTTCATGGTTGCCCACGACGGCTTCCGCGGGCGACGAGAACACCTTCGAGGTCGCCGCGCCGTCGGCGGCCATCACCGGCAGGGCGACGACGGCGGCGAGGATCGCGCACGACAACGGACGCGTCAGGATCATGGCGGCGGTTCCTCCGAGAATGGCCGGAGGATGCTACGCCATCGCGCTGTGCGGTTAGTTGCGCGAAGCTCGCCTACTTGCCGCGCGGCGCGGGCGCGGGCGGCGGATCCGGACGGCGGTCGCGGATGATCACCGGCGGTCCCCAGTAGCCCCAGCCGGGTCCGAAGTAGCCCCAGCCCGGACCGTAGCCGTAGAGCCACGGGTCGTAGTAGTACGGCGAGCGCACGTACAGCGGCCGCTTCGGCCAGAGGTAGACCGCGCTCGCGTTCACGTGCGGATAGGCGTAGTCGAACTGACCGACCTTGCCATGGTCGGTGCCGCTTACCTGGCCGACGACGGTGATCTCGCGCCCGCGATCGAATTCCTCGGGGTCGTAGAAGCCCGCGTGGCAGGCCATGAAACGACCCTGGCTCGCGTCGCGGCCGGTCGGTCGTGCGCTCGCGTCGAGGTCGCGTGCGAGGATCTCGAAGCAGGTCGTGTCCTGCATCGGCTCGACCTTGATGATTTCTCCGCCCCAGCGGATCTGCTGGCCGTCCGCGCGCGCGTCGCGCGGCGTGGTGGCGGCGTACTGCCCTTGCAGTGGTGCGGGAACCGTCGCGCAGGACGCGAGGCCGGCGGCGAGCAGGGCGATCGTGAGTGAGTGACGCATGGCGAAACCTCGGTCGGCGACGGTTCGGGACGCCGTCTGCATGCCGCACCCGGGCATAGTACTCGACGCGCCTGAATGCCGGTTCGTCGCAATGCGCTCAGCGTGGTGGCGACAGGCGCACGGCACGCAGGCGCCGATCGAGCGCGGCGACGCGCGTGGGCGTGGGCTCGGCGGCGCCGTAGCGCAAGGCGACGTACTCGTCGACGAGCGGATCGATCGCCGGTGCCAGCGCAGGCACGGCTGCGTGTACGCGTGCGCGCAGGTCGAGCGGGCCCTCCGCCGCGCGCTCGTCGATGCCGGTGCGCGCGAGCCGGCTGCGAAAGCGCGTCCATGCGCGGTCGAGTGCGTCGCCGACGCGGACCCTGGTCTCGCGCATCGACCACGCGGCCGCGAGCAGCATCGACAGGCCGAGCACGCCGGAGAGCGCGAGCAGGAGGTCGCCCTGCGCCGCGTCGGTGATGCCAAGGCTCGAAAGCAGGTTGCGTTGGCTCAAGGCATCGAAGCGCACGATCGAAAGGGTCCACAGGCGGCTGGCGACGTCGAAGCGGTTGCGCATCTCGCGCAGCCACTCGGCGCCGAACCCGGCCTGGGCGCCGTTCGCGTCCGAAGCGCCGAGTTCGACGCGCGCCGGACTCACCGCAGCGGTCGGATCGACGCGTTGCCAACCGGTCCCTTCGCGCCAGACCTCGGCCCACGCGTGCGCGTCCGACTGCCGCACGAGCAGGTAGCCGCCGCTCCACCAACCGCCCTGGTAGCCGGTGACGACGCGCGCGGGAATGCCGGCGGCGCGCATGAGGAACACGAACGCGGACGCGTAGTGCTCGCAGAATCCCTGCTGCGAACCGAACAGGAAATCGTCGACCGAATCGCGCGCGAGCAGCGGTGGCGACAGCGTGTAGGTGAAGCTGCCGCGGAACATCGCGAGGGCCGCCTGCACGACGTCGCGGTCGTCCTTCGCCTGCTCGCGCCAGCGTTGCGCGAGCGCGCGAGCCTGCGTGCCGTAGCCGGCGGGCAGGCGCAGCATGCGCAGGCGCTCGCGGCGATCGAGCGACGGCGCCGCGTGCGCATCGACGTCGGAACGCAGGTGGTATTCGCGTGGTTGGGTCACGGACCTGCCGGCGACGATCACCTGGTCATCATCGAGGCGAGTGCCCTCCGGGGCGAACAGCGGCAGGTCGAGTGCCGGCATCCAGGGACGGTCGGTCGCCTCGAGCGTGATCGTGTAGTCGTACGTCCGCCCGGTCGCGACCGGCGCCGCGGCGTCGCCACGTGGTCCGCCGAGCCGCCGCGACCAGGTCGTTCCATCGAAGTCCGTGAGCACGATCGTGCGGAAATACAGCGACGCGTTCGGTGGGCGGCTCGCGGCGAATTCGACGCGGAAGGCCGGCGAGTCGTCCTGCATCAGCTGCGAGAACTGTCCGGGCGCCATCGTTTCGCTGAGCCCGGAGCGACCGAGGCCGTCGTCGCGCGAACCCCACAGCGGGGCCTGCAGTCGTGGCAGCAACACGAACGCGGCAGCGCCGAGCGGCATGCTCGCGGCGAGCAG
>Ga0207639_10000317_pt1 | contig 34057 bp, 33 predicted proteins | sample KBSCornC32_FD_184299 | JGI IMG/M metagenome (GOLD analysis project Ga0207639, IMG submission 184299) | Corn rhizosphere microbial communities from Kellogg Biological Station, Michigan, USA - KBS Corn C3-2 (SPAdes) (version 2) | ecosystem: Host-associated > Plants > Roots > Rhizosphere > Soil ... | reverse complement strand
CGATCAGCGCCATGGAAAAGCTGGTGGAAACGCTGGACGCGCCCGCGCCGAATTTGAAGAAGGTTGCGGCTTCCTCCGCGATCAGCCTGGTCTTGGCCAGGATGGCGAAGGCGGCTGCGGCGACGGAGCTGGCGACGATGGCGGCCAGGCCGCGCTTGTTCTCCTCCAGCCCCTCGCGCGAACCGGCGCCGACTTTCAGCACTTCGGCGGCGGCTACGCCCTCCGGATAGGGCAGGTCGGAACCTGTCACCAGCGCGCGGCGCAGCGGCACGGAATACATGACGCCCAATATGCCGCCCAGCGCAATGGTGAAGGCGCTCAGCCAATAGGGAAAGCCCTGCCACCAGCCGATGATGACCAGGCCCGGCAAAACGAAGATGATGGCCGACAGCGTGCCGGCCGCCGATGCGATGGTCTGGACGATGTTGTTTTCCAGGATCGTGCCGGTCGCGAACAGCCGCAGCACGGCCATGGAGATGACGGCGGCAGGGATGGAGGTGGCGAAGGTCAGTCCGATCTTGAGGCCCAGATAGACGTTGGCGGACGTGAACAGCAAAGTGATGAGCGCGCCCAATATGACGCCGCGAAGCGTCAGCTCCGCCATGGGGGCCGCCTTGGCCGAATCACTTGTCACTCGTCTGTCCCCTTGCCTGCGGCTGTTTTACCGATGTCTGGTAATAATGTTGCTTGGCTGTGGATCAATCGGAAAGTGCGCGCGAAGCGTCACGAGGCGGCGCCCCTGGTGTCGTCGGCGACGGCGGCATCCAGATAGGCATCGACCAACCGCGTCCAGAGCGTGTAGCCGCGCGGGTTCATGTGCAGCCCGTCAGGCCGGAACAGAGATGCGTCGGGTAGGCCGTCCGGCGCCAGCAATACGCGGCCAACATCCAGATAGTCGAAACGGCTTACCCGCGACCGCGCCGCCACGGTCATGTTGACCGCCGCCATTTTCGGCCAGAGCGTCCAGCGCATGGGGCTGGGCTTCAAGGACAGATAGGCGATATGCGCCTTGGGATAATCGGTGCGCAGCTGCCTGAGCAGGGCCAGCACATTGTTCGCCACCTCGGCCGGGCTGGCACCGGCGGCCAGGTCATTTTCCCCGACATAGACCAGGATGGAACGCGGCTTCGCCCTGGGCAGCAGGCGTTTGTAATAATGCAGGACATCAGGGGTGGTCGCGCCGCCGAAGCCCCGGTTGATGGCACCGATGTCAGGGAAGCTGCCGCCGATGTCCCACAGGCGAATGCTGGAGCTGCCCAGGAACAGCGTGGCGTCGGTGATTGCGGGACCGGCCTCGTTGGCCTTGGCAAATGCCTCGATCTCGCGCGAGAACGGAAAGGCGGGATCGGCATTGACCTTGAGCGCCGGCGCCTGTCCGGCTGCGTGCAGCAGGCCGCCAGCCCCCAGCAGCAGCGCAAGACCGATCAGCGCCCGGCCCGCCCGGAGGCAGCGCCTAGTGGCGATGCAGGGGGCGGAGTTGATATTTGCCGTTGGCATAGGTGCCGAACATGCCGGAGATGGCGGGATGATCGACAGGCTCCTCGCTGTCGTCCGCGATCAGGTTTTGCTGGCTGACATAGGCGACATAGCTGCTTTCGCCATTTTCGGCGAGCAGATGGTAAAAGGGCTGATGCTTGTCCGGCCTGACCTCCTCGGGAATGGCCTGATACCATTCTTCCGTATTGGCGAAGACGGGATCGATATCGAACACCACCCCGCGAAAGCCGAAAAGGCGGTGCTGCACGACATCGCCGATGCTGAAGCCGGCGTGGACGATGGGCGGGGCTGTAACATCGGTTCCGAAAATCTGAATCGCGTCGTTCATGTGACACAATTTAGGATGCTTGCGGTGCGAAACAAGAAAAATGCTCGCCGCTGCTTGGCAAGGTGAAAATCATTCGCTAATGGCCGCCGCTCGACCGGGACGGCACGCGCCGAACCTTCTGCGGAGAGGTGGCAGAGTGGTCGAATGCACCGCACTCGAAATGCGGCGTGCCGGCAACGGTACCGAGGGTTCGAATCCCTCCCTCTCCGCCAGTTCATCCCCATTTAGACGCAGAGAACCGTGGGTTTGAAGTTTGAGGCGATTTTTAGTCCCTCAAAGCTGGCTCGCCGTGACTGTTTCGATGTCGAAAAGGCGATTGCTTGTTGCCCTCGTCCCCGACAACCTGCATCGGCTTAAGGGGGGAGACAGCGATGCAATATGTGGAAGCGTTCGAACGCATGGGTTATTCCGTCCCAGCCCCACGGCAGGATTGGACGGCGGAGAGTGACACCGGCATTGTATCACCCTCTGGAGGTCTGAGCTTGGCTTTCGTGACGGAAAGCCTTGGGTCGACACGCGGGTCCATGCCGGCGACAATTCGATTTGGAAGCACAAGCCGGGCAACCGAAAGGATCGCGTCCCGGGACGCGATCCGCAGGGTAGTGGATCCGGTCTCATAAGCGACATTCCCCGCATAGCTCTCCTCTGGTCGAGAGGTGGGACGCACCGCCCATGGCGGTGCGATTTCCCCAGCGGGCGCAAGCGGCTTTGGCGTGCCCAAAGGCGGCCATTTCCCCTGCCGGGAGCACGATGCACTCAAGGCGCGCAGCAACCCCGTTCAGATGCATCAAAATGCATCAGTGCATGGGAGCGGGAAACTGCCCTGAAGCGCCCAGCCTGCGCGGCCCCAAAGCCTCTTCGATCGGTGCATCAAAACCGACATGAAAAGCGCGCGGGCGAGGCGGGGGGAAAAGCGCGTTTTGAGGGGTGGCAGGTCCGCAGGCATCGGGCTGATGGTCGATTGCTGCGGGTGGAGCAAGGTAAGGACGAACGGCCCACTTTTCGCCGTTCAGGGGCCGATTTCCCCTTTCCGTAAGCCGCCGTTCGTTCACATTTCTATCGCACAGCGGGAGAGGGAAAAGCCGCCGGGCGGGACGCGACCATCTGCAGACATCGCAATCTTCTATGGGATCAGGCATTCCACGGCTACGACCGCCGCATAGTTTATGCCTTCGCCGGAGCGGAGCAGGTAGCGCAGGCATTGTGTTTTAATGCTATTGCGCTTCAGCCCATGCCACCAACCGCAATGGACCATGTTCTGTCGCTCCCACGGGATAGCAGGTCGTGAGCGCCAGCAGGGGACGGGCCGGATCGCGCGGATAGGCGAAGTGGTCCCAGCGCACGATCTGGAAGCCGGTGATGCGATATGCTTGCTTCTGCCCGTCGATGAACTGGACTTCGATGACATCGCCCTTCCTCGCCTGTTTCATGAAAGCGAAATGCGTATCGCGATGGGCGGCCATGATGCTGACATGCGGGTTACGCAGCGGCATCAGCGTCGGGCCAAAGGCCATGGCCTGTCCGGAACCGCCCGACAGCACGACCTGGCTGACGCCGAGGCGAGGCAGGCTGATCCGCGCAACCGGCACGGTATCCGCCCAGAACCAGGGCTTTACCGGCTTATGTTGCAAAAGGCTCTTGTCGAAGGCGCGATCCAGCAGGATTTGCGCAACCCATGCCTTGGCCGGGATCATGGCGCCCCGCGCCATCAGGCTCAATCCGATGATACAAAGGCCGATCAGCAGCGTGTTGGGAAGGGCGCGCCCCAAGGCGCGCCTTCCTTTCCGGACAGCGGGTAGGGCGATCATGCCCGCGCCTCCCGGCGGCGCAGGGCGAGACCGCCCAGGCCCAGCATCAGGAACAGCAGGCCCTGTCCGATCAGCCCGGCATAGCCAGTCGCGGTCTGGGGCAGGTCCATGGCTTCGGCACTTTCCGCAGGCTGGGCGTCGCCCTGCTTTCCGGCCTGTGCGGCTTGTCCGCCGAACAGGACATCGAAATCCCAGCCCGCGGGCAGCAGAAGCGGCAATTCCTCGCGGGTCAGGCTGGTGCCTTCAGGACGGGCAGGGGTTTCGTCCACGGCAACCAGGCTGGTCTGGCTGGTGACGAGACTGTATGCGAGGCCAATCTGCGCGATGGCTTCGTCGGCGGTATCGTCGTTGGTTTCCCCGGCCCAGCGCGCGGCTTCCACATCTGCGATGCGGCGGTTGGCCCAGAGCTTGGCGACGGCGGGGCTGTCGATAGCGTCCGAGAGGTCTACGCTTTGCGACCAGGGCTTGCCGCCGATCAGGCCGGAGACGGTGAGCTTACCCGACAGCATCTTGCCTTTGCCCAGCAGGACCAGCGGCTCCCCGGCATAGAGGTCGGGCAGGCGGCGGGGCGTCAGGTCGAGCGGGGCGCCTTCGATGCTGACCTTCAGTTCGCGTACGACGGGCGCCTTCAGGCGATCCAGCAGGGCGGTCATCTTCGCCGCGACTTCCTCGCCCGAACCGACATTGGTGAAGGTGCCACGGCCCGCTTCGGCCATGCGGCGCATCAGATATTGGTTGGGCGCGGAGCCGATGCCGATCATGAAGATGCGGCTGCGTCCGCCCTTCGCCGCGATGGTAGCCATCATTTCCTTTTCATTGGAGATGTTTCCATCGGTCAGGAAGAGGATCTGCCGGACGAAATGGCTGTCGTTTGGCGTATTGTCCTCCAGCGCGGCAGTCAGGGCGGGCAGCATTTCGGTGCCGCCATTGGCCTCCAGCCCTTCGGCGAAGCGGCGGGCCAGCGCGATCTGGTCGGGCGAGGCGGCGACGCTTTCGTTGAACAGCCGGGTCATGGTGTCGTCGAAGCGGATGATGTTGAACCGGTCCTGCGGGCGCAGCGTGCCGAGCGCATAGAGCAGGCTGGCCTTGGCCGCGTCCATGGATTCGCCGCCCATGGAACCGCTATTGTCGATCACGAAGGTCATATCGCGTGGTGGCGCATTGCCTGAAGGATCGCGGCCGGGCGGGGTGATGGCTGCCATCAGATAGGCGTCGCCATCGTGCTGTTCGCGGAACAGACCGATGGTCGGATCGGCACTGGCTGAGCGCCAGCGCAGTTCGAAGTCGCGATTGGCGGGGACTTCGCCGTCCGCGAGGCGAATGGTCCGCTTTTCCGTTCTGTCCTGCTCGACGGTGACGCGGTGATAGGGGCTGATGAGGTTGGCGGGCTTGAAGCCGGGCGCCAGATGGACGGTGATGGACACGGGATTGATGTCCTTGCCGAGTGCAGGATGGGCGAGGGGTGCGCTGACATTGGCGGCGTCGGCGGCGGGCGTCTGTGCGGGGTTGTAGCGGCTGCCGACGACCAGCGGCAGGCGCAGTGCATATTCGCCGCCCAGTTGCCGGACCGGGGCCTGATATTCGATCGCGACCAGCACGGTTTCGCCCGGTCCCACATTGGCGACGCTGTTGCGGAACAGATTGGGGCGTTCGGATTCGACCAGTCCCGCCTTTTTCCCTTCGTCGCGGGCCTTTTCGTAGATGGCACGGGCTTCCTCGCGGCGCTTGATGTGGCCGATGATGACGCGTTGGCCGACGACCATCTTCAGGCTGTCGACTGCGCCGTCTTCGGGCAGGGGATAAAGATAGCTTGCCTCCATCCACTGGCTGCTGGCGTTGCGGAAGACTTGCGTGACGCGGACGCGGGCGATCTGGCCGCTGACGGTCACGTCCATGTCGGTGCCGAGCCTGACGGCGGGGAGGGCGGTCATCACGCCCTTACCGCGCAGCATCAACGTACCGCTGCCGATGGCGTCGGGATCGCCCTCCACATCGGATGCGCACAGGCGATCGGTCAGGAAGATCAGGGCGACAAGGCCGAGCAGCAGCGTCAGGCCGAGGAGAAGCCGGTGCCGGGATCGGCTGAGGAAGGGGAAGGCGGGCATGGAGTCACTCCTTTCGAGGGGAGCCTTTCCAATATTCGGCAGTCATGCCGGACAACCATCGGCAGAGCATGCCGCTTTCCGCCATGATCCGTGCATTTGTGCGGAGAAGCTTGACGGGCTGTGCGGTTTTGTGCGCATTTGTACGGGCTTGTCAGGAAGGGAAGGCATGTCGGATCAGGGAGATGCGGTCGCGGACCGCCTGCGCGAGGAACTGGCGCGGCGGCGAATGTCGCGGCAGGCGCTGGCGGACATGGCGCGGATCAGCCTGTCCACGCTGGAAAAGGCGCTGTCGGGCAGCCGGCCCTTCACCCTCGCCACCATCGTCCGGATCGAGGAAGTGCTGGGTGCGCCATTGCGCGGGGACCATGGCCAGGCGGCGGGCGGACGCGGCCTGGCGCCTGAGCATATGGGCGCGTACAGCCGCGCTGCGGTGCATTGGATCGAGCAGGATTATGTGACCCTGCGCGCCAGTTTCGGGACGCCGGGCGCGGTGATCGCCTATCGCACCCGCATCGGCTGGAACGAAGAAGCCGGACATCTGAGTTTCGCGGAGTCCGATCGGGCGGATGGCGCCTTCGCCCAGTCAGGCCATGTGTCGATGCCCAATCTGTCGGGGCATATCTATCTGGCGACGAATGAATCCGGACAGCATCGGCTGATCATATTGGGGCGGCCGACGCGGGACGGGCAAATGTTCGGCCTGCTGACCACATTGCAGGTCGGCGCGGGTTCGCAACTCGTGCCGGTCGCCTGTCCGGTGGCTTTCGTGCCGCAGGCGCAACTGGCCGGTCTTGCCATGGGCGTGACGGGCGTGGGTGACGCGATGTTCGCGACGTGCAGGGCTATTCTCGACCGGGCCTTGCAGGACGATTTTTGCCGTTGGCGGCAGTAGGTCGGCGAGGCGGTCTTGGGCTGGTTATGTGGTGGAAGCGTTCTGACCGGGATCGGCCATTCAGGCCAATCCTACGCCATGAACATACGGCGGCTGTCGGCAGGCAATTCTGAGCCGGAGAATGGCTGCTTTGTCGGCGCTCCCGGCACAGGATGGGCTGATGTTTCAACCGGCAGGTCTCAACCAGATCAGGACCTTCCAGGCGCCCGTTCGGAGCGTCCGGGTCCGACAGAAGCAGTCGCTTACACAGCAAGAGGCGCTGGCTGGCAAACTCTTCATAGCCGCTGTCGACCGTTGCGGCTAAGAACCGAGGGGCATACAACCAAAGGGTCATCATGAACTCGGCGCACGTAATCAGATTTCCGGCAAAATCGTTTCGATCACTCCCGGTGCAGTGAACGGCTCACAGGCTTCGCAGTCCTAGAGGCCTATCGCGAGATGGAGCGCGAAGCTGCCGCTCTTGCCGAGCATCCCGCTCATGCTCGTTTACGAACGTGTCTTCGGTCCGAGCCGCTCCCCGGCACCTGATGGTCGTTGGGCCTTAGTACCCTTATCCTTTGCCGCAAGGATTGTCGGGATAGGCGAAGTTGCGGTTCTCGATGAAACTGCGATCGGTCAGCGCCTCCAGATAGGCCAAAACTTGCGTTGTTTCGCCGGCATCCAAAGCGGCCCGATGCCGATCAATCGCTTCGCGGAGCGTCCGGGCGGACCCATCGTGGAACCACGGACCGGTCACAGCGACGTTGCGCAGCGGCGGCGTGCGGAAGCGCCCTTCGTCAGCCGTCCGCTCCGTTGCCTCTGCCAGACCGCGATCCACTGGATTGACGGGCAGGATCGCATAAAACCGACCATCCGTGAGATTGGGCCCCGAATGACAGGAGGCGCAAGCGCGAGCAAACACCGCCTTTCCATTCACAGCCTCAGGTAGCAACGCGCCGCGATCGGCCGGCGTGTCGAACGATACCATGCTGCGCTCGAAGCTCGCCAGCGCCATTGCCACGCTGCTTATGTCAATTCGTCCGTTGCGATCCGGGAAGGCATCGCGAAACTGGCGGCGGTAGCAGGCATCCCGTGACAGGCGGCGGGGGATTTCCCGTTCGCTGCCATGCATCCCCATCTCGACCGGTGTCAGTCCAAATATCGGGATTGCGACCTGCGCTTCCAGCGTCGTGACGCGCGGATCGGCCGAGGTCAGGACGGGCAGCCATGCGACGTTGGCCAGGCCAGGCACATTGCGGCGTCCTGCATTGCCGTGGACGCCGGGCCGGGTCGTGTTGCCATCCGCGAAGGCATGCTTCTGCTCATGGCAACTCGCGCACGACATCGTGCCGTCGATCGATAGGTCTGCATCGTAAAACAGCCGGCGACCGAGTGCGACCTTGGCCGCTGACATCGGATTGTCTGGACGGACGATCGGCGCGGTGACTCCTGTTGGCAATTCCCACTGCCAGGGAGCGGCGACTGCGGCGGTCAAGGTAAGTGCCGCGAACGTTAGCGCCGCCCGTCCAATCACGCCGGCAGCTTTGTCACCAGCAGCGGCAAATTAGCGGTGCCGTTCCCCGCGACCTGAAGCACGTAACGCCCCACGCCTAGGTCGAAGTCGACCATCTTTCGGATGCCGGTGCAGGCAGGACCATGACCATGCGCGACCGAGATTGCGGGCCTGCCCTCCGCCAACACATCGATCCATGCGCCCGAACCCAGCGCGATACGATAGCGGCCCGGCGTTGTGACGGTGAAGGCGAACACGCCTCCATAGCTTACTGAACCGCCCGGCTTTTCGGGTCGCACGACATATCGCACGTCCCGTGTGGACGGCAGCCGGGCCGCTACCGCGACCCCCAGAGTCAGCACCGTCGCACGCTCAGCGGTGCGTCCAGCATCAAGTGGGCGCGGCGAAGTCCAACCCGACAATTCCGCAGGTGGCGACACAATGGCGGGGCGGGCATCAGGCGCGGCGCCGGCCACCTGCAGCAGCATGGCAGCAATCAAGGCATTGAACATCAGCGGCAATTCCTCCAACAGGTCTATATTCGTTCGTATATAGATGATTCGCCTGAAGGGAACAGGCGGATCAATCTCATAGGGGGATTATGATGCGTTTTGCGCTGACCGCAGCCATGTTGCTTGCTTCATCTGCCATGCCTGCGTTCGCGCAAGATGCACCGGGTGATGAGCAAGACAACAGTTTCCGACTTGGAGAGATCGTCGTCAACGGCCTGCTTCCGCAAGGTATTGAGATCGGCAGCGAGGCAGTCGGCCAGGAGGCGATCTTCAAGTTCGACCGTCAGTCACTCGACGAGGCAGCGAGCCTGATCCCCGGCGTCACCGCCGGTAACAGCGGCGGGTCGCGCAACGAGCGGCTGCTGTTCGTGCGCGGCTTCGACCGGTTCCAGGTGCCGGTGTCGATCGACGGCATCCGCGTCTATCTGCCTGCCGATAACCGGCTCGACTATGGCCGCTTTCTGACGTCCGACGTGGCGCAGCTTCAGGTTGCCAAGGGCTATGCGTCGGTGCTGGACGGCCCTGGTGCGATGGGAGGCGCGGTCAACCTCGTCACCCGCAAGCCGATCAAGGCGCTGGAGATCGAAGGCCGTGCCCAACTCAATCTCGATCGCGGCATGGACTATGCCGGCCACAATGCCTTCGGCTTGATCGGTAGCCGGCAGGATCACTGGTATGCGCAGGCGAGCTACGCGATCAACGATACCGACCATTGGGATTTGCCGGGTAGCTTCACGCCGACCGCGAACGAGAACGGGGGCGCACGCGACTTCTCGGCGACGCGCGACTGGCGTGTGAACGCCAAGCTTGGCTTCACCCCCAATTCGACCGACGAATATTCGCTGAGCTACACACGGCAGGAAGGCGAGAAGAACGCCCCCCTCCATATTACCGATCCGATTAGCACCCAGCGAAACTGGAGCTGGCCCTATTGGAACATTGAGAGCATCTACTTCCTCTCGACAACCGCGCTGGGCGACCGCGCGACGCTGCGCACGCGCGTCTATCGTAACACCTTCAATAACCTGCTCAGCGCGTTCGACGATCGGACACAGACCACCCAGACCCGCGCCCGCGCGTTCAACAGCTATTATGAGGATGAATCGTGGGGCGGCTCGGCCGAGCTTGCGCTTCGTCCAACCGATGCGGACAGGCTGTCGGTCGCCTTTCATTACCGCCGCGATCAGCACGACGAGTTTCAGCAGAGCTTCCCGGGCGGCTTCACCGAGCCCGGACAGCGCGCCGTCGAGGACACTTCCAGCATCGCTGGCGAATATGCCCGCGACCTGACCCCGACCGTCGCCCTGACGCTGGGTGCGAGCTATGACTGGCGCGACCTGTCGCGCGCCGAGGAATACGGCACCCCGCCCACGGGGGGTGCCGCTCGCATCTTCAGCTACCCACTGCGCAACGCCGATGCCTGGAACGCGCAAGGGCGCGTCGAGTGGAAGCCCATCGAGAACAGCCGGCTTTATGCCAGCGTCTCCTCACGCGCCCGCTTCCCGACGTTGTTCGAGCGCTTCTCGACGCAGTTCGGGACCGCTGCGTCGAACCCCGGCCTCAACGCCGAGCGGGCTACCAATTACGAGTTGGGCGGCAGCCACGTGATCGGTGCGCTCACCGTCACCGCCGCGCTGTTTTACAGCGATATCAACAACGCGATCGTGGCGGTGCGTCCGGCGGGCTTCCCGGCCAACACGTCCCAGCGCCGCAATCTCGGTTCGGCCAACTATTATGGCGGCGAGATCGGAATTGTCGCACGGGTCGGGCCGACGTTCGACGTTGGCGCGAACTACACGCACATCAAGCGCAATTTCGCGATCAGCCCCCAGACCGGTGTCCTGATTCCCGCGTTCGAGCTGACCGACGTGCCGTCGGACAAGGGGTTTGTCTATGCAAGTTGGCGTCCGTTCATTCGATTGGAACTGACGCCCAGCGTCGAGTTCGCCTCCAAGCGCACCACCGTCACCACGGCATCGCCCCCGGTCTATTATCGCACCGGCAGCTATGTCCGAGCCGACGTACGAGCGGACTTCGCGCTTACGGAGGAGCTGTCAATCGGAGTCGGCGCGCGCAATCTGTTCGACGAGTATTATACGCTGACTGATGGCTTCCCGGAGGCTGGGCGCAGCTTCTTTGCTGTCGTGCGGGCGCGATACTGATCGGACTTTTCAGAGATCACAGTTGCTGAGAACGGGGCTCGGAATGACGGCTTCCGGTCGGAGTCGCCGTTCGTCTAAGCCATTGCGAATGGCGGCTAAGTCCCACGACCCGGCGTTCGCTTCCGGCGGAGTCGACCAATCCCGGCCGTTCCTGTCTGCCACCATGAATGTCGGCTTCTGACAGAACCCGCCGGTGGGACGCTTTGAAGCGGACGGCAGGCACGACTTTGCTATCTGGCCGTCGTGATCGGTCTCTATCCTCGCTGCGTGGTCGGTTGGTCGATGCAGAGCTGGCAGACTACGTGGGTGCGGCAGGCGCTTCACATCGTGGCATGGCGGCGCAACCGAAGCAGCGAATGCTGATCCATTCGGACCAAGCCTTGCCGTTCACCAGCATGGACTGGCCAACAGCAATGGGACCGCCGGGTGCATCAATGAAAGCGCTCCACCGGCTAAATCCCGCATTTGACAACATACCAACCAGTCGGTATGTTGTGTCCATGTCGAGTCGAATTCCTTCCGCCCCAAACAAGCCCAACGCCCGGACGCGCCTGCTTGACGCCGCCACCAAGCTGGTCCGCGAGAAGGGTTTTACGGCGACAAGTGTCGACGATCTGTGTGCGGCAGCGGGCGTGACCAAGGGTGCGTTCTTTCACCATTTCGAGTCGAAAGAAGCGCTTGGCGTGGCTGCCGCAAATAACTGGGCGGAAACGACATCCGCCTTGTTTGCCGACGCGCCCTATCACCTTCCCGCCGACCCTCTCGACCGCGTGTTTGCCTACCTGGATTTCCGGCGCGACCTCGTGTCGGACGAGATTGCCGGATTCACCTGTCTGGTGGGCACGATGGTGCAGGAGGTGCACGGGACCAGCCCTGCCATTCGCAATGCGTGCAAAGCGAGCATTTTCGGGCACTCGCAAAGCTTGGTCCCCGATATCGCCGCCGCATTTGCAGCCCACAACGTGCAGGATGTCGAGCCGATCGATCTGGCGCTCCATTTCCAGGCGGTCCTGCAGGGAGGTTTCATCCTGTCGAAAGCGAGCGGCGACCCGGCGCATACCCGCGCCAGCGTCGCGCATCTCAAAGCTTATGTCGCCATGCTGTGCGGCGTCCCCAAGCCGAACTGAAAAGGAGTGCATAACATGCCCGGAACCGTCCATCTTCACCGCGTCCTGCCAGTCAAACCCGAGAAGCTTTTCCGTGCCTTTACCGATGCCCAAGCGCTGGCGGCGTGGTTGCCTCCCTACGGCTTCACCGCCGAAGTCGAACATTTCGATGCGCGCGAAGGCGGAAGCTTTCGTATGGCGTTCACGAATTTCACGACTGGCGGCTCACATAGTTTCGGCGGCGAATATCTGGAATTCGTTCCCGGAGAACGACTGCGCTATACTGACCGGTTCGACGATCCGAACCTGCCCGGCGAGATCGTCGTGACTGTCGACTTCAAGCCGGTATCGTGCGGAACCGAGTTGAGCATCGAACAGGCTGGCATTCCCGACGTCATTCCCACAGAAATGTGCTACTTGGGCTGGCAGGACTCGCTCGACAAGCTTTCGCGCCTCGTCACCCCTGAAATCAATCAGTGATTGGGTTTAGAGGAAAGAAGCCATGTCCAAACTGATTTTCATCAATCTGCCGGTCACCGACCTGAAAAGGTCAATGGCGTTTTACGCAGCCATTGGTGCCGCCAACAATCCGCAATTTACCGACGAGACTGCCGCTTGCATGGTGGTTAGCGATGCGATCCATGTCATGCTGCTGACCCACGACAAATGGCGGCAATTCACGTCAAAACCGATTGTGGATGCGCATGCAAGTGCGCAGGTGCTCCTGTGTCTATCCGCCGACAGCAAGGACGAGGTGGATGCCTATGTCGACAAAGCGATGGCTGCGGGCGGGAAAGGCGACCCGACGCCGACACAGGATTTCGGCTTCATGTTTGGCCGCAGCTTTGAGGATCCCGATGGTCATATCTGGGAAGTGATGTGGATGGACATGGCAGCAGCGTCCGATGCAATGCAGACCGGGTCGGCTTGACATGCCCGTGGATCCGCATGCCGCCATCGAAGTCACTGCCTATGACTGGGTGCCCGAAATGGCGCAGGGCCGCGTCAAGGATCTGCGCGTGCGGTGGGCGCTGGAGGAAATTGGCCTGTCCTATCGCGTCCGGCTGGTCGGCGGCGCAGGGACGGAGAAGTCGCCGGAACACCTTGCCGATCAACCGTTCGGCCAAGTGCCGGCCTACCGTGAAGATGGTTTGACCCTGTTTGAATCAGGGGCAATTCTGATCTGGATCGGCGAAAAGGACGAACGGTTGCTGCCACGCGATCCTGCCGGGCGCGCGCGGGCGATCGGTTGGGCGTTCGCGGCGCTCAACAGCATCGAACCGTTTCTAGGTACGCTGACGCTTCTGCGCTTTTTCGCCGACGCAAAACCGTGGCAGGAGGAGGCTAAGGCGGCAGTTCGACCGTTGCCGGTGATGAGGCTGGCACAGCTTGCAGCGGCGCTGGGCGACCGCGACTGGCTGGAGGATCGTTTTACGATCGGCGATTTGCTGATGGTCGACGTGCTACGAAATGTGCCGGAGCCGGACTTGCTTGCGGCGCATCCGAACCTTGCGGCTTATGTCAAACGCGGCACGGCGCGGCCTGCTTTCAAGGCGGCGTTAGCGGCGCAGATGGCAGTCTTCCAGCAGCCGCAACGATAGTCACGGATGGCCTCCAACCGGGAATATCCAGTTTTGGCGCTAATGCCGACGTCCTCAGATATCGTGTGGAGCGACCATATCGCTCCCACGAAAATTCCCGGTAGCAATCGACCAAGTCAGGTCGTTCAACTGCGGCGCCGCAAACGTGCAGATCTGACGAAAGCCGCAGTTCGGCTGTCAGATTGCTCGGTAAGCGAACATGCTGGTCACATAAGGGAAGGCGACCTTCCGGCCGCCGCCCAGTTCCGGAGTTCCGTCAATCAAGTCCCGTACTTCCCGCTCGACCGCATGCCGTTCGATCGCGGGCAGACCGGCGATGAAGCTCACCGACATTGTGCGTTTGAGAACGACCTGTTCAGCCGTACCAATATGGTGGTTGCGCACGTGCCGATCACCGATGAACTCGAAGCCCGGAGCGGGGAACGCCTTCCGCCAAGCACCGGTGCGGTATCGCGGCGTATCGCCTTCACGGCGATCGGTGATCTGGGAGAGCGCAGCAACCCACGGAACGCCCTCGTCCCGTCCATTCCAGATGAGACCGAGCATCCCGCCCGGCACCAGCACGCGACGCATCTCCGTGACTGCTTCGACGGTCGCAAACCAGTGAAATGCCTGCGCGCAGACAACTGCATCTACCGAGGCGTCCGGGAGGGGGATGGCGTCAGCCGACCCGGCCAAAGCTGTCACATCCGGAAAAGATTGGACCAGTTGCTCCCGCATCTCGGTGATCGGTTCAACCGCAATGATGGTCCCGCCCACTTCTTGCAGCGTCGGGATGAACTTGCCGGTTCCTGCGCCGATCTCGACGATCTTCCTGCCCGGAGCGACGCCCAGGACGTCGCGCAACCATTCGATCGCTTCCGGCGGATATCCCGGCCGGCCGGCGACATAATCCCGGGCACCCGAATGGTAGCCCTGGGATTTCTCATGAATCGACATGATGTATCGTCCCTCATCGTGAACCGCGGCCGACATCTGGAATAGCCCCTTTTGCCCCCATGGAGCGAAGACGCGCAAGTCAGACTGACGTGACCCCGTGCCGGTGGCACGGGGCTACCCTCAACGCACGCGGGAGAGCGCGACGGCGTCCGGACCCGCGGGGAAGTGGAGCTGGTTTCCGGTATCATGGATGGCGTTCCAGACGCCCTCAGCCACGTCACTTTCCCTGGTCGTGAGCGCGGGCTTTCCGAACGCCTCGATGATGGGGCCGGCGAAGTCGGCGTAGTCGGCGGGGATGAGCTGATCGAAAGGCATGATCGCATTGGCACCGAAATTCGTGGTCGGCGCGTAACCGGGTTCGACCAGCTTCGTGCGGATACCAAAATGCGCGAGCTCATGTGCGAGCGAGCCCGTGAACCCTTCGATCGCCTGCTTGCTGGCCGTGTAGGCAGCCGCCAAGGGGAACGCGCCAAGCGTGACGCTCGACGTGACGTTGACGATCGTGCCCGAACGACGCTCGCGCATTTGTGGTATGACCGCCTGGCACATGGCCATTACGCCGATCGTGTTGGTCTCGATGAGCTGCCGCACCAGCGACATCGGAGTCACCTCAAACGCCCCGACGGCGCCGACGCCGGCATTGTTAACGAGCACGTCGATCGGGCCAGCTACTTCGATCAACGCAGCGATACTTGTGTCGCTGGTGACGTCCAGCGGCAGCACGCGGAGCCGAGTAGTATCGCCACTGAAAGACGCATTGTCGGGGCGCCGCATCGTGGCGATAACGTTCCAGCCATGGGACAGGAAGTGCTCTGCGATGGCCTTGCCGTAGCCGGAAGAGGTGCCGGTGATGAGAATTGTCTTGGTCATAGCCTGTCTCCGCGTGGTCAATGACGATTTGATAGACGAGGCCAACCGGACGATATATAATCCCTAGTCCAATATTAGTTATGGATCGTCCAGATGGACCCTTTGAGCGACGTCATCGCCCTGCTTCGCCCCAGTGCGGCCCTATCCAAGCCAATCTCGGGTAGAGGTCGGTGGGGCGTAGAGTACGCGGCGCATGACGCCCCTGGCTTCTCGATCATCCTTACTGGCGAAGTGTGGTTGACCCTGAATGGCCATGAACCACTGCAGCTAGGTCGGGGTGATTTTCTGCTACTTCCGACGACGCCGGCCTTCTCTCTTAGCAGTGAGAAGGGGATGTCTTGCGTTTCGGTTGCGCCGCGCAATGAAGCGGTGCGACATGGCGAACAAGAGGGCGAGCCAGACTTCGTTGCTCTGGGGGGCAGTTTCACGTTTGAACGCGTCAACGCGCCGCTGCTGCTCAGTTTGCTGCCCAAGCAAATCTACATTCCCGCGTCGCAGGGACGTGCGACCCGATTTGGTCGCTTGATTGAGTTGCTGGCGGAGGAGTGCGCAACAGACTATCCGGGGAAAGAGCTTATCATCCAGCGCATGCTGGAGGCACTCCTCGTAGAGGCGCTTCGCTGGCACAGCATTGAAGGCCAAGGAGTCACCACAGGATTGCTCAATGGCATGAAGGATCCCTCCCTCACGCGTGCGATCCAGGCGATCCATTCTGACGTCCGTGCCAATTGGACGGTTGCCGGCCTTGCCAGCATCGCCGGCATGTCGCGGTCGGCATTCTCAGCCCGGTTTGGCGAAACGATCGGATGCGCGCCGATCGAATATCTGGCGCGCTGGAGAATGGCGCTCGCCAAAGATGCGTTGGCAAGCGGCGTCAAAACGCTCGATCGGATTGCTGCTGAGATCGGCTACGAGTCGGCCAGTGCATTCAGCACCGCCTTTCGCAAGCGCTTGGGATGCCCACCGGGCCAGTTTTCGCGAATGAGTGCATGATCACGAATTTCGCGATGTAGTGATTTGGCCTTGCCTGGCCCCCTCCGCTTGTGGCCCGAACCGACCATAATACGCCGTTCAGTCCCGCATTGCCCAATGGCTCGCTCTATCGAAAGCCGCCGTTAAAACTGACTATGGTCGTTGCCGAACGAAGCGCTGTTCCATGACCTCTGTACCCCACTGATCGCCAAGCCGTTCCTCAACGCACTTGAACCCGAAGCTCTCATACAGATGGCGCGCTGCAAGCAGCCCTTTGAAAGTCCACAGGTGCGTTTCGGGGAAACCCTGATCGTCGGCAAATTTAATGGCCGCCTCGAGCAACTTGCGTCCGGCCCCAGTCCCTCGTGCGGCATCACTCACGATGAAGCACCGCAGGTGTGCAATCCCATCGCCCATATCCTCGCTGTCGAGCGATACTGATCCGATGATTTCCCCATCGCGCATTGCAGCCCAGATTGCATTTTTGGGATTGTTAAGGCGGTTGCAAAGATCTGCCAGACCAGCGGCTACGACGGACTCGAACCGCTGCCCAAAGCGGGTTTCACGGGTGTAGTAGAGGGCATGTAACTCTGTGACCCGAGCGACAATCCCAGTCTGATAGCCGCGAACGATCTCCACGGGACGAGCGGCCATACTGGAAGGCTCGTTGCCGAGCGCCTTAGAATAAAGCTGTAGCCCTTCCAGAACCACACGTGCCTCAGGTGGACGAAGACGATCAAAGGCGTTGGTAACTTGGCTGCTTGCGAAAACATGGATAGCGGAAACGCGCTGTTTGCCCGATGGGGTCAAGGCCAACCGTTTAATCCTTCCGTCGCCATCTTCGGCTTCTTCCCGGACATCGCCGGCAGCCACAAGCCTTTTCAGCATCCGGCTAACGCTGGATTTTTCGAGGTGGAGTCGGGCGCCCAGATCGCGGGCGGTCGCGCCACCTTTCTCTATCTCGATCAGCGCATGGACGGCTGATGGCGATAGGTCTGTTCCGGCAAAGCTACCGCCCATGAAGCCCCAATGACGAGCAAGAGAGCGCGAAGCCTCCCGCACCAGTTGGACCGCTGCTCCGTCTAACGTCATCTCGCATCCAATAAAGTTGTATGGCGCAACCATATGTAGGAGAAAGTTGTATCGTGCAACTTGATTAGTGGAAGTGTTCCGTGGCGCATCTTCCTGTCACCCTAGGACGCGAGATGCGGCGGTTTTCCGACAGTGCCAATTTTCTAGACCGCCCCGTCGAACGTCCGATCCGAATGGAAGCGGTCGTTCAGCACGGTTTTGACGATCGGCAGGTAAGTCCCACGACCCGGCGTTCGGCCCGGGTGAAACCGACCAACAGTGGCGTTTGAGGACAGCCTCAGTCTGCACCAAGAGCAGAAATAGCTTGGACGCCTATTCCCGGCTTTTTGTAAGCCGGTAGGGACTGTAATCCTCGTTCAGGTCATTTGCCTCGGGCCGCGTAGCGAGTGCCATAACAATCTGATCGACGGTCGATCCTTGCCAGACGAACCGGCACTCCTTTGGACGGTCGACTGCTTCCACGCATAATCTTTCCCCATCGCGAAACGCTTCCGTAGTCCAGCGCCCCTCATAAACGCGGTAAGCTCGTTGACACATTCCCATCTGCCAGCGCCCGTCTGCGAAGAATGTTTCATATGGCGGACATCCGCCCCGGAACATCACATTCACCTTTGCGCCGGGATAGGGTTCATATGTCGTGTCTATGACTATGGTGTGGTCTGAAATCAGCGCCGTTATTTGTTGCCCAGTCAGTGGTCGCCATGGTGGTTGTGCCAACCTCAACGGTAGCGCGTGGAACGTGTGTTCGGCAACGGCCGGTTCTGCCTTCGCTGGCGCTAGCCCATTCCAGAGCAGGAACAAGATGATTGCCGACGCGAGAACCGGATTGTTCTTCATTACAACACCATACGCGATACGCCGTCTGCTTTCCAAACGCGCATCATACAAGCGGACCGTCGCCTAGCCACCCGAATGGGACTAAGAGGCGGGGATGATTGGAACCGACCGTAAGATGGCATATCGCGAAACACCCGGCTGCTCACGCGGTTGTGTCCTTTGTAAAGTTCGTTGCGCTGTGGCCATCGGGATTCGCGACGATATCGCAGCTGAACTCGCGTGTGCAGAAGCGGCTGTGCTCGCCTTTTGTCCTCAGGGGCAATCTACCCGTCACTGACCGCATCCGTTGCCCCGCCCCAGCTCGAGAGGAGAGGGCGGGGTGACTATACCTAAGCCATTGATTCAGACCAACTCGATTCACCAATCCGGGCACCCAGTCCCAAACGCCATCCGCAGGCAGCACGATGAAAGGTGCTGCAAAGCCGATGAGGCGCGCATTCAGGATCGTTTCAGATGCAATAAAAATATATGATAATCAATGTGATAGACTCGAACGGCTATATTGCCGGAGACTATCTGCCCTTGAAGAAGGAGCGGACAGAAGGCCTATCGGCCTAAAAAGCAACGGGGGTTGCATCATGAAAAAATCATCGTTCTCGCGCTCGCTTTCGAGCGCTTTGTTCGCATGTCTTTTTGTGGTTTGTGTCAGCGCTTGGGGTCTGACCTCAAATGTCAATTTTCAACGTTCAAGTGGAACAGCGCAGTTCGCGGCGACAGATGGCCGTCATGCTTCGGACGACGCGTTCGGCACATTGGCATTCATGCGCTCCGCCATAGACGACGCATCCATGCAGCAGTTGGCGGCTGCTTCCTCCCTGTCGGCGGATGCAGGGGATTTTGCCAGTTTCGACTTCGCCAATGGCACCCGATATCCGGAAAGAGCCACGGCATCCGTCGGGCCAGCCACCTATCGGCCCGGGGCCACCATAGCATATGTTCCGATCAGCCTGGATCGGCCCACCCCGAACACCGTGATTGCCAGGGTCATGACAGAGGATGGGACCGGTCTGGTGAGAGGCGTTGCCGGAATCAATTACCAACCCATCTATAAATCCGTCATCTTCCGCCCGGGCGATCCGCTTACCAAGACGGTGGAGGTGCCGATCATCCTTGGGATCCCTGGGGCTGATTTCATCGTCCGGTTCGTTGAGGCACCCTGGGGCGGGATGATGGGCACCGACCGCGCCTATGTGCAGTGCGATTTTCAGAAGGAAGCAACGCCGGCGCAGACAGAAGGCCGGGAACCCCGAACCTTCAGCCCAAGCGGCACGCTTCAGTGGCGGATGAGCCGGGACACATTGAAGTGGTCCGATGCAGGCCATGACAAGGCCTGGTCCACCAAATTGCCCAACGGCCGCTCGCAGCCGGGCAACCAGGAAACCGGCATTTATCTCGATGGCTGGGTATATCGTGATGCCGGGATCGAGGCGCCGCTGCGCTACACGGATGAAGGGCTTGTCATGCACACCCAGAAGCTGAAACAGCCGCTGGAGTGGGACGGCGTCCCCTATGATTACGGCTCGGTCGTCCTCAGCGGCCACAACACCAGGCCGGTCCAGATCGGCTATGGCCAATATGAATTCACTGCCAAAATGCCCGACCGGCGCGGGTCATGGCCGGCTTTCTGGCTCATCTCCACGGCCGGTTGGCCGCCGGAGATCGATATCTACGAGGGGTTCGGCTTCGAGAGTTGGTGGGATTTCGACCGTTATACCGCCAACACCCTGCATGGCGGCGCCAATATCACCCGCACCTTCCAGGAGGGCATATTCATGAACAGCGACGAGGTCTACGGCATCGGCGGGTTCACCAAGGGTTTTCACAGCTTTGCCGTGGATATCCAGCCCGACTACATAACCTGGTTCATCGATGGCAAGGAAACCTATCAGGCGGTCAATCCGTTCGCCGGCTTCCGCTGGTATCCGATCATGGATGTCGCTGTAAAAACCAATGGCGATTATGCCGATGGCTCGGGTGATATGATCGTCAAGGATATCAAAATCTATTCCAATTGACGCGATGAGGCAGGGTGCCGGATCGGAAGGGTCGCGTTTGCGCTATCACCGGGGCGATCCGGCCCGTTTTTCAATGCCATCCCAGCTGATCATCCTGATCATTTCATGGTCAGGGATGAGCCGTCAAACCGTCACGCGGGCGCCGGGCCGGAACTGTCCCGCTGCACCAGGTCGAAAGTGAAATGCGGCGCATCATCGGCGCTTCCAGCCAGGGCGTCGACCATGGCACGGCCCATCTCCTCAAGCGGCTGGCTGACGGTGGTGAGCGGCGGCCAGGCCGTGAGGCCGGCGGGCGTATCGTCGAAGCCGACCACTGACAGATCCTCCGGCACGCGCAGTTTCATCCGATGCGCGACGGTCAGGGTGCCAAGCGCCATGTCGTCATTGGTCGCGAAGATGGCGGTGGGACGCTGGTCCTGGGTCAGCAAATGCGTGCCTGCGCTGATGCCGGACTCGAAATCGAAGGCGCCCTCCACGAACAGCAGCGGATCAAGCGGCAGCTTCGCCGCGGCCATGCCGTCGCGAAAACCCTCGACGCGTTGCATCGCCGCCTTGTGGCTGGCGGGCGGAGTGATCACGCCGATGCGGCGATGGCCAAGGCCGATCAGATGATCCGCGACCATCCGTCCCCCCGCGCGCTCCGGCGTCGGGATGTTGAAGCTCTCCGCCATCACGGACCCGGCGATGCGGGCGCAGGGCAGCTTCAGTTCGGACAGGCGCTGGAGCAACTGCGCATCATCGGACAGGGGCGGCACCAGGAAGACGCCATCTGGCCGCAGCGCCGCCACCAGCCGGTCGAGAATGGCAAAGCGCTCCTCCCCCGACAGCGGCATGGGTTCGACCACCAGATGATAGCCCATGTCCCGGCATCGGTTCGCCGCGCCGGACTGAATGCCGCTGTTATAGGAAGGGGCGGGATTGTTGTAGAGGAAGGCGATCATGAAAGACCGCCCGCCGGCCAGCCGCCGCGCCGACTGGTTGGGCCGATAGCCAAGCTGACGGATCGCCGTCGTCACCCGTTCGCGCAGTTCCTCGCTCACATTGGGCGCCTTGTTGACCACGCGCGAAACGGACTTGATGGATACGCCGGCCAGGGCCGCAACGTCGTGAATGTTGGACATCAGCAGTACTGAATGGGAAAAAGGGCCGTCATGGCACCGCTCTTGCCATGGAAGGCCGGGGGATGGAACAGCGTTTACCCGGTTTGTCCGCGGCCCGAGGTTCCTCTTGCGAAGCCGCCGTTGCTGCCAGGCGGGCCGGGCGCACTCCTGCAGGGATTGTCACGAAAAAATGCCCTTGATCTGGCAGCCACAGGGGTCTACATCGATTGGACAACGTTGTCATACTCTCCAAGCACGACAACGGATACCATCCTGGGCAGCGGTCGGTGGAACTGCACGCCCTGATCGTTGCCCGGGATGCGCTTTTCAGGGTCGCCGCAAGGTCAGCAGGATCTTCAGTCCGGGCCCATTATCAGCCAGCGTCACCATGCCGTTGTGCAGCCGCCCCACCGCTTCGACCAGCGACAGGCCCAGTCCCGATCCCGGTTTGCCGCGCGCCGGATCGAGCCGTCCGAAGCGCTTCAGGGCGGCGGCCCGGCTCTCTGCCGGAATCCCCGGACCGTTGTCGGCCACGGTGATCAGCAGATCGCCATTGTCGATCGCCGCGCTGATTTCTATGCGATCGCCCCCCTCAGCATAATAGAGCGCATTTTCGATCAGATTGGCGAGCGACTGGCTCACCAGTTCGCGATGGAGCGGAAAGACCAGCGGATCGGCGGCCGCGATCGTCAGCGCAAAGCCGCTGTCCTCCACCAGCGGGCCGTAGATCTCGCCCACATCGCGCAGCAGTTCCATGACATCGGTGTCGCGCCGCTGGTCGCCGCCGAATCCCGCTTCGGTCCGGCTGATCAGCAGCGCCGTGGTGAGCATGGATCGCAGCGTCTGCGCCTCATGATGCACCTTTTCCAGTGCGTCGAGCGCGGTGTCGTCGGCGGTTTGGGCGCTGGCTTGCTCGACAACGGAAATCAGGCGCGTCACCGGGGATTTGAGGTCGTGGGCAAGGCCGTCGGTCATCATGCGCAACTGCGTCACCAGGGCGTCGATTCGTTCCAGCATGGCGTTGATCGACTGGCCCAGGCGGTCGAAGGCGTCGCCGCTGCCGTCGGTCGGCACACGCCGGTCGAGCGCGCCGACAGCCACGTCATTGGCGGTTTCCGCGATGTCCGAAACCTGCCGCGCCAGGATGCGGCCCAGCATGATCGCGCTGCCCAGCGCCAGGACCAGGCTTATTGCAAAGGCGGCGGTCAGCGCCTCCTCATAGATGCGGGTAAGTTGCAGGCTGTTGGAAACCACCATGCCGACCAGCAATTGAGTGTTGTCCTTCAACCTTATCGGGATGACGCCCATCGGCTCGGGCTCGTCGCGGCCGACGCGGTAGAGCGAGATGATCTGCCAGCGTCCGTCAGCGGCCAGTCCGGCAGGCCAGGCGCCCAGATTGCCGCTGACGGGACGGCCTGACGGATCGGTCAGCAGCAGCACGGCGCGCTCCCCCTCGACCGCGCGGAAACGTCGGGCGATCTCTGTGCGCAGGGCGGCGGTCCCTCCGCTGCGATGGAGCGCAAGCAGGTCGTCGCGGGCATCCTCCGCCGCCTGACGATCGGCGGCGACGACGGTACGCTGGCTTGCCTGCTGCACGAACAGCAGCACGCCGCCGGTCACCAGGAACTGGCAGAGAAAGGCCAGACCCACGAACCGCCCGATGGTCGATCGGACAAAACCGAACCAACGACGGGAAGGATGGTTTCCAGGGATGGTCGGGGCCTCCTCAGCCGCTGGTCAAGTTCCGGTAGGGGGGAGGGCGAAGTAGGCGATCTTGAGCTTGAGACCACCCTGCTTTCCGCCCGCCCTCAGCCCTCCGGCCCCAGCCGGTATCCCATGCCGCGCACCGTGTGCAGCAGCGGCTTGTCCCCGCCTTCGTCCAGCTTGCGGCGCAGGCGGCTGACATGCACGTCGATGACGTTGGTGCCCGGATCGAAATGATAGTCCCATACGCCTTCCAGCAGCATGGTGCGCGTCACCACCTGGTCGGGATGGCGCAGAAAATATTCCAGCAGGCGGAATTCGCGCGGTTGCAGGTCGATATTCCGCGACCCCCGCTTCACCCGCCGGGAAAGCAAATCCATTTCCAGATCCGCGTGCCGCAGGCTGGTGACGACCGCACTGCTGCCGCCGCTCCGCCGCAGCAGCAACTGCACCCGCGCCATCAGTTCGGCAAAGGCGAAGGGCTTCACCAGATAATCGTCCGCGCCGCTGGTCAGCCCCTCTACCCGGTCCTCCGGCGTTCCCAGCGCGGAAAGGATGATGACCGGCGTCTCGATCTCCGCCGCGCGCAGGGCCTTCAGCATCGCCATCCCGTCCATCGCCGGCATCATCCTGTCCAGGATGATCGCGCCATAGCTGCCGTCGCTCGCCAGGAACAGGCCGTCCCGGCCATTGTCCGCCCGGTCGACGGTGAAGCCTGCCTCGCCCATGCCCTTGGCGACGTAGGCGGCGGTGGCTGCATCGTCCTCGACCACCAGAATCTTGTGGCTCATTGCTCCCTTTCCGGCCGGTCCAGCATCACCACGCGCATATGATCCGCATGTTTCAGCCCCAGCGCTATCCTTGGCTGGGAATGATGTAACAGATAGGTGCTGGCTTGATCCAGCGAGCTTATCGGCGTGCCGTTCAGGCTGACCACGTCGTCGCCGACGCTGATGCCCAGGCGCGCGGCTTCCCCGTCCGTTTCCATGCTGGTGACGACGACCGCCGGGCGACCGTCGGGCCAGCTTCCGTCGGTCAGGGTGATGCCGGGCAGCGCGCGGGCCTTGGCCGCCGCCGCTTCGATATGGCCGTCCGTGACGCGGCGGACATGCATGAAGAAGGCGCCGCTCATGAGCAGCGCGCACAGCGCCAGTCCGGCCAGCAGCAGGCCGGTCGCGTTCCTGTCGATCGGTCGCTTCGTCATCCGCCTACTCCCCCATCCCCGTCGCGCCGGGGAAGGATGGCGGCGTCCCATCCTTCCCCGGCCGTGCCGGCATCAGGAGGGTTTCGGCGCCGGCGTGCCTTCGGCTGCGGGCTTGGCGGCATGCGCTGTCCTGTGATGCCGTGCGGCGACCTTGTGATGTGCCGCGGCCTTGTGGTGTGCCGCCTTGTGATGGGCGGCCGGACGTGCGGCATGGTGCATCATTTCGCCCGACGAGCTGGTGCATTCGTCGGTCACGGTCTTGGAGCAGGGGGGGTAGGAACTGGGCGGACTGGGCGGGGTGCTGGGCGCCTGCGCCATGGCGGCTGTGCCCATGCCCAAAGCGACGAGAGGGAAGATCAGGTATTTCATGGATCATCTCCTTCACTTGCTGGCGGCGCTTTGCCCGTCCTGACGGGATCTCCGCCGCCGATTGAAGGATGAAGCGGGTGCGCTGCCAAGTCATGTTAAGCTTTGTTCATGCCCCGGACGGAATGCCTGGCTGGGTGACGGCGACCCGGCCTGTCCGCTCCAGCTTGCCCCAGCCGACCACCCAGCCGCCAATGGCCGACGCGATCGCCCGCACCACGACCCAGTACATGATCTGGCGGTAGACGAAGCGCTGCGCCACCAGCAGGTGCGGCGGATAGCGCACGTCGTGATTGTCGAGCGCATAGGCCACCCAGCCGCAGAGGACGTCGATGCCGGTGAAGGCCAGCCAGTAGACGCCCATCGTCCACACATCGTTGCTGGTCTGCGCCCAGCCATGCTGGTGCACGCGGACCAGCGTGCCGATGATGGAGGTGATGAGCGCCAGGTCGATCAGGGGCGAAATGGCCGCGAACAATATCTGGAACAGCCAGGCCTGGGGCAGGCCGACCAGGGCAAGGCCGGTGGGCTTCCTCTCGCGCAGGATGCGGCGATGCTTCCACAGGCATTGCAGCGTGCCGAAGGCCCAGCGATAGCGCTGCTTGGCCAGCGTCCTGAAGCTTTCGGGCGCCTCGGTCCATGCGACCGCTTCGGGATCATAGGTGACGCGCCAGCCTGCGCGCTGGATCGCGATGGTGAGATCCTGGTCCTCTGCCAGCGTGTTTTCCGGATAGCCGCCAACGGCGTCCAGCGCCGCGCGGCGCCACGCGCCGACCGCGCCCGGCACCACCGTTATCGCGTCGAAGCCGGCCAGTGCACGCCGTTCCAGATTCTGCGCGGTGATATATTCCACCGCCTGCCAGCGGGTGACGAGGTTCACGCGATTGCCCACCCGCGCGTCGCCCGCCACCGCGCCCAGCGTGGGGTCGGCGAACCAGCGGGCAAGGCGGCGGATCGTTGCCGGCTCGAACTGCGTGTCGGCGTCCAGCGCGATGACGACTTCTCCGGTCGCCTCCTGCAGCGCGCGGTTGAGCGCCGCCGCCTTGCCGCCATTCTGCAGCGTCAGCAGCGTGACGCGCGGATCGTTGGCGAAGGCTTCCGCCACGATGGCGCTGGTTGCGTCCTTCGACCCGTCGTCGGCGACGATCAGCTGAAGGCCCGGATAGTCGCTGGCCAGCACGCGGCGCACCGATTCTTCGATCACCCGCGCCTCATTATAGGCGGGGATGATGACGGAGACGGTCGGCTGATGATCCGGTGGCGTCGGCCGCCCCCGCCGCGCCTGGAACCAGGCGAGCAGGGTCATCAGCACCGCCCGCGCCAGCCCCAGGGAGATGGCGACGTAGAAGATCCAGCCGAGCAGCGCGGAAAGTGTCGCCAGCACCACGAATGCGGCGACGTCGACCCGCACTGCCAGCAGGTCGCTGGCCTTGACCGGCGGCATGGCGGCATTCTGCGGCAGCCCGGCAAGTTGGGACACCGGCACGAAGCGATAGCCCTCGGCCCTCAGCTGCGCGATGATGCGGGGAAGCGCGGCCACCGTCTGCGACCGTTCGCCGCCGCCATCGTGCAGCAGCACGATGTTCGCCGACCGCTCGCTGTCGGCCGCATGCACCTGATCGATCACCTGCTGCACGATGGCGTCCGCGCCGGGACGCTGCCAGTCATTGGGGTCAACGTGCAGCCCAACCACCGTATAGCCCAGCTCCTGCGCCGTCAGCGCGGGCCCCAGTTCGTCCGCGGTGGTCGGTTCCGCGTCCCCGAAATAGGGCGCACGGAACAGCCGCGTGCTGCGCCCGGTATAGGCCTGCACCAGCCGTTGGGTGGCGTTGAGCTGCAGCCGGGTCGGCTCTTCGGACCATGTGGCGAGATTGGGATGGTCATAGGTGTGATTGCCGATCTCGTCCCCGTCGGCAACGATCCGCTCCAGCAGGCCCGGATGCTCCAGCGCATTTTCCCCGATCACGAAGAAGGTCGCGGGCGTGTGGGTCTGTTCCAGCACGTTCAATATTTTGGGCGTCCATTCCGCGTCCGGCCCGTCGTCGAAGGTTAGGGCCAGCTTCTTGGGGTCCTGCGCACCGGTACGCTGCACCTGATAGGGCGTCGGCAGCGTTTCATAGATTTCCTGCGCGATCGTTCCCTGCTGCCCGAAGGTGATGGCGCGATGGCCCTGCGTGGGCGTGGCGGTGATCCGCAATATCTCCCCGGAGCCCTCGACATCCGTGTCCAGCGTGCTCGCCATCACGTCCAGCTTCGGGCGGCCGCCGTTGCGCCAGGCGGTCAGGTCCGACCAGATGCCAGGGTCTTCGCTGCCCAGCCGCCAGAGCGCGACGCTCTGGATGCCCAGCCGCTTCAGCACCAACAGCTCGTTCCAGCTCGCGGCGGCGTCCAGCATCCAGATCTGGTGGCGCTGCCCCGCCTCGTCATAGGCAAAGCCGGCATTGCCGCTCGCGGCGTCGTAAAGCGGACGGGCGTCGCTGTCATGCGCGGCCAGCCACGCCTCGTCCAGCGACAGGGCATCGGCGGTGCCGCCATGCCAGTCATAGGCATAGCTGCCCAGCGCGACGACGATATGGTCCGCGCCGATTTCACGCAAGGCGGTCTCGGCTTCCCGCGCGAACCATCCTTGCGCGGCGATGGGGCCCGGCTCGCCACCCTGCCAATGCTGATCGTAATCCATCAGGATCACCCGGTTGGCCACAGCGGCGAAGCGGGCAAGCGGCCAGCCCTGTTCGCCCGCGGGCACGGTCAGCGCGATCTGCGTGCCATGCGGCATGGCTGCGCGCAGCAATTGGAGGAAGCGCAGATAGCCGGGCATGGCATTGCCCGGCAGCGATTCCAGGTCCATGACCAGCCCCGCCTCATGGTTGCGGGCAACAAAGCCGCCTAGCTGCCGGGCGAGTGCCTGCGACGCAGCCGGATCGCGCAACAGCCGCGCCGCACCCGCGCCGTCCCAGCTTTCGCTGCCGATATTCTGCACCATGGGCAGCACTTTGGGCGGCCGGGGCATGGCGGCGATCATGCGGTCGAACGCGGGGTCGCTGGCGACGTGGATGGGCTGGCCGGAACCCGATATGGTGACAAGCGCCGGCACCACCCAGTCGAGCTGTGCGACATGGCGGCGCAGCGACGCGATGCTGCCTTCGTCGCCGGGCATGTAGAAGCCGATGTTGAGCGGCCGGGCCTGCACGTGACGCTTGCCCCAATGCGGCAGCCATTTGGCGATATCGTGCCGCAGCGACGATATGCCCGACAGGCGCGCCGCATGCGGCTGGGGCAGGGGCAATGCAAGGTCACCCTCCGACGGGACGGCGACCAGCGTGGTGGCGAAGGCGATCGCGCCCAGCAGGATAAGCAGCAATGCGCCCGCCAGCAGGCGCCGCGCCCAAAGCCCCCGGCGGCCGGTGGGATCGAAGAAGATTGGTCTGCTCATGGTTCGCGCTGTCGCCCTGTTTCGGGACCGCCTTTACGCGGTGGGTCATGCCGGGCCAATGAGCCGCTCATGAACTATTGGTCATGAATCCTCTCAGGGATGCGGGCACGCGTCGCGGCACGCCCGGCCAAGCTTTTCTACCCCGATGATCAGCAAAGCTTGAAAGACAAATCTCTATCTGAACACTAGATAAGACCGCGTCTCGATTCGCAGGAGAAGAAATATGGAATGGCGCTCTGCAATCGGTCGGCACTGGGGTCGCTGGAGTGACGCCATGAAGCGCGAATTGTTGCGGGAGCCCGACCGCGTGCTGCTGGACCGCGGCCCCGAAGCCCTGGCGCCATCGACCGAGCAAAGCGAACGGATGGAGCCCTCGCTGGAATTGCGGTGACAATGGCTGCGGGCTTGCTCCCGTCCGCGCGGCGTCCCTCATCGCAGCGGAAAGCTGCCCCTCAGATCCGCGTCAGCGCCTCCGCCGTCGCGTCCATAAAGCCCGGTTCCTGGTCTCCGGTAAGGGCGTAGGACATGTCGCCGCGCCGCCAATAGGCCACGGACTGTTCGCCCTCCCGCACCGCATCGGGATGCTCGGGCGCGGCGGTCTTCTGATGCACGGCGAAGATCGTCATCCTATGTCCCGTTTCAGTGCGCACCGCCATCAGCAGGGCGGGTGTCTTGTCGGTCGGGAAAAGCTGGACGTCGGTGACATGCCAGTCATCGGGCAATTGCGGCATGGCGATGCGGGTGTTACGCGCCACTTCCCGCGCGTCGAAGCGGGGGGCTTCGATCTGCGAACGCATGTCGGCGCGCAGCATGGCGATCCGGTGCGAGGCGACGGCATAGTTGACATAGGATGGGGGGCGTTCGATCCCCGATATCCACACGGCAAGCGCTGCTGCCAGGCCAGAGGTGGCGAGGCCCGTAGGCATCAGGCCGCGCCAGCGGCTTTTCTGCGGCCGCGTAAGCCGTCCTGCCATGTCCGCCAGGCGGGCGGGCACCGGCCGCCGGTCATGCGTCAGCATCCGCAGCGCGCTGCGGATGCTGAGATCACCCATCACGCGCGCTGCAAGGTCGGGTTGGTGCGAAAGATGCGTTTCCACGACAAAGCGTCGCTCCACATCCAGTTCACCGTCGATATAGGCGTCGATCTCCATATCGGTCGGACGATCAGTCATCGCTTCCTCCTATCAACCGGAGGCCAGCCGCTCCCTGCTGCCCCTCTTCCTTTTCCCTGAGCGCGGCGCGCGCACGCGCCAGCCTTGACATCACCGTGCCCACGGGCACTTCCAGAGCCTCTGCTGCCTGCTGGTAGCTGAAGCCCTCGATAGCGGTCAGATGAAGCACGGCGCGCTGATGTTCGGGCAAAGCGGCGAACTGCCGTGCGATCTGGACAAGCCGGGCATGCTCCTCCTGCCCGGGCTCCAGCCGGTCGACCAGCGTTTCGGCAAAGCGGTCGTTGCGCCGAGCCTCGGACGCCTCGCGCCGTTTCGACGAGAAGAAGACATTATGGACGATCGCCAGCAGCCAGCGGCGGCGGTTGCGGTCGGGCTGGAACGTCTCCTGCCGCTCTATGGCGCGGACGATGGCCTCCTGCACGACGTCGTCTGCATCCTGATCGTCGCGGGTCAGCGAGCGGGCATAGCGCCGCATCGCGACCAGATCATCCCTGATGTCGGAGCCCTCGTTCATCACGCCCCTATCATGCGGCCCGCGCCGTCGGCGTTGCAAGCGGGACGTGCACCAGCGCGCCATAGCAGCGCACCACGTCCCCCAGCACGTCGTCCCAGGTGAAGCGCGCCGCCGCAGCGGCGGCCGCGGTACCCAGCGCGGCGCGGCGACGGGGTCGGCGAACAAGGTCCGCCGCCGCCGCCGCATAGGCCCCGACATCCGCCGGCGGCACCAGCAGCCCGGTGCGGCCATGGGCGATCATGGTCGATGCGCTGGGCACATCGGCGGACACGATGGCTAGGCCGGATGCCATCGCCTCCAGATTGACATTGCCGAATGCCTCCGTGACCGAAGGGTTGATCAATATGTCGGCGCTGGCAACGGCCCGGCCCAGTTCTTCACCCGACAAATGGCCCATGAAGGTGGCATTGGGCAGATGTTCCGCCAGCCAGTTCCGCGCCGGGCCTTCGCCGACGATCAGCGGGCGCACCGCCAGGCCCTCGGCACGGACAGCCGCGATCGTCCGGGCGAAGACGGCAAGCCCCTTTTCCATCACCAGCCGCCCGAAGAACAGCGGCACCGCATCGCCGGGCGTGTGGCCGAGGCGCGCGCGGAGGCCCTCGTCGCGCAGCGTGGGGCGGAAACAGTCCGGGTCGATGCCCCGTCCCCAGATCGTCACCCGTTCCGTACCGAAGCGCGCCGCCATGTCCTGGGCGATTGGCTGTGTCGGACAAAGGATGCGATCGCAATCGCCATAAAAGCGATCCAGATAGCGCTCCACCGGCCCGCGCAGGAAGGACAGGCGATAATAGTCGAGATAGGTTTCGAAGCGGGTATGCAGGCTGGCGACGACCGGGATGCCGAGCGCGCGCGCATGTTTCTGTGCCTGCCGTCCCAGCAGGTCGGGGGCGGAAAGATGCACGATGTCGGGTGCGAATGCATCGAAATCCTCCCGCACGGCGCGGGGGAAGCCCAGCGCGACGCGATATTCGGGACGCCCGGGGATGCTGATCGACCGGACGGAGCGCACGTCTCCCACCGATTCGAACGCTTTGCGTGGCGCCGTCGGCGAATAGATCCGGACCTCTGCCTGCAGGCGGTGGAGCAGATAGGCGACAAGTCGGTTGAGCGCCTGATTGGCGCCGTCCCGCACGCAATCATAATTGCCGGAAAACAGGGCGACCCGCAGCGGACGGTGCAACGCCTTCGTCAGCGCGAGGCCGGATGGAGGCAAGCGTATCGAACGGGAACGAGGATCGGCGGCATTGTCCATCACTGATATACGCCCGGCATCATCTGACTATTCCATGGGCAGTCGGCCTTTTGCCAGAAGATGACCGGTCCGACTTTTTTCATTTTCCGCGATTTCCTGACCGGCGACCAGTTCCGATCGGCTGGAAATCGCTCTAGGCTGGGTGGGTGACTCCATGCTCGCCTTCACTCATGCTGACCGGGTTTCAGCATCCGTCCCTTGCCATGGTCCGTCCTGTTCCAGGGGACGATGGATGCTGAAACAGCGCCGGCATGGTGGGGCAGGGCGGCCCCGGCCGCGCGTTCTCCTGGCCCTGGCGCTGGTTGCCGTCCTCGCCGTCGCGGGCGCGGCCTATTGTCGTTATCTGGGCTATCCCGACGGGCAGCTCTTCACCGCCCTTCCGGCCCAGTCGCCCCGGCGGGATGGCACGGTCGCGGTCTTCTTTTCCGGTGACATGGGATTCAATACGGGCATGGGGCCGGTCATCGCCGGCCATGTGGCGCGACAGGGCGTTCCGGTGATCGGGGTCAATTCGCTGACAGCCTTTGCCCGCCGCCGCTCGCTGCAGGAAAGCGCGGCTTTGGTGGAGCAGGCGGCACGCCGCGCCCTCTCGCTGCCGGGCGCGCGCAGGCTGGTGCTGGCCGGGCAATCCTTCGGCGCCAATATATTGCTCGCCGGGCTGGAGCGCCTGCCGCCCCGGTTGCGGTCCCGCGTCGCCATGGTCGCGCTGATCGTCCCGGCCGACACCATGCTGTTTCGCGCCACGCCGGGCGGCGTGTTCGACTTCGGCGACGACGGCCCGGCTACTCCCGTCGCCCGGGCATTGGATTGGGCCCCGGTACTGTGCATCCACGGCATCGAGGAAAGCGGGAGCCTCTGCCCCGGCTGGCGCCAGTCCAATGTGCGCGTCATCGGCCTGCCCGGCGGCCATTTCCTGGACGATGATTCGCAGCGGGTGGCGGAAACCCTGCTGCGTGCCTTGCCTGCCGCGCCGCCGAACATTGCCAAAAGTTCAGGCAGCGCAGAGCCTCCCGCAATCTGAATGCGCCTAGGACGGTGATTGATCGGGAAAGGAGAGGGCATATGAGGGTGGGGAGGCTTTGGGCATTGATGGCATTTCTGGTGGCGGCCGCGCCCCTGTCGGCTGCGCCGGTGTCCGCTGCCCACATCCTTGCTCCGCCGCCTGAAGGCATGTGGCTCAGCCCGCACAACAATGTGGCCGTGCGCACCGGCGCCTGCGGGGACCGGCTGTGCGGCTGGATCGTCTGGGCCGACCGCGAGGCGCAGGCCGACGCGCGCGACGGTGGCACCGCTCGGCTGGTCGGCACCGAATTGCTGGAGGATTATCGCGCCGAGGGCGAGGGCCAATGGCGCGGTACCGTGTTCGTCCCCGATCTGGGACGTCGTTTCAGTTCGGAAATCAGCCTGCTTTCACCGGGTCAGTTGCGGGTCAAGGGCTGCATATTGGGTGGCCTCATCTGCAAGTCGCAGCTCTGGACCAGAATTGAACGGTTGCCGGTGCAATGATGATCGCCGTTCGCCGCGCCCGTCTCTGGCTCGTATCCGCTTTCCTGGCGGCGGCGGCATTGCTTCTGTCGACCTCCAACGCCGCCAATCCGGCGCGAGCGGCGGCCGATCCGCTGCCGGGCGTGGCAGGCCCGGTGGTGGAAAGCCAATATGATCTCCCTCCCATGGGCCGGATCATGGTCTATCGGCCGGCGGGCGTGCCCAGCGGAGTCGTGCTGTCGCTGTCGGGCAGCGACGGCTGGGACGATGAAAGCGCTGACGTCGCCCGCGCCCTGTCGGCACGCGGCGCGCTGGTAGCGGGGATTTCGACACCGTCCTTCCTCCAGGCGTTGCAGGCGACGCACCGCTGCATCAATCCCAATTACGGGATCATCGCGCTGGCTCGCGACCTGCAGCACCGGCTGGCCCTGCCCATGTACGACAAGCCGATCCTGATCGGCCGTGACGAGGGGGCGGCCCTGGCCTATGCGACGCTGGCCGCCGGACCCGATGGCGCGTACAAGGCGGTATTGTCGCAGGATTTCACGCCCCTTCTGAACGGCGGAGGATCCTGGTGCCGGTCCGGCAGCCTGAAGGCCGCGATGATGCGCCAGGGCCGCGGCTTCGCCTTCGCGCCCAGCCGCCGCTTGCCCTCACCCTGGATTGCCCTGGCCGAAGTCCATGCGAGTCCGGCGCTGCGCCGGTTCGTTGCCCACACCGGCAGCGGCACGCTGGTGACGGCGGCAAAGGGGCAGGGGGAACTCGCCCTGCTCTCCCGCATTCGGCCGTTCCTTGCCGCGCAGCCCGTCGACGCGGCTTTGCCCAGCGGATTGCCGCTCAATATCGTCGCCGATGCCGCTGCGCCCAGGACAGACATGATGGCGGTCCTTTATTCGGGCGACGGCGGCTGGGTCGGGCTGGACAAGGACGTCGCGGGCCAGCTCGCCCGTGGTGGCATCCCCGTCGTCGGCGTCGACAGCCTGTCCTATTTCTGGAGCCAGCGCACGCCCCAGGGGGCTGCCCATGACCTGAGCGCGATCATCCGGGGCTATTCGCGTCACTGGCACCGGCCCCGCATCCTGCTGGTCGGATACAGCTTCGGCGCGGACGTGCTGCCCTATATCGTCGGTGGCCTGCCCGCGGCCCAGCGCGCCCAGGTGCAGCGCCTGTCCCTGATGGGGCTCAGTCCCACCGCCGATTTCCAGTTCCATCTGAGCAGTTGGCTGAACATGGATTCGGATAGCCAATATCCGACCATCCCCGCCATAGAGCGGCTGCGCGGCGTGCCCATGCTGTGCGTGCGCGGAACGCTGGAGAATGACAGCGCCTGCCCCTCCATCCCCGCCGGACTGGCGCAGATGGTGGTGGTGCCCGGCGGCCATCATTTCGATCGCAACGCTCCGCTGCTGGTGAGCCACATGCTGCAGGGGCTGGCGATATGATCGCGCTCGACCGGATCAGGGCGTGGAAGGGACCGCTCATGGTGGTCGCCATGCTGGCGGTGGCGGCGATCGGACTGGCGGCGCTGCACGGCCTCTTGGCGGAAGTGCGGCTCAAGGACATCCGCCACGCGGTGCACATGATCCCGGACTGGCGGTT